>Ga0210388_10000014_pt1 | contig 321345 bp, 278 predicted proteins | sample IncBWC19OmetaG_FD_155485 | JGI IMG/M metagenome (GOLD analysis project Ga0210388, IMG submission 155485) | Forest soil microbial communities from Barre Woods Harvard Forest LTER site, Petersham, Massachusetts, United States - Inc-BW-C-19-O ... | reverse complement strand
TCTATCAGCGTTCATCAGCGGCTAATATGTTTTGCCGTTTTCATCCCGTGTGCTTCCCAGCCAGCGGATAAGCCAGCGTATCCAGCAACCACTCCCGATTCGCCCAAACATCCTCATTCAACCGCCGGCACAGCTCCTCGCGATTCCCAAACAACCGATACCGCCATCTGATGGCACAGGCTTCAGAATCTTGTTTTCAATCAGCGTTCATCAGCGTTCATCAGCGGCTAATATGTTTTGCCGTTTTCATCCCGTGTGCTTCCCAGCCAGCGGATAAGCCAGCGTATCCAGCAACCACTCCCGATTCGCCCGAACATCCTCATTCAACCGCCGGCACAACTCCTCGCGATTCTCAAACAACCGATACCCGCCCCGCCCCCGCAAATATCCCCGAGCCTTCGGTTCCTCCTCAAACAATCGCTCTGAGCCCACCTCCGCCGCCCGCGCCTCATACCGCTTCCGGTTCTGAAGCAGCGCCGCCACGATAAACGGCATGACGGTAGAATAGTCCGCCTGCATACTCTCCGTGGCTTCTAAATAAGTGTCCTTATCGACCTTCCCCCAAGTCACCGCCTCGCCCGGAGCGCACGATGATAGCGACCCGTCCGTCACCGGCGCGCTCACAATCTGCACATCGAAATTGTAGCCGCGCACATTCGGAATCCCCAGGATCTGCCCCAGCGCCGGCTCCGGCTGCAAATTGTAATTCTTCGGCACGCCTCCGCCCAGCATCAGCGTAGCCAGCGCATTCGGCTCCTGGTCAAAAAGCCCCCAGCGATGATACGCGCACGCCTCGTAAATTTCCGCGTGCAGATCCAGATCGAAACTGTAAGCATCCAACAGCCCGGCCTTCTTCATCGCCCACAGCTTCATCGAATTGAGAAACACGCTACCGTCGCCCGGCGCACCGACAAAAACCGGAACCGCGAGCCGATGGCAAGTCGCCAGCAGTCCCTCCTGGACCCCATTCGCCTTTTCCTGCGCCGCGAAAAATTCGCCGAGCCGGTTGCGCAGCTCCGTGCCAGTCATCTTGTGCTGAAACTCCGGCCGCAGCAGCACCGCGCTCAGGAATCGATCCTGATCGAGAAGCACATCTTCATCGAACGCCATATCGGTGACGCGAATCGTCCGCTCCTCGCGCAAAGCCGCATCGTCGCCCCAGATCGCCGTTTCAAAAATCGGATTCTTGCGCCCATCCAGGCTGCGATGCCCGTCGTGATAACACACCGCATCGGTCGTTGAAAGATACGCCACCCAACCTGTTTCGAGTAGAGGAATCAACCAAGCCTGATGCTGCCCGGAAACAGTCACCGGCCCCGAAATCGCCACCGTCATCGGACAACCCATGCCGACAGCATGATCCAAAATCGTATAAATCCGCCGCAAAAAAGCCCCGCCAAAAGCCGGGAAACAGTGCGTAAAAAGATCGTGCAGAGTATCGCACTCATCGACACGTCGAACTTCGACGCGTCTTCGCTGATCAGTATTTGTCATAGATTTCCCTAAAATCCATTCACAAGCTGAAGCCAGTGCCACCAAACTCTGTCTGGGGTGGCACAGACTTTAGCCTGTGTCTTGCTACTCGAAGCTTTCTCCGAGCTTTTCCTGGAGTTGCTGCTTAAGCCTCAGAAGCTCGCGTTCCAGTGCAGCGACCCGTTCCTCGATCGGCGTCCGGACAGCCACAACGGCCGGTTGACTATCCTCGACCTCCACAGCCCCGCCAAGTAACTGCACCCACCGCCCCCTAGACGCCCTAGCCACGAATTCCGATTTCTCCAGCGTCTCCAGCACCCTCTCAACCTCTTCCAGGTCGTTAAAATCGTGCATCCGCTCCGTCCGCCCCCTCAGTTCGCCGACCGTTTGCGGACCCCGCAGCATCAGCACGCACAGCAAAGCCATCTCCCTCCGCCCGAGATTCAGCATCTCCCCCAGCCGGTGCGCCCACTTCTCCACCCGATGACCCGCTCCGCTGATCCGCACCACAAGATGTTTGTTTTTAAGCGTTTCGAGGGCCTGCTCCACAGTCTGCTCGTCAAATTGCACCACCGGATCCCGGCTCGATTTTTGATTACAGGCATTTTGTAACGAATTCACCGTCAGCGGGTAATACTCTGGCGTGGTGATATCTTTTTCAATCAACGCGCCCAAGACGCGAATCTCGACCGGATGCAAAGGTTCCACTCTCGTCACCATAACCGAAACCGGCTTTCGGAGTCTAGCTTTCTACAAGGAGAAACAATGAAATCACTCGTATGGATCACACTCGCGACGGTCACTGCCTTCGCGCAGACCAAATCGCTCACTTGCAATGACGATAACGATAACGACCGCCAGTCGCGATCGTGCGAGGTACGCGAGCAGACCGTCGCCTATGGCGGCCAACTCACGGTCGATGGAGGCAAGAACGGCGGCGTATCCATCAAGGGATGGGATAACGGTTCCGTTCTGGTGCGCTCCAAAGTGGAGGCCTGGGCCAACGACGACGGCACGGCAAAGAGCATCGGATCGCAGATTCACGTCAACTGGTCGGCCGGACAGATCAGCGCGTCGGGTCCGGAAACGAGCGACCATCAAGGATGGTCGGTCAGCTATGAGGTGTTCGTGCCCCGCAACGCCGACCTGTCGCTCAAAGCCCACAACGGCGGCATCTCGGTCGCCGACGTGCGCGGAAACATCCGGTTCGACACGACGAACGGGGGAGTCAATTTGAAGAATCTGGGCGGCGACGTGGAGGGCACGACCAAGAATGGCGGCGTCAACGTCACGCTAGCGGGTAATCGTTGGGACGGAACCAAGCTCGACGCCCGTACCACCAACGGCGGCGTGAACATAAGCATGCCTGCGGCGTATAACGCGCACTTCGAAACCGCAACCGTGAACGGCCATGTGAACGCCAACTTCGACGTGACCGTCAGCGGCAATCTCACCGAAAAGTCAAAGAAAATGGTCTTCGACATCGGCGGCGGCGGACCCACCATTCACGTCGAAACCACCAACGGCGGCGTCAACGTAAAGAAAATCTGACATTCACGCAAAGGCGCAAAGCTTTGCGAGCTCTGCGCCTTTGCGTGAAATGTTTTACTTGGTCGCCGCTGCCGGCCGCACCGTCGGATACTTGATCCCTAACTGCTCCAGGTACGTATCGTACTTCGAAGAATCGTAATACATGGTCTTCATCTGCGGCCTGTACTTGTCCATGATCGCCTTGTTCAGCCAGATCGCCGGAACATCGCCGTCGCGGATGAAGCTCTTGTACTTGCCTTCCTTGGTCTGCACGTTGTTGAAATAATCCCAGGCTTTGTCGACGATTTCCTGATGCAGCAGGATGTCGAGCATGGTTAGCGCCTGCACTTTTGCGCCAGCCACCACTCCTTTGTGCGCGATCGGCGTCGCCATCGCCACACCGTTCGCCCAGTTGTGACCTGGCCCGCCGGGAATATTCGCGGGATACCGCAGCGTCACCGTCGGCACCACCCAGGAAACGTCGCCGATATCGTCTGATCCTCCGCCCGTCGGCTGATTCTGGGCGCCGGGGCCTTCTTCATCGCCGCCTTCCGGAGTAACGCGGGGCGGACGCATCGGCGGAATTTTCGACGGTAGCCCATTCACACGGACCTTAAGCTCGGCTTGCAAACCCTTCGCGAGCTGCTGATCCGCATCCGACCACTGCGGCAACCCAACCTTTTGGATGTTCGCGTACATCGTCTCGGCGATCGCTTTATTGAAATGCCCCGGCCACGCGCTGCCCAGCAGCCGCTCGGTGTAGGTGGCGTCCGTCATCAACGAAGCCGCCTTGGCCATGTTCGTTCCGATTTCCCACAGCCGCATGATGTGCTCGTAATCGGCTTCGCGATAGTAATACCAGTCGCTCGCTGTCGGCGGCACCACGTTCGGCTGGTCGCCTCCGTTGGTGATCACGTTATGCAGACGCGTTGCCAGGCGCAGATGCTCGCGCCGGAAATTCCAGCCCACGTCCATCAGCTCCACCGCGTCCAGCGCGCTCCTTCCGCGCCACGGCGCGCCGGCCGCATGAGCGCTCTCGCCTTTGAACAGGTACTCGACGGACACCAGGCCATTCTGATTGAAGGAGGGCCCCCAGGAAACCCCGAAGTTCGCAGCGACGTGGGTGAACAGGCAAACATCGACGTCCTTGAACATGCCCGCCTTCACGAAGTACGCCTTCGCTGCGACCTCCTCCTCGGCCACGCCCGGCCACAACCGGATGGTGCCCTTCAGGTGCTCGCGCTCCATGATCCTCTTCACGGCGATGGCCGCCACGATGTTCAACGGCACGCCAGAGTTATGACCTTCGCCGTGACCCGGCGCGCCCTCGATCATGGGATCGTGCCAACCTACGCCGGGCTTCTGCGAAGCCTGTGGAATGTCGTCGATATCGGAGCCCAAGGAGATCACCGGCTTGCCCGATCCCCAGGACGCAACCCACGCGGTCGGTATCCCCGCATAATTCCGGTCGATCTTGAAGCCTTCTTTTTCGAGGATGCCGGAGAGGTACTTGGATGTCTCAAACTCCTGCATCCCGAGCTCTCCGAAACTGAAGACGCTGTCTACCATGACCTGCGCCTGTTTCTTCATCCCGTCGATTTGCCCGGCGAGATCGGCTTTGATCGACGCCTCTTTGTCCGGAGCGACTTTATTCTGTCCAAAGGCAAGGCCTGTAAGCAGCACTGCGAATGCGGATTTCAGCATAGAGAATAGTGTACAGCCGTTCGGTGATATTCTTCAGGTAGGCAGACATGAAATTCGCCGCCGCCCTTCTGTTGATCGCGTCCCTCTACGCCTTCCAGCAGCCCTTCAAGCAATACCCGGGCATCGAACATTTCACCTATCCGCTTCCACCCGATTATCAGGAGAAGACTGAATTCGCCTTCGCCCGGTTGATGTATCCGCCCAGCAGTTGGAACAACGGCTACGCCGGCCGCGATGAGGATTGGCACACAGGAATTTCCCTCTGGAGCCAGGATTTTCCGCCGGCCGACCGCCATTTTTCGCTGGCGCTGCGCCGTCTTTCCCGGGTGCATGTGCGCTCCGTCGAACAAGTGGTCAACCTGGACGACGGCGACGAGGTTTACAACTGGCCGTGGCTTTACGCGGTGCAGGTCGGCGAATGGGGCATCACCGATAGCCAGGCCGCCAAGCTGCGCGATTACTGCCTGCACGGCGGCTTTTTCATGGCCGACGATTTTCACGGGACTGTCGAATGGGGCGTCTTCCAGGAATCCATGCACCGCGTTTTTCCCGACCGCCCGATCATCGAAATCGAGGATGCCGACCCGATTTTTCACACTGTCTATGACCTCAGCGACCGCATCCAGATTCCGGGCCAGGCGCATCTTGGATTGGGTTACAAGGCCGACGGCAAAGGCGCGCACTGGCGGGGCATCTTCGACGATCGTGGCAGGATTATGATCGCGGCTTCGTTCAACTCCGACATCGGCGACGCCTGGGAATATGCCGACGATCCTTATTACCCCGAAAAATTCACCGGGCTCGCCATCCGCATCGGCGTCAATTATGTGGTCTACGCGATGACGCATTAGCGTGCTCCCCGCAATTTTTCTTGAGCGGTTTTTCTAATCTCCGGATCGGGATCCTTCGCTGCCAGCAACAGGTGAGATCTGGCGGCTGCGGCGTCTCCTCGGGCCGCTAGAATCGCGGCGGTGTTGAGGTGGGCCAGGCCGAAATCGGGACGCAGCTTGAGGGCTGCCTGGAGTTCGCGGAGCGCCTCGTCCGGACGGTTGAGGCCGGTCAGAGTCGCGGCATAATTGACGCGTGTGTCCGCATCGTTCGGACTGCGGCGCACGGCTTTTTGAAAATACCAGGCGGCTTCCGGCAGGTTGCCGCGCGCGGCGAGGACGTGGCCGAGGTTGCTCTGCGCGGACGGCATATCGGGCTCGATGCGAAGCGCTTCGCGAAACTCGCTCTCTGCGTGCGCCAGATCGCCCGAGCTTGCCAGCAGTTCTCCCAGGCCGTCATGCGCTTCGGCCAGGCCGGGGTCTAGCGCCAGCGCTTTGCGAAAAGCATCGGGATCGTGAGACGCGAGGCCTAGCTGATACCAGAGAAGGGGATCAGAGAGGCCCTGCGCCAAGCCTCGCTTGAGGACCTCGATGGCGCGCGCATTCTGGCCGGATTGGGTCAGGGCTCCGGCCAGATCGAGGAAGGCGACACTCGAATTCGGCGCGCGTTTTAGCGCCTGGTCGAACGCTGCGACCGCGTTGCGCGGGTTGCCTGCATTCAGCCACGCTTCGCCTAGCTCGACGTAAAATTCCGGACGGGCCGGCTGCTGTTTCGCGATCTCCGCTGCCAGTTGCGGGAGGCCTGTTTTCAGATTGCTTTGCTGGGTTACCTGCGCCACGGCTTGGTAGAGTAAGTTTTCCGGAGTGCGCGGCAGAGGCGACGGATAGTAGGGAACTACCGGGCCGCGATACTGTTTCGCATCGAACTCCTGGCGCTCGGCTAGGGGAGCGAGGAGGTTTGGCGGCGGATTGCGCTGGATGTAATGGTCCGTCATCACGGCGTGGACCACATCCTGGGTGCGGCGCTTCGGCATGTGGCAGGAGACGCAATCCGCGGCTTTGGTGTGCTGCGCGGGCAGCGCCTGATGGCATTGGGCGCATACGGAATTGTAATGACCGGCTGTTGCTTCTTCGTCGTGCGGGTTATGACATGTGGTGCAGGTGATGGCTTTACTTTCCAGGAAGCAGCGCGATTTGCGCAGGCGGTAGGCGGAATGCGCGATTTCGAAGTCGTCGCGATAAGGGCTGCCGGCGGCGTGATCGAAGAAAATCATGAAATTGCCCAGAGGCTCGCCGGGTTGATAGGAGAACGGACTGCGCCCATACTTCACGAGCGAATGCGGGAGCTGGAGACTGGTGGTTTCGAGGTGGCATTGCATGCACACCTCCAGCTGACGTTCCTTGGTTAATCGCGCCGGATTTACGATGGCTTTGCGGATGTCATCGGCTTTGGCGCCTGCCGTTTGGGCGACGCGCATATGATTCGCTCCGTCTCCGTGGCATCGCTCGCAGCCGATGCCTTCCGGGAGCGCGGCTTCAAAAAGAGGCTCGCTGCCGGGTTCATCGTGGCGGGTGGGAATTTTCGGATAGGCGTTGTGGCAGAACATGCACTCGTATGGAACGGCGCGTGGAGGCAAGGCGTAATCGCGGTCGTGGCCGGGGTTCATGGCCCACTGACCTCCGTTTTCCGCGTACCACGCTAGAGGCAGTTCGATGAGCGCTCCGCGATCCGTTCTATGCAGATACGTTCGGACATGGCTGCCGGAGCCCATCACGTAATCGATGCGGGATTCCTGGACCTCTGTCTCTTTACCGGCATAGCCGATACGCCAGCGGCGCTGATAGTTTGCACCGTCGTGATGGACGATGGCATACCAGGTTTCGGAGGGCTGGTGATAGAAGCGAACGGGCTCGATGGGAGCTGGTTTGTAGAAGGAGCGGGCCATGCCGGTTTTCTGGAAGCTGGCGGCGATTTTTGAATGGCAGGTCGCGCACTGGGCGTGGATGGTTCCGGCGGCCGCCAAGCATGCGACGGAAAACTTAAGAAATCGGAGGCGCACTTTGTGGAGTTTATCAATTACGCCGGCTGAAGCCGACGCTCGAAGCTGAAGCTTGCGCCACCTGTGGGTCATGCGTTGTGGTGGTCCCAGGCGTTATCGATCTCACGTTCGCGGTTGCGGCGGAGGATTGCCTCATTGATTTGGTCTTCTGAAAAAACGAAGCCATCTTCGGAGGGTAGGTAAGTTTCTCCTTTGTCCTCGTACATTTCGGTGATGTCCAGGAAGTTGTCGAGGTCCTGCTCTTCCTTGGCTCGGCGGGTTTCCTGGAGTTTCTGAAGCTGCGCTACGGTGCGTTCGAATTGCCGCGAGAGGCGCTGGCTGTGGAGGCTCAGGTTGGAGAGGGCTTTCGACTGGCTTTCTAAAGACGCGACGATCGACATGGCGTCCTGGATCTGTTGCGGGGAATCGGAAAAGGGGCTGAGTTGATTGGCTACGCCTAGCGTTAGGAGATTGGTTTCGAGAGCTGCCACTCGGTTGAGGCGCCAGGAGGTGTCGGCCAGGGCTTGGACGAGATGGGCTTCGGTGGCGCCTTCGGGATTGTATTCGTCGGTGAAGGATTCCAGGTGGAGCTGGTAGGCTCGGAGGTCCTCGGTGGGCATGACCACGATTTGGCCGGTCAGGCCGTGGCGTAGGGCGTTCAGAGAGGAGCGTTGTTTGCCCTCGGCGGTTTTGGGTCCGGTGGAGTGCCGGGAGTTCGCTCGGTTGATTTCGGTGCGATGTGGTATCGACATGCCTTGGTATACCAGCGTGGGGCGCGGGGAGCGCGTGGATGGAAGTGCGAGGTGGTTGAAAAGTCTAGGGTTGTGAGCGAGGATTTCTTTGTTTCCGCGGGGAAGACTTTTTGCGCGACGGGGATGGAACGGCAAGTTGCGAGGTGGGCAGGTCGGGAACCTGCCCCACTTGGTTTAGAGCAATGCGAGGTGGGCAGGTCGGGAACCTGCCCCACTTGGTTTAGAGCAATGCGAGGTGGGCAGGCCGGGGGACCTGCCCTACTTGGTTTAGAACATGAACTTGATTACTAGTTGAAGGACGCGCGGGCCGCCGGGTGCGCCTGCGGCCGGCGAGGTTACGGTGCCGAAACCGGTTACGTTCAAAGTACCGTTGGCGTTGCGGCCCAGTGCCGTTGAAGTGATGGTCGGCGATCCGGTGACGATGCCTTGGGCGTTGGTGGGATACGCGTTGAAGTTCAGGGTCGTATTCTCACCGGTGAAGTTGGCGTGATTGAAGATGTTGAACGCGTCCGCGCGCAACTGGATTCGGGCCCGCTCCTTGATGAAGATGTCCTTCTGCATGGAGAAGTCGAAGTTGATGATGCCCGGATATCTCATCCAGTACACACCCGAGTCCAAACCCGTGCTACCGATCGGAGGGGCGAAGAAGCACGCCGCATTGATGCGGTTAAAAGGATCGCTGGAGCCCGTATTCGGATTGCAGCCCGCGACGACGCCGATACGGGCGCCTTCGGTGTTCGAGCCGGTCTCATTGACGCTACCGGCGCCCGAGACGCTGAAACCGGGAGTGAAGGGTTGACCTGTACGCAGCGAGGTTACGCCGGAGACCTGCCAACCTTGCGTAGCGAGCTTGGTCAGATAATTCCCACTCTTCACACTCGGGAGCAGGTAGACATAGTTAAGTGCGAAGTTCTGGGTAACGTCGAAGCTCGCCGGACCGTAATCCGCTTCCTTCGTGAACTGGTCGATGCGAACGAAAGTGGTATCGCTCGACGCGGTGGTCAATACCTTGCCGTAGGTGTAGCTGGCACCTAAGAACAGGCCGTTGGCGGTTCGGCGGTTGAGCGCTACCTGCAAGGCGTTGTAATTGGACGTGGCCGCAGCTTCGTAATCGGTGATGCTGCCGTAACCCTGATAAGGTTCGAGAAAAGCCTGTTTGAGCGCGTTATTGCCGAGCAGAGCGTTGGGGCTGGCGGCGACGAGAGTCGGGTCCTGGTTCTGCGGGAGGAAGTCCGCGCCGTACGGGATCCCGTTGAGGTTCCGGTAGTCGTGGAGGTGACGCCCCTGCGTTCCGACATAAGCGGTATCCAGAAGCATTCCCCAGGGTAACCGGGTCTGAATCGAGAATTGGTAGCTGTAGGTGGTCGGAATTTTACCGAGAGGATCACTCAAGACCACATTCGGCGGGGCCAGGAAAGCGGTCGCCGGATTGATTTGCGAGGCAAAGCCGTAGTAGAGAGTCGGCTGAACACTCTCAGGGGGGTTATTCACATTGTTGAAAACGAGATTGCCCTGGACGCGGTCGTAGTAAATGCCGCCACCGGTACGGATGACCATGCGCCCATTTCCGAGTGGATCCCAGGCGACGCCAAAGCGCGGACCCCATTGCGGACCGCGGTTTTTCGTTAAGTATTGGTTGCAGCCGCCCTTCCCGGCCTGGCAAATCCCGTCATAGGGGTTGCCGCTGCCGGGAATTTCCAACCCGATATCGTAGACCGGATAGTATTGTCCGTTCTGCGAGTCGAAAGCGCTCCGCGCGCCGGTGGTGGGATTGAAGGCCGGCGTAAAGAGCTTCGGCGCCTGCGCGGGATTGTAATTCGCCAGAACGAAGGTGGATGCCTGAAGTGACGCGTCGTATTGGGGTTGATACCAGGAAGCGCGGAAACCGTAGTCGAAAGTCAGGTGAGGCGTGAGTTTCCAGGTATCCTGGATAAATTCTTCGATATTCCAGTAGCGGTATTGACCGTTGATATAACCGCTGGCCTGATCGAACGTTTGATAGACGCCATACAGCATGTTGGAATAACCATACCCGGTATCGATCGGGTTGGCTGTGGTATCGCCCCAGTTGTAGCTGCCATTGTTGTCGTTGAACGAAGTCTGGTTTTTGCGACTGCGCTGGAGATAGATGCCGCCTTTAATCGTGTGCTTGCCGTACACCTTGGTTATGTTGTTGCTGATATCGATGGTGGTGTTGTAGTTGACGAACGGGGCGTCGGCGGTTCCGAACGAGGGGCTGTTGGCGAGGTGCGATCCGTTCACGTTGATCTGCGGAATGTAGCCATCCTGCACGGCGTTGGGATAGAGCAGCGGCAGATTCACTCCGGAACCGGTGGAAGTCAGCGTGTTGCCCGTTTCGTAGATATTGATGCTGTTCTTGGTCATGCCGATGTTCAACTCGTCGGTCATGGTCGGGCTGATGATCCAGGTCGCTCCGCCGGCGAAACTGTAACCCGGCGTGTCGACATGGATCTGGTCGAGAGGAACACTCTCGCCGAGTACAAACGCTCCATATACGTTGGTCACCGGCTGGGTGTTGTTGATCCAATGGCCGAAAACGCGCAGATTCTGCGTCACGTTGTAATCCATGCGCAAGAGATCTTCGCGGCGAGGCGTCTGGGCGGATACCTGGGAGGTATAGTTGTATCCGACGCCAGAGACATTCGGCAGCGGAAGCAGTTCCGCCAGCTTTTGGCCGGGCCCGTAGATCTGGCTTGCGGGTATGATATTACCGGGCACCGGCTGCTGTGTATTGGGATCGCGGATGGTTAGAGGCTTGCCGTTGTTGTCGACGCTCTGCGAGAAATTACCTTGCCGTTCGAGCGCGGTTGGCACGGTGATGTTTTTCGCCGCGGCGGGAGCCAATTGGAGCTGCCATTCCTCGCTCCAGAAGAAGAATAGCTTGTTCTTGTTCTTCAGCAGTTTCGGAATGATGACCGGGCCGCCGACGGTGTAGCCGGGGTCGTTATATCGGTACAGGGTGCGTGGCAAATAGGAGGACCCTGGGCGCGCGTTGTTAATGAAGGTATCGGCGTTGAGGCTGTCGTTGCGGTGGTAAAAGTATCCGGTGCCGTGAAGCTGATCGGTTCCGCTTTTGGTCACCATGGCGATTTGTCCGCCGGCGTTTCGGCCGTATTCCGCCTGGTACTGGCCGCTGAGCACTTTGAACTCAGCAATAGAGTCCGTGCTGACGGTGACGTTCTGGCTGCCATCGGCGCCGGTGTCGATATCGCCGATACCGTTAATAGTGAGCTGGTTCATGGTGCCGCGGTTACCGTTCACATAAACGCTGCTGAGCCCGCCGACACCGCCGACCGCAACGTTCGCGACGCTGAATACACCCGGAATCAGCTTCGCCATATCGAGAGGATTGCGACCGTTGACCTCGATGTTGTCGATCTGCTTGCCGACGATGGCTTCGGAGCGCTCCACGCTTTCAGTCTGAAGCAGGGCCGCGGTGGCGGATACTTCGATCGACTCGGTCACCGCGCCGACGGTCATAATCAAATCGCCGAGTGCCAGCTTGTCCTGGGCATCGAGCGGAATATTGACTCTTTCCAATTTTTTGAATCCGGTGGCCAACACTTCCACGGTGTAATTGCCGGGAGGAAGGCCGGCTAGCGTGAACTCGCCCGCGTCTGTCGTCTTGGTGACGGAGCTGACCCGCTTGTTCGTTTCCACCGCCGTGACGGTGGCGTTTCCTACCACGGCGCCCTGTTGGTCGACGACGCGGCCGGACATAGATCCTGTGATGTTCTGCGAGTACGCTAAAACACCGAGCAACAATGAAACAAGTATCGTCAGAGATACTCTTCGCATACGTAACCTCCTTGGTTACCCCTGGTGACTCACCCTGGTTTGGACCACCTAGTCTCCCCACACCGGCGCAGCTAGAGACAGCTACGCTCGCGTGGACCTTTCGAGCATTACGCGCTTAGTTTCGGGCTTTCGTCAGGTGTTCTACGGTACAGCACGCCCGTTACTGGATAAAAAGCATTGTTATAAGTAAGTTAGCGGGACGTTAACTTTTTTGAAACGAGGTGCAGTACCCCCTATCGGCGGTTGCCGACTCGTGGTAGAATTGCGCAGATACCAAGTGGGCGTCTCTCATAAAGACGGGGGCAGGGTCGCTTCGTTGGCGACAGGCTGGGCGGAAGTGTCCCGCGAGACCGCGCTATTCCAGCTCAATAAAATCCTCGACAGTCTTCAGTTCCGATCGAGCAAACGATGTTCGATTTTTCTGCGGCACGTGGTACAACATGCGGCGGAGAACAACATCGAATCGCTCAAGGAACGTTCGCTCGGGGTCGAGGTTTTCGGGCGCGATCCTAATTACGATACGAACCAGGATCCGGTAGTACGCAGCACGGCTGGCGAAGTTCGCAAGCGGCTGGCGCAGTATTACCTGGAATCGGGGCACCGGGACGAGATTCGGATCAGCTTGCCGGCGGGTTCCTACTACCCAGAAATCCATCCATCGCCTGAGAAACCGGTTCCAGCGGTGGCGCCCGCGCAGGCACCGAATCATCGAGGCCGGCATTGGCGTTGGATCGCCGCGGCCGGGATCGGGATCGGGGTGGTGGCTGGTACGGCGATTCTGTTCGCATCGTCGCTGCGGCGCACGGATCTGGATCGCTTCTGGGCTCCTCTGGTGGACACTTCCTCGCCGGCGGTGATGTGCATAGGTCAACCCAAAGCTTACAAGTTCGGAGCCGATAGGCGGCGGGAGATAGAGGCTTGGATCGAGAAAAGCGGGAAGGGTGAAAACCCGGCCGCGCCCTCTCCGATCCCTTTCTCCGAGATCACTCCGGTATGGGACCGGAACGTATCCCTGGTGGATGTCCAGGCGATGCTGCCGCTGTGTCAGCTTTTGACGCGGAAGGGGAAAAAGGTCGAGATCCGTGGCGGGCGGGTGAGCTCGCTGGCCGATCTGCGGGGAAAGCCCTGTATTTTTGTCGGCTACTTCAATAACGACTGGACCATGCGCCTCACCAACGAATTGCGTTTTTACTTCGAGCTGGGACCGAGCAACGACTTCGCGATCATTCGGGATCGCCAAGACCCTAATCGAGGCGACTGGGCCGGGCCGCGCAGCTGGCCGGCGCCAGCGGATCTTGCGTCGGACTATGCGATCGTTTCGCGCATGTACAATCCGACGATCGAGCAGACTGTGGTTAGCGTGGCGGGCGCAAGCGGCTACGGAACCTATGCGGCTGGCGAGTTTCTGGCGAATGAGGAGTATTTTGCGGCGGCGGTGCGCGACGCTCCGCGGGACTGGTACCGGAAGAACATGCAGGTGGTCTTATCGGTAAAAGTGATTTCGGGAACGCCGGGACCGCCTAAGGTGCTGGCGGCGCATTTCTGGTAATTCTATTTAGGCGACTCCAACTCTTTTAGCAGGCGCAGGGCCAGATCGCGAAGATTCGGATCGCTGCTTTTTGAGGCGAGCCGCAGATGCTCCGCCGCGGCTACTTTGTCGCCTCTGTTGGCGAGGACTCCACCCAGGTCCAGTTGGGCATGGCTCAAATCGGGGCGGAGGCGGACGGCTTCGGAGTATTCATGGAGGGCCTGGTCGATCTGGCCTTTGCGTTCCAAAAGTGTTCCAAGCAGATCGTGAGCCTCGGCCAGATTCGGGTTGAGGCGAAGGGCGGCTTCGATCTGGACCTGCGCTTCGGGGAAACTGCGCAGGGAGTTGAGCAGGGAGCCGTAATTCAGCCGCGCGGCGACGTCGGCGGGTCCGAAGTGCACCGCCTGCTCGAACTCGTAGGCGGCCTGACGGAAATCCTGCTTCCAGGCGAGAATGTTCGCGAGGTTGCCGTGCGCCTCGCCGTAGTTTGGCAGAACGCGAACGGCTTCGCGAAATTCGGCTTCTCCTGCCGAGGGATCGCCGAGCTGCGCCAGCGCGATCCCTGCGCCGTTGTGAGCTTCGGGCATCTCGGGATCGAGGGCTGTTGCCTGCTTGAAGGATCCGAGAGCGCCGCGGAAGTCCGAAAGGTCGAGTTGCGTTTGGCCCAGAGTGTTCCACGCGCGCGGATCTTTGGGGGCAGCCAAGGTAGCGCGCTTGGCGATCGCGAGCGCCGGCGCGGGTTGCCGTGCTTCCTTTAGACTGGCCGCGTATTCGAGCATTGCGGGGACGTAGGCGGGGTCCCGGCGGAGGGAATCCTGAAACGCGACGAGAGCGCGGGCGGGCTGTCCGGCTGCGCGAAGGGCTTGGGCGAGTTCCAGATATGGCTCGGGCCTCTGCGAATGAAGCGCTTCCAGAGTCTTCTCGAACGCGGGCAATCCTTTTTCGAGATTTGCTCCATCCCGAATTTGAGCCAGCGCGAGATAGTATCGATCTTCGAGGGAATTCGGCAGACGAGCCGGGTAGAACGGCACCACTTCGCCGCGATACGAATTGGTTGTGTCTTCGTGGTGCTCCGCGAGATCGGCGAGGAGATTCCCGGAGGGTGGTTTGCGCTGAATCAGGTGATCGGTCACCACCATGTGAACGATGTCTTCGGTCCGCCGCTTGGGCATGTGGCAATCGATGCATTGGGTCGCGGTGGTATGGCTGCCGGAAGAGACTTCGGCGGCGAATGTCGCGGCGTGGCACTGGCGGCAGACAGAGTTATAGCGTTCCGTGGCTTCGCTGCCATGGCGAACATCGTGAGGATCGTGACAGGTGGTGCATTTGAGCGCGCCATTGCTTTTCAGGAAGCATTGCGAGGCGAGCATCCGCGACACCGCGCTGGCGGTTTCGAAGCGAGAATCTTTATTCGGTCCGGGAGCTTCGTCGAAGGTGAGCACGAAGGAGGCGAGCGGCTCCCCGGGGCGATAGCTGAAGTCGGCGCGCTGGTAACGCTTGATCGCATGAGGGAGACGAAACTCGGTGGTCTTGAGGTGGCACTGCGCACAGACTTCGAGTTGACGGTCGTTATTCAGGCGGGCGGGATTCACGATGGCGGCACGGATCGCGGAGGGCGGCGAACCGGGCTTGGACGCGACATCCACGTGCCGCTGACCGGGGCCGTGACAGCGCTGGCAATCGATTCCTTCGGGCAGGCTGCCGGAATAGACGGGCCGGTCGCCCAGCCGGTCGTGCCCTGATGGAGTGGTTGGATACGCGTTGTGGCAGAACATGCAGTCATAGGCGATCTGGCGCCGGGCGTAAGGATAATCGGGCGCATCGTAGCCGGGATTCATCGCCCAATAGCCGCCTTTTTCCGCGTACCACGCGAGAGGGAGTTCGAGCAGCGTGCCGTCGGCGTTGCGGTGCACATAGGTGCGCATGTGGTTGCCGGAGCCTGCGATATAGTCGATTTGCTTCTCGTCTATGTTGGTTTCCTTGCCCTCGAAGCCCACTTGATATCGGCGCTGGATCAGCACACCACTGCGGTTTAGCATCTGGTAGTGAGTGTCGGAGGCAGGGTGATAATAGCTGTTGTTTTTCGTGAAATCTTCGACCAGAATTTCGGGGCGGGGCGCGGAGAAGGAGCGGCCCATGCCGTTTTGACGCCAGGTTTTGGCGATGGCGGGGTGACAGCCGGCGCAGAGTTTCGGGTTGGCGTATTGGGCTGCGGCGGGGAGGGTCGCTAGGAGGAGAAGAAACGCTGCGAGCGCAATTGTGTGGACGGGGCGAAAAATGGGGACAGCCCGCTCTGTCCATGCGGCAACGAAGTGTTGCACGGCTTTCGCGAACGGATGGGCGCCTTGGGACAGAGTAGGCAGTCCCCATTTTTCGCGAGGCGACGCGTGAACCTGCTGCGATGGGAAATCGTCCTTCATGGCTTCGCGGTTAGTTGTTCGAGCAGTTGGAGCGCGATCTGGCGCAGGCGCGGGTCATTGGAGTTGGACGCTTGGCGGAGGTGTGCGGCCGCTCCCACGAGGTCGCCTTTTTTGGCTAGAACGGCGCCCAGGTCGAGTTGCGCCTGGCTCATCTCGGGATTGATGCGAACTGCGGCCTCATACTCACGCAGAGCGTCGTCGGTCTGGCCTTGCTGTTCGTAGCAGCGGCCCAGCATCTCATGCGCTTCGGCGAAGTTGGGATTCGCGCGCACGGCGGCCTGCATCTGCGTACTCGCTTCGTCGAAGCGCTTCTCGCGGCTGAGCACTGCGCCGTAGTTGAAGTGAGTATTGGCGTCACCGGGCGAGAGCCGAACAGCAAGGTCGAATTCGTAAAGAGCCTGTTTCAGGTCACGCTCAATATCGAGCACGCCCGCCAGGTTGCCGTGGGCTTCGCCGTAACCGGGAAGGATGCGAATGGCTTCGCGGAACTCGGCTTCCGCGGAGGGAAAATTGCCGCTCTGCGCGAGTACGATTCCCAATCCATTGTGGGGCTGCGGAATTTCGGGCGCCAGGGAGATCGATTTTTTCAGCGCTTCGAGCGCTTGCGGCGCGCGGTCCAGATCGAGATCCACCTGCCCGAGCTCATTCCAGGCTTTGGGATTGTCGGGAGCCGCGCGGGTTGCCTGTTCGAAAGCTTCGGCGGCCGGCGAAAGCTGGCCGGACTGCCGCAGAGCCGTGGCCAAACCCAGGAGCGCCGCGGGGTATCGCGGATCAAGACCTAGCGCTTCGCGATACGCCGCGATGGCGAGGTTCAACTGCCCCGTGGACTGGTACGCGGACGCGAGCTCGAAATAAGGCTCGGGGGTTTTCGGATGGAGGGCATCAAGAGCCGCAGTCAATCTCGGGATGCCATTCGCCAGATTGCTGCGGTCGCGGACTTGGGCGATCGCCAGATACATTTCGTTTTCGGGAGTGTTGGACAACGCCTTCGGATAGTAAAGCTCAACTTTGCCGCGATAGCTATTGGCGAGCGTTTCGTGACGCTCGGGGATGTCGGCCCGCAGATCGGCGGAGGGTTTCGCGCGCTGGATGTAGTGATCGGTCTTAATTATGTGGACCACTTCGACCGGACGCCGCAAGGGCATATGGCACCCGGTGCATCCGGTCTCCGCGGTGTGCTTATTGGCCACGACCAGCGCGCTAAACTTCGCGGCGTGGCACTGGCGGCAAACCGCATTGTAGTGATCCGCCGATTCTTCCCCGTGCCGGATGTTATGAGGGTCGTGGCAGGTGGTGCATTTCAACGCGCCGTTGCTTTTCAGAAAACACTGCGACATGCGCAGCCGCGATGCGGTGCTTACGTTTTGAAACCAGTTGTCACGTTCCGTGCCGGGGGTGTAATCGAAGGCGAGTTCGAAATCGCCGAGGGGCTGGCCGGGCCGGTAGGAAAAATCGCCGCGATCGTAGCGCTTGACCACGTGGGGCAGAGAGAACTCGGTGGTTTGCAAATGGCACTGAAGGCAGACCTCGGCTTCGCGATCGGGCGCGAGTTTCGCTGGGTTGACGATGGCGGCGCGAATTTCTTCCGGTTTGGCGCCCGCTTTCGAAGCGGCCTGGATGTGGTTGCGGCCGGGTCCATGGCAGCGCTGGCAATCGACGCCCTCGGGGAGGTCGCCGGAATAAACGGGCTCATCGCCGAGGCGGGCATGGCTCGCGGGGATGGCTTCGTAACCGTTGTGGCAGAAAATGCAATCGTAGGTGATGGCGCGCTGGCCATAAACATGGTCCGCGGTGTCGTAACCGGGGGCCATCCACCAGTAACCTCCTTTTTCGGAATACCAGGTCACCGGCAACTGGAGCAGACGTCCGTCGGTGGAACGATGCAGGTACGCGCGCGCATGAATCGCCGAGCCGAGGAAATAGTCGATCTTGGTCTCCTCGACGTTCGTGCGCTTGCCTTCGTAGCCGATCTGGTAGCGGAGCTGGAAGTAATCGGCACCGCGCTGGATCATTTCAAAATAAGTGCCGGAGGGCGCGTGGTAGAAACGATTCTTGTTTGTATAATCTTCGACGGTGTTTTCCGGCCGGGGCCGCGCGAACGACTTGGCCATGCCGGTTTCGCGATAGCTTTGGAAGATAGAGGCGTGGCAGGCGAAGCATTGCCTGGTATTTACATAGCCTTGGGACGCGGGGTTGAGAACGGCAGGGGGCTCATCGGCTGCGTGGATGGAGGCGGCAGCGCCGATGCAGAATAGAGAAACTGCCATCGCCTGCCACTGGCGCTGACCTGACGTACGAATCGCTCCTGGGCTAAACCGCTTCAGTCTATCACGCCGGATTGACCTCTCCTGTAGCGCGTTCCCATTGCAACCGATAGTAGAGGAGCCATGCGCGTCGCCACGAACGTTACTTTTGCCGCCGACAAGAAGGAACCACTTTCGGAATTGCTCGGGCGGATCCGGCAGGCGTTCCTGGACGCGGGCATGGGGGAACCGGCGATCCGTTTCACCATGGTCGATTCATCGGTCAAGAAAGGTGTGCCCATCGATCGGGTCCTGAAACGCTATCCGGAAATGGAGCGATTCGTGGGATTCGACCCGATCATACCGGGATCGCCCACGAAATCGCGCCTGCTGTCGAATCACGCGACCGGGGAAGCCGTCGAATACGCGACGCTCCAGGCGATCCTGGCCGGTGTGCCACGGACCTACGGGTTTGCGGGCCTGTGGCTGCACTTCCACACGCCGATGTTCGGCGAAAGGCTGATCGGACTACCCAGGTTCGGGAACTCGCTGCCGGGAGTGGTGGTCACGGATAGTTGGTGGGTCACCGGGCGTAAGCGCGCGCTTTCGGTTTACACCACGGTGGAAGTGGAGATGGAGGACAAGAAACTGCCGCCCAATCCGGAACCGATCGAGGCCCTGATCAAGGCGCTGGGCAAAGTGAAACGCACCGACCAGGTATCGATCCGGGCGCCGGGCGGTGGAATCGTCGGGTCCATCGCTCCCGCGAATGTGGAGGCGGTGAAGGCCATTTTCGCCGATTACAAGGCGCGGCTGAAAGAGATCGTGGATCTGGCCGATCTTCCGCATAATTTACCCCCGGCTGCGGAAATCCGGCAGCAGAGTGCCGGGGTGACGGCGGGTCCGCGGAAGCCTGCGCTCGAAGCGGCGTTCAAACCGATGGGGTATAGCTGCCGGGGCGGATCGGGCACATTTTATTTGACCCGGCGGACTGCGGGGAACCTGACCGTCGAGTTGTACCTGGACGTCGGCACGTGGAGCCATTCGATCTCCGCGATGGTTACGATCAAGGGCGGGGGATTTCAGTTTTCGTTAAATATTCCGGTGGCTCCCAATGAGGCTCCGGGGCAATACCCGATTGGCGACGCCATACAGTGGCAGAAAATCGTGGAGAACCTGGCCGCGATGGTTCGCGAACTGGATCGAAGTTTTGTTCCTGAAATCGAGCAGGCGGCCGGCCCGTCTCCCGCGTGGTATAAATCCGCCTTGTAGAGACTCCGGTCCGCGGCTCTCCCAATCTCTATGAATCCCCAAAACTCGAAACAGAGCCGCGACTAGCAGGAGCGGTCAGCGCCGGGTTTTCACACGATTGGGTTTCTGTGGGAAGCGAGCGTGTCCTCTTTATCGCTTCGGAACCGTGTAGCGCACTGCGATGCCGGTGCCTTCGAGAAGCTTTTCGCCTTTCATGACGCGCGCCGGATTGGGGTCGGTGATCTCGCCGATCTGGATGTCGACCACATCGTCACCCAACTGGGCCGTAATCTCGGCAGTAAAATCCTTGGGCGGATTTCCCGAGCGCGAGAGACTCTGACGCCCCAGCTTCGCGCCCGCGTTTACCAGGGCGGTCCGATAGTACTCATACACAACGTGAATCGCGTCGTGAGTGAGAAAGGTCGCCGTGGGCTCGATAAGAACAAAGACTTTGTAGTTACCCCGCTGTGCCCCCGGATAGATTGGGAACCAGGAAGGATACGGCGCGTCTTCCGATTTCACGGCTCCGGGGCGATTCAAGTTCGCCGCAACGATGCCGGGTCCGTCCAAATAGTATTCTTCACCGTTGGCTGCGTCGCGAAGGCAAAGCACCGCGCGACCAGAGTCGAACCAGGCTACTTCGAAATGCCTGCGATTCGAAGCACCCGGCTTCGGTGCGTAGGTGACAGTGAACTCCGATCCCGCTCCGGGGGTTCGGGAAGGATTCGCCAGCACCGAAATAGTCGCTCCCGATCCTTTGCCGGAGACGATCTTGGTGCCGGAGCCCATGGGTGCCCCGGTGCTGTACCCTTTCGACGCCAGAAGCTGTCCGTAGTATGCGATTATTTCGTCCACCGTGCCGCCCGAGGCGAAGGCCGCGGTGGCGATCCCGGTGTTGGGATCGTAGTTGGAGCGGAGAGGCATCTGGCCGGGCGTAGGGGAAAGCCACGCGGGCAACTTCATGGCACTCGCTTGCGAATTCGCGGGTTTCAGATTTCGCTGGACTGCCGAGCTATCGGTGTCGAGCACGAACTCTTTCCCGTTGATTTCGACTTTCGTGAAATTCTCGGCTTGGAGGCGGCCGGTGAAGACGGCAAGCGGAATCATCGCCGCCAAGCGGAAGGCGCGGCTCGCGGGTGGGATGACAGGCATGACTTTGCCGTTCCATCGGCTTATAAGCGAAGTAACTTTAGGCCGCAAAACATCGTAGGATGTACGTTACCGCACTCTTTATGAACTGGACGGCGATTCTGCGCCAATCATTCCGTTTGACGGCTGGACTCGCGGCGGCCCTTGTCGCATCGTGGCTGCTGCGCCAGGCGAACGTGGAGCGGTTTACCGCCGCGGACGCTGAGGGCATCAATAGTCTGATCTCCCTGATCGGCAGCATCTACGCGGTGGTCTTCGCATTTGTCATTTTCGTCATCTGGGGACAATTCACCGGCGTCGAAGAGGCGACCCAGCGGGAGTGCACTTTGCTCAACGATCTGCTTCGCTTCTCTCAGTTTCTCGATGCGGATGCAAATCGCGCCATCCGCCGCGCTCTTGCCGATTACTCGCACAAGGTCGCCGGCTCCGAGTGGCATTCGCTGGGCGAACGGCGCAAGGATAAGCCCGCCGAACAAGCGTTTGCGGTGCTGATCAACACGGTGGTCCGCTCCACGCCGGGCAGCCCCGATGAACACGTTTCTCACCAGCGCCTGATCGATATCGCACGCAAACTTGCGGAGCAACGCGACGAGCGTATCGCCAGGAGCCTGACGCGCATCCCTCCCACTCTGTTGCTGCTAGTGCGTACCATGGTCGTCGCGCTTCTGCTGCTGGTCTTCTTATATCCGTTCCATTCCTGGATCGTTGGCGCGGCATGCTTCAGCATGGTCGCCATCGTTCTGTTTTTCTCGAACCTGGTGATGACGGACACGGACAATCCGTTCGATGGAGTTTTCAACGTAAGTCCCCGGCCTTTTGCGGATTTGGCGCTCTAAACGAGCCTGATTCCCGCACTCATCTTCACGAAAACTTCAGGTTTCGCGGGTACACTTTGTGGGTGATGCAGAAAGGACACTCTATGCGCTATCCTGCCTTGGTTCTGACCGCGGTCGCGTCGCTTCTGGCACAATCATCGACCTATCGCGTCACTCACACTTACACTTTGGGCGGAGACGGAAGCTGGGATTACGTTGTGCCGGACCCGCCCCATCACCGCGTTTTCATTGCCAGGCAGAATCGGGTCATGGTGGTGGACGAAGACAAAGGGACCTTGCTCGGCGAAGTCACCGGGATTAACGGCGCGCATGGGACCGCGATCGCGGAATCGACGGGACACGGATTCGCCACTTCGGGAAACGACCAATCGGTAGTCATGTTCGATCTGAAAACGTACAAGGCGCTCGGCCGGATTCCCGCCGCGGAGGACGCCGACGCCATCCTTTATGACAAAGCGTCCAACCGGGTTTTCACATTGAATGGCGACGCGCACTCTTCGACCGTGATTGATCCGGTTGCCGGGAAACTGATCACCAACATCCCCCTAGGCGGCAAGCCCGAATATGGCGTATCCGCCGGCGACGGCAAGGTGTACGCCAATCTCACCGATACCAACGAGGTGGTGGAAATCGACGCCAAATCAGCCACCGCGGCGCGGCGCTGGCCGACGGCGCCGTGTAAACAGCCCGTCGCCATGGCCATCGACACGTCGCATCACCGGTTGTTCAGCGGATGCCGCAGCGGAGTGATGGCGGTCTCCGATTATCAGGCGGGAAAAATCGTCGCGACCATTCCCATCGGCACCGGTGTCGACGGCGCCGGCTTCGATCCCGCCTCCGGCGATGCATTTGCGTCGAATGCGGACGGCACGCTCACGGTAATTCATCAGGACACTCCGGACCAATATCACGTCCTCGAAAGCGTGCCGACGCCACAGGGCTCGCGCAACATGGGGCTCGATCCGACCAATCATCGGGTGTTCGTGGTTTCCGCGAAGTTCGGCCCGGTGCCCACAGGCGCCAGGCGAGGACCGGTGCTGCCGGGAACGTTCGCGCTGATGGTGATCGAGCACTAGTTACTTCGCGGGCGACATGCCGGTATCGCTCATCCAGTCCTGAAGACGGAGCACCCAGGTGGACTTGATGACCGGAGTGGCTCCCGGGCGGTAACCGAAGCCGTATCCTCCGCTGTTATAGATGTGCAGCTCCGCGGGCACGCCTTCTTTTTTCAAGGCGAGGTAAAGGGCTGGAATCGCGAGGGGGGCCTTTATCGTGATCCGCGCAGAGCATGAACGTCGGAGGAGTGTCCTTCGTGCCCCGCACATTCTTGGCGCGGATGCCGGGATAAATCAAGACTTGATAGTCAGGCTTTGAACTCTGCCGCTCGATCGGGTCGGCCGAGTCTGCGCGGCCCAAATCGTAGCGAGTGGAAGCCATCACGGCGACATTCGTGCCTTCGGTGTCTATCGAGAGGAGCGGTGTCCGCGGGGAAAACAGGATCAGAGAGGGGTTGTGACTGGAGTCAGTTCTTTACTGCTTTGAAGGTCAGTTCGATTGACTTTGGAGGAATCTGGCGCACCTCGGACCTCACTTCCATACCTTGACGGCCTCTTTCTTCGATCAATTCCTGCAAGACCTTGCGCGCCGATTCCACTTGTTGCGGTTCGTACAGCGATTCCACGCTGAGGTGAATGCCGCGGTCCTTTAGCCTATGCGCGATATCGTCGGTGGAAATACCTTTAAAGTTTTCATATTTGATCGAGCGGACCACCGTATTCTGCACTTCCGATTGTGCGAACAGCAGCATGACGCCAACGATGAGGCTCTTCATGACGTCTATAGAGGCAGTCTCGTCGCCAAACGATAATCATTGAAAATACTAGCTCTTTTGACGAGTAAGGCGGGCAGTGCCGGCACACCTGTGACGTTCAGGCTTCGAAGAATTCCTTCATCGCGTCAACCGTGTATTCAATATCGGCCGCGGTATGCGCGGTAGAAATGAATCCGGCTTCGAATTGCGAGGGCGCCAGGTAGACGCCGCGTTCCAACAGGAAATGAAACAATCTTGCGAACTCGGCTTTGTCGCTGCGGGCGGCGGATTCCCAATCGGTGACCGGGTCCGGTGTGAAGAAAAACGTGAACATGGAGCCGACGCGATTCACGGTGACGCCGGGCGGTACCCATTCCGTTAACTGCGCGCCGCGCGCTTCGAGGAATTCATACACCTCCGGATGCGCTTCGAGATAGCGCAGCATCGCGAGCCCGGCGGCCACCGCCATTGGATTCCCGGAGAGCGTTCCAGCCTGATAAATCGGCCCCACGGGCGCGACCTTTTTCATGATGTCGGCGCGGCCTCCGTAGGCCGCCATCGGCAGGCCGCCGCCGACGATTTTTCCGAGCGTGGTTAAATCGGGGAGAATTTCGAAACGCTTTTGCGCGCCGCCCAGGGCTACGCGGAAGCCAGTCATCACTTCGTCGAAGATCAACAGTGCGCCGTGGCGCGCGGTTATTTCTCGCAGCGCCTCGAGAAATCCAGGAGCAGGCGGAACGCAGCCCATGTTGCCGACTACGGGCTCGACGATGACCGCGGCGATTTTGTCGCCATGCTCCTTGAAGGTCTGTTCGACCGCGGAGATGGAGTTGTAGGGAAGCGCGATGGTGGTGGCGGCGAACGATGCCGGGACGCCCGCTGTGTCCGCGATCCCGAGGGTCGCCATGCCCGATCCCGCCTTCACTAAAAGAGAATCGACATGGCCGTGGTAGCAGCCTTCGAATTTCACGGTGAGGTCGCGGCCGGTGAACCCGCGCGCCACCCGCAACGCGCTCATCGTGGCTTCCGTGCCGGAATTAACCAGGCGCACCATCTGCATGGACGGAACCAGGTGCGCGATCAACTCGGCGAGTTCCACTTCCTGGACGGTGGGCGCGCCGAAGCTGGTGCCGATTTCTAGGACGCCGCGCAGTGCCTCGACGACGGGCGGCGGGAGATGGCCTAGAATCAGGGGTCCCCAGGAGCAGACGTAATCGATATACGAATTGCCGTCGACATCGAAGAGGCGCGGGCCTGCGCCGCGCTGGATAAAGATCGGCGATCCGCCTACACCCCGGAAGGCGCGCACCGGCGAATTGACGCCGCCCGGAATATGGGCGAGCGCCCGCTCAAACCACTCTTCGGATTTCTCGATACTCATAGGACGGCGCGGGAATTTTCAGGGATTACTCGATCGAGGAAGAAGGTCATGAGCACTTCCTGAAGAGTGCCGTTCAAATTGCGCAGCAGGCGGCTTCGCAATTCGAGATACGGCTGCGTTCCCGCGAATAGATCCTGCATCAAGGCGCGGAATCGCGGACTGCTGCGGATATACTGCACCATACGCGCGGGAACGGAACTGAACATGAAGCTGCCGAGAAAGACTCTTTTGGCGAGCGTCGCGGCGAATTCCAGGTCGAGCGCAAACTCGCGGGACAGCATCGCGCGATATGCCGCCGCTTTCTCCGCGATGCCGTGCGCATCGTCGATGACCACGCGGCTGGCTAGATCGCCCGAGCGCATCGCATAGTACAAGCCCTCGCCTGTGATCGGATCGACCAAGCCGGCTGCATCGCCGACGGCGAGCCATCCTTCGCCCGACACGCGATTGCTGCGCCACCCCGGAGTCTCAAGCGACGGCAGCATGTGGCTATAAAATTTCCCCTCTTTATAGGAGATGCCGCGTTCCGTCATATACGCTTCGAGGCGTGTTCGCTGCACTTGCGCGGGAACGCCCTTGCCGCAAATTCCCACCGAAAGATGGCCGCAGCGGGGGAACACCCAAATGTAGCCTTCGAAGCGCGGCAGGAACTGAATGTCGATATGATCCTGCGAGGAAGGCACGTAGTAACCGAGCGCCGTCATGGTGTCTTCCGCGGCCCACTGCGTGCCGACTTCGCGCAGAGGATTGCGGGCGCCGGTCGCGACGATGCAAAAATCCGCTTCGGCGATGCCGCAGCGGGTGCGCAGATTCCAGCCTTTACCGCGGCGATCGATACTTAACACGCGCGTCTGTTCGATCGCGGCGCCGGACTTTTCAGCGCGCTCCAGCAGCATGCGATTCAGATCCATGCGCGAATAAATTACCAGTGGATGCTCCAGTTGCATCTTGACGGCGCCGGCGCGGGGCGCGGAAAGCTTCGTCTCGTTGACGAATTTCTTGGGCGTATCGTTGTCCACCAGAAAGGGGTATTCGTGATACGCCTTATAGGTCAGGCCGCCGCCGCAGGGCTTTTCCCAGGCCAGTTTCTCGTCGAAAAGAACGGTCTTCAGGCCCGCGCTGGCCAAACGTTCCGCGGCAAGCGCACCGGCCGGACCGCCGCCCAGAACGGCGACCGTCTTCATTGTTCCTTTCCCACCGGAGGATGATTCGCCGGGAGTGCGGGTAATCCCGCTGCGCCATGCGGATTCTCTCCGCTTTCGGTGTGCGGACGCACCACCCACTTATCGCCTTTGCGATCCAGCGTGTATGGCATTTGCATTCCGGCTCCGCCGGCTAAGGGCGTGAACATCACATTGGCCCGCACTTCCTTGCCGCCCGATGTAAAGGTCATGGTCGTTACATCGACTTGCATCTGGTCCACGTTCAGCCCGGTTTTAGGTTGCCGCTCCTTCAAATAATCGATCACGGCGCCGCGGACGGCGTCCTTGTTTTGAATGTCCTTGGTACATGCGGCCAGCAAGGAGAGAGCCGCAATCATGGCCATTTTTCGCACAATCCGATTATACTCTGGCATCCGGCAGAACTCCGAATCTTCGACGAGCCGTGGGGTCAGACGCGGCGGCTAGATCGCGCAGCGGCTCAAGTTGGGCGCGGATTGCATCCAGCGCGAGTTGCTCCGCGGTTGGCTCGGCCGGACTTCGCGCGTTGAGCACAGCGCTGAGCCAACCATAGGTCGCGCGCATGCGCGGGCGAAACGTCGGCCCCCCGTGATCGGCGCCGCGGATCAGGCGATACTCGTGAGAAATGTCCAGATCCCACAGCACGCGATGCAGGAATTCCGTTCCGTCCTGCGCATTGACGAAATCGTTGTCACCGACTTCTAAGTAGATCGGCAACTGTGACTCGCGGATGCGGATCGCGTTCGCAATCGCGCGATTGGCGGGATTATTTTGGGCGAACACCTCCGGATCACGCGCCGGTCCGATGAGATGCGGAGGGCCTCCAGTCGCATGATGGATCCTGTTGCGCGCGCCGATTTGCGCGTCGTTCAATCCTGGCTCGAGCATTGGATTCATCACGGCAACCGCGGCGAAATGCTCGGGATACTCGAACGCAATCTTGAGGGCTCCGTAGCCGCCCATGGAGATTCCGGTAATCGCGGTCGCGTTTTCGACGTTACAGGTAGCGCGCAGATGTGGAATGAAATCTTCGAGGATGAAAGAATCCCAGTCGAGATAGTAGCTCATGCCCGCGCTGGGAGTGGCGAAGACCATCGGGGCGAGCACGCCCTCCGACCACCATTGATCGAACAGAGGCCGGCAATCGATCAGGCTCTGCCGGCTTCCTCCGCCGCCCATGAGAACGATACAGAGCGGTGCCGGGCTGGAAGTTTGAGGAGCGATTGTGGCGTACGGCACTGGCTCGGGGAAATGGCGCGATGACAGCTCGGATAGTTCAATGCTCGATGGCATGGGCGATACGCTCCGGGTCGTTCGGTACAACGATGGGCTGGTTGCCGAACGAAGAAGCGATCTTGGCGCCGTCCGGCGCATCCAGTTTACCAGTGTGATAGCGGTAAATATAATCGGTGTCCTTCAGCACATTGCCGGTGAGCACGGCGACAACGTCGGCATCGCGCGCGATGGTACCAGCCGCCGTCAATTTGCGAATTCCGGCAAGCGTGGCGGCGGACGCGGGCTCGCATCCAATGCCGGAGCGGCCGATCTGCGCTTTGGCGTCGGCGATCTCTTGCTCTGTCACTTTTTCGACGACGCCGTTCGATACTTGCACCTCGTGCCAAGCCTTCGGCCACGATACCGGGTCGCCGATGCGGATCGCGGTGGCGAGCGTTTCGGGCTTCGCGATCGCACGAAATTCGCCTTCGCCGCGACGCTGGCTGAACTCGTAAAACGGCGCGGATCCCTCCGCTTGAATCACGCCAAGACGCGGAATTTTATCGATGAATCCTTGCGCGCGCAGTTCGCGCAGAGCTTTTCCGAACGCGGACGTGTTGCCGAGGTTGCCGCCGGGAAGGACGATCCAATCCGGCGCGCGCCAGTCGCGCTGATCCATCATCTCGATCACGATGCTTTTCTGGCCCTCGATGCGAAATGGGTTCATCGAATTGAGCATATAAATGCCGAGCCGCTCCGCCAGCGCGCGCACCAGCGCCAGGATTTCGTCGAAGTTCGCTTCCACCTGAAACGTACGCGCCCCATATTCCAGCGCCTGCGCAAGCTTCCCGAACGAAATGTTTCCGTGCGGGAGAAATATCAGCGCTTCGAGCCCAGCCGCGGCGGCGTAGGCGGCCATCGATGCCGAGGTGTTGCCGGTGGACACGCACGCCACCCGGGTCATCTTCAAACGCCGCGCTTGCGCGACGCCGCAGGTCATCCCGTTGTCCTTGAACGACCCGGTCGGGTTGAAGCCTTGATGCTTGAACGTCAGCCGGTCGAGCCCTCCATACGCGGCGGCGACGGGCCCGTCGAGCAGCGGCGTGTTGCCTTCGCGCAAGGTGACCACGTGAGAGACGTCATCGAGAAACGGGAACAGCTCGCGATACCGCCAGACGCCGCTCTGATCGAGAGGTGCGTTGCTCAGCCTGCGATTGCGGAATGTCGCTTTCAACTCCGGGGCGGGCGCGGCGGGCCCATAAATAACTTCGAGAAGTCCGCCGCATCGCGGACAGTTGTAGAGAACTTCTTCGATGCCGAAATGCGTGGCGCACGATGCGGTGATGCAGCGGAGATTAACGTTCAGCACGCAGGCTCCGAGGCAAAACCCTGTTGAGGGGATCGCTTCCTGCGGTCGCGGCTCGGTAAGCGATTAATTTTACGCTTGGCCGATTCCGAGCCGCGACCGCAGGAAGCGATCTGTACGACTTTGCCAACCCACCCCACAACAGAACTAACTTGCATGCGCGCCCACTTCAGAAAAACTCACTGCGTTGCCTCCCGGCTCGCGCACTCCGTATTCGGTGGCGCCATAAAATGTCGTGCGCTTCGGGACCATCACCGGCGCGCCCTCCACGGCGGCGATCACTTCATCGATATTCGTGACGTGTCTATAAAGGATGCTCGATGACGGGAAATCCGCCATCGCGGCAACGTCCTTCGCGACACTTGCGCGCGTCTGATACATCACTTCCACGGGCCCGTTGTTTAAAATCACGAACCCGAGAACATCCCCATCGGGCACTTTGATCGTGACGTCGAACCCCAACTTTTCCCAAAAACCGAGGCACGGCTCGATCGCATCGACCAGCAGAATCGGCGTCAACGATTGCATAGTGAAAGCCATATCTTCTAACTTTAAACGAATGTTGTCAGTCCATTTGGAAAACGGCGTGGTCGAGGTCAAAAGGCAACCCGTGCCCCGCGTGGCGAGCGGATTCGCCCGGATTCGCATGCTGGCGGCGGGCATCTGCTCCACCGATCTAGAATTGCAGCGCGGCTACTACGGATTCTCCGGAACGCCCGGGCATGAGTTCGTGGGCGAGTTCGCGGACGGCACCCGCGTCGCGGGAGAAATCAATCTCGCGTGCGGGCATTGCGACTGGTGCGCTCGCGGACTTGGACGGCACTGTCCGAATCGCACGGTGCTCGGCATCGTGAAACATCCCGGCGCATTTCGCGAATTTTTGACGCTGCCGGTGGCGAATCTGCATCGCGTGCCGAAGTCGATTCCGACGGAGCACGCGGTCTTCATCGAACCAGTCGCGGCCGCGTGCGAGATTGTCGATCAAATCAAGATCCCGAAGGGCGAGCAGGTTGCGGTGCTGGGCGACGGAAAGCTCGGATTACTGATCGCCCAGGTGCTCCAGGCGCATGGCGCGAAAGTATTACTGCTCGGCAGGCATCGGGAGAAAATGTTGTTGGTCGAATGGTCTGGTGTCACCACCGAAGTGCTCACGGACAAATTGCCGCAGCGCGCCTTTCCCATCGTGGTGGACGCGACTGGTTCTCAAGAAGGTCTGCGCGCCGCGATCGCGATGTCCGAGCCGCGCGGAACGGTGGTGATGAAGTCCACGGTGCACGGGCTGGTGCCGATCGATACTGCTCCGGCGATCGTCAACGAGATCACGCTGGTCGGCTCCCGGTGCGGGCGTTTTGAGCCGGCGCTGAAGTTGCTGGCGTCGGGTAAAGTGCGGGTCGGCGATTTGATTTCCGAAGAATTTCCCCTGGATCGCGCGCCGGAAGCGTTTAAGAAGGCAGCGACCAAGGGCGTGTTGAAAGTTTTACTTCGGGCTCCAGAGTAAACTAGCTCATGTGACGCGATTGCTTCTGATTTCAGTGGTTTTTCTCTGTGGCTGTTCCGTAGGCTGTTCCGTGAAGAGATACGCGATCAATCAGCTCGGCAACGCGCTGGCCGCGTCTGGCAGTACGTTCGCCTCCGACGAAGATCCGGAGCTGATCCGCGCCGCGGTGCCCTTCAGTTTGAAGTTAATCGAAAGCCTGCTGGCGGAAAATCCGCGTCATGAGGGATTGCTTCTGGCGGCCGCGCGAGGCTTCACTCAGTACGCGTACGCGTTCGTTCAAGAAGATGCCGACGAACTGGAAGACACCGACAAGGTCACCTCCACAGCGATGCGGGCGCGCGCCGCGAAGCTTTACTTACGCGCGCGAAATTACGGTTTGCGTGGACTGGAATTGAAGCATCCCGATTTCGCCCAGCGCCTGAAGGCAAATCCGAAAGAGGCAGTCAAGGAACTCAAGAAATCGGAAGCGCCGATGATGTACTGGACCGCAATCTCCTGGGGGGCGGCGCTCGCCGCATCACACGACTTCATGATGTTCCCGGAAATCCCCCGCTTCGAAGCCTTGATCGACCGGGTGATCGAACTCGACGAGGCTTTCGACGAGGGGACCGTTCACACATTCCTGATCACCTACGAAATGTCCCGCCTCAATGCCAAGCCGAATCGCATCGCTTTGGCGAAGGAACACTTCGACCGCGCGATGGCGCTCGGCGGAGGGCATCAAGCGGGACCCCTGGTGGCGTATGCGGAAAACGTTCTGGTGGCGCAGAAAGATAAGACCGGGTTTCAAAACATGCTGCGGCAGGCGCTGAAAGTGGACATTAATCAGTCGCCGGAGAATCGCGAGTTGAATCTCGCGGAGCAGAGGCGCGCGCGATGGCTGTTGTCCCGGACGGAAAAGTTGTTCCCGCCCCCGCGTTAAGCATGTGTGCGTAGATTAAGACCACCAGCCGAGCTCATTCAATTCCCGTATCCGTCCGGTGCTGTCGCCCAGTTTCTCCACCGGCACACCCATCCGGTCCAGCATCGAAACATGCAGATTATTGAGCGGAGTATTCGCCGGAAGATCCAGGCGCCGGCCGGTCTTGATGGTTCCGCAACCCTCGCCCAGAATCATCAGCGGCAGATTCACGTGCTCATGCTGATTTCCGTCCGAGATCCCGGAGCCATAAACGATCATCGAATGATCCAACAGCGATCCGTCTCCGTCCGGAGTTTTCGCCATTTTACCGATAAACTCGGCGAACAGCTCCACGTGATATCGGTTGATGCGCACCACCTTTTCGATCATCCCCGGATCGCCATGGTGATGCGTCAACGGATGATGGGCTTCCGGCAAATTGATCTCGCGATACGTGCGCGTGCTGCCTTCGCGCGTTAACATAAACGTCGCGATGCGGGTCATATCGGTTTGAAACGCCACGCGCATCAGGTCATACATGAGCCGGGCGTGATCCGCGAGGTCCGCCGGCGCCGCCTCCGGCTTCTCCATCTGCGGCACGACTTCCTGATTATCGCGCTCCGCTTTCTGAATGCGAGTCTCAATCTCCCGCACCGACGACATGTATTCGTCCAGTTTCCGGCGATCGGACGATCCCAGATCCCGCTCCAGATTTCTGGCGTCTTCCATCACCCCGTCGAGGACGCTGCGGTCGTAGCGGCGATTCCTCTTGCGCGTCTCCGGATCCTCGTCCCCCGCCCCAAACAGCTTCTCGAATGCCGACCGCGGATTCATCTCCGGCGGATTCGGCGTGGTCGCGGATCGCCACGAAATGCTATTGCTGTAGGCGCAGCTATAGCCCAAATCGCAGGCGCCCGACATTCTGCCCTCCTCACAGGTCAATTCGAGCGAAGGAAATCGCGTTGCGCCGCCGATCTTCTGCGCGGCTACCTGATCCATGGAGATACCGACACATATATCCGCGCCGCCGGTCTTCTTCGCGTGAACCCCCGTCAGATACGTTGCCGCCGCGCGCGCGTGGCCGCCGCCGCCATCGCTGGGATATCCGTATCCGTTCCTCTGGGTCAGACCCGTCACCAGCAGCATCTTGTCGCGATACGGCGCCATCGGTTGTAGAATCCGCGAAAGCTCTCCTATGGGATGGAGAATCCGGGACACGTCCCACCAGGAGCCCCGCGGCGTCCAGTCCTTCATGACGATGCCGTTCGGAACGTAGTTGAACATCATCCGCAGCGGAGCGGTTTTGGCCGGTGAAAACGCGGGCGCCATCGCGTCGAGCAGGGGCAAGGCGATGGAGACCCCTATTCCCCGCAGTAGCCTGCGCCGCGATAAATGCTTGCCGGTATTCACTTCACGCCTCCCGTCGTTCCGGCGATTTGTCTGCCGCGCGTCTCCCCACGCCGCATCTCGAATGGCGCGCTGTTCACGATCTCTCTCACCAGCGTGGAAAATCTATATCGATTGTCCGCCACTTTGCGGGAGATTGCATTCACCGCCGGCCGGTCGTAGCGCTCCAGGCCCCGCCCGATGGCGAAGGTCAATAGCTTTTCCGTCAGGCAGCGGGTAAACGCCTCCTTATCGTCCTGCAAAAGACGCAGCAGATCCTCGGAGTTTTTGAACGATTTTCCATTCGGCAACATGCCGCTCGAATCGATCGGGAACTTTCCGTCATGCGTGCGATAGCGACCGATTCCATTGAAATTTTCGAGCCCGAAACCCAGTGGGTCCATCCGCGCATGACAGCCCGCGCAGGCTGGATCGGCGCGATGTTTTTCAAGCGCCGCCCGGACGCTCATCGCGGAGCCCGCCTCGTTTTCCTTCAAGCTCGGCACATTCGCCGGCGGCACCGGAGGAGGCGTGTTCAAAATATTTTCTAAGATCCATTTGCCGCGGATCACCGGCGAAGTGCGCGTCGGATAGGAGGACACGGTCAGCACGCTGGCCTGCGTCAGTACGCCCACGCGCGGCGTGCCCGTCAAATCCACTTTGCGAAACTCGGCGCCGGTCACCTTGGGGATGCCATACAGGCTCGCGAGCTGATCGTTTAAGAACGTGTACTTCGCGGTCAGAAAATCCAGGATGCTGCGATCTTCACGAATGATGTAGGAGAAGAACAAGTGCGTCTCCGTCTTCATCGCCTCACGCAGGTCGTCATTGAAGAAAGGATACTTATCGGGATCGGGCTTGAGGCTGTCCAGGTTGCGCGTTTGCAGCCACTGTCCTCCGAAATTATCGACCAGCGCCTCCGATTTTTGGTCCTTCAACATCCGCGTCACCTGCCGGTCCAGTACTGCCGGATCGTGCAGCTTTTCTTCTTTCGCCAGCCGGAACAGTTCCGCATCCGGCATGCTGCTCCACAGAAAATACGAGAGCCGCGAAGCCAGTTCGAAATCGCCGATGCGATGATCCCCGCCCGACGCCGGATCGCGCTCCATGCGGAACAGGAAGTAAGGCGACACCAGCACCGCCTCGACGCCGACTTCCATCGCCTTCTCGAACGGCGCGCCGTCGTTCTGCGCCATTTTCACGTACGACGCAAGCTTGCGAACTTCCAAGGGAGTCACCGGACGCCTCCACGCAAGCCTCGACAGATGTTCCAGGTCCGCTCGCACGCACGCATCGTTTTTCTGCGCGCAAACGAAGATTCGTTTGTATCCTTCAGGCGCCGGCCGAGGAGCCGGAGCCGGATTATACGGACCGAGCACTTCAAGATAATCCACCGCTCCCTTCGGAGCCACGAACGGCTTATCCGACGGAGCCTCCGGCCGGCCATTTCTTCGGCGCCGCTTCGCGTCGATTTTGTATTGCTCCAGCGCTTCCGCGTCGTTCACGACGAACCACGCGGTCATCTTGTGAACGCCGCCGGTCAAGTGCATGCGGTAATCGTGGATTCTTCCCACGGGATTCAATTGAACTCCAGGAATGGCCTTCGACTGATGGACTTCTCCTCCATCGAAGCGGAAATACAAATCGCCCGGATATCGCGTCGCCGCTTCCAACCGGATTATGTAATCGGCATCCCAAACGAAGGTACGCTGCCAGGTGAACTCGCCCTGCCTCCTGCTGCTGTTCGAATGGCGATCGCGTAACGCCATTTTCGGAGGCTGCTCACCCTCAATCGCGAGGCGCGCCACTTTGTGCGCAGCCGCCAGATATTTTTCCATCAGCGTGGGGGAGAGCGTCAGCACATCGCCGATATTGTCGAATCCATATCCGGAGTCGTCCGTTGGGAAATCGTTCGCCGGCCGGAAGTCGACGGCGAGCAGATCGCGAATCGTGGCGTTGTACTCGTACCGGTTCAGCCGCCGGGCGGTCACGCGCCCCGGATCGGGTTTCAGCGCCGAATCCTCTCGCGCGAACTCCTCTTCGAGCCATTTCGTGACCGCCGCGGCCTGTTTTTCGGAGGGCCTCGGCGCGCCCTTCGGAGGCATTTCGCCGGCCTCCACTTTCTCCACTACGCGTTCCCACGCATCGCGCTGAGAGGCTAGGTCCGCTGCCTTTAAATTCACTCCTCCCGATTTCACCTTGTCGTTATGGCAGCCGATGCAGTACGTATCGACGAACGGCTGGACCGCGGTTTGAAAGGTGTCCGCGCGGCAGAAAAGCGGCGCGAGCGCGTACACGATCAACGCGACTCTACTCACGTGAAACGCCTCAGCCATCGCGACAATGATTATATCCTGGGGTTATGGATGACTTCGGCACGCCCAAACCGAAACGCAGGCGCCGATTCTTCTGGCTTTTCCTCCTGATCATCCCGTTCCCTTTCGGGCTCCACTGGTACGTCACCGTGGCGTTCCTGCTGATCTCCATCGCCGTGACGATTCTGTTGTCCCGCGAGGACCGTAGTGATTGAAATTCTCCGCCTCGAAGGTGTTCGGAAACATTTCGACGGCGTGCAGGCATTGCGAGGAGCCGGTTTGTCCGTGGCCGCGGGCGAGGTCCACGCGCTGCTCGGTGAAAACGGCGCCGGCAAGAGTACGCTGGCGAAGATCGCAGCCGGATCTGTCCGCGCCGATGCAGGACAAATTTTGATTCACGGCACACCGGTCGATATAAAACATCCTCTCGATGCGCAGCGCCTGGGAATCGGAATCATTTATCAGGAGCTCGATCTTTTTCCCAACCTCAGCATCGCCGAAAATATCGCCATTGGCCGTCCCGTGAAGTTCCGCGAGCTGACCCGTTTTGCGCAGCCTTTTCTCGATCAGGTCGGTCTCGCCGCGGATCCTAAAACGATGCTCGGCTCGCTCCGCGCGGGAGAAATGCAACTGGTGGCGATCGCCCGCGCGCTAGCCTCCAACGCGCGCATTCTCTTCATGGATGAGCCTACCAGCTCCCTGTTCGACGACGCCGTGGAGCGCCTCTTCCGTCTCATCGGGGAATTGAAGCGGGAAGGCGTCGCCATCGTTTACGTATCCCATCGCATGGACGAAATTTTCCGCATCTCCGATCGCGCCACCGTCCTCCGGGACGGAGCAACGGTAGGAACACGCGTCGTTGCCGAAACGACTCCCGACGAGCTGATCCGGATGATGGTGGGCCGCTATATCGAAACGTCGTCGCGGCGGGAATCCTTCTCGGAAGAAACGATTCTCTCCGTGGTGAATTTATCGACCAGGAAACTTCAAGACATATCGTTTGATTTACGCCAGGGGGAGGTTCTGGGAATCGCCGGTCTGGTTGGCGCGGGCCGCAGCGAAATCGGAGCCGCCCTGTTCGGCCTCGACCGTCGCCTCAGCGGAACCATTCGGCTAAAGGGCCGCGAAATCCATCCGCGATCGCCCGCCGAAGCGATCAAGCTGGGCCTCGCATTGCTCCCTGAAGATCGAAAGGGCGAAGGATTAATGATGCAGATGAGCGTCGGGGAAAACGCAGCTCTGGCCGGCTTCTCAAAGTTCGGTTTCCTTCAGCCATCGGAGGAAAAACGCGCTCTTGACCCCGTGTTCCGCCGCCTCGCTCTCAAGGCCGCGTCGCGCGATGCGCCCGTGAGCACACTCAGCGGAGGCAACCAGCAGAAAGTGCTTCTGGCTCGCTGCCTGCTCGCCAATCCTGATGTGCTTTTCCTGGATGACCCCACGCGCGGCATCGACGTCGGAGCGAAACAGGAAATTTACGCCATCATCGAAAAACTCGCCGCGGAAGGCAAAGGAGTGATATTGGTCAGCTCCGAATTGCCCGAACTGCTCCGCTGCTCCGACCGGATTCTGGTGATGCGCGAAGGCCGCGCCACGGCAATGCTGGACGCCAAGGAAGCCAACGAGGAACGTATCCTGAAGTCGGCCACAATATGAATCGACACTTTAGTCTATGGGTGCTTTTGCTGTGCTCACTCCTACTTTCCGCCTGCACTGCTCCCAAGAAAGAGTTCTTCGTCGCCTTCAGCCAGTGCAATAATGCCGAGCCTTATCGGGCCGCCCAAAACGCTTTGATGACCAAGCTATTCACTGAAGCGGGCGGCGTGAAGCTCGTCATCGCGGACGCCCAACAGGACAACAGTAAACAGGTCGCGCAAGTGGAAACCTTCATTCGCCAGAAACCCGACCTGCTGATCGTCGCTCCCAATGAACGAGCGGCGCTCACCGCCATTATGGGCCAGGCGATGGACGCGCACATCCCCGTAATCTGCCTGGAACGCGACATCCTGCAACCGTACTTCACTACTTATATTCACAGCGACAACACCGCGATCGGACGCCTCGCCGGGCAGTTCATCGTTGACGTTTTGACCCAAAAATACGGCTCGCCGAAAGGCAACGTCGTTCAAATGCGCGGTCTTCTCGGCGTCGAAGGAGAGATCAAGCGCGACAGCGGCGCGAAGGAAATTCTCGCGAAATATCCGGACATTCACATCGTGGCCGAGCCAGTCGCCGATTGGATTCAAGCGAAAGCGAAAGATCGCATGACGGAGGTTTTGCGCGCCCAGCCGTCGATCGACGTCTTGTATGGCCACAACGATCCCATGGCGGTCGGCGCGTATCTGGCGGCGAAAGAACTCGGGCGCGAAAAGGAAATTGCCTTCATCGGCGTTGACGGTTTGGATGGCGACGCGGGCGGCGTCAAGAAGGTCGAAGATGGGATTCTCGCGGCAACCTTCGTCTATCCTCTGTGCGTCGACAAAGCGGTGGAGATCGGGCTCAAGATGCTGCGCGACCCGTCCTTCAAGCCCGAGAAAGACTACAATCTGCCCTCGACGATCGTTAAGAAATAGTTATCGCTCGTCAGCCAGTCTGGTGTTGAGAGTCTCAAATCGGTCCAGCTATCGGATCGTCGGTGGCTGACGTAATGTTGAAAGCATGGCATCTGATCGCAATCATCTCCGAGCGCTCGTGGAAGCTCTGCCAGATGATGAGGTGCCGATCGCGATTTCTTTTCTCGCGGAATTGGGCAATGAAGAAATTGTCGATGCGGAGACATTAGCAGAGCTGGATCAAGCGCTTGCTGAACGGGGCGAAGATTTGCCCTTTGATGAAGTTCGCAAGCGGCTCAAGTTCTGACTAGGCGTATCGTTTTCCGCCCTCCTGCCGAGCGCGACTTGGCACGCTGTGATCGCGTTGTCAAAACGCGAATCGGGCCAGCCCTCCTTCGCTACGCAGTGACCGGATATGGCGATGTGAACTCTCGCAGACCGTCCAGGTATACTGCGTCTGCGAGTTGGCAAGTGGAGAAGTGTTTTCTCTTGAGCCGCCGGATCTCATCGTCGTCATTCGTATCGACAATCGCGGCGAAGCCTACTGACTCTTTAGCGACGCGCACGTGTAGGACGAGCCCGTGATGCTTTTCCCAATAGTCGATTTGCTGGTTACCGAAAGCCGTGCGTCCTCGGGGTTCTGCGCATACTCGCAGATTTTTCGCGCGACGTTTTTATAGATACGGACTTCCGGGTAGGGTGGGACATTTAATTCGTTGGCCGACCATTCGGCGATATCGATCGAATCGATCTCCGGAGTTTCCTCTCTCACGTAGTCCTGAATGCCGTCCGGCAGGCGGTCGAATATTTTGTCGCTGAGGTAGATGGTTCCATGATTGGTGTTGCTGGTGTACATCGCCGCCGAGAGGTAATGATCCCAGCGCCCAAAGAAGCTGAGTATCGGCGCGAGGCCGAACAACAGCAGCGCCGCGATATGGAAGGGGCTTCTGCTGAACAGGACCTGTCTCGCGGAATCGTTTGTCTTCCAGAACAGGATCACAATGGCGGCGGCCATCGCGATATTCCAGGGCCACACCACATGGTTGTAGTTTTGTCCCCAGGGGCTGAGGGCGATCAGGATGAAGACGTGCATCGCTACGGCGACGATCACGGCCGGCGTCCGGAATTTTCTGCCCAGCAGCGCAATGCCGATCCACAGTTCGATGAACGGAGCCGCGACCGATAGAGGATGAACCAGCGACTGCGCACTGTGCGGCAGGTGGCGCAGGAAGGGTTCCAGCATCCAGGGAAAAACGTCGTTAATAAAGCCGGCGTTGAGTTTTTGCGCGCCGCTCCAGAAATACGTCGCGGCGACGATCAGGCGGCACGCGTTCGGCGAAGCGAAGGCGACGCCCAGAAGAAGAAAGAAATATTCGTAGAACCAGGGTTGAAGGCGCGATTGATCGCAGACCACCAGCACCAGTGCGAGAGTCGCGAAGAAGGGAATCATTCGCGGAGTTAGCGCTGAGAGCGCGAGCGACAGCAGAGTCGCGCCGAACAAAATGTAGTCGTATGGCGAAGGGATCGGTTTCAGAAACGGGAAGACGGGGGTCAGCGGGTAGAAGCGCGCGCTCAGCCACAGTTTATGGGACAGGGCCATGCTCGCAATCGTCCCGGCGACGATCGCGACGCGCAGGTACAGCAATCGTCTTTCGGTGTCCGGCACTATATAAGGCACTATATAAGAATGCCAAGATTGCTTGCCGCTCTTGTGGCGGCCACAATTGCTTTTTCGCAAACTCCGGACGCTGGACAAAAACAATTTGAGAGTCATTGCGCGTCCTGCCATGGGGGCGACGGCAATGGCGGCGAGCTTGGTCCGGCGATCGTCGAAAGGGCGGGCCGCCGCGACGATCAGGAATTGGCGGCGGTGATTCGTGGAGGCATTCCGGCGGCGGGCATGCCGGCGTTCAAGGTTACTGACCAGGAGCTGAAGAGCCTGATCGGTTATGTTCGTTCGCTGAAACCTTGGGGCGACGCGCCGGTGCACATGACGGTCCGGACCACCGATGGGCGGACGGTTGAAGGCGAAGTGCTGAATAGCAGTTTCGCGGATCTGCAATTGCTAAGCGCAGATCGCAAGGTGCACCTGCTGCGTCCGGAGGGCGACCGCTATCGGGAGGTTACTTCGCAAAAGGATTGGCCCAGTTATCACGGTGCGGACAATGGGAACCGGTATACGACGATCGACCAGGTGAACAAAGGGAACATCAAGAAGCTGGCTCCTTCGTGGGTTTTCAATTTGCCGAACACTTCGCCTTCGGAAACTACGCCGGTGGTGGTGGAAGGGTTGATGTATGTTTCTAGCGGGAACGAATGTTACGCGCTGGATGCGGGGACGGGCCGGCAGGTGTGGCATTTCTTTCGGGACCGCACCAAGAATCTGAATGGAAATGCCGGCGGCGGATTTAATCGCGGCGTGGCGATTAAGGGCGACCGTTTGTTCATGGTGATGGATCGCGCGCACATTGTCGCGTTGAACCGCTTCACGGGAGCGGTGATCTGGGATACGGTGATGGCGGATTGGAAGCAGAATTACAATGCGACCTCGGCTCCGCTGATCGTCGGAGATCTGGTGGTCTCGGGAATCGCTGGTGGAGACGAAGGCGTGCGGGGATTTGTCGAGGCATTCGATCAGGCAACCGGCAAGGAAGCCTGGCGGTTTTGGACCGTGCCGAAGAAAGGCGAGCCGCTTTCGGAGACGTGGAAGGGCACTGGAATCGATCATCCGTCGGCGGCCACGTGGTTCACGGGCAGCTACGATGCGCAGCTTGGCATTGTGTACTGGCAGGCGGGGAATCCGGGACCGGATTACAACGGCGACGACCGTCTGGGCGACAATCTGTACTCGGATTCGACGCTGGCTCTCGATGCGAAGACCGGGAAATTGAAGTGGCATTTCCAGTACACCCCGCATGATGTTTGGGATTGGGATGCGGTGCAGCCGGAGGTCCTGATCGACGCAGACTGGCAGGGGCAGCCGCGCAAATTGCTGCTGCATGCGAACCGCAACGGGTTTTTCTATGTGCTCGACCGGACCAACGGAAAATTGCTGCTCGCGCAGCCGTTCGTGAAGAAGATCACCTGGGCGAAGGGGATCGATGCAAATGGGCGGCCGGTCCTGAATCCGAATCAGATTCCCACGAAGGAAGGGAACATGACGTGTCCGGCGGTGGAAGGCGCCACGAACTGGTTTTCTACTTCATTTAATCCTGCGACGGGATACTACTATTTGCAGACGCTCGAGAAGTGCAACATCTATGTAAAGTCGGAAATCAACTGGGAAGCGGGGAAGGCGTTTTTTGGGGGAACGGCGCGAGGAGTGGATAACGATCATCCGCAGAAGGTGCTGCGGGCGATCGATATTCACACGGGAAAAATCGCGTGGGAGGTGCCGCAGCAGGGTAGAGCGGAATCCTGGGGTGGGACGCTCGCGACGTCCACCGGCCTGGTGTTTTTTTGCGAGGACTCCGGGGCATTGATGGCGGTGGACGCTGCAAGCGGAAAGATTCTGTGGAACTTTCAGCTCAATGCGAACTGGAAGGCTTCACCCATGACGTATCTGTTCGACAACAGGCAGTACTTCGCTGTTGCGGCTGGTTCCGACATCGTCGCCTTCGCTTTGGCGAAGGACTAACTCCAAATTTTCAAAGATCAAAGCCTTAGTGGGGCCCCTGTCCGGGTTATGAGTCTCCACGGCAAACCCCGCTGTAATGGACGCTGGTTCCACCCAATTTACATGGACGATTCCGACAGGGACTCGAGTACTTGACGGGTCGCGCGCCAGGTGTTTACTGGGATACCCCTGGCTTCTTGACTATATGTTAGAGGGTCGCCTTCCAGGCTCGCGCGGGTGAAACACGTAAACTCTGGATAATTAAGGCTGCTTTGGACGCACTTCTACCGGAACCGTTGATGCGGCGAGGCTGCCTTTCATCGCTTCGCGAACTACAATGCGGACCTGATACGCGCCGGCGGGAGCGTTCAGAGTGGCGACGGCTTTCAATCCGGTTTTTTGTAGCGATTCCAAACGCTCGTCTGTCAGCGCCAAATCCATGATGGCTTCTTTGCCGGTTACGAAGGCGCCGGAAGCATCCAGCAGGGTCATCAGGAAAACGAATTGCTGAACGTGACGGCCGCTGCCGGCGACGAATTCCAGGCGATTCACGTCGACGACGATGGAGACGGAAACGGAGGCGTCGTTGGGGGCGACGCTGACCGCGGCTGGGAATGCGGTGAGTGTTTCCTTGGTGAAAACGGCGGCGTCCAGAGGGGCGCGGGCGGATTGCGCTTTGTTCGGTTCGTCGGCGGGGGAAAAATAGCTCGGGCGGAATTGAATGGTGTCCGGCCGTTTGGACTTGAAACGGATTTTGAGGCTGTGGAATTTTCCGTCGCGAGGGCCGGGGTTGAAGGCGAGTACGTAGGTGACTTCGGGATTGGTGGCGAGATCCATGGCTCCCGCGATGTCGTTGTTGTTTTTGAAAAAATGGCCGCCGGTGCCGTCGGCGGCTTTTGCGAGCGGCGTCCAGAAAAGAGATTGGTAGAGAAGCCCTTCGCGGCCAGAGACGTCCGCGTTAAGGCCATTGCCGTCGATCGAGTGAACTACGATGTTCCAGCGCGCGGCTCCGGCGATGAATTTATCCAGCTCCGTCTGGCCGGGGCGGATCAAAAAGCCGGGGGAAGTCAGCACGAGAATGCGCATGCCATTCACCTGGGACAGCTTTTTTGCGGCGAATCCGAGGGCGTCGATGGCGCCGATCGATTGCGCTTCCGTTTCCTCCCAACTAGAGCTAGCCAAGGTAGTGGCGACGGCGATGGCGTTGGCGCGGCAAGCCGATGGTTTTTCCGAATCAGTGCAAGCGCACGGTTTGGCGGCGTTGATAGCCTTTTCGTAAATCTGGCCGTCGAGGTTATTCAGGAAGATATACGAGTCGGTGGGAGAGACTTCGCAGGGCATGGTAAACCTGGTGCGCGTGTGGGAGCGCAGCAAGTCCAGCTTTTCGGAGAAAAGTTTTTGATCGTCTGTGAAATCCAAATCGCTGTCGCTGGACGCGGTGACGATCGACATCTTGTCTCCGGGTTTTAAATGCTTGGCGATAAACGTACGCGCGGCGCGTTTGACGAATAGAATCGAGGCGTTACTCAGATGGAAATCGTCGAAGAAGAAGGTCACGAATTTGGGCTCGGGCGGAGGGACGGCGACTTGCGGAAGAATGTCGGACGGGATCGCTGGAGTCGCGGGCTTGCCGTCGGAACGGAGTTCGGAGAATGCCGTGATTTTCTGAGGGATGCCGTTGTCTAATACTTCGAAGTCCGAGGGGTGAAGACCTGCGATGGCGTGGCCCTGCGAGTCTCTCGCGGTTAATCCGGCTTGTACCAGGTTGGTTTCGGCATGGAGAATCTCGGACGGAGGGGTGTAAGGGTGGCTGCGAATAGTGACTTCCTGGGTTTGGGCGATTTACCAGGGTGGAGAGAGCCAGGAAGGGCACGGCTCGGAGCATAGGACATTATATACAAACACAATTCGCGCAAAGGCGCTAAGCTCGCTAAGAAGAAAGGAGATGAAAACCTATGAGGCGACGAGCTTTTCTTGGTTCGGTTGCGGGGGTTTCGCTGGCGGCGGGGCGCGCGGAGGCGGCGATTCCGCGGATGAAGATTACCCGGGTGCGGGCCTATGCGCCGGCGAATCTGAATCCTTTGTTCAATCAGAGCAACATGGTGATCACGGTGGAGACCGATGCGGGGATCACTGGGATTGGCGAGGGTGGATCGAAGGACACCATCGAACAATGCGCGGGGCGGTTGATCGGGAAAGATCCGCAGTTTATCGAGAAGCTGTGGCAGGACATGTATCGCGCGTTTTTCTATCCGCCGGGGCGGGAGAAGATCGACGCGCTGGGAGGGCTCGACCTGGCGCTGTGGGATTTGAAGGGGAAAGTTCTGGGGCAGCCTGTGCACGCGCTGCTGGGCGGGCTCGCGCGGAATTATTGCGAATGCTACATCACGGGAGGCGTCGGGGGAGGGCCTACTTATAAGGAGAGGGCGCAGGCGGCGATCGCGGCAGGGTATCGGGCTTTCCGGATGGATGCGGCGAGCGTCAAGAACGGCGGGACGACCTTCAATGCGCGGGAGAGGATCCACCAGATGCGGCGCGATTGCGAGGAGGTTCGCGAGGGCGTCGGAAAGGACGGGGACTGGTTGATCGATTTTCACCAGCGGTTCGATTTCGCGGACGCTCTGCGCGGGTGCAAACTGCTGGAGGAATTGGAGCCGTTTCTAGTGGAGGATCCGGTGCGGACGGAGGCGTTTCTGGAGGACATACCTAAGCTGCGAAGGCAGACGACCGTTCCGCTGGCGGCGGGCGAGGAATGGGGGCAACGCTGGGATTTCAACAAGCTGGTGGAGAATCACGATTTGGACTATGTGCGGGCCACGCTACCGAATGTGGGCGGGATCACCGAGATGCGCAAGATCGCAGCGATCTGCGAGACACATTTCGTGGGAATTGTCCCGCATTTTACGGGTCCGATCGCGGAAGCGGCGCTGGTGCATGTGCTGGGGACGTTCCCGGGGCCGGTGTTGTTTGAGTACAATTACCAGTCCCAGAAGATTCCGTATTTGCCGTTGTATGCGGATTTTAAGGACGGGAAGCTGTGGCCGAATGAGAGGCCTGGGCTGGGGGTGGAGGTGGACTTGAAGCCTCTGAAGATGGTGGCGGAGATTACGCAGCCGATTACGGATCGGATTTTGTATTATCGGCCGGATGGGTCCATTACGAATTGGTAGAGGGGCAGGGCTACTGACAGGCATAAAGCCAGTCCTACCTTGTGTTTCAAATTTTCGGTTTGTTCATGATGTTGTAACGAGGTTCTCGTAACCTTATCAATTGCTTTTCCAATCGACGAGGGGGATACGTGCAACTTTTTGGAGAGCCGATCACCATAGGGGCCGGCATATTTTTGCTGTTCGCGCTGTTTCTGGCGCTGAGCTTCGAGTTTGTCAATGGATTCCATGACACCGCCAACGCGGTGGCGACCGTCATTTACACACACAGCTTGAAGCCGAACGTCGCGGTGATCTGGTCGGGCTGCTGGAATTTGATTGGAGTGCTTCAATCGAGCGGCGGGGTGGCGTTCGGGGTACTGGCACTGCTACCGGTGGAACTGGTGCTGAACGTCGGGTCGGGCGCAGGGTTCGCGATGGTATTCGCTTTGCTGCTGGCGGCAATTATCTGGAATCTGGGCACCTGGTATCTGGGGTTGCCGGCATCGAGCTCACACGCGCTGATCGGATCGATCATGGGCGTGGGGCTGGCGAATTCCGTACTGGTGGGCGGGCACGAATTCGGTGAGGGCGTGAACTGGTCGAAGGCATCCGAGGTCGGCTTGTCGCTGTTGATCTCGCCCCTTATCGGTTTCGGGCTCGCGGCTCTACTGCTGCTGCTGTGCAAGGTTCTGATCAAGAACCCGGAGTTGTACGAAGCTCCTGCGAAGGACCAGCCGCCGCCGTTGTGGATTCGCGGGCTGCTGATCTTCACCTGCACCGGCGTCAGCTTCGCGCACGGCTCCAACGACGGCCAAAAGGGCATGGGATTGATCATGCTGATCCTGATCGGTATTTTGCCGATGACGTTCGCCGTGGATCTGGGCACCAGCCAGGTATCGATCGACGAACTGGGACAGGCGGCGCAGACCATTTCGTACCAGATGGACCGGCACGCGCCCGGCGTGGCGATGGCCGGTCAGCAGGTGGCTTCGGACGAGTTGTCGGCGTATCTGAAAACCACCGGCAAATCGACCGAGCGCACGTTCGCGGCGATTGGAACGAAGTGCCGCGAGATCCAGACGATCCTCGAAGGCAAGAAGCAGTTGTCGGAACTGGACGCCGCCGGGCGCCGCGCTCTGCGCTCTGATTTGTATCTGGCCGCGGAGTCGCTGGGCAAGCTGGTGAAGCAGCACAAGCTGGAAGATCCGGCGGAACAGAAGGCCGCGTCGACGCTGAAAACGCGGATGGACAAGGTGACCAAGTTCATCCCGGTCTGGGTAAAGATCGCGGTGGCGATTGCCTTAGGGTTAGGCACCATGATCGGGTGGAAGCGCATCGTAGTGACGGTGGGCGAGAAGATCGGCAAAACCCACTTGACGTACGCGCAAGGCGCTTCGGCGGAACTGGTGGCGATGGGCACGATTCTGGCAGCAGACAATTTGAATCTGCCGGTGAGTACGACTCACGTGTTATCGTCCGGCGTGGCCGGGACGATGGCGGCGAATCATTCGGGGTTGCAGATGGATACGCTGCGGAATCTATTGCTGGCCTGGGTGTTGACGCTGCCGGTTACGGTATTGCTGGGGGCGGGGATTTTCGCGTTCGGTTTGAATATTCTGTTCAGGCTTGGGATTAAGTAAATAAAAAAGGGCGCCGAAGAGATCCTCCGAGGGTCTCCTCAGCGCCCGTTGAGTTTAGGCGGTGTGGGCGTTGGCAGAATGCTTGCTTGCCTCTTGGGAATGATGCTCGGCGTGCGTGTGATGGCCATGCGCTACGTGGGCATGGTGGCCGGCTTTTTCATGATCTCCAGAGGCGTGATGCTCGGCTGCGGCGCGATGGTGTTTCGCGGCATGCTCGTGGTGTTCGGCTGCTTTCAGATGGTGTTCTTCGCGTTCCTTCGACATGGAGCTCTCTTTCTGAGATTACGTATCTCGGCTTGAGGATAGCGCCGGGTTGTGAATCGGCGATCACGGGATAGTGAAGATGGGGTAACGGACGGTCGCACACGGGCGGCCGACGAGGGTGTCGGCCGCAGGCTGGGGGGCCCTGCCCACAAGTCCCGGCTCCGCACAGCAGGAGTAGAATGTTACTGACATGCGCTGGACCTTGTGTTGTCTGCTGGCTGCGGCTCCTCTGATTCGAGCGGAAGTTAGTTTTAACCGCGACATCCGGCCGATTATGGCCGACACGTGTTTTCGCTGCCATGGTCCGGATAAAAATGCCCGCATGATGGGCCTGCGGCTCGATATTCGCGATGAGGCTCTGAAGACCACCAAAAGCGGAGTCACTCCGATTGTGCCGGGCGATCCGGACCATAGCGCGATTATTCAGAGAGTGTTCGCGACGGACCGGAAGATCATGCCTCCGGCCGCGGTACATAAGGAATTGACGGCGGCGCAGAAGGCCACGATCCGGCAATGGGTTGCCGAGGGCGCGAAATATGAGGGGCACTGGGCGTATCAACCGGTGCAGCGTTTTGCGGTGCCTGCCGGACAGAATCCGATCGATTATTTGATTCGGGCTCGGCTCGATAAAGAAGGGCTGAAGCCCTCGCCCGAGGCGGATGCGCGGACTTTGATTCGCCGCGTGACGCTGGATTTAACGGGCCTTCCGCCGACGCCGGAGGAAGTCGCGGCGTTTCTCAAGGATAAAAACTATGAGCGCGTGGTGGACCGGTTGATGGGCTCGCCGCGCTATGCGGAGATGCAGGCTCTCCATTGGCTGGATGCGGTCCGCTACGCGGACACCTGCGGATTTCATGGCGATAACGTCCTTCCAGCGTGGCCTTATCGCGATTGGGTCTTGCACGCGTTTCGCGATAACATGCCCTTCGACCGGTTCACGCGCGAACAGATCGCCGGGGATTTGATGCCCAACGCGACGGTCGATCAGAAGATTGCGTCTGCGTATAACCGGATGAATCGCACGTCGGCTGAGGGAGGGTTGCAGCCGAAGGAGTATTTGGCGAAGTATGCAGCGGATCGGGCACGGACGGCGAGCGTGGTGTGGCTAGGGAGCACGCTGGGGTGCGCGGAGTGTCACGATCACAAGTTTGATCCCTTCACATCGCGAGATTTCTATTCGATGGAGGCGTTCTTCGCGGACATCAAGGAGACCGGCCTGGTGCCGGATCGGGGGTCGAAGGCGTGGGGATCGCTACTTGAGATGCCTTCCGATCCGCAGCGCATGAAACAGGAAGATTTGAAGCGGTGGCTGGAGATCGCGAAGGCGGGTTTGGAGAATCTGGCCGCGACCATGACGGCCAGGGAGCAGCAGTGGGAAAAGGATGTGCTTGCTTCGTATAAGGCCGGCAAGCTGAGCTGGAAGGATCAAAGGCCGATCAGCGCGAAATCGCAGAACGGGGCGAAGCTCACTATCTATAACGATGAGCCGGTCGATTTCACGTATTACGACGGGGGCACGCAACTCGGCGAAAGGAAGCCGGGCGGCGGCGTGGTGATTGCGAGCGGCCCGAACCCGGACAACGAGACGTATACCGTTTCCTTCAAGCCGGGCGAAGGCACGTGGACGGCTCTGGGCGTTCATATCGTCCAGGAAGACAGCCTGCCGGGAGAGCGTTTGGCGCGCGGGGCGGACCGGGTGGTGATCACTGAGGTCGATGCGGAAATGTCGGGGCGCAAGCTGAAATTCGTGCTCGCGACGCAGAGTAATAAGACCGATCTGTCACCCGATGTTCCGGCGATGGCGGCGATCGACGGAGATCCGAAGACGGGGTGGGGGATTTCGGGTCCTGGCGATAACAGCGATATTATGCTGGCGCTGCGGTTCGCCGAGAAGCTGCGGACCGAGAAAAATTCCGTGATCACGGTGCGTCTGCATCAGGATTCGGATGTGCGTCGCGCGACGGCGGGGCGGTTTCGGATCGCATTGTCCGACGCGGAATATTCGTGGCCGTCTTTCGAGAAGCGTCCGAAGAAGGCTGGCGATTCTTCGAATACCGGACTGCCGGAATCGATCGTAAGGGCCTTGGAGCCGAAAAAAGACGAGCCCGAACCGAAGGACGAAAAGGCTATCAAGGAAGGCAAGCAGCGCGCTGAGGATCGCAAGAAGGCTCTGCATGCGCAATTCGAGTGGATGACGCCGGAGCTGCAGCCGCTGGTGGTCGAGGTCGCGAAGCTAGAGGCTGAACTGGCGCTGCTCGAATCGCGGATTTCGAAGGTGGTGGTGACGGAGGCGACGGAGCCTCGCGAGATTCGGATTCTGGCGCGCGGGAATTTCCTGGACGAGTCTGGTCCGGTAGTGGAACCCGCGGTGCCCGCCGTTTTGGCGAAGCTCGATATGGGCGGGCGAAGGGCGACCCGGCTGGATTTGGCGAATTGGCTGGTTTCGGAGAAGAATCCGCTGACGGCGCGGGTGTACGTGAATCGCGTGTGGCGGCAATATTTCGGGATCGGTATTGTGAAGACGCTCGACGACGTGGGGTCGCAGGGGGAGTGGCCGAAACATCCGGAACTGCTCGATTGGCTGGCTTCGGAGTTTATGCACCCCCAGTATCAGGCGGATGGCGCGCACGATTGGGACATGAAGCACCTGGTGCGGACCATCGTAATGAGCGCGGCGTACCGGCAATCGTCGGCTGCGCGGCCGGAGCTGGAGGAAAAGGATCCGGACAACCGGTTGATCGCGCGTCAGAGCCGATATCGCGTGGATGCCGAGGAGGTTCGCGATATCGAATTGTCGGTAGCGGGGCTGCTGGTCGAGAAATTCGGAGGGCCGAGCGTGAAACCGTACCAGCCGGACGGGTATCTGGCCACGCTCAACTTCCCGAAGCGCGAATATGCAGCGAGTCATGGCGACGATCTGTACCGGCGCGGAATCTATACGCTGTGGCAGAGGTCGTTTTTGCAGCCCAGCCTGCTGAATTTCGATGCGCCAAGCCGCGAAGAATGCACCGTGAATCGAGTGAACTCGAATACTCCTTTGCAGGCGCTCGATTTGTTGAACGATCCGATTTATGTGGAAGCGGCGCGGTATTTCGCACAGAACATTTTGAAAAACGGCGGCCCGCAGGCGATCGATTGGGCGTTCGAAAGGGCGCTGAGCCGCAGACCCGCCGAGAATGAGCGGCAGGTGCTGCAAAGGCTTTATCAGGAATCGCTGGCGGAGTTTCGCGCCGATCCGAAAGCCGCGGGCGAATTTATTCACACGGGCGAAGCGCCGGTGGATCCTCAGTTGAAAACCGCGGATCTGGCGGCGATGACGACCGTGGCAAGGGCAATTCTAAATCTCCATGAAACCATTACGCGGAACTGAAATTTGCAGGCGAACGTTCCTGGGCCGAGGCGCGGCGGGGATGGGACTGCTGGGGTTGAACTCACTGCTGAGTCCCAGGCTGTTCGGTGCGACGGGGCTGGAATCCCGCGGCGTCGTCAACCCTCTGCATCATCCGGCGAAGGCCAAGCGCGTCATTTATCTTTACCAGGCGGGGGGACCTTCGCATCTGGAAACGTTCGATTACAAGCCGAAGCTCGCCGCGATGGATGGGCAGGGGATGCCGGAATCCTTCACTAAGGGCCAGCAGATCGCGCAGTTGCAGGGGAAAGAGCTGAAGTGTTTCGGGCCGCAGTATGGATTCAAGACCTTCGGAAAATCGCAGCAACAAATTTGTGAATTGTTTCCGCACATCGGCAGCGTGGCGGACGATGTTTGCATCATCCGTTCCATGATGGGCGAGCAGATCAATCACGATCCGGCGCACACGCTGATGAACACCGGGTCGATTATCGCAGGCCGGCCCAGCATGGGGTCGTGGATACTTTATGGCCTGGGTTCGGAAGCGGAAGATTTGCCGGGATTCGTGGTGCTGCTTTCATCGGGGCGCGGCGGACAGAATCAGCAGATCGCGGCGCGCCAGTGGTCGGCGGGCTTGCTGCCCAGCAAGTTTCAAGGCGTGAAGTTTAATTCGGCGGGCGATCCCGTTTTGTATATCCACAGTCCACAAGGCGTGAGCTCAAAGCTGCAACACGATTCGATTGAGGCGATCAATGCGCTGAACAACATCGAGAATGAAGCGGTGCACGATCCGGAGATCGCCACGCGCGTCGCGCAGTATGAGATGGCGTTCCAGATGCAATCGAGCGTACCTGGTCTGATGGATATGAGCAAGGAGCCGCAGAGCGTGCTCGACGCGTATGGCGCGCATCCGGGCGACGGATCGTTTGCGTCCAATTGTTTGCTCGCGCGGAGGCTGGCGGAGAAGGGTGTGCGATTTATCCAGCTCTATCATCGCGACTGGGATCATCACACAGGATTGAAGACCAACGTGGCGTTGAAGGCGGAGGAAGTCGACCGGGCGACGGCGGCTTTGATTACCGATTTGAAGCAGCGTGGGATGTTCGACGACACTCTGGTCGTGTGGGGGGGCGAGTTCGGCCGCACGCCGATGTCGCAGAGCGGCGACGGACGGGATCATCATATTAAAGGGTTCTCGTTCATGGTCGCGGGCGGCGGCATGAAGCGGGGCATCAGCTACGGGTCGACGGACGAACTGGGATATGCGGCGGTGGAGAATCCCGTAGCCGTTGCGGATTTTCATGCCACGATGCTGCATTTGCTAGGGATCGATCATAAGCGGCTGACGGTGAAGTTCCAGGGCCTGGATGCCCGGCTGACGGGAATTTCCGGAAACGTGATTCGCGATATCCTAGCTTAGATTCTTTATGAAAACGACAAAACTACTTTGCGCCGCGGCGATGCTTGCGGTGTTCGGATGGTCACAGCGGTTGCCGGATACGGTGAGTCAGTTTCAGGGCCGATGGGATCTGGTTTTGACGATGCCCGACGGCTCGACTTCGCCCCGGTGGATGGATTATGTGGAGGGTCGCGATCCTCTGATCCGCATTCAGCCGCGAGGCGGCAGCGTGCATCCGGCGTATGACGTCGATGTGGACGGTCCGCACATAACCCTGGTGATGGACAAAGCTACGGACAAGCACGCGGCGGTTACCTGGGATCTGAAGATCAAGAACAAGGTGATCACCGGGACGCAAAAGAGCGGTGACGTGGTAGCGACTATCAAAGGAGTGAAGGCTCCGGAGTTGAAGCGCGAGGAGACTCCGAAGGTATGGACCAAACCGGAGGCGCTTTTCAATGGCCACGATCTCACCGGCTGGGAGCCGATCGGTACGGCGAAAAATAACTGGGTGGCGGAAGACGGGAACCTGGTGAACACGGCGCACGGCGCGAATATCCGCACCACACGGACCTTCAACGATTTCAAACTCCACATCGAGTTCAACTGTCCGGAGGACGGCAACAGCGGCATCTATCTGCGCGGCCGCTACGAGGTGCAGGTGGAATATGAAAAGGTGGACGCCAACGACAAGTTCCACAGCGTCGGGTCGATTTACGGATTCATCGCGCCGGATATCGAGTTGCCTAGGAGGCCGGGAACTTGGGAAATGTTCGATATTACGCTCATCGGGCGCTTTGTGACCATCGTGCGGAACGGCAAGAAGACGATCGATAATCGCGAGATTCCGGGGATCACAGGCGGCGCGCTCGATTCGAATGAAGCGGAGCCGGGTCCGTTTTACATCCAAGGGGATCACACGGGCGGGATGAAGTATCGGAATATCACGGTGCAGCTCCCGAGGGCGTAATCGTTCCCAAGGTTGTTTTGGAGTACGATCAAAGCTGGATGCTTTTCGTCGCGCTGGCTGTCTGTCTCGGGATCGCTGCCCCGCTGGGGTACGCGCAAAGCTCGGCGCCGACGGTGCAGACCGCATCCGCGGCAAACCAGGCTCTGATTCAGCGCTATTGCGTGGGCTGCCACAACAACAAGTTGAAGACCGCGGGCGTGACGCTTCAGGGCTTGGATCTAACCAGCGTTGCGAGCAATGGCGAGCTGCTTGAAAAAGTGCTGCGCAAAATTAAGACCGGTCAGATGCCTCCGGCCGGAATGCCTCGGCCCGCTGCCGCTTCGGCCGCGCCGTTTCGCGAGTGGCTGGAAGGCGAGCTGGACGCGGAAGCCTCCGCTCACCCGAATCCGGGGCGTCCGGCGATCCACCGGTTGAACCGCGCCGAATATAGCAACGCCGTCCGCGATGTTTTCGATCTGGAGGTCGATACCAGTTCTCTGTTGCCGGTGGACGATTCCGGTTATGGTTTCGATAATATCGGCGATGTCCTCTCGGTTTCCCCCACCTTGCTCGACCGGTATCTGACAGTCGCGCGTAAAATTTCGCGCCTGGTGGTCGGCGATCCGTCGATCAAGCCCGTTGAGGATTCTTTCGAGCCTCGCCGCCCGGCGGGCCGCGGCGCTCCGGTCCCGGCGAGACTCGAATGGGTAGGCGACGGTCTTCCATTCAACTCAGCGGGCGGCGTATCCGTTCATTACTATTTTCCTCTGGACGCCGAATACGTCTTCCGAATCGATTTTGGCGATTCCAATTCGCCCAACAGGCCAAAACCGTTCGAGCTCCGCATTCCCGTCAAGGCCGGTCCGCGTGACGTAGCGGTCACCTTTCCGAGAGAATCGGTGCGGCCGGAACTGTCACTCATCGCTGGACGCACTCCCGACCCGGCTACCTACGCCGTGGATCTGCGCCTGGATGGCGCGAGCCTGAAGCGGATTAGTACGCCAGGAACCGCCGGTGCGCTGCCTCGCATCGCCAACCTTTCGATCGCGGGACCTTATAATGTATCCGGCCCTGGGGACACGCCCAGCCGCCGCCGAATTTTTGTGTGCAATCCCGCAGGCCCCGGGGAAGAAGCGGGTTGCGCCCATCGAATCCTCGCCGCCATGAGCCGCCGCGCCTACCGGCGTCCGGTGACCGATGCGGATTTGAATCCACTGGTCGCTTTCTATCAGCACGCGCGCAGCAAAGGCGGATTTGAATACGGCATTCAGAAAGCGGTGGAGGCCATTCTGGTCTCGCCGGATTTCCTGTTCCGCGTCGAATCGGACCCCAAGGCTCCCGGCGCATTTCATCCGGTGAGCGGAGTGGAACTCGCCTCGCGCCTCTCGTTCTTCTTGTGGAGCAGCGTTCCGGACGACGAACTTCTCGATTTGGGAGTGAAAGGAAAACTCTCGAATCCGGCGGTCCTGAAGCAACAGGTCGAGAGGATGCTCGACGATCCTAAATCGAGCGCTCTGGTCAGCAATTTCGCCGGGCAGTGGCTGTATATTCGCGATCTAGCGACGGTGAAACCGGACCCGGTTGTTTTCGCCGACTTCGACGAGAGTCTCCGCTGGAGCATGGAGCAGGAAACCGAGCTGTTTTTCGAGAGCATCGTGCGCGAAAATCGCAGCGCCCTCGAATTGCTCACGGCGAATTACACGTTCCTCAACGAAAGGCTCGCGAAGCATTACGGTATTCCCGACATTTACGGGGCGCAGTTCCGCCGCGTAGTCCTGGACGATCCCAACCGCGGAGGCCTGCTGGGACAGGCGAGCCTTCTTACCGTGACGTCGCCTCCGAATCGCACCTCGGTGGTGCAGCGCGGGAAATGGGTGCTGGAAAATCTGCTGGGCGCGCCGCCTCCGCCTCCTCCGCCCGATGTTCCTCCACTCGATGCGACCACCAAAGGGAGCCATACATTAAGTCTTCGCGCGGCACTCGAACAGCATCGGGCGAATCCCAGTTGCGCCGGTTGCCACGCGGCCATGGATCCCATCGGATTCGCGCTGGAGAATTACAATGGAATTGGCCAGTGGCGCACCAAGGACGGCGGTTCTGAAATCGATGCTTCCGGCAAGCTTCCCGATGGAACCGCGTTTAACGGGCCGTCGGGCCTGAGAAAAGCGATGACCAGTTCCAAGCGCGAAGAATTCGCCGCCACCGTCACGGAGAAGCTTCTCACGTACGCTCTGGGCCGCGGACTGGAATACTACGACCAACCCACGGTGAGAGCGATTTTGCGCCAATGCGACCAGGGCGATTACCGGATGCGGGATTTGATTCAAGCCGTCGCGATGAGCACACCATTTCAGATGAGGAGATCGGGCCAATGATCCTTACCCAAAAGCGCCTGCCCCGCAGGGCATTTCTTCGAGGAGCGGGCGCCGTTGTCGCGCTGCCGTTTCTGGATGCCATGGTGCCGGCCTTCGCCGCCAAGAGCGCCGCCACTCCGGCCGTCCGCATGGGCTTTGTGTACGTCCCGAACGGAATCATCGATTCGAGCTGGAGCGCGTCCGGCGAAGGCGCGGCCTTCGAGTTCAACGCCACCAATAAGGCCCTCGCGCCCTTCCGCGACCGGACTCTGATGCTGAGCAATCTCGCGCAGATCAATGGCCGTTCCCTGGGCGATGGCGGCGGCGATCATGCCCGCGCGGGCGCAACCTGGCTCACCGGCGTCCATCCGAAAAAGACTGAGGGAGCCGATATTCACGCCGGAATATCCGCCGATCAGGTGGCCGCGCGCGAACTGGCGAAGCACACGCAGTTCGCTTCGCTCGAGATCGGTGTGGAAGCGCCCAGCCTCGCGGGTGGCTGCGATTCCGGTTATAGCTGCGCCTACACCAACACGATTTCCTGGAGCAGCCCCACTACGCCGAATCCGATGGAGGTGAACCCGCGCGTTTTATTTGAGCGCCTCTTCGGCGATGGCGACAGCACGGACCCCGCCGCTCGCATGGAGTGGATGCGCCAGCGCGGAAGCCTGCTCGACTTCGTGAAGGGCAGCGTCGATCGCATGGAAACGAAGCTCGGCCAGGGCGACCGCCACAAGTTGACGGAATATCTGGATGCGATTCGCGATATCGAGCGGCGGATTCAGAAGGCCGAGGAGCAGAACGCGACGACCAAGATCCCGGTCATCGGTCTTCCCGTGTCGGCTCCCGAGGAGTTTGTCGATCACGCGCGGTTGATGATGGACCTGATGGTGATCGCATATCAAGCGGACCTGACCAGAGTGGTGACGTTCATGCTGGCGCGCGAAGGCAGCAATCGCAGCTACCGCGACATCGGCATCTCCGACGGGCATCACAATTGCACCCACCATCAAAACGACCCGGATAAGATTTCGAAGACCATCCAGATCAACACCCATCACGTAAATCAATTCGCGTATCTGATCGACCGGATGAAGTCCACTCCGGACGGCGAAGGGACTTTGCTCGATCACTCGATGATCCTGTACGGCAGCAGCATAGCCGACGGGAATCGCCACACGCATACGAATCTTCCGCTGGTTCTGGTCGGCGGCGGAGCCGGAAAGCTCCAGGGTGGGCGGCATCTTCGTTATGCTCCGGAAACGCCGATGAACAACCTGCTGCTGTCGATGCTCGATAAGGCCGGGGTTGCAACCGAAACGCTCGGCGACAGCACTGGGAAGCTCCAGCACCTTTCCGATATTTAATACGATGCGTCCCATCCATTACCCTCGATGGGCCTCGACATTTCCTATTGAGCCCCGATCGTCAGGGAGGGGATTGCAGTGATAACTCCGATGAAGTTCGCATTGACGCTCTGCTTAGCCATCACCACTGCTTGGGCATCGGACCTGCGTCTCATCGATGCCGTCAAACGCCGCGATCCCAAAGCATTCGACAAACTACTATCGCAAGGCGCGGACATCAATGCTTCCGCCCCGGACGGTGCCACCGCGCTAGCCTGGGCCGCGTTCCTCGATTTACCGGGCATGGCCGACAAGCTGCTCGCCGCGGGAGCGAAAGTGAATACTTCAGGCGACTACGGGGAAACGCCTCTGACTCTCGCGCTCGCCAACGGAAACGCGGCGCTCTCCGAGAAACTTCTGAAAGCGGGCGCCGATTGGAAAGCCACGCGCTGGAATGGCGAAACTCCACTCATGATCGCAGCCGGAACGGGGAGCGTCGAGGAAGTGCGGATGCTGCTAGATTGCGGCGCGGACATCAATGGAGCGGAGCCGAAGAGCCTTCAGAACGCCCTGATGTGGGCCGCCTCGGAAGGACATTCCGGCGTCGTCGACCTGCTGATTCAGAGAGGCGCGAACGTGAATGCGGCCAGCAAATCCGGGTTTACAGCCCTGGTATTCGCGGCGCTCAAGAATGACGCGCGCGATGTGCAGCACCTGCTTAAAGCGGGCGCGGATCCCAACTACGCTCTGGTGGATAAGACGACGGGCGAGACCAAGGTATTAACGATCGCAGCCGCGAACCGCAGCTACGCGGCCTCGATCGCACTCCTCGACGGAGGCGCCGATCCGAATATCGCCGACCGAGCCGGCCGAACGCCTCTGCACGACGCCGCACAAGCCGGCGCGCTGGACCTGGTCAGGAAGTTGCTCGCCAAAGGTGCGAAGACGAACGTCCAAACCGGTCCGGTAACTCCCCTGCCGTTCCGGCCTCCAGCGGGCGAGCAGACTCCTCTTCTGCTGGCCGCCAGAAACAATCATGTAGACGTCATGCGCGCCTTAATCGATGCGGGCGCCGACACCAAAATAAAAGGGCAGGACGGTGCCAGTCTGTTGCTGGCCGCGGCGTCGAGCGGTCGCGTCGCAGCCACAAAATACGCCTTCGAGTTCGATAAGGACGTAAAGGCCATCGACAAAAACGGTCTCACCGCGATGCATGAGTGTGTCGCCAATCCCGGCAGCGGAGCCACCCAGGACGAGAGGACGGAGTTGGTCCAGTATCTCGCGGATATCGGCGTTCCCCTCGACGAAAAAGACGCCCGCGGCAGAACGCCGATTCAGACCGGCGACCCCATTCCGCTCGATAAACCAATTCAGAGGATGGCCGACATCATCGTGAGCCGCGGCGGAACGCCCGTACAATTCCCGAAAGAATACGTGAAACCGGTCTCGACCCGTTAATCGAAGCCAAGAAGGAGATCGCTATGTGGAATGGGAGACAGGAAGGAAGTAATCATTCAGCCCGCCAAGCCCGGCGATTCGCTTTCATTCGGCTCTTGCGTTAACTGACCCCCCGCCGTTTTCGCACTTCGTCGAGCCAGACCGCCAGAATAATCACCGCTCCGATAATCACCTGTTGCCAGTACGGATTGATGCCCAGCAGGTCGCTGCCATCGGAGAGCAGTCCCATGATGAACGCGCCGACCAACGTGCCTAATACGGTTCCTTCACCACCACGCAAACTTCCGCCGCCGATCACCACTGCGGCGATGGCTTGCAGCTCGTATCCGTTACCCGCGGTCGGCTGCCCGCTCATCAGCCGCGACGCTTCGATCATGCCCGAAAGCCCCGTCAAGCCTCCCGCGATCGCATAGACGCACGTAATGTTGAACGCGACTGGAATGCCCGCATAAAACGCCGCTTCCGGATTGCTGCCGATCGAAAACGCGTAGCGCCCCAGCCGCGTATGTTCCAGCACAACATGCATCGCGGCAGCGCACACCAGCAAAATCCAGAGCACGATGGGAATCCCGAACATGTCCGTGCCTGACCCGAGAAACGCGAACTTCAGAGGGATCTCATGCACCGGCAGCCCGTTCGATATCAGCAGCGTGACGCCGCGATAAATTCCCATCGTGCCCAACGTGACGATAAACGGATTCACTTTGAGCCGCGTGATCAGCGTTCCGTTCAGCAGGCCGCACATCGTGCCCGCCGCGATGCCGACCGCGATCGCGACTGGAATCGAGTAGCCCTTTTGCATGGAGAGCGTTCCCATGAATCCGCCGAACGCCAGAATCGAACCGACCGAAAGATCGATGCCGCCGGAAATAATGATCAGCGTCATCCCCAGCGCCATGATGTTGATGACGGTGGTCTGGCGAATCACGGTGGACAGATTCGGCCCGGTCAGAAAGTGCGGCGACGCGATGGCCAAGCCAATAAATAAAGCGACCAGGGTCGCGAACGGCAGCAGGCGTTGAATCACTGCGGGACCTTTTCTTCAAACGCAGCAAGCCGCAAAATATCTTCCTGCGAAGCGCCGCGCGGAAGTTCGCCGGCGATCCTGCCTTGCCGCATGACCAGAATGCGATCGGCGACGGATTGAATCTCAGTCATCTCCGAACTCATCATCAGAATCGCCGCACCCGCCCGCGCCAGTTCGTCCATCGTTTCGAAAACCTCCATCTTTGCTCCGACGTCGATCCCGCGGGTCGGCTCATCGAACAGAATCACGCGAGCCTTGGTCGCCAGCCACTTCGCGATCACCACCTTCTGCTGATTGCCGCCGCTCAATCGCCGCGCGAGCTGCGATGGCGAATCGTATTTTAGGCGGAGCCGTTTGCCGTGCTCAGTTGTGAGCAGACGCTCGCTGCGCAGGTTGAGAAACCCCAGGTTGCTAACCGAGCGAAGGCTCGCCATCGTCACATTCGGCGCGATCGCGAGGTCCACAGCGAGTCCCGTTCGCTGCCGGTCTTCCGGAACCAGCGCAATTCCCGCACGAACGGCATCGCGAGGGCTGCGGATGCGAACCGTCTTGCCGCCCACCTGCACTACGCCCGAATCGATGGGATCGATGCCGAACAACGCTCGGCACAGCTCAGTGCGCCCCGCGCCGATCAGCCCTCCCACGCCGACAATTTCGCCCGCGCGCACCGTGAAACTGATGTCGTCCAGCAGACGTTTGCTGGTGAGATGATCCACACGCAACATTTCGTCGCCGGGCTTCACAGGCTCTCGAACGTAGAGCGAATTCACCGGTCGGCCCACCATATGTTGAATCAGTTGATCGGTGGTCAGCTCGTTCAGCATGCACGAATGGACAGTTTCGCCGTCGCGCAGCACAGTCACGCGATCTCCGATGCAGCGCAGCTCTTCCAGGCGATGGGTAATATAAATCACGCCCACCTCACGCTGCCGCAATTCCTGCACGATCCGAAACACTTCGCGCGTCTCGGAGTCGGTGAGCGAGGAGGTCGGCTCGTCGAAAATCAGCAGGCTGGAACCTTGCTCCACCGCCCGGCAAATCTCCACCATCTGTTTGCCTGCGGGACTCAGCTTGCCCACCAGCGCATCCGCCTGTAAGGGAAACGTGTGACGTTCGATCAAACGCCGGGCGCGCGCCTGAATATCGCGGCGATTGATCCAGCCCAGAGGATGGCGGTCTTCGCGTCCCAGAAAAATATTTTCGGCGACCGAAAGATGCGGAGCCAGCAGAGACTCCTGGTGCACCATGGCAATCCCCGCCTCCGCGGACTCGGCTGGATTGCGAAATCGGACCGGCTGTCCGCGGAATCGCATCTCCCCGGCGTCTGGAGAGATCATCCCGGCAACGATTTTCATCAGCGTCGATTTGCCGGCGCCATTCTCTCCCATCAGCAGATGGACCTCGCCTGCTTTAACGGTACAGGTGCCGTTTTTGAGGGCAGTTACGCCGCCGAACCGCTTTTGAATGTGATCGAGTTCAAGAAGCAAACTTCTCAGTTTACTCCATCGGTTCTTCCGGCAAATCGTCCACTCGATTTTCGAAGCGGGTGTACTGGCCGAGGAACCGCAGAGGCACCGTTCCGATGGGACCGTTACGCTGCTTGGCGATGATTAAATCGGCGAGCCCTTTTATATCTTCGCGATCTCGTTTATAAACTTCCTCGCGAAAAATGAACGCCACCAGATCGGCGTCCTGCTCAATAGAACCGGAGTCGCGGAGATCGCTTAACTGCGGCTTATGATCGCCCACGCGCGTCTCCGACGCTCGGCTTAATTGGGAGAGTACCAGGAACGGCACATTCAGATCCTTCGCCATCAGCTTCAGGCCGCGGGAAATCGCGCTCACTTCCTGGTTGCGATTCTCCGACCGTCCGCGGCTGCTCATCAACTGAAGGTAATCGATCACCACCAGGCTCAGCCCTTCGCCTGCCTGCATCCGGCGAAGCTTTGCATGTACATCCATGAGATGAACGCCCGGCGTGTCGTCCAGGAATAGAGGTGATTCCGTCAGATCGGACAGCGCAAATTGCAGCTTGCGGCGTTCGTCCTGATTCAGATACCCGGCGCGAAACTTGTGCTGGTCCACCCGCGCCGCGGAGCAGATCAAGCGGTTGAGCAGGCTCGACGACGACATTTCGAGCGAGAACACCGCCACCGGCTTGCGCATCTTGGGATGGGTCGCCACGTGCTGTGCGATGTTGAGCGCCAGCGCCGTCTTACCCATCGAAGGACGAGCCGCCAGGATGATCAGCTCGCCGCCATGCAGGCCTCCGGTCATCTCGTCGAACTTGGTGAAGCCGGTGCTAATACCCTTGATGCGCTGCGTCGGATCGAGAAATGCGTTGATGCCGCCCGGGAACGAATCGATCACTTCCTGGGATTTAATCAGCCGCTCGCCCGCTCTAGCCTCGCCGAGCTTCAGCAGCGATTCTTCGGCGTTGGATAAAATTTCATCCGGCTCATCTTCGCCCAGCAGACAGCGGTTAATCACCTTCTGTGCGGCGAAGATCAGCTTCCGCAGCGTCGCTTTATCCTTGACAATGCGGATGTAGCTTTCGAGGTTCGCGATCTCCGGCAGGCCGTCGTCGAGCGAAACCAGATAACCCAGGCCGTCCACCGATTCGAGCTGGCCCTGCTTCATCAGCTCATTCGCGACCGTCACACGATCCAGCCTCTCGCCGCGATCGTAAAGATCCTTCATGCGCGCGAAAATGCGCCGGTGTTTTTCGAGGCTGAAGTCGTCCGGTTCCACCGCGCCCGCGACTTGCAGGTAAACGGCGTCGTTCAGCAGAATCGAGCCGAGCACGAAACGCTCGGCATCTAGATTCGCAGGAAGACCCTTCTCGTACGCCAGTTCAGTGGATGTCATCGGGGACTACTTACCTTAACGGCATAGTCATCGCACGGCAACAAGTATTTTGGGCGTCTCGATGCCACAGTTACCCTCTGCAAATTCCTGTGGGAAACCTGTGATGCGGCTGCGCGCCCTACCGCGATGATCTGAAAGGACCCAGCCGCGCTTTTCCTCAAAACAGAAACCCTCTATTCTGTTTTATCGCAAAAAACGGGCTATTGCTTGGTCGTGGTGGTCGCTTTCGTCGCGGGCGCTTTCGCAGTGGTCGACTTCGTGGCGGCAGCCGGGGGCGGCACAGCCGGAACGATCACGGCAGTCTTAATATAGTCGACCTTGGGCATATTCTTATCGAGCCAGGCCTTCCCCATTTGCTGGATCCCGCTCTGCGAACTGCCGTTGTCGCCGTATTCGGAGTTGAATTTCTCCACCACGTCCATCCCCTCGATCACCTCGCCGAACGGAGAGAATCCTTGCGGGTCGAGGCGCGAGTTGTCTCCATAGTTGATGAACACCTGCGTCGTGCGCGTGTTAGGACCAGCCTTGGCGTAAGAGATGAAGCCGCGTTTATTGGATTGCTTCACCGGCTCGTCCTGAAGATCCTGCGTCATCCACACGGAAGACACCTTGGGATTGGTGTTCAGCCCGAACTGCACCATGAATCCGGGAATCACGCGGAAAAACGGAGAGCCATCAAAAAACTTGCCGCGCACCAGATTATAGAAGCGATCCGCGCCGATGGGCGCCCAGGCTCGCGTCACTTGCAGGATGAAGTCGCCTTGCGTGGTGGTGAACTTCGCCTTATAGGTCGCGGGTGCCGTCGCTTTGAGCGTCGAAGGGTCCAGCAAGCTCCGAGTAGGCGCCGGAGCCTTCTTCGCGGCCGTTGTGGCCTTGGTCTGCGCGAACGTAGCGCCGCACACAAACATAATGGTCAGAAGCTGTTTCATAGGGAACCCATCCATAATATCATTTGCGTCCAAACCGGAACTCGTGGACGTCCATGCGGACCTTGCCTCCGCGAAATTCGACGCCCTCGGATTGCAGGCGTAATTGCTGATCCGCGCCGGCGCTTCCGGGGAGAAGGATTTTACCTCCGGAGCCCAGCACACGGTGCCATGGCAGTCTGCCGTCAGTTCCTCGCAATGCCCAAACCACTTGCCGCGCCGCCCCGGGAAATCCGGCAGCCTTCGCTACCGAGCCATAGGTAGCAACCTTGCCCTTCGGAATTTTCCGGATGACCCCGCGGATCTTGTCGAACATTCGTAGAAATCATTCTCACGCAAAGACGCAAGGCTCGCAAAGAGGTCTTTCTCCGCGTGATCCTAAAACGAGATATTAACGATTACGTCCGCCCCAGCTTCTGCCCTCACCATCACGTGCAGGTCGTTACGCGCGCGATCGTGCCACCAGGTTCCCGGCTGAAGCGCAGACCGCTGCCGAACCGATTTATAATCCTCCACATTCAACGGACGCTTGCTGTGATGAATCACCCATTCATAGCTCCGCGAGATCTTCGATTCAATCTCGACGCGCATAAAATCCCCCGCTGGGGCCGCGTGAAATTGGGAGTTGTCCCGCTTATCGGACTCCCACAGAAAAAACTCGCCGCCGAGGGAAGGGAAGTAGTGCAGCTCCATCGCATCTTTTGACGCAAGCGGAAGAACAGCGCCATTGCGTGCCAGCGTCGGAACCTGTCCCGGCGGAGCTTCAATGTCGATGGCCGAATTTCCTTTGTACTCGATGTTGGTGCGTAGATCGGTCCAGATACCACGAGGAAGTTGGAGATGCTGATGCGAGCCGGCAGACACGACTGGCGCGAGCAGAACCTCATCGCCCAGCATGAAGACGCCGGGCTGCGGAGCCAGGTTCTTATCGCGCGAAAATTGCACCGGCAGAGGACGAATGAGAGGATAACCGCGGTCGTACGCCTCGCGAAGATAGGTGACCAGGTACGGCTCCCAGCGTGCGCGCGGGGCCAGGTTGACACTCCCGGCATCGCCGTAAAGAAGAGGCACAATCGCCGCCAGATCAGCCGCGCGCCTGGCGATTTCGCCGCGTGATTCGCGAAGCGTCGAAAGATCGAGCGCGGGATAAAGCACGGCCGACAGGCTCCACTCGTTGAGCGTTCGCACTAATTGTGAAAGCGCGTCCCATGAATCGAGCGGCGTAGCAGGAAGTGGCGAAGCCGGTAGCGGCAGACTCGCGGAGGTCGGCAGGTAAAGAGACTGGGCGGTAATTTCGATTCGCCCCGTGACCTTTTGATGCTCCTCGAAGATTTCCTTGGGGGTGGGGCCATAGTAAAACGCGACGTCCGCGGAAGGGGACGCCAGAACCATGGTACGGTCGAATTCGCGCGGAAATCGCACGAAAATTCCGTAACCGCCGGAAAAGAAAAATCGCTGAGAGTCGGCGGGGCCGGCAAAACCATAGACCGTACCCAGCGGAGCGACATGCAGCGCAAGACCATTGGGTGATGGGTCGATGGAGAGCGTGGCGATGGCCTCGCCATTTGCGGTCACGCGGAGCTGCGCCGTCGCCTTGTCAATCTCGACCGTGATGTAACGGCCGCGTACCCTTAGCGTATTTTGAGCGTCTTCAAATTCGAGCGAAACAGGATCGTGCTTGATCTTCGGAAGCACCGGAAGGGAAGCGGTTCCGCGCGAGTAATGAAACGCGGTGTTGCTGATCCACTCAATCTCTCCGACGCCATCGTCGAGCCGCAGAGTGAGTTTGTCATTGTCCCAGTCGCGAGAAAGGACTCCTCCCTGCGCAGCGGAGAAGACGATCAGAAGCATCGCGAATCGGATAGAAGTCATTGCTCCCGCGAAGAAGTTTATTAGATCAGAACGATCGTTTCCTGTTTCTCCCCCGTGACACGCGCAGCAGTCTCGTCGAGGTAGACATTCACTTCGCTCCGGACGCCGAATTCGGGCAGATAGATACCGGGCTCGACGGAAAAGCAGGTTCCCGGAATTACCTTTCGTTCGTCATGCGTTTCGAGATTGTCCATGTTCGCGCCCGTCCCGTGGATATCGGTGCCGATGGAATGGCCGGTACGGTGGAAAAAATATTCGCCGAAGCCTCGCTCGCGGATGAAATCGCGCGCGGCGTCGTCCACTTCATAGCCGTGCAATTCGTGCTTCGATGCCGCTGCGTCCTGGACGCAATGAATGGCGCGGTCGCGCGCTTGGCGAACCACTTCAAAGACATTCTCCATCGCCGAAGGAGGCTGCGGTCCGCAGTAGCCCATCCAGGTAATGTCGTAATAAACTGCGTCCGCTTGGTCGAGTTTGGCCCACATGTCGATCAGCACAATGTCGTGCTTTTTGATCGCTGACGCCGAATCTTGCTTGGGCGCGTAGTGAGGATTCGACGCGTTGGCGTTGACCGCGACGTCGGGATCGTGATCGGCGAAAAGCCCTTCCTGGCGGAAGCGGGTCGCGATGAATTGTTGGATGTCCCATTCGGTCACGTGCTCGGATGCCCGGAGCTTTTGTCCGATCCGATCGAAAGCCTCGCGCCGCACGCGATCCACGCGGCGGCCCGCTTCGAGATGCTGCTCGAGCTGCGACTTCGACCATCGCGCCTCAAAATACTGCACCAGATTCGCGGAAGTCGCGATCTCGACGCCTAGGCCGCGGATCAGCTCGACCGTTCCAGCGTCCACCATCGCCACATACGGGACGGCGCAGTTGGGCGAATACTGCATCGCGATGCGTCTCGACGTTCCGAGTAGTTTCCGAATCGCGTCCACCATTTCCGTCCAGCCCGCATATTTGGACATGGTTCCAGGCAGTTCCGAAAGCGTTTGCGCTTCGATCTTGTGGACCAGCCCCGTTGGTTCGCCGTGCGCGGGAATGAAGTAATACCAGCGGCGCGAAACGATGGAGTTCGGCGTGAACTTCAGAACTCGATAGGCCAGAGGATCGCGGCGATGGTGATCAAAAAACAACCAGCCATCGAGCCCTTCCTCTCTTAATGCAGCTTGAATTTCCGCAAGATTCATAATTCCTACTCAAAAAATGGTTTTAGTTTTTCTTCCGATGGCGCGGTGGTTGCGTAGCTGACGATGATGAGACTGAGTACGGATGCGGCAAGCGCGGGATAGACCGCGTCGACATCCTTTTGAAAGCCCATTTGCGCCTGCGCCAGATTCCAGGCGATGGTGATGACGGTCCCGAGAACGATCGATGTGATCGCGCCGGCAGTGGTCGCTCGCTTCCAGAAAAATACAGCCAGAACGACCGGCGTTACAGCCGCGCCGTAGATCGTGTAGGCGTAAAGCGACGCCTTCAGCACGGATTCGAACTGAGTCGCCTGGAGCAGCGCGAACAAGCCGAGGGCGACGACCAGTATCCGCGAAACCAGCAGCATCTGGCGTTCGGACGCGTTGCGATTAACGAAGCGCGCATAGACATCGTGAATCAGATTGGTCGCTGGCGAGAACAGGTAATTATTCGCGGTGGAAATGACCTTGGCGAAAATTCCGCCCAGCAGAATCGCGCCGAGGATCACGGGCAAGCCCTTCCGCGCAGTCAAAGGAATGATTTCCCGCGGCGCTTCGGTATGGAACTTAGAGCTTCCGATCACGGCGACCATGATTAACATTGTCTCCAAGAACAAAGTCCCGACGATCCATCCGGCGACCGCGTATTTTGCGTCCTTCTCCGATCGCGCGGAAAAAAACTTCTGATACATGCCTTGATTTCCGACCAGCAGCAGCATCGTAGGAATCAGAAATCCCAGTGCCTGCGACAATCCCACATCGCCGAGCAACGTGAAATGGCTCGGAGGCAGCGTACGCCGCACCTCGCTCCAGCCGCCCGCGTCGTTAAGAATGAGCGGCACTGCAATCGTGACGATGATGGTCACCAGGCCGCCGATTACGAGGTCCAGATAAGCGATCGACGCCATGCCGGCCGCGGCGGTGAACACGATCACGAAGCCGGCGATAATGTACATCCCGATGGCGCGGGGAAGGTCCGGAAAAATGAGATGCAGGATATCGCCGCCGCCTTTGAATTGATAGCTGACGATGACGGTGTAGGAAACGACGATGGCGATGGTCGCCATCACACGCGCGGTCGCATTGTAGCGCGCTTCGAGAAGATCGGGGACCGTGAACTGCGCGAAGCGGCGCGCGCGCCCGGCGATCAGCGCGATCACCAGCAGTCCGACCCAGCCTCCAGCGGGTTGCCAGAGCGCGACGAAACCATTCTTATATGCGTTCTCGCCGCCGCCCAGCAGGCTTCCAGCGCCGATCCAGGAGCTGAGCAGAGTAAACACCAGCACCGGCCAGGGGAGCTTTCGTCCAGCGACCAGGAAGTCGGCGCCAGTGTGTACGCCTCTGGTTTTCGCGATGGTGACACCGCAGAGAACCGCCACGACGATGCCTAGAACCACCGCGTAAATCATGCTCGTATTTTGCGCCAGTCTACTTTCGTTTTGAAATTCGCAAAGCCTGCCACATCGCGCGCGTCGGTGACGGAAAAAGAGAGGAAGTCGTCCAGCCAATCCTGGCTGTAGCCTTCGCGATGCTGCGTGGCAACAGTCAGTGTATAGTCTTGCCGGGTCAACAGGCAATCGAACGTGAACTCCACTTCGAAGGTCTCGCCGGCCGGAATGTTGCCGATATCGATGCCTTCAATTCGCGTGTTGGTGCCGAAAACGTCGATGCCCAGGCGGTTGCGGATCAGGATGCCGACCACAGGATCTTCCAGATCGCGCCGGGCGATGGCACGCACGCGAATACTCACGGTTTCATGCGGCTCGAGATTCCGAATTGCCTCGCCTCGCGTATTAAAAAGATCCGCGCTGATAATCTCACTGGCTCCATCGCCGTGCCGGAAGCTCGATCCAGCCTTGGGCAGATCGCCGCGAGGTGTCTCACGCTCCTGCCGTTCGAGGACCAGCCCGACATAGCGATTGACCACTTCGCTGGGATTTCCGAAGGCCGCGACGCGACCGTCGATCATCAGCGCCGCGCGGTCCGAAAGGCGCTTGACGAGTCCGAGATCGTGAGAAACGAACAGCACCGTAACCTTGCGTTCCTTCAGCTCCACGAATTTCTTGATGCACCGATTGGCGAAGATCGCGTCACCCACGGCCAGAGCTTCGTCCACGATCAGAATCTCAGGATCGACGTGAATCGCTGTGGAGAAAGCAAGCCGTACATACATGCCTGTGGAGTATTCTTTCACTGGCCGATCCATGAACGCGCCGATTTCTGCGAAGCGCTCGATCGCGGGGAACACATGTTCCATGTCGCGCCGGGCAATGCCGAGGATCTCCCCGTTGAGATAAACATTTTCGCGGCCTGTGAATTCGGGGTTGAAGCCGGCGCCCAATTCGAGCAGCGCCGCGATGCGTCCTTGCGCGACCACGCGTCCGCGCGTAGGTTCCAGAATGCCGCTGACAATTTGAAGAAGAGTGCTCTTTCCGCTGCCATTCGGGCCGATGACGCCGAGCACTTCGCCGCGCTCGACGTTCAGCGAAACGTCGCGCAGGGCCCAAAATTCGCTCGGCGCGTAGTGGTTGGAGAACGGAAGAAGTTCGAGCAGCCGGTCTGCCGGCCTACGGTATAAACGATAGATTTTCGAAACGTTCTGAACCTGCAACATGCGAGCGAAGGGGACGCCTTGAGTGTATCAGTTGCCCATTCTGATGCTGCGCCGAAAGCTCGGCGGCAAGGGAGTGGCGTACCCAATCAGGCAGTACTGATCCAACGCGAACAACACTACGCTCTCAAGGCCTCGGCCTTCGGCCATCTGCACTTCTTTGAGCCACGCGGTAGTGGAATCGCCAACGCCGACCAGGTGGCTTCGATGAGAGGCGGTGAAGCCCAGGGAAGCGCCGAAATCGATGGAATTTCCTGCCTGGTTGAGATCGCGTCCCAGGGTGTAGCCGAAGCACTCGGTTTTAAGAATCGTCAAAGTGGTTGGGGTCCACGCCAAGGGCGGAAAATTAAATGCCGAATTGAAGGCGGTTGCGTTGACGTCGGTAGGATAGAGAACCTCGAAGCGGCAGGAAGGTTGCGTGGTGCGCACATAGGTCATGATTGCCGCCGTGAAATTGCCAAGAACAGCTTGTAAGAACGCGACTTCATCCGGATACGACGCTGGATCGACAGTATTCGTGGTGAATACCGTCATTGCACGGCCATACTCGGCCAGAAATTGCGCCTGCGACCAGGCGTCGTAAAAGGGCATTCCGGAGAATGCTACGTAGGCAGGGTCCGTCGGCAAAAATCCATTGTTAGGAAAATACCACCATTGCACTTCGCCGAATTGAAGAAATGGAGTGAGTCCCGCCGCGGCTTGAATGCCGGCCATCTCCGCGTACACTTCCTGCCAGTACGCGAGGCTCGTCGGCGAAAAGTTGGTCTGGAGCGACGGAGTCGGCAACCGGATCGGATCACCAGCCGGGCCCTGCTGCGCGATCCCGATCGAGGAGGATGGATCGCCGTTTCCCAGTTCCATGCTGAACGAGGCGGCCGCGTCAATGCCGTATCCATGGAGCGCCGTGAAATAACTGAGGCTCCAATCGCGCACTGCGCGATTCAGACGGGGCGACGCAGCGAGGTCGGTACGCCAGTTGCCATCCGTGCCTCCGGCAAATGAGCTTCCGCTGGTTGTCACCGTCAAATCCGGCATGTTCGTTGCGACGGCGGATAAGGTATAACTGTTGCCCGCCGCGCCGATAAACATGGATGTGATCGTCAAAACGCCGCCGGATGCGCTGGCCCAAATGCCTGTCGACCCATCATTAATCGCCTGTTCGAACGCGATCGCGAGCGTATCGGCGGTGTCGCCCGGATGCATGGTCTTAGTGAAGACCGTCGACTCCACCGTGACTTGCATGCTTTGCGAAGCATCGCCATCAGCCACAGTTATCGTGCCTGAGAATGTCACGGTGCTAGTCGCGAACGTGAATCCGGTCGGGACCAGCTCATAGAACCATAAAGCGCCTACATAGTGGTTCTGCCGCCCTGTAAATCCGAGCGAGTCTATGAACCACGCGGTCCTTTCCGGAGCCAGCGAGATGGAATGCAGCGTGTCCCAATCTGTCGCGAGGGTGAGCTTCGGCTGGGCCGGAAACGTCGGCAGATTCTGAGTCGGCACGGCTATTTCGAAAAAATCGAAGTAGAAATAGTTGCCGGTAGGTCCCGCATTGCTCACGGTGACCGAGTGGCTCCCGGCTGCGAATTCGCCAATGGGCCAGCGGATCAAGACATCTTCGCCGGATAGCAGAAGATTGACCGTGGTCACGGCCCCGCCGTCGGCGACGATCGAAATGCTTGCGCCTTCGGCTGCCGGGAGCCCCAGATACCGGGTACCCAAATAAAGCGTGTGCGCCTCCGACGCGGTGTATGACCAAGACACGAAATCGCCGGCCGTCGTCGACGAGTGAATAATCCCACCGGAAAAATTTCCCCGCGATTCGGTCCATGCTCCGCTATAAATCATCTCTACGGAGTCATCTTCAACCCGGCGGCTTCCGGGCCCCGCGACCGAGTACACGGCACTCGTCCCTGTTACCGACCAATCGCTGACCACCACTTCAAACTCGTTGCGCGCGAACGTCCCCACCTGAAGGGCGGCCGAATAAGTCCACCGCATTTTTCTGATCTGATTGGTGGGCACGGAAATGAGCGTGCCTGAAAAATCCGGCGTCAGGTATCCCTGAAGCGCGCTGAAATCGATGGAGACACTCCATTGCGTTGGGCTCGTCCCGTTCGCAAATGTCTTGGCAGGAGAATCCCACGTAGCCGCCGGAGTCTCCGAGTACGTATACATCCCGAACAGGTTTCCGTTCGCGCCCGAAGTGCTGTCGGTGTCCATGCCGGCCGTATAAGAGACTCGGATCGTCGAACCGCTGACCGTTGCCTGGAGCACAGTCGGTTGAAAAGGATTCGGACGCAGGTTGATGAGAAAAGCGATGGCAGTCAGCGCGTCCGCGATCTCCGACGTGCCGGTGAATTCATAAGTGTAATGCGTTTCCAGATACGCGATGCCCACATGAGTTCCCGCGGCCGGCGTTCCCGAACCGGATAACGTAAAGTCCGCGTAGGCGTTCTGATAACTTCCCGCGACCGGCGTCGCCAGGCTCGCGATGGGAACATAGTAAATTGTGTTATCAACCGCGTCCCAAAGCCGCAGTGAATTCCACGCGACCGTTGCATAAAGATCCGAATCGAGCGGAATGCAATTCGTTCGCGTCTCCAGGTAGCTGAGCACCAGACCGCTCAAATCGCCATCGGGAAGGTTACGAAACGCCGGATGCTCGTAAACGTTATCGCGATTCCATTCGATCACGGCCCAATCGAATTGTTGCCGCCATGTGCCCGACACCGCGAATCCGGTAGCGGATGTGCTGCTCAACGCCGCGATCGCCGACGGCTCAAAATAGTAGCACTGAAGATCCCGGTCGGGGGTCAATTTCTGAATTGGCATGTTGAATTAAAGCCTGACGATGACCGTAAGGTCGGCCCCCGGTAATGTGTCCGCAGCTCCCGGCACCGAAAGAATGTCGAGACTGATCAGCGAACCCGCCACCAAGGGTGGCAGTCCAAATCCGTCAACACCGGCAGAAGTCGTCGTACCGTCGGCAATGGTAAGCGAGCAATAGACGGTGCTGCCCTGCCGCAATTGCAACTCGATCGGACCGCCGCTGGGCGCCTCGCCCACCACCGCGAACATATCCCGCGCGGCTTCCGTTGCTTCGATCACCAGCGGAGGCGCCGCATCGGTTTGCGTCGCGAGGTAGCCTTCGACTTGCAACGAAAGCTGACCGCCCGATAGCGTGCGCAAGCCCTGATCCACGGTTCCCGTGAACGAAGCGACCGCCGCGGGCCCACCGCCGTAAACGTTGTTCATAAACAGCCCCGCCGACGCGATCCTGACGTCGGGAAGAAACACGGAGTAGCTATAATCTCCGCTCGCAGGGCTTCCGAAAAATCCATTGACGAACGGCACGATGCTGATATTCGCCTGGAGCGCGTAGACCGGAACGGTCGTGCTATGTGCCGACGCGGTCGTCCCATCGATGCCTCGGCTCACTTGAAACACCAGGCCGACGCTGACCACCGAAGTAACCAGCAGAATCTCCGCTTCGATTTGAAAACGATCTCCCGTCGACATGCTTCCCGTAGCGCTGAGCGTGACCGTGGTGTCCGTGGAGGCGATCGCAGCCGCCAGCGTGACTGTCGAAGGACTATTCAACTCGTTCCAATAATTCAGAACCAGCGTGCCTGCTGAAATTGTGTGCGTATTTGTGAAGGTCGAAAATCCGATGCCCACCAGGTCCACCGTCCCCTGGCCCACCAGATCAAGCCCAAATGTGGGCGGAGGCGGCAGTCCGCTGTCCACGCCGCCTCCCCCCTCGCCATTAATCTGCCACGATGTCAAGGGATTCAATGCCTCCGAGCTTTCGTTGTCCTGCGCATTCGCCGATCGGCCCGAAACCTCCACCGATGCGCCCGGCCGGTTGGGCACGTCGATATTCACCGGACTCGTCGATCCCAGGCCTCCGAAATTCCAGGTGGAGTCCGCGACGGTAAAAAAGCTTGTCGTATCGGGTGTCACGGTCCAAGCGGGCGTAACGGTTAAGATCGTCGCCGTGTTCGACACCACGGAGCGTTCCTGCGTCGCGCCCTTCCCGCGAGTGATCCTCACCAAATCGCCCGCGAAATCGTTCGTCAGCATACCCAGCGTGCTGTTCCCAATGGTGGTCGTCGACGCGGTTGTGACCGCTTCTTCGGGTTGCTGCTCCAGGCGCCAATAGAAATTCGCGTGATCGTAGTTCGGGTCCGGCGGACCTTGTAACTCCGTTGCTGTTCCTGAATCCGTGTAGCTCGCCGCGACTGAAGTGCTCGAATCGATCAGCAGCAGTTGACTCGGGTTGAGTCCGCGATAAACGCGAAACCCTGCCGTACCGCTCGAAAAACTAAATCCAGTGAGCGTCACTTGATTTGTATTCGTGGTCGATGGCAGAGTCGCCTGCACGATGAACGATAATCCGCCCTCGGCTCCCGTCGAATCCACCGCGCTGATCGCGTAATAGAGTGCCTGCCCGCCCGCCAGCGTTCCACCGGTCGTTGCGATTGTAGGGCTCAAGCTGAGCAGCGGAATCGCCGCGCTCGAAGCCGCTGGAAGCGATGGCGGCGTGAACGCGACGCCCAATTGGATCGTGAAACTCCCGTCCGCGCTCTGAATCGCAGTCTCCGTGATTCCGAACTGCTCGATTCCATGAGCGTCCACCACACTGCCCACCAGGGGCCTCGGCAACCCGCCTTGATTGGTCTGGTAGATTCCTCCGCCCGACGCGTTGGCGCCGCCCGTCGTATACCAATCGTCCTCATGCCACTGAGCCGTAATTTGGACCGTTTGATAATCCTGTCCCGGCGCGATCTTGACGACGCGAAACGGCTGCCTGCTAAGCCCTTCCTTCAGATAGGTAACCGAAATCAAGTCGCCTGGAGCGATCCCAATCCCCTTTACCGAAGTGCTGAACTCGACCAGAGTATATCCGGCGATCGTTTTGTTGAGCTGCAATTGCAGCATCCTGGTCGCTTGATCGAAGTTCGGCAATCCCACGCCCGGGAACGGCGCGGTGACGATTCTGTCGGTAAGCAATGAATCGTCGATATCGACCAGCGTCAGACTATCCTGTTGAAACTGATTAAATTCGTCCTGAAATTCGACAGTCAGTTGATTCGTTGTCGACGTGCCGTTTTGCGAATAGAGCCGAATCGCCGGGTTCCCGCTCGAATCGCGCAAAATTCCGGAATACGTCGCCGACCCGTCACTGAATTCGTATGCCGGCCACCCGCCATTCAGCGTCTCCGTGCTGTTCGTCCCGTCCGGCGCCGTCGGCTGCTGCAGCGCGAGCGTATTTTCAACCCGCAGGTTCAACAAGCCTGACGTATCGTAGCTCAGCATCAGCGACGAGGCGTTGCGAATCGATTTCGCAAGTTCGGCCGCGCTCTGCCGGTCCTGCACCACCAGGTTGCACTTGAATCGCGAAGTCGATGTCGTGTTCCCATACAAGTCCGTAGTCGTGATCGGCGCAGCGCAGTACGTTGCAGCCGTCGCGAAGCTCGGCAAGTTCACATCCGTCGTCAGCCATCCGCTTCGCCGAAGCACGTCGAGTAGCACCCACGCTGGATTGTTCGTGAACGACGCGCCTAACGACGTGCCGGTGGTATCGAACTGCTCGATCAGCAGTCCATTGATCAGCACCTGAATCGCCGGCGTCGATTGCCCGTTGCTGATCGCGTTCGGCACCACCACGCTGAGGTACGCCATGCTGCCGTATGGATCGCCCAGCGGATTTCCTGAGCTGTCCGTGAAATTCAGGTCGAAGGACCCATTCCGGACTCCCGCGCTCTCGATCGCGTACCATCCGGTGGCGGTCATGTTGGTGCCGTTCTGCGCCAACGGAATCGCGATGTCGTTCACCAGCACTTGCAGGATGCCCGAAATCTCGCCCATTCCGAGCAGCACTTCCATGCGTGTCAGATTGCCGTCGTTGCGCGAAAACACAATCGGCGGCATGTACCACGCCGTCCCATACACCAGAGGCACAAAGTCGTTATAGAGCGCCAGATTATCGAACAGCGGCGATAACTGCGTCCCTCGCTCGCCGTACCCGCGCACTAGAATCTGCGCTGGAACAAATTCGATGCCGCCGAATCGCGCGGTCACGTTGCTCGACGCATCCGTGCTGAACATTCCTCGCGCCACGCAGTCGGTGCGCGTGAAATCGCAATTGGTGAACGGCGTCCCGCTGTTCATGTTGCCGACGCCGCCTGTCTGATCCGGAGAATACCCGCACTTGTAGAGAGACGAGTATGCTCCCTTCGTGCCGCCCGTCAGCGCAATCAAGCGCTGAGCCGGGCTCGATGGAAAGGACCAGGGACAACTTCGCTCGATCCGCGTATCCGGCAGAATGATTCTTTGCAGATTCAACCGGTTCATCACCGTAACCCGGAATGTAGACTCGGTAATCTCGTCCGGCGAATTGCAAATCCCTCGGAACACCACGCGCGCTTCGGACGCCGCGGCATTCGCCACGAAATCGTAAAAAAGAAATTGGATCGTGACCTGAGCGCCTTTGAATCCCGTCTCTCTCTCGATCTCCGAAAAATGAGAATCCGCATTCGCCAGCGTTAACGAAATCTGCGCGGCGCCGTCCAGTCCATCGGTCGATGACGTCGTCAATTGGAACAGGGTATGTTTCAGTAGCCGCGCCGCATAGGATGTCCCGCTGAACGTTGCCGCGTGCGTGCCCCAACTCTCCGTAGACCCGGAGCTCAACACGCAGTTGATCAGAAACAGCGGCGTCGTCGGTGTCGTTTGTTCTTTCAACTCGTCGATCGTGGCCATCAGTTCTCCGTATTCACGATCTGTATGACCGCGTCATAGACGTCCGTTCCCTGCGCGGTGACAGTGAGCTTGTCCGCGCCAAATCGCGCGCTCGCATAAACTCCGCCGATCGTGCCGGTCAGTTTGTAGTCCGAAGGCCCCCATTGCGCCTCCGCCTGCATCCCGAAAATATAAATCGATCCCCCCGCAGCGATCTGCGCTCCAAATGTCACGGCATCCGTACTCTGTTCGAGGTTCGCCGTCAGCGCCGCGCGAGCCCACTGCGTACCGAGCACGAACGTCTTCGTAGCGCTCCCACCCGTGGTCGAAATGCTCAGCGTCACGCCAGTCCCGCTGGTCGATCGCGCCCAGACACTCAAGCAATATTGAAAGTTGCCTGGAACAGCCAGCGTCTGGGCTATCGCCTCTGTCGCCTCACCTGCATTCGTCACGGCCGTCGCGCGAGTCGTTCCCAAAGGATCGGTCGCTCCGGTCGTCAAATCGATCAACACGCCGTTCGTCCATGCCGATGCTTCGAAATCCTCGCTCTCGGCCACCAGATTTCCAACGGGATCGAGAAACGTGAACGCCTGCCACATGCCGGACGTCGCCTCGAACAGCGCTTCGATCGCCGCCCATTCCGCCGCCGTCAATCCCTGCGCTTGCAATTCCCATCCCAGGCTTGCCGCGTCCGGATCGGCATAAACATTGGTGCTCCCATCACCCAGCGAATTGACAACTGTCCTTTGCTTCGACGTTTTCTTGATTGGATAGAGCGCGCACGCGCCCGTCGATAATTGCGGAAAAACCAGCATGTCAGGTCCGGTTCTCCTTTACCGTAAGTTGCGTCTGTCCCCGCGCCACCCCTTGAAATTGCAGCGCAAGCTCATCGCTCCCGAAACTACAGCTCGGATAAACAATCCCATCCCACGGATCCGTGAAAGAGAAACTCCCCGCGCGCCCACCCTCATCCTCGAAAAACAACTCCAGGCTCTCCAGTTCCGATTCATCCAGCAAATCTAACCGGATCACCCATTCGAGAAGCGGCATCCCATAACCCGGAAATCGCTGCTCGCTCCCATCGAGAAACCGCAGCACCTGCGTGGAAAATTGTCTCGACCGGTCAGACCCGTACTGCGCCACCGCCCCCGTCTTCAACGCCGGAAAATTCGCCATGCTAAACCTCTCCCATCCGTACTCGGGCGCCAGCGCTGAAGCCTCGGGGACTGACTACCTTTTTCGCCACGCAACCTTCGGATCTGGGACCGCTCCGAGGCGAAAAAAGCTGTCTGTCCCCTACCGTTCCGCAGCCTCGTGTCGCAGATATCATCAGCCTGGATGCCATCGTCAAACCTCCCGTATCACGTCATTCAACGTCGACGTCTCCAGCATCGCCTTCCGCACCGCCGCCGCAATGTCGTTGCTGCGATCGAGAAACGACTGGCTGTCCATCGCCTGCACCTGCACCGTAATCTGCTGCTGCGCCGCGGCTGCGGTTGTCTGCCGGGGCTGCCCGCCTTCGCCGTAGTCAACCCCGGATGCGCCCCCCGCCGACGACCCGCTGAATCCCGCTTGCAAATTCACCGGCAAGGGCTGGATGTAAGGAGTAACCGCCGTAGTCGAACTGCTTCCCCCGCTTCCGAACAGACTCATCAGCCCCGAAATCAGCGGACTCAGCCCCGATCCCAATCCCAAAACATCCAGCAGCGTGTCACCTACGGACCCAGCCGTCGACGTTCCGCCGCCCTTGGTGCTGGTACTTGCCGTAACTGCGCTGGTATTCGCCTCGATGCTCTGCATCTGCGACTGATTGATGGTTTGCAACTCCTGCAACTGCGAAGCAATGGTGGTCAACTGTTCGGTTAGCGCACTGCCGCCACCCGCCGATCCTCCCAGAGGAACATTGCCCGACAACACCTGCCCGACGCTCCCGCTGGATCCCCCAAGCAGCGCCGATACTTCCGTAGATGGATTCTTAGCCATAATGATTTGCCTAGGTGGCACAGACTTTAGTCTGTGTTTACCGCGCCGCCTCAACCTCCGCCCGCCACTCCCCCTCCAGAATCCAGAACGCCTCCCCCCCCCCCCGCCCCTCCCCCTCGAGAATCAAGAACGCATCCGCCTCTCTAGCCGGCAATTCCCCCAACGATCCCCCGCCCGCGAATTTCCATCCGAAAAACTTCTCCAGCAACTCCACGCTCCCCGGAGTCACCAGAGATTTCGGACACTCCTCCGAAGAAACGCGCCCGCGCACCCAAACCAATTTCTTAGGCCCGCGCTTTTCCGCTGCCAAAAATCCGCACCGCCGTCGCACATCCAGCCCCTGCCGTCTGCACTGGTCGCATCTCCACCCGGCCTGGCTGGTCCGATAGAAATGGAAAGCGACCATCAGTTTTTTCGTTCGTCCTCGGTCATCCCGCATTCTGATTTGATGCGTCCCAGGATCTCCATCGCCAGTTCCACCGGCCCTTGGTCGACCAATGTTTCCGGCGTCGCCGCCGCGCCGTCGATCTCCAAGCCCTCAACGGTCAACAAGCCCCATTCCAGATACGCTCGATCGATCTCCGCCGAGAGCACCGTCGCCTCCAGCGTCTCCCGAGCATCTGTTCCGGCCTCCAGATACTCCATCTTCCGGCCGATTTCGCGAATACGCCGCGCCAACTCAATCCGCCGCCCGAACGACACCCGTACGATCTCGTACCGGACTCCCTCTATCGACTCGGCGTCGAACCAAACCCGGCTCTCCCATCCCTTACCCGAATGCGATGTACAGTTCGTCATCCGTCGTTCCTTGTGCTCTGTCGTTTTGGAATTTCCATTGCAGCCGAGTCTCGGAATCGTCGAACTCCGGAACACTCGGCACCATCGCCGGCATGTACGCCCCGCACAACTGTCCCGTCTGCTCTCCCAACTGGAGCATCACGCTGATCGGAGACCTCTGGCGCGCGGCCTGGTACAACCCCTGCGTCTGCGCGTCCGCCAGTTCGAACAGGCTGAAGTTCAGCGTCACCGATCGTCCCGACGCCGCGATGCAGCGCGCATAATCGCTGCCGAACTCCTTCACCCGTAGTTCCACGTTATTTTCGAGTGTCAGCTGCGCCGCCGTGATCGTAAGAAACTGCGCTTCCGTCACTCCCATCCAAACCTCGCCCAAATGCCCCGGCACGATCGTGTAATCGAAATCCACCGCGGCCGGTTCGGCCGGATATGCGCTCAACCCGCCTTCGCCGGTCTCGAAACTGGCGCTGTCCACTAGGTCCCGCGCCGGTCCAGAAAAATCGAACTCCTGAAAGTCGCCATTCACCTTGATCTGCATCTTGTCCAGCGCCGCGCCTTCTACAATGCGCTGCACCGCCGTCGACGGATCCCAATAGTCGAAGATGCTTGCGCTGGGCAGGCTCTCCGCCAGCGAGTAGTTGATCGTCGGCCCCATCGCCGCCCCAGCTCCCGGCGTAGTATTGAACGGAGCGTTAATAAACAGCGTCACCGTGTCTTGAATCGCTGTCACGAATCGCATCTCGCCGGAAAAAGTCACCGCTTGCCCGGGCGACAATCCATGCGCAGCCGTGAAGGCGATTTGCGTCCCACCAGTCACGGCCGAAACCGTCCCGCCAGCCCAGATCACCGGCGATCCGCCCATCGCGCACTGGAAAAGAGGTCCGTAAGCCGGCGGCGCCGCCGTGTTCGACCACTCCGTCAGCAGCGTGTCGACCTCAAACGTTGTCGTCTCGCGAATCCCGTTCGGCATCCCGACAAACGTCCGCGCGCCCGTCTTGTCTTTCCGCCCCGTCTGCTCCGGAACCTGTTTCGCCTTCATCTTCAAAGCCGGAATCCGATCCGACCCCACAATCGAAGGAATCACCCCGTAACTGGACTCCAGAGCACAATAAATCCGCTCATTATTAGAAGATATGTAACACGACATTCTGACTCCTGACTCCTGTCTCCTGACTTCTTCTCTAAGCGGACATGTCCACTTCGAACGTCACCTTCGCGACCTGCAAAAAATTCTTCCCGCCCTGCTTCACCGGATCGAACGTCACCTCATACCCTCCGGTATAAAACGCCCCCTGCCCCCAACTCCCCCGATTCGAATCCAGCACCTGCGTCACCGCGTCCGCATACAACCGCAACTGATCTTCCAGCCCCTCGATCCGGTCCTGCGACACGTGTATCTCCGCCACCGTCCGGATCTTCCCCGAAAAAGTCCGAAATTTCTCCGTCAACTGGTTCCGGACCCGGTCCGCGTAAACCTGCACCAGCGGATACTTCACCACGCTGCTCTTCTCGAAAATTTCGATCGCCATGTTCTGCGCGACAATATACGCCGAAGGAATCGGCGCCAGCGGTATCCCGGAATCGGCCGCCAGCGTTGCAACGGAATTGCTGACTCCCGTATCCGTCGCCGACAAAAAACCCGCGAATACCTGCGCCACCACGCTAGCCGTTTGCGCCATTTCCTAGCCTCTCCTCAGAATCGAGCCGCCCGTGATATACAAGTCCGGCAACTGACCCATCCCCGCCGCCATCCCCGCAACCAACCCCGTCGACGCCTCCGTAAATGTTTGCCCGATCGCAATCGGCGACGAATTCTGCAACGTGAGTGGACAATCAGTCAGACCGATATAGACGTTGAACCCCGTTGCAACAGCCGGCACAGCGGCGCCATTGGTCACCGTCAACAGACTAGCTACCGGAGCTTCGTACGCCGTAGCCTTGCTCGGATTCCCCTCCGCCCCCGTCGCCGACACCCAAGTGATCTGCACATAGTAAACTGTCGCCGGCAGCAGCCCCGGCACACCGCCCAATACCGGCGTGCCCGGCTCCGGAATCGGCGTCGTCACCAGTCCGATCCCATATTGCAGCGTCGTCTCCCGAGCGCCCCTCGCCAGCAGAAGATACTCATTCCACTTCCCCAGGTACCGGTCGTTGAGCTGATTGTTATAAGCGTCCCGGTAAAAAATCGCCAGCGTATACAGAACCAGCCAGCGCTTCAGTTGCCGCGTTACCACCACATCCGACACGCCCAGCGACCTCCGCAGCATATCTCCGCCCGTCACGATGCTCGAGTGATCCAGCAGAATATTCAGCACAATCTCGCTGATCTCTTCTGTCGCGAGCCGCAGCTTCGTGTCCAGGTTGATCATCTCTTCGCTAGCCACGTCGAGAATCGCCGACTCGTACACTCGCAAATCTTCCGTAGTATTCGGACATCCATCCGTCAACAGCATGAGTTCGCCCCCTAAAGGGGAGCAATCCGCTCCCCCGTCTTCTCGCCCGAATTTACGAACTGACCTGCACTCCGAAGCTGTTCCGCAGCACGCCGACACCGTACAGCACGTCCACCGTGAACTGCTGCGCCAGCGTATTCGGCTGATAGCTCATCGTGACGCGCATGCCGAAGCTCCCCAGCTCCGCGTACTCCGCGATCGCGCCCGTACCCGGCAGCGGCTGCGGCAGCCTGCGAACCACCAGGCCCAAAGCATTTTTTGTAAACGCCAGATTATGCGTCGTCACCGGACTCGTTCCCGTCTGCGCCACGAACTGCGACCGGAAGATGTAGAAGTCCTTCATCTTGCCTACCGCGCCGTCGATAATCGCCCGCAGCCCCGCCTCTCCCGCCGTATTGAACTCGCTGAATCGCGGAATCTGCCGCAACGCCGAGTAAGTCGCCGGATTCACAACCAGGTATTTCGAAGCGCTCGCCGGAACCATCGCCGAGAACAGAGCCGTCTCCGCCGAATCCACCGTCGCTTCCGTGATCGTCGTGCCGCCCGTGCCCACTGCCGCGTTCGCCGTGAACTGAGACCAAGTCGCCAGTAGATTGGTTTCGATGTTCTCCGCCAACGCCACCACCGCCGGCTGCATGTACAGTTTCAGCAGATCCGGAACCGCCAGAATCTTGGTCACATCCGGAATCTGGAACGTCGCCTCCGCGTGCGTATTCAGAACGATCTGCGCATTGCCGATCGACGGATTCTGCAGCGTCACCGTGCTGCCCTCGGCGATGTTATTCGCCACTAGCACCGGAGGAATCGGCACGTTCACCGTGTCTCCCGCCCGCGCCAGCGTCGGCTCATAATCGCGATTCACCAGGTTCCCCATAACCAGGTTCCCCATCAAAGCCGGCAGCGCATCCGCCGCCACCAGCTTCACAATCGCAGTCGCTACATTTGCTGAAGTAATAATTCCCATCTGTTCTCCTCTTTAAACTTTTCGAACTTCTACAACCCTCGCAGCGTCTGCGACGCCACCCTCGCGATCTCCTGCCTCACGCGATCTTTGTCTTCCGAACTCATCCCCGGCCGGATCATATTAAGGTCGATCCCGCCTCCCCCATCCGCGCCCCTCTGCCCTGCGCTCGCCCCGCTCCCCCCCGACATCCGGGCCGGAAGCAGCTCCGGATTCTCGTTCACGAACTGCGCCAGGTACTCGCGCACATCCGCCCCGCCCTGCGCGATCAGCCGACCGTCCTCGCTGCGGTACACGTCGTCCTTCACCGCCCGATACGCCAGCTCCACCTTGGCGACCCCCAACTTCTGCAACTCCGCGCGAATCGTCGAGCTCCGATCCGCCTCTTCCGCCTTCGTCACCAGCTCATTCACTCGCACTTCCAGACTTTCCCGCCGCTTCCGTTCCTCCGCCAACTCCGACTGCCCGCCCAAAAATTCCTGCATCACCGACTGCACAATCGCCCGAATATCGTTCTCTTCATCCATCTCTGTTCACCTTTCCCCGGCAATTCCACCGCGCGAAAACCGGGACTGACCACTCTGTCCCAAGGCGCCACCAGCCCAGCTAAGACACCTTCGCGCCTCTCGCCGCGTGGACAGAGCGGTCTGTCCCGGCTTTCGCTCCGTCCGCTAACTCCTGGGCTCCTGCCCTCCGGCGCCGGCCTCAATCTCCCCCACAATCCGATCCTTCACATCCTGCCGGCTGTCCGACAAATACTTCAGCGCCAGCTTCTTAAAAATCTCTTTCTTCAACGTTGGCGAATCCACCCCGAGCCCCAACAATTCCTTCGCATCGCTCAGCTCCGTCCCGAAATCCGTAATGTCGAACTCGTCCATCCCCGTCACGCTGATCTCGATCCCGTCCTCGCGCGCCGCCTCGATCGCCGTCAGCACCCTCCGGATCAGCTCCTTCATCGCGTCCCCGTACGCCCTCAGCACTTCCTGCGTGATCGAAAAATCCAACTGCTTGCTGATCCCCGATTGCTGCCCGCCCGCGTCCAAAGACCCGCCCGCCTGCGCCAAATAACAAACGCGGTAAATCTCTTCCTGCAGCCGCGTCAGATTATCCTGCGCGATCTGAAAGACCTTCCCCTCCGGCTCCGTCCACCCGAACTTGTCTTCCGGAGCCAACTGGATGTAGTAGCTCTCGCCCACCATCTGGCTCCAGTCGCGATCGGAGTACACAACCGGCATCGCGAACAACCCCATCGTAAGAGCCCAGCTCAGCGCGTTCGATTTGTTGAAATGCTCAAGTTGAAGTAAACCCGCCCGGTTAAGCATCCACATTCCTTCGGGAATGCGTAAATCGAACAGCGGAACCCGGTTCAATTTCGCCAGTGCATGCGCCCCTTCGTCGACTAAACGAATAACGTCATTGACCCGCGAATAAATCCGGAACGTCTGCTTGTCGTAATACGACCACCGCGTCTCTGTAACCCAATCCGCATCCTCAACGCGGTCTTTCCGGATCAGCTTCTGCCGGATCACCACCCAATCGAAATTCCCCTGCAAATCGAGATTCCAATTGATAACGTCCTCAGCGGAATAAGAAACCAGGTAAGCCCGCGACGCCCCGGTCGCATCCTCTTCCGCCCGCGTCCCGGCCTTCCCCTCGGTCCGCGGAAAATCCACCAGGACGTAACTCGATCCCGTAATCAAACTCTCGACAAACTGCCCCCGGAAAAAATCGTTCAACCCCGTCCCCTTCAGGTCCACTTCATCCATCAGCCCCGAAAAGAACTGCTTTGCCCGCGCATTAGCCCCCTCAAACGTAACCACCGGCTCCTTCCGAAACAGAGTGGCCGAATACCAGTCCACAATGGACCCGATATAGTTCTCGTAAAACACCCGGCTCAATCGCTCGGTGTAAACATCGCCCGGCTCCCGTTGCCGAGGCAGCAAATATTCCTGCGCATGCAACTTCAGCCGCTCCCCGCCGATATAGAGGTCCCGATACCGCCTCCATACGTGCTTCAGCGCCGAATACTCCGGATGCTCCCGATCAATATCAATCATTCCGTCTCCCGCCTTTTTTCCAAATTCAGGGACTGACATCTTTTTCGCCGCACTCACTCGCTGCACCGGCAAGACTCCACGGCGAAAAAGGCTGTCTGTCCCCTACCTGTCTCAATACCGTCTCCTGGCTACTGGCTACTTCTTCCTCAAAACAGCCTCTTCCCCATCTCCCCCACCTTCCCTCTACCCCCGCACTCCTGCCACACCAGATACCCCAGTGCGTCCGATAAATGCGTCCTCCGCGGATCCCGATCCTTATCCACCACCTGGCTGCCTTCCTTGTAAGTGACGAACTCAAAATCCCGAATCAACTCCGCACACCGCGGATCCACCTGCAACATCCGCGACCCCGCCGCCGACCCCAACTTCCCGTTCATCACCGTCACCCGATCCCGAACCACCGGATTCGACCGCGGAATTCGAAACTCCACATTCCCGTAATTCCGCAGCCCTTCCTTCAAAATCAGCAAATCCGTCTTCCCCGAAGTCTGCATCCGAGCCCCGGTCGCATCCGCGTACACAATCAGCCCTCCAAAATGCGCAGGAAACCGCGTAGCAAACTCGTCGCAGGCGTCATAAGTGCTGGCCCGGCTCAGCACAATCTCATCGAGAACCACCACCACCCCGTCGCGCCGCACCTGCGCGACCACCGAACACATCGGATCCACATTAAAATCCAAAGCCCACAGCAACGGGAGCGATTCATCCACCTCGCCCTTCGCGATGTTTCCTTCCCGCTCGAACGCCGAATAGACCCGCCCTGCATGCAGCGTCAAATACTGCCCGAGCGCTTCCTGCTCGTACAGCCGCGAATCGTAGCTGCTCTTCAGCCGCTCGTAATAGTCCGGAATCTTGCCCAGCAAGAACCGGTTCTCAAACGGCCGCGCGACGACGGTCTCATACCCGTCCACCTTCCGCGCAATGAACCTCTCGTAAACCCAGTCGTACCCCTTGGGCGTCCACACCGCGAACCCGCACAATCGGGTCGCCTTCGGATCTCGCAGCCGGCCCTCCAGCCGAAGCCACGCCTCCTCCGGCGTATAAGTCAGCTCATCCAGGCCGAACCAGGCCAGGTTGCTCCCGCGCAGCCTCTCGAACTCTTCCACCGCCCGAAACAAAATCTTCGACCGCGTCTCCCGAAATACCAGGCAATTCTCAGCGCGATTGAAGTCATACGGGATGCGATTCCGGTTCAGCATGTCTAGAAGTGCGGCCTGGGTCGCATCCCGCAGCATCGGATAAGTCGGAGCGCCAATCAGCCCCGTCCTCCCCGAATTCAAATAACTAAGCTTGATCGCCTCCTGGCACAGTGCCTGACTTTTCCCGGACCCGATCGGCCCCGAAAACCCCTTAAAACGAGCCGTCGAATCGTGAAACCGCTTCTGCGTAGGCAGCGGACTGTAGATTATTCCCCGATCGAGGGCTCCTCCGGTTCCTCGACCCAACCAACCCTGATCGAGTCCTTCGGCTCCTCCGTCATCTCCTTCGACAACTGAATCAGCTTGATGTAATCCCCCAGCGTCGCCTTCACTTCCTCCTCTGACATTTGCTTCTCGACTTTGCGAAGAATTTTTTTCACAGCCACGGCGCGGGCTTTTGTTCCCGGCCGTTTTTTCGGTGCGGCTTTCGGAGCCGTCTTTTTTTTTACGTTTGCCACAGCCAAAGATTACAGGGAGGAAAATAAACAAGCCCACGGAGATTAAGTTAAATGCATCAATCAAAAGCAATTAAAATTTCAAGTCGTAACGTGACCACTCTTTGCGAGCTTCGCGCCTTTGCGTGAAATGTGTTTCCGATAGTGGTCCCGATCACCAGCGGAGGAAATTTCGCCCGCACCGCAGGCCTTGCGGTGCCGCTAACAAAAACAAGAACGATCGGAATCGTCCGTTGCGACCAATCCCGCGCCCTGGACCTAGCGAGCCAAGAAGTGCTGGCAAAGATCTCGCCAATATGAATGACCTTTGCGAGCTTGGCGCCTTTGCGTGAATATGTGTTGCGTTCTCCGCGCCCTCTGCGTGGGTCTAAAAGGGGAGGGACGCATTTACTCTCCAAAGCCTGCGCTTTTCCTCATCCCTAATACAAAACCAAGAACCCACCATCCGCCCGAGCCGCGACCGCCCCAAAACTCCAAACGGGAACCCCCGGCACTGAGCCCTTTTCACCGACCGCCTTCCCCTGCGCATCAAACACCTGCCACGCCAGCGAGCCTCCGCGTTGCCAACCCGTACCTTCCGTCCACGCCAAGAAAATCTCCCCGCGATTGTTCGCCGCAATCCGAGGATGCTTGCGACCCTTGCCCTCACCCGGCGCAGCGACGATCTGCTTTACTTCAGCCCCGAAGACTCTCCCGTAAAACACCTGCCCGCCGGTTTCCCAAGCCGCATACGTGCCATCCGGGCTCTCCGCAAATGACATACTGCTCATCGGGCAAGCGTTAATTTCCCACCTTTGGACCAGAGACCCCGCAAAACTCTTCCCGTGATCCTTGGAGGCGAGCAAATAAATGTCCCGGTGCACGTTCTCCGTAGCCGACCGGTACAAAGCAAAGAGTCCATCGCGAGCCGCGAACATCGCCAGGCCACAGCATCCGCACGCCCCGGTTGGCTCTTTCCACGCCGGTGCTTCCTCCGCGAAAGTTTTCCCGGAATCGTGTGAAGCCGCGATCCAGACCTGGCGCCCGGCCTCGCCTTGTGCAGATCCCGGCAGTTTCCCGTGCCAGCCGACAAACACGTTGCCGTCGGCATCGGCCGCAAGCGTCCCGCCTCCGTCGAGGCCGAACGTCCGTTGGATTATATTCCGTTGAGGTTCGAACGCCGTGCCCGCATCGTTGAGCCGCGCATAAAGCATCGGGCTGCTCAGTTTCCCCAAGTCCGGGTTCACAGGCCCCGCAGGAAGCGCAATTCCCGAGCCATTCCACGCCACATGCACCCGCCCATTCGCGCCGATCGCGATCTGCCCTCCGCGAATCGTGCCGAGCGCGAACGCGCTCCCGGCCTGCGAGTTGACCCTTAATGGCGCTGAACCGGAACGAACGAAATACAAATCCCCATTCTTCGGATCACCAGAAAAATAAAGAATGTCCAAGGTGCCATTGGCTTCCACAACTACTTGTGGTTGAATGCCCTTGTTCGGCACCCGCAGCACCTGTACCGGCGCGGCCAACGCAATCACCGGAAGCACGAACAGCAACTTCATGCCGAACCCTCTTAGTGCGCGTCAATGCGATCGGTCAGCGCCTTCCAGAAAGCGGCCGGCTTGGTCATCGCGCCTTCTTTCAGCGCGAACAACTGGTTCCGGTTCGCGATAAACAACACCCCGTTCGCCGGCACCGGAGTCGAGTACACCGAACTCCCCATGTTGTACTCGCCGATCACGGTTTTTTCTTTGCTGGTCTTCAGCACCGCGACGTCGCCGTCTTCGTCGCCTAGATATACATAATCGCCGATGATCATGGGCGATCCCCATACTGCCGCCAGCATGTCGTGCGTCCAGTATTCTTTGCCGGTCGCGAGGTCTAAACAATGCAAAAACCCGCTGAAATCGGAGTAATAGAGCAGGCCATCTTTAATCGCTCCGGTCGAAACACTGCGCCGGATATTGTCGAACTGCCAGATCTTTCCGGACTGCGTGATATCGCCGCGCTTGGTCGCATCGATTGCATATAAATGGCCGACGCCTTCTCCATGCTCGGGGTCCTGCCCGTTGGCGATATAAACTTTATCCTGATAAATCACCGGCGTGCTGATCACTTCATTGCGGGTCTTCGGCCACACTGAATCCTTGGGATTCATATCGAATTCCCAAAGCCTTTTTCCGCTTGTGGCGTCATAGCCGCGTACATACCCATCGCCCTGGCCAATCACGACTTGCACCACATCGCCGATCTTCCCAACCGCCGGCGACGACCACTGCCCGTGCAGAATTTTGTCGTGAACCGGATTGTCTTCCCACACCAATTTGCCGGTCTTTTTATTCACCGCAATAATCGCCGGAGCGTTCGGCGATGGAATGTGCACATGGCTCTCGTCTTGCCCGTTGGAAGTGCTGACGTACAATAAATCGCCGTAGGTAACGGGCGATGAATTCGACATATTATGAGGCTGCGAACCGACCTCTTCCATCATGTCGAACTTCCAATTCACCTTCGCGTGCGTGCCTTCGCCGTGTGTATCCAGGCACATGATTTCGCAGCGATTGGTCACGTAATACAGCTTGTCTCCCTCCACTAGTGGCGAGGAACAAACGCCTTGAAACGGCCAATCGTTCGCGCGGCCCGAGGCGAGTTTATCGTTGGCCTGCTGCCATAGAAACTGGCCGTCCGATTCGCGGAACGCCATCAAAACGCCCTTGTCTCCCGGCGCTTTCGGATCGCGCACAAGTTCATTGTTGGTGCCGACATACACCTGCCCGCCGGCCACTACCGGATTGCCGTAACTTTGCGAACCGAGCTGCGCTACCCACTTCACGTTTTTGCCGGTTTTGATATCCCAACTGGTCAAAACGTGCTGCGACGAAATCATATTCCGGTCCGGCGTCCCCCCCCACATCGGCCAATCGCCGATGCCGGGATCCGACGCAACCAAACAAGTTACGACTGCCACAAAAATCAAAATAGTGCGAATCATCATGTCCTCTTAGTTCGCCGCCAACTTCAAATTATCGAGATACAAGCCGAACGGAGCGGCTGCGAAAATTCCGGGCGCGCCCTCTTTATTTCCAATGGGATCGATCTTTTCGATCATCCAATCGGCCGGCTCCGGCTGGCCTTGCGGCCACGCCTTCCCGCGGATGCGCACTTTGCCGTCGGGCATGTTTTCGACCCGTATTTTCAAGGTGTACCAGGCATCCGCCTTCCATTCGAAAGGCACCGAAACGCTGCGTTGAATTTCGGGCTCCCAAGGCTCGATTTTCAATTTCTGCTCGTTGCCGTAAAGCGCCAAAGTATAGCGCTGCGCGGTGATGCCGATATCGCCCATTTGGCGGCGTTTCATGTTGACGCGGACGTCTCCCTGGAACGTATAGTTGGACCAATCGGTTGGTCCGATAAACATGCGAATACGGCTAAATAAGGTCTCGTCGGGGGCCTTCTGGAGTACTTTTTGGCCATCTAAGGCCACTACTGTGAACTTTCCAGCGGTCGCATTGACCCATCCGGCAGGCGCTCCGCCGTCCGGAATTTCATCGAAGGTCTCGGTCCACGGCAGGGGATGGATCACGCGAGCCCTCGACTCGCCTTTCAAGGAGCCTGACGTTGCCACGATCAATCCGGCCTGCGAAGCTTCGTCCGAGACTGTATACGATCCGCCGGTGACGGTTCCTTTGAGTCCGGTGAGCGACCAGGTCGCCGAATTGTCTTCGCGGATGAATCGACCTTTATCGTCAAATAAGCGCGCGTGCAGTTTTACGGTCTGGCCGGGTTTCAAAACCAGTTCGGTGGGCTCGACTTGAAGATACGCGGCTGGTTCCTGGCCTTTTTCGGCGGGTTCATCGATTGCATATCCTTTTAACGCGACGGCTTTCTTGGGTCCGATGGCATAGACCGCGTCGCTTGAGGCGAAGAAAATTCGGCCATGGGATACTGCGACGCCGCCCAGGAGTTGTTCCGGGGTGCCTTCGGAGCTACAGCAGCTATATTTGCTGATGGGCATTTCGACTTCGCTCAAAATCTCCGCGCGATCGGAGTGGGGTTTTATAATGAAGAACTTTCCGCTTTCGGTGCCGACGTAAAGTTTGCCGTCGGCCAGCACCGGAGGAGCCTTCTGGACCGTACCGAGCTGCTGTTTCCATAACTGCTTGCCGGTTACGACGTCGAAGGCGATCATCTTCGAGCCGTTTTCGATTTGATACACGCGGTCGCCATCGACGATGGGCGAGGAGAAGCCGCCTAGGAAGCCTTCGAATTTCCACTTGAAGGTTTTGATTTCGCCCTTTTGCGATCCGTCGATCGCGGCGACCATGCCCATTTCGTTGGAATCGAGATTTTCGTCGCCGTGCGAGATGATTACGGTGTTTCCCATCACGGCGACGCCGGTGTTGATGCCGCGTTTCGCGATGACGACACCCCAGACTTTTTCGCCGGTCTGCGGCTTCATGGCGTAAACGCCTCCATCGCCGATTCCGCAGATCAGCAATCGTTGGCCGCCGATGGTCGCGATCATGGGAGCGCCGTACGCGGTGTCATAAGGGCGGCCGCCGGGAGTGGACGTCCAGACGATCTCGCCCGTTCTTTTATTCATGGCGATGAAACGATGGGAGCGGTTTGCCATAGTGCCCCAAGTGGATACCGGGGAACTGACGATCACCAAATCGCCATCGATGAGCGGAGACATGGTGCGTCCGCCGTGGGTGGTGAACGCGCCGAACTCCTCGCCTACTGAGCGGTCCCATAGCTTCTTGCCGTCTTTCGATAAAGCCAACACCGTCGCGCCGACGCCAAAGGCGTACACATTTCCGGTTTCGGGATCGACGGCGGGAGACGCCCAGCCTACGCGATGCGCCGGGGCGTCGCTTTGGAACACGTTGAATTTATATTCCCAGATCACTTTGCCGGTGTCGGGGTCGAGGCACATGACGCGTTCCTGCTCCTCGGCTCCGCGCCCAGAGGGATTCTGGACATAAAGATGATTCCCCATGATTACGGGAGCGGATCGGCCCCCATAGGGGACTCGCCACAGCAGGTTTTCGCCCGCTAGAGACCATTTTTCGGGTAGATTTTTTTCCTGGGAGACTCCGTCACGGTTCGGGCCGCGCTGATCCGGCCAATCGCCCAGGGCCACCTTTCGTTGTGCGAACGCGAATACACTGAGGAAAAGAATTATAGGAAACTTTTTCAACATGGCGACGTACTCACTCTATCGGGGGTCACACTATAGATTATGACGCTACTCCGCATTTTAACGTTAGCGGCTGTGATTATTTCGTCCTCGCGAGCGGACGATCTCACGGACGATTTGCTGGCTGCCACGCGCAAAGGCGACCTGGCGCAAGTAAAGGCGCTGCTCGATAAAGGGGTCAGCGTCAACGCCAAATCCTCCTATGGCCAGACGGCCATGTTCTTCGCCTGCGACCGCGGGTACACCGAAATTGTGAAGCTGCTGATCGAGCGCGGGGCGGACGTCAATGTCGAAGACACTTTTTATCATGCCTCGGCGTTGAGCTGGGCGGCGCGGAAGGATCGCACGGAGATTGTGAGGCTGCTGCTGGATCACGGCGCTAAATCTGCGGGCGATGTGGTGATGATGGGCGTCCAAATGGAGAAGCCGGACCTGGTAAAAATCGGTCTGGACAAGGGCGGGATCGACAAAGCGTCGCTGTCGAGCGCTCTGGGAGCGGCACTGAAGGAGAAGAATGCCGGGATCGTGGAGATGCTGAAAGCAGCGGGAGCGGTGCCTCCGGAGCCGGTGAAGACGGTGGAACTGGAGCCGGCGATTCTGCAAAGCTACGTCGGCACGTATACGGGAGGGCGCGGGGGAACGGAGTTTGAGATGGCGTTTACGGTGAAAGGATCGGCGTTGAGCGGAATATTCAGCGGGCAGCCTCCGTTGACTTATGCGCCTTCGGATAAAACCCATTTTCACAGCGTGGAATTCGAGGGCATCAATCTGGAATTCACCGCAAACGGATTCAAGCTCATACAAGGCGGACAAGAGATTGAGTTTAAGAGAAAGGTGGCTGCGAAATGAATCGCGCCGGGATGGTATTTGTTGAAGGTCTGCCCGCTCATAGCCGCGCTTCCGGAGTGAGCGGACGGGGCGAAAAATGGGGACAGACTGCTCTCTCCCCTCGGCGCCGGGAGGTAGTGAAATTGGCCGATAATCGCCGCCTTGGGACAGAGAGGTCAGTCCCCATTTTTCGCGCATTGATGACCGTGTGGCTCGTTGCGTCGTCGTTGTCGGCTGCGGACTGGCCTACGTTCCGGGGGCCAAACGCTTCGGGCGTTGCGGAGGGGCCTGCGCCTACCAAGTGGGATGCGACTAAGAACGAGAACGTCCTCTGGAAGGTAGCGATTCCGGGGCTCGCGCATTCTTCTCCGGTGGTGTGGGGCGACAAGGTTTTCATCACTACCGCGATTTCGAGCGATCCTAAGTCGGTTTTCAGGCATGGGCTCTATGGTGATGTCGAGCCGTCGGAGGATGTCTCGAAACATACCTGGAAGGTTTATTGCCTGGATCGGAACACCGGAAAGATTCTGTGGGAGAAGGTGTCGTATGAAGGCACGCCGAAGACCAAGCGGCATCCGAAATCGAGCCAGGCGTCTTCGACTCCCGCAACCGACGGGAAGCATGTGGTCGCGTTTTTCGGCTCGGAGGGTTTGTATACATATGACGCGAACGGGAAGCTGCTATGGAAGCAGGACCTGGGAATCCTCAATGCCGGGTGGTTCTACGATCCGGATTATGAATGGACCACCGCCAGTTCGCCGGTAATCTACAAAAATCTGGTGATCGTGCAGTGCGACATCGCGAAGGATTCGTTCATTGCGGCCTTCGACCTGGACACTGGCAAACAAGCGTGGAAAACGCCGCGCGCGGAGATTTCTTCGTGGGGCACGCCGACCATTTACCAGGGCAAGGAGCGGGCCGAGTTAGTCACGAACTCAACCAAGTCGATTCATGGCTACGATCCTATGACCGGCAAGGAACTCTGGACGTTCAAGATCAAGAATTCGGAAGTTACGGCGACGACTCCGATCGTGGCGAAGGATCTGATCATCATCGCGAACGGCTATCCGCCGGTGCAGCCGATTTTTGCGATCAAGCCGGGCGCGAACGGCGAGTTTACGCTCAAGGAAGGGCAGGAATCGAGCGAACAGATCGCGTGGAGCAAGACCCGCGGTGGTCCGTATATGCCGACGCCGCTTGCGGCGGGCGACCTGCTGTATCTGGTTTCGAACAACGGAGTGGTGACGGCGTACCAGATCTCGACGGGCGAAAGAGTCTATCAACAAAGGCTCTCGCCGAATCAGGGGACGGCGCTGAGCGGATCGCCGGTGTACGCGGACGGGAAGCTCTATTTCCCGAGCGAAGACGGCGATGTTTTCGTGGTCAAGGCGGGGGAGAAGTATGAATTACTCGCGACCAATCCGGTGGGCGAGGTGCTGATGGCGACGCCGGCGATTTCGGATGGGACGATTTTTATTCGGGGGGAGCATAGCGTGTTTGCGATTCGGGAGAAGGGGAAGTAGTTAGGAGCGGCGCCGTATCCGGTCGGTCATCCAGATCGACTGGCTGCAAAGTGGGATAACTCGCGAGAATTTCTTCTCGCGGAACTCCCGCGGCGAGATTGTCGAGTGCAACCGACACCAAGATTCGAGTCCCAATACATCCCTTTCCATGACACACCTTGGGGTCGACTGTGATCTGTGTTTTCCAGAAGTCCCTACTGTATTTATGTAGTCTTTGCGTGCTTCGCGTCTTTGCGTGACACTATATTTTGACCACCGACCTTCAGCGGGAAATTGAATATCACGAGAAACTTTACTCGGGGTTTGCGCAGTCGCACTTCGCAAAGCCTGCCGTTCGGGCTTTGCGCGAGCATATGGTCCGGCGGATTCTCAAGCTTACCGGGGCAGGGAAGAGCTCGCGTGTGCTCAGCCTGGGATGCGGAATTGGCGATACCGAGCTGCTGCTTGCTCCTCACGTCGGCGATTTGACGGGGCTGGATTTATCGCCCTCGGCGATCAAGCAGGCTCGGCTCGATGGGGCTGGCGTGCGGAACCTCCATTTTGTCGAAGGCACTTCGGAGAGCGCGCAAATTGCGCCTGCTTCGTTCGATGTGGTCATCGCGATTTTCTTTCTGCACCATTTGCCGGATACCGTGCCACAGTTGGCGAAGCAGATCGCGGGGATTCTGAAGCCTGGCGGGGTTTTCTATGCGCTCGATCCAAGCCGTTATCGATTGTCGGGGGCGATTGGAGAATTGCTGGTGCCGAAATTGATGGCGCGATATCAATCGCCAAATGAGCGCCAGCTTGCGCCGGCGGCTACGGCGGGGCATTTCACCGGAGCGGGGCTCGATGCGCGATTTGGGTATTACGATTTTCTTTCGACGCCTCTGGCCGGGCTGTTTCCTGCGTGGCGATTTGGGTACCGGGCGATGCGTGGGATTGATGAGGCGCTGGTTAGGACGCCGGGGTTGCGGCGGGTGAGCAGTAATTTCGAGGTTGTGGCACATAAACGCTAAACTGGGAAACGCCGGCTGAAGCTCGCGCCACCGCAGCAATCTTATGCAAAAGAAGACGGTCTATTACGGCTGGGCAAATCTGGCGATCGCTGCGTTGGCGATGGTCGCGACCTTGCCGGGGCGCACGCAGGGGCTGGGGTTGATTACCGAGCCTTTGATCGCGGATCTGCATATCGACCGCGTCACCTACGCGACCATCAATCTGTGGGCGACTCTGATCGGAGCCGCATTTTGCCTGCCTTGCGGACGGCTGCTCGATCGCTATGGATCGAGGATCGTGCTGACGCTCACCGTGCTGTTTTTGGGAGCCACCGTGGTGGGTATGCGGTCAATGCAAGGGATTGCCGCCCTTTCGATCGCGATTACGCTGACTCGGGGATTTGGGCAGAGCGCGCTTTCGGTGGTCAGCCTCGCTCTGGTCGGAAAATGGTTCGCGCGGAGGCTCAACCTGGCGATGGGCGTTTACGCGCTGCTGGTGGGGATCGGATTCATCGCGGCCTTTCCGAGCGTGGGCGCGGCGGTTTTGAAATTCGGGTGGAGGCCGACGTGGGGCAGCGTGGGATGGGTGCTGCTACTGGTGGTCGCCCCGCTTTCGTGGCTGATTGTCCGGAATCAGCCGGAGGATCGCGGGCTGGAGCTGGACGGCGTCGCGGACACGGCGCCGAAATTGTCGGACCTGACGACCGGCGAGGCGCTGCGCAGTCCGGCGTTCTGGATTTTCGCGTTGTCGAGTTCGTTGTTTGGACTCGTCTACTCCGGCATTTCGCTATTCAATGAGAGCATCCTGGTGGAGCGCGGGTTCAACGCGTCGGTCTATCACGACGTGTTGGTGATCAGCACCATGCTTGGACTGCTGGCGAATTTCGGGGGAGGGTGGCTGGCGACCAAGATGCCGATTCAGAGGTTATCGGGGCTGGGCATGGCGGCGTTGGCGGTCGCGCTGGTGCTGCTGCCTCTGGTGCGAACCTACACACACGTCCTTATCTATGGAGCGATCATGGGGATCGCGGGGGGCGTCGTCACGGTGGTTTTTTTCTCGGTATGGGGCCAGGTTTTTGGGCGCGCGCACTTGGGCCGCATCCAGGGCTGTGCGCAAATGATGACGGTTTTCGCGTCCGCGGTGGGTCCTTTGCTGCTGGCCGAAACGCTGCGCTCGACGGGATCGTACGACTTTATTTTCAATTTGCTGGCGGTTCTGACGGTGCTGCTGGGAGTGGGCGCCTGGTTCGTCGCCCTACCCGTTCGCCATTTGACTCATGAACCCGATAGAATAATTTTATCGACAGGAACGGTTTAACCGGAGTATTCTTGTTGAAACGCACGATCTCAATATTTAAAGGAGGTGTACCCTATGCTCACCGTCGAGCAAAGTAAAGAATTAGTCGCACGCGGGTTCTCGCGTCGGAATTTCGGCCGCCTGGCAACGATGATCGCCGCCGGCTCAACGCTGCCGTTTGCGAACGAACAAGCGCTCGCACAGCTCTCGATGATCAAGGGTGGCGTTCCTGCCGATGCGGTGAAAATCGACGCGAACGAGAATCCGATGGGTCCTTGCGCGGAGGCTTTGGAAGCGATTCACAAGGCCGCATCGAATGGCGGACGGTACGACTATCAGTTGACGTTCAACATGACGGAAACGCTGGCGGAGCAGGAAGGCGTGAAGCCCAGCTACGTGAAGGCGTATCCGGGTTCGAGCGCTCCTCTGCATCATGCCGTGCTGGCGTTCACCTCGCCCACCAAGCCTTACGTCATGGCCGATCCTGGATATGAACAAGGCGCGGGCGCGGCGAAGTTTATCGGCGCGAAGACCATCCGCGTGCCTCTTGCGAAGGATTATTCGCACGATGTGAAGGCGATGGTCGCGGCCAGCCCCGACGCCGGCCTGATCTACATTTGCAATCCGAACAATCCGACCGGCTCGATCACCAAGAAGTCCGATATCGAGTGGGCGGTGGCCAACAAGCCGAAGGGCTGCGTGGTCATGATCGACGAGGCTTACATCCACATCGCGGGCATTTCGCCCTGCTCCGATCTGGTCGCGGCCGATAAAGACGTAATCATCCTCCGCACCTTCTCGAAGATTTACGGAATGGCGGGAATTCGCGCGGGCGCGGCGATCGGCCGTCCGGATCTGCTCGAGAAGATGGGTGCTTACATGGCAGGCGCACTTCCGACTACCGCAATGGGCGCTGCTACGGCGAGCCTCAAATCGAAGAACCTGGTGCCGGAACGGCGCGAGAAGATCAAGATCATTCGCGAAGACACCATGGCGTTCCTCGACAAACACGGGTATAAGACGGTGACGTCGGTTTCGAATAAGTTCATGGTCGACACCAAGCGTCCCGCCAAGGACGTTATCGCAGCGATGCGCAACGAAAAGGTCTACATCGGACGGCCGTGGGACGTTTGGCCCACCTACGTCCGCGTCACGGTCGGAACCCAGGACGACATGACCAAGTTCAAAGCCGCGTTCCTCAAAGTTATGGCATAAGGCTGCACAACGCAGCGGGCCGCGATTATTGTCTATTAGAAGTGAGTGCGCCCCGCGCGGTGCGTTCTGAGAGCCTTTATGTTTCGAAAAGCCGGCCGATATAGCTGGCGACTATTTGCAGGCGACTGTTTCGGCGGCGTGATTGCGGCTTTAATCGCGCTGCCGTACGGTCTTGCGATGGCCACTGCCATGGGACTTCCTCCCATGCTGGGCGTGTTGACGTCTGTAATCACCGCGCCTATTACCGCCATCCTGGGCCGCAATCCTCTCCTGATCGGAGGGACCAGCAGCGTCACGATCTTCTTCATCGCAGCAGCCGTCAAGCAACAAGGGATTAGCGGGGCGGCGAAAGTGTCGATTGTCGCGTCCGTCTTCATGATGGCGTTCTGCGTCCTGCGGCTGGGGCGCTATATTTCCAAAGTTCCCCACACCGTCGTCACCGGATTCTCGTGCGGCATCGGCGGCATCATGGTGATCTCCCAATTGCACGTGATCCTGGGCCTCTCGAAGCCGAGCGGCGAAAGTCCTCTCACCCAACTGTTCGATATACTGCAACGCGTTCCTGCCGCGCATTGGCCGCCGATCGTGCTGGGCTGCGTGGTCATCGCGACTTCCATGATTTGCACGCGCTATACCAGACTGGTGCCCGCGCCTCTGGTCGGCGTTCTGTTCGCGTACGGCGCGGTCAAGCTGTTTTCCTTCCATGAAGCCGAGGTCGGATCTCTTCCCCTTACGATGCCCCCTCTGGCGGACTTCACGTGGGAGGCGCGGGATGCCTATACGGTTCTCTCCTCCGCATTTGGATTGGCTGTTGTCTCGTCCATCAATCTGCTGCTGACCTCCCGCGTGGTCGAACACTTCCGCGGACGTCATCAATTCCTGAAACGCAGCGACGCCGATCGCGAGCTGGGCGCGTATGGCATCGCCAATATTTGCGCCGGACTCTTCGGGGCTCCGCTGAGCGTCGGCATCCCCGCGCGCAGCGTAGCGGCCATTAAGTGCGGAGCCACCACGCGCCTCTCGAACCTGCTGCACGCGGCATTTCTCTGCACATTTCTGTGGTTTGGCGCTGGACTCGTCGCTCATGTGCCCCTCGCCGCGCTCGCCGGCGTCACCGCCTGGATGGGAATCAACCTGCTCGACTGGAGCACCTGGCACCGTCTGCCGCGCATGCGCCTGATCGATTCCGCGGCGTTCTTAGTCACGATGCTTGGCGTCCTCGCCGTGAGCAATGCGATTTATGCCGTCATCGCCGGTTGCGCGCTCTACGGCGCCCACTATCTCTACCTGCGGTTTTTCCCCGGCTCCCACCTGCCCGCTGAAGTTCCCGCGCAAATAGCCGATTAGTGAAATAATAGTCTGGATTCTTTATCCATTAGGATAGAGGAGGAAATATGCGCCCCGTTAGCGCGACCTTGTTGGCGATTCTCTGCGCCCCCGCCCCTGTCATGGCGGCCTCCGCGGTAACGCTCGTCCTCCAGTTCGATCAAGCCTACTCCACGCAATCGCTCCAAGCGATGGAGCGCGAAGTAGCGTCGCTTGTGAGTGAATCCGGCATCAAAGTGGATTGGCGAATGCTCGCCGACGTGCACTCCTCGGACTCTTTCGATTCTCTCGTGGTGGTACGCTTCCGCGGAGCCTGCAATATGGAGCCGGCTCCTCCTTTGGGAGACGAGCGCGGCTACTACGCCTTCACCTACGTTTCTGACGGCACGGTCCTGCCCTTCAGCGAAGTGGAGTGCGACAAGATCAGCAACTCCATTCGCACGGCAATGTCCAAACGGCAGTGGCAGGAACGGGAGTCCATTCTCGGGCGTGCCCTGGGCCGGGTCCTGGCGCACGAGTTATTTCACATGCTGGCCAAGACCCAGCATCACGCTTTCGAAGGCGTGACCCGGTCGGCGTTATCGCCCGCGCAGCTCATCTCCGACAAGCTCAGCATGGCGCCGGCGGATCTGGAAACGTTAAAAAAGAAGGATGCTCGATAAACCAGGACTTCTTCTCCGCGCCGAAGGCTTCGCAGTCTTGACCGTCAGCGTCGCCGCCTATCACGAACTCAACGGTAGCTGGCTCTACTTTCTTTTAATTCTTCTCTGGCCGGACCTGTTCATGCTGGGCTACCTGGCGAACGTCCGCCTGGGTGCAGCGATGTACAACCTGGTCCACACCTACACGTGGCCGTTGCTCTTAGGAAGCGCCGCGGTCTTCGAGCAGTGGCACACGACCCTGCTATTCACTTTGATCTGGACAACACACATCGGAATGGATCGAATGTTGGGCTACGGGCTAAAGTACCCGACGTTTTTCAAAGACACGCACCTTCAAAGAGTAGCCAGCAGCCAGTAGCCTGTAGCCAGAATAGAACTTCTATTTTGGCGGAAGTTGGCCCCGTGAGATGAATTCGAGATCCTCATCGGGCTGGTCGAACACGCGGCCGAAGCTTGGAGCAAGAATCATGCACCCGACGCGGATTTGCTCGAGATCCCATTCGGGCGGCGGAGGTTGCCCCGGTCCCACGACAAACTCGATCTGACCAGGCTCATGTCCATACAATATGTGGTCGCCCGCTTTTATTTCTTCCCCAGACATGTATCTCAGCGCCATCTACGGGCATCCTAACATTCTGGCTACTGGCTACTGGCTACTGGCTACTGCTATCGTATTAGGTTTGGCATCTATGGCAACCCCCACCCCTATCACAGTCGCCCACGGCGACGGCATCGGACCTGAGATCATGGCCGCGACGCTCCATATTTTGAAAGAAGCCGGCGCGTCGCTCGCGATCGAAACTATTGAAATCGGCGAGAAAGTTTATTTGCGCGGCAATTCCGCCGGCATCGAACCTAGCGCCTGGGAATCCCTGCGCCGCACCAAAGTTTTCCTGAAAGCGCCCATCACGACCCCTCAGGGCGGCGGATTCAAGAGTCTCAACGTAACCGCGCGCAAGACCCTGGGCCTCTATGCGAATATTCGCCCCTGCCGCTCGTACTATCCGTTCGTGCGCACCAAGCACCCGGTGATGGACCTGGTCATCGTGCGCGAAAACGAAGAGGACCTCTACGCGGGCATCGAGTATCAAGCCTCGAACGATGAGATGCTCTCGTTGAAGCTCATCTCGCGCCCCGGCTCGGAGAAAATCGTCCGCTACGCGTTCGAATACGCGCGCCAGTTCAACCGGAAGAAGGTCACGTGCTTCACCAAGGACAACATCATGAAGATGTCCGACGGCCTCTTCCACAAAATTTTCGACGAGATCGGCGTCGAATATCCGGAGATTGAAAAAGAGCATTGGATCGTCGACATCGGCGCCGCCAAAATGGCCGACACGCCGGAAGCCTTCGACGTGATCGTCATGCCGAATCTGTATGGCGACGTTCTGTCGGACGTGGCCGCGCAGATCGCCGGATCGGTCGGCCTCGCCGGATCGTCCAACATCGGCAGCCAGTGTGCGATGTTCGAAGCGATTCACGGGTCGGCTCCGCGCCGCGCCGGCCAGAACATGGCGAATCCCTCGGGCCTCCTGCTCGGCGGAGTCCTGATGCTGGTCCACATCGGCCAGCATGATGTAGCGGAAAAAGTTCACAATGCGTGGCTGCGCACCATGGAAGACGGTATCCACACCTACGATATTTTCAAGGAAGACACCAGCAAGCAGAAAGTCGGCACGAAGGAGTTCGCCGACGCCGTTGTCGCGCGCCTCGGCCAGCTTCCGCAAACATTGAAAGCCGTGAAATACGCGGCTACACCTCCTCAGCAAGCTGGAAAAACGAAACCGGAACCGGCCGTTGCGAAAGAAGAGTTAGTCGGCATCGACGTCTACATCGAATGGCCCAGCCGCAACGCGTACGAACTGGCCGAAGTCGTAGGCAAAGCCTCCGGCGAAGACCTGAAACTCGAACTCATCGCCAACCGCGGAGTGAAAGTGTGGCCTGACGGGTCGCCCGAAACCTTCTGCACCGATAATTTCCGCTGCCGCTTCAAATCCGCCGGCACGGTCACGCCCCCGCAGATCGGGTTGCTGATGACGCGCATCATGAGCCTCAGTCTCAATGTCGGCATGACCGTGACTCTCCGCAATTTCGACGGCAAGCCCGGCTATACGCTGGCGCAAGGGCAATAATGACCACACAGACTAAAGTCTGTGCCACCCAAGATGGACTGGCTAAGCACCATCTGGTGGCACAGGCTTCAGCCTGTGAACTTTTCAACCGGGTCATAATGAAGCATGGACGATAAACCGCTCGTCGGCGTCATCATGGGCAGCAAATCCGATTGGGACACTATGACCCATGCGAGCAAGACCCTTACCGAGTTTGCCGTTCCCCACGAAACCCGCATCGTCTCCGCGCATCGCACCCCGCAGTTGCTCGCCGAATACGCGGCCACCGCAGCCGAGCGTGGACTCGAAATCATCATCGCCGGCGCCGGTGGGGCGGCGCACCTCCCCGGAATGGCCGCTGCGTACACGGTTCTGCCGGTCCTCGGCGTGCCCATCGAAAGTAAAACGTTAAAGGGGATGGATTCGCTTCTCTCCATCGTACAAATGCCTGCCGGAATTCCCGTCGCGACGCTCGCGATCGGCAAAGCGGGCGCAACAAATGCCGCACTTTTGGCGATCTCGATCCTTGCCAACTCGCGCCCCGACTTGCGTGAAAAACTCCGCGTGTTCCGCGAAAAACAAACCGCAAAAGTGTTGAAGGATACCCTGCAAAAAGGCCAAGAATAAGCATGAAGCCCGTCTTACCGGGCGCCGTCGTCGGCGTCCTTGGCAGCGGACAACTGGGCCGTATGTTCGCGATCGCCGCTCGCCGCATGGGTTATCGTGTCCACACCTTCTCACCCGACGCCGACACCCCCACCGGGCAAGTGGCCGACCTCGAAGTCATCGCGCCGTATGACGACCTCGATGAAGTACGCCGCTTCGCTGCCGGCGTCAGCGTCGTGACCTTCGAATTCGAAAATGTACCCGCGCCCACCGCGCAAGCCGCCGCCGAATACGCGCCGGTACGCCCCCGAGGCGAGGTGCTTCACACCACGCAGCATCGTACCCGCGAAAAAACATTTCTGACCAACGCCGGACTGCCTCTGACGCCGTTCCGCACCGTGACGACCAGCGACGAACTCGCGAGCGCCGTCGCCGATCTCGGCTGCCCGTCGATCCTGAAGACCGCCGACTTCGGATACGATGGCAAAGGCCAAGTCCGCGTCACGTCTCCTGAACAGGCCGAATCCGCGTGGTCCTCCATCGGCAACGTCCCGGCGGTCCTCGAAGCCTTTATCGAATTTGAGCGCGAGGTCTCCGTGGTCGCGGCCCGCGGATTCGATGGAGCCTACGCCGATTGGGGCGTCATCGAAAATCGCCATCATAATCATATCCTCGATATCTCCATCGCGCCCGCGGAGGTTTCCGAGTCCGTCGTCTGCGAAGCTCGCAAGCTGACCCGAGCCGTGCTCGAAGCGCTCGATGTCGTCGGCGTCCTCTGCGTCGAATTTTTCGTCCAACCCGGTGGGCGGCTGCTGATCAACGAACTCGCGCCGCGCCCGCACAACTCCGGGCACCTCACCTTCGACGCGAGTGCCACCAGCCAGTTCGAACAGCAATTGCGCGCGGTCTGCGGATTGCCGCTCGGGTCCACTGAACTGCTGCGTCCCGCTGCGATGGCAAACCTTCTCGGAGATATTTGGAAATCCGGCGAACCCAATTGGCGAGCCGCCCTCGCGCATCCCAATGTGAAGCTGCACCTTTACGGAAAACTAGCGCCTCGTCCCGGCCGAAAGATGGGACACCTGACCGCCCTCGCCTCCGATTCTGGCGCCGCGCTCGACTTCGTCCTCGCCGCCCGAAGCGCTTTATCGTAATCGAAGCCCCAATTCATACGTCCAGTGTTCATGCGAAACTTCGCCCTCCTTGCCCTAGCCGCAGTCATCGCCGGGTCCGCGTGCGCGCAGGGCACGACCAACACCAGGACCTCCACGTACACATTTCCGCTGGTCGGTTTGGCGGCCTCTTCCGAAGGGATTGAAGTGAATCTCATCAATCTGGCCTCCAACTTATCCAACGGAACCGCGGCCTCCTGCACTGGATCGGTAAAATTCACAACCGTCTCCACCGGTACCGTGCTCGCCGGAGGAGGCACCTTCACCCTGGCTTCCGATGCAGCCACTTCCCTTGCGCCGACGCTTGGCAATAACATCGCCACGGCGTCCAACCGGATACTGATTCGCGCCGACCTCTCCCTCACGATCACGCCTGGCGTTCCGTGCTCTCTAGCCTCGACCTTGACGACTTTCGATAGCGCGACGGGCGTGACTCATATTCTTCTTGTGGGGCAAACGTCGGCCGCAGTGACCCCGATCGCGATCTTCGCGCCTTAGATTTTTGACAAAGTTAACAGTAACCAATTCGCGGATCTCTCGTTCTAAGAGTTAAGCGTCCAATTGCAGCCGAGCTTCTTCCGGCTGACCCCAAACATTTGAAAGGTGACAACTATGTCTATACGAAATCTTCGTCTTCTATTTGCGCTTGCCGCCGTGATGACTGCGTCCGCGCTTGCGCAGACCAACACACGGACTTCCGAATTCGCGTTCCCGCTGGTAGGTTTGGCAAGCACGGAAACCATCGGCGTGAATCTCATCAACCTGGCGTCCACGCCGACCAACTCCTCCGCAACCGCGGCTTCGTGCACCGGATCCGTGTCGTTCATCAATGCGACCTCCGGCGCAACCATCGGCACCGCGACCAGTTTCACGCTCGCGGCCAACGCTGCAACCTCTGCGACGCTAGCATTTTCGAGCGCCGGCCTAACCTCGCCTCGTGGACTGGTCCGCGCCGTGGTCAGCCAGACCCTCGCCCCGGGAGTCCCGTGCCAGCTTTCTGCCTCTCTCAACACCTATGACACCACCACCGGCGTCACCCACGTTTTCCTGACCGCCACGGGCGCCCAGTCAGGACCCGGCTTCGGGCACTAAGTATCATCACCGCCCGAAGGCGCCGTCGCGTTTCTCCGAGCGCGGCGGCGCAGCTCCTTATCCCTGTGAAACCCACCTGTGACCTGTGCGCACACGTCACACCCTTTCAAAATACTGCAAATAAAGGCGTAACCCAGTGGCACACAGCGTGCGTCTAAAAACAGCACTTATGAAACAGTTGTTGCTTGCGGCGATCCTCTGTTCGGTTCCGCTCGCGGGGTGCGACGTTAACGATCATGCCGATGAGAAAGCTCTTCAGGACATGAACGTCAACACGAAATACACGGTGGAGAGCGTCGAAGTTTCCGGTCAGAAAAACTGGCATATCAGCGATTCGCTGCGCGCTGAGGTCAATAAAATGGTCGGCTCCAAGCTGGATTATCAGGCGCTGGACCGCGTGGCCGACCGGATCAAAAAAGAGCTGCATGTGCCCTCGGTCTCCGTGAACGTCGGCAAGGGTACGGTTCCCGATCACGTCGTCGTCGATTTTGAAGTTCCCAAAGCGCATGAGCAGCCGGTCGAGCTCAATGTCGCGAAATTTCTCTACGATTCCAAGCAAGGCTGGAACGGAGAAGGCGCCGGCTCCACCACTATCAAGGGCAACAAGTTCACCTTCGGCATGATCAGCGATGGCGATGCCCTGATCGAGCGCTACGCCGGTATTAAGGCGAAATATGAGCGCAAGCACCTCGGCACGGACCGTCTGCGCTTCCGCTTCGAATTCGATAGTTATCATGAGCAGTGGAACTCCACCACGCTCGTCGCTTCCGAAGGCGCCGGCCTCTATCGGACCCGAGAATCCTTCATCCCGGAGGCTACGTTGGTCATCGCCGCGCCGCTCGAACTCGACTTCGGTGCCAGCTTTTCGCGCTTTCGGCCGGAGCAGCCTGGTGCGAATACCGAATCGTCCAACGCGGTGGTCAGCACTCTGCGCTACCACCAGCGTTGGGGTTCGGAACACGACCAGTCGAACCAGACTCAGGAGTTGAACGCCAGCTATTCCGTGCGCGCCGGAATCCGCGCTTTCGAGACCGATGCCGATTTCACCCGTCAGGTAGGACAAGCGCGGTATCGCTTTAAGCGTGATCATAATACCATCGAAGTCGGATTCATCGCCGGAGCAATCAATGGGAACGCTCCGCTATGGGAGAAATTCGTGGCCGGAAATGCGACGGTGTTGCGGGGTTGGAATAAATTCGACCTGGACCCTCTGGGAGGATCGCATATCGTCCACGGATCGATCGATTACGGGTTCCACTGGTTAACGGTCTTCTACGACACCGGCGTGATTTGGGACACGCCGCAGGAACGCTCTCCGAAGCAATCGGTGGGCACGGGATTTAAGAAGGATGGTTTCCAGCTCGCGGTGGCGTTCCCGATTCGCTCCGCGCGCATCGAACCGATCGTCTACGCGGGGCTAAACTTCTAGAAGGATGTTAGTGCGCACCATCAAAACATGGTGGTTGGTCGCGGCGTTTGTCTCGGGCTTCGGCCTCGCGATGTGGGCGGAGGATCTCGCTCTCAACTGGCGCAATAACTATCTCGAATTCTCCGCGCCGCACATGCACTTTCTCACCGGCAAACCGCTCGAACGTCTTCAGCATGGCGCGCAGGTCCCCTTCGATTTCAAAGTTTCTCTCTATTCCGGAACCAAGAGCCACCTGTTCAGCCAGCTCGCCGAGCGATTCCTGGTGAGTTACGATGTTTGGGGAGAGCAGTTTTCGGTGGTGAAAACGCAGTCGCCGAAAAGTCACATCAGTCATCTCGATGCCGCCGAAGCCGAGGCGTGGTGCCTCAAGCAGATGCCCGTTAATCCGGTAGGCCTTAGCGATAAGGAATCTCTCTGGGCCCGCGTCGAAGTCCGCGTGCCACCGGAAAAGGGAGCCAATCCGTTTGGAAAAGACAGCATCAGCGAATCGGGCATCAACCTCACGGGCTTGATCGAATTGTTCAGCCGCCCTCCCGCTTTGGCGCAGCCCCACTGGATGGAGGACACGGGCCCCGTGACCATCGAAGAAATTAAGCGCGGCAACCGCCGAGGCAGCTAGTGAACGGCATCGCGCGCAGTGCTGACTTACAATGAACCGCCTGCGCACCCGATTGATTCTAGTCTTCGTCCTGGCCACAGCTCTGCCCCTGGGCCTCACTCTGTGGACGTCGCTGGCATTACTGGAACGGAGCCTGAAGCTAGCCCCTCTAGCCGAGCTGGATAAAATTTCTGAGTCGCTACAGAAAACGGGCCGAGAGCTTTTTAAGGAATCGGAAGAACTGCTCAAGCGCGACGCGGCCGAGGGCAGGATTGAACCGAGGCATGTGACCCCCGCCGAGGCTCCGTCATTCTGGGAAAGCGGAAAAACCGAATGGACGGAGCTGGCGGGAAAACAAGGCAATCGCCTCGACTACTACGTGCGGAGGGATAACGAAGTGCTGGTGTATTCGCGGCCCATGGGAATCGCGATGGACGATCTGGCGAAGCAGTACGCCGGCGCGCGCGACACCTTCGAGAGCTCCGCCGCCTACGATCTGCGCCGCGGGTTTAACACCACCCTCCTGCTGGTCGCCGCCGCTCTATGGCTAGCCGCGCTGACTGCCCTGATTTTCCTGGCCGCGCACATCAGCCGCCCGGTTCGCCGCTTGACGCAAGGTTTAGGCCGCGTAGCCGCCGGCGATCTCGACGCCCGCGTAGAGCCCGGCGGATCGGATGAAATCGGCGAGGCCCTCACAGCCTTCAATCACATGGCGGACCAGCTCCAGCAAGCGCGCGAACATCTGATCCATGTAACTCGCCTGGCAAGTTGGCAGGCACTGGCCCGCAAAATGGCTCACGAAGTAAAAAACTCGCTGACCCCCATCCGCCTCACGATGGAAGAGATCATCAGCCGTGGCCCCCACCAGGATCGCGCGTTCCTCGAACAAGCCTCGCAGATCGTAGCCGACGAAGTGCAGACGCTCGAAAAGCGAGTCCGCGCTTTCTCCCAATTCGCCGCCGAGCCTCCCGTCGAGCCGCGCGAAATCGACGTCAACGCGATGGTCGAAGAACGAATCTCGTTCCTGAAATCCGCTCACCCGGACGTCGTCTACAACATGACGCTAGCCCCCGGAAAACCATTGGCCGTCGCCGACCCCGACCTCATCAAAGGCGTCCTCACCAACCTGCTGGAAAACGCCGCCGAAGCCGCCCGACCCGGCGGAGTCGTCTTAGCTCGCACCGCTTTGTCCGGCACGAAATTAAACATCGAAGTCCACGACTCCGGCCCCGGTCTCAGCGTGCAAGCGAAATCCAGTCTCTTCGAGCCGACCATTTCTTTCAAAAAAGGCGGCATGGGCCTGGGCCTCTCCATCGCCCGCCGCAGCGCCCTGCTATGCGGAGGCGATCTACAAACTCTAGACGGAGAACTAGGAGGCGCAGCCTTCCGCGTCGTCCTGATCGCACACCCCCAATGAACCGACTTATTCGAAAAACCGCGAGAGCGTGGGGGCTGGCCACTCTGTCCCAAGGTGGCCACCCAATTCCGGCAAAGGCGAAAAGACCTCTGCGCCGCGTGGACAGAGCGGTCTGTACCCATGCTCCCGCCCAGTCCACAATACCCCTCCATCCGCTTTTAATTTTCCCAGGAGCAAAATGGCGCAAAAGCGAATCCTGATCGTCGACGACGAAGTAAATATCGGCCGTTCCCTCAAGCTCATTCTGGAGCGGGAAGGCTACGCCGTAACCGTCTGCCTCTCCATCGCCGAAGCCCGCGCCCATCCCCATCGCCCAGACGCTTACCTGGTTGACGTCCGCCTCCCCGATGGCAGCGGCATCGATTTCCTCCGCTGGCTCCGCACCAACGACGTCGAAGCGCCCATCCTCATGATCTCCGGCCACGGCACCATCGCCGACGCCGTCGAAGCCACGCGCGCCGGCGCGTTCGATTTCTTAGAAAAACCTCTCAGCCGCGACAAAGTCCTGCTCTCTCTAAAGCACGCCCTCGATCAATCGAAGCTCCGCGAAGAAAACCGCCGCCTCCGCGAAATCGCGGGGTCCCCGCGCATGATCGGCTCCTGCGCCGCGTTCGAGCGCGTCCTCGACCAGGCCACCATGGCCGCCCGCAGCGACGCCCGCGTCCTCCTCACTGGCGAATCCGGCACCGGCAAGGAACTGCTGGCCGCGCATCTCCACGCCGAAAGCCCCTTCGCGAACGGACCTTTCGTCAAGGTCAACTGCGCCGCCATCCCCACGGAGCTGATCGAAAGCGAACTCTTCGGCCACGAAAAAGGAGCCTTCACCGGCGCAACCGCCGCCCGCCGCGGCAAATTCGAACTGGCCGACGGAGGCACTCTTTTCCTAGATGAAGTAGGCGACCTCCATGCCGCCTCGCAAGCCAAACTCCTCCGCGTTTTGCAGGAAGGCGAGTTCCATCGCGTCGGCGGCGAGCAAGCCATCAAAGTCTCCGTCCGGGTCATTTCTGCCACCAATCGCGATTTGCAGGAGCTGGTCACCCAGCAAAAATTCCGCGAAGATCTCTACTACCGCCTGTGCGTAGTCCCCGTGAGAGTCCCCGCCCTGCGAGAGCGCCGCGAAGACATCGCAGCGTTAGCTGAATATTTCCTGGCCGAATTCTGCGCCAGAAATAATTTCAAACCAAAGTGTCTCGATCGCGACGTCACCGAAACGCTGGAAGACCACCACTGGCCCGGCAACATCCGCGAACTGCGCAACACCGTAGAGCGCATGGCCATCCTCACGCGAGGCGACCTCCTGACCGCCGACTCCATCCCCGTAGAAATCCGCCTATCGAGAGGCGCCGCCCCGCCCAAAGGAAACCTGCGCGAAGCGAAAGAATCCGCCGAGCGCGAACACATTCTCCGCGCCCTGGACGAAGCCAAATGGAACGTCTCCAGCGCCGCCAGAGCCCTAGGCATGGAACGAACAAATCTACACAAGCGAATCCGAGCCCTAGGCCTGGCCAGAGAAAGATGAGGCTGGCTGATTCACAGCGGAATGCGCTTGTTTTAAATCAGCGTTCATCTGCGTTTATCAGCGGCTAAATTGGTTTTTTTCTTGGTGTGGGTAGGACAGGTCCCCGACCTGTCCAGCGCTCTCCACCCGGCAGAAGCGAGCGATAATAAACGAAGCGAGGCAACATGAAGCTCTTAGCTCTTCTAACCACCGCCCTTTGCCTGGCCGACAATCTGGCCAACCTGTCCCAAGCCCGCACCGCCATGAACCGCGGCGAGCTGGTCAACGCCGAGCAAATTATAAACTCCGCGATCCAGGACGCCCAAGCCAAGTTCGGATCCACCACAACCGCCCTCGACCCCGCTCTCGATCTGCTCGCGCAAGTCTATCAGCGCGAGAAGCGCTACGCCGACGCCGCCTCCGTCGAGCAGCAGCGCGTCGATATCTGGACCGCCGCGGCCGGCGAAAACAGCGTAGTGGTAGGCCGCGCCCTCCATCAATTATCCGCAGCCGAACGCCAGGCCGGCGATCTTCCCTCCGCTGAATCGCACTCCCGCCGGGCTCTCGCCATCATGACCGCTGCCTATATCGATAAACCCGCCTCCGCGCAAGCCGCTGTCGATCTGGCCGACATCCTGACCGCGGAAAATCGCAGCGACGAAGCGGAGCAGGTCCTCGGCTTGGCCGAAAAGACTTTCGAAACCTCGCTCGGCGCGGATTCGATGCTGACCATCGGAATCACCCAACGCCGCAACGCCCTTCTGAAGCAACTGGGCCGCCCCATTTCCGCACCCGCCCCGCAAGCCACCGTCTTTAAGGCAGGAGGAACCGTTTCGCAACCCCGCCTTCTCTCGAAAGTTGAACCCCAATACGCGGAAGACGCCCGCAAACAGAAACTCCAAGGCACCATCCTGCTGAGCCTCGTCGTTGACGCCACCGGAACACCCACGCAGATCGCCGTCCTGCGCCCGCTCGGCATGGGCCTGGATGAGAAAGCCGTCGAAGCCATTTCTCAGTGGAAATTCAGCCCCGGCTTGAAAAACGGAACCGCCGTCCCCGTCGTCAGCCAAGTCGAAATGACCTTCCACCTTCTCTAAGAGCGCGTGCTTGTGAGAAAAGCGATCCTGATTGCTCTAACCTCGACAACGGTTTTCGCCTCTGACTGCAGCGGATCTGATTGGATCGGAGCCATCGAGCAGGCGGAGATTGCCATGCGCCGCGGCGAACTGGCCAACGCGGAACAGATTCTAAACAGCACCGTCGACCAGGCGAAGTCCAAGTACGGGCGCAGCTCCACCGCGCTCGACCAGCCCCTGGAGCTGCTCGCGCAAGTCTACGAGCGGGAAAAACGGTACGCCGATGCAGCCTCCGTGGAGCAGCAGAGGATCGATATCTGGACCGAGGTGTCCGGCGACAGCGGAGTCGCCGTCGGCCGCGTTCTCCACCAGTTATCTTCGGTCGAGCAGCATGCCGGTAATTTCCCCGCTGCTGAATCCAACGCGCGCAGAGCTCTTGCCATTATGACCGCCGAGTTCGCCGGCAAGCCTCCCGCCGCCCAAGCCGCCGCTGATCTCGCGGATGTGCTCATTGCGGAAAATCACACAGAGGAAGCAGTCGAGATGCTGGAATCAGCCGAAAAGATTTTCGGCCCGGCATCAATGCTGGGTGCCGGAATAGCCGCACGCCGAGCCGCGATTTTGAAGCAACCCGCGCCAGTCCAGAGTGTAACGGTTTATAAAATCGGCGGAGAAGTTTCGCCGCCGCGCATACGAACCCATGTCGAGCCCGAATATTCGGAAGAAGCGCAGACACACAAACTCGGAGGCACAGTCCAATTGAACATCGTCGTCGACGCCGCCGGAATCCCCACCCAGATCGCCGTCCTGCGCCCCGTCGGCATGGGTCTGGATGAGAAAGCGGTCGAAGCCGTCTCCCAGTGGAGATTCGCCCCTGCCATGAAAAACGGAACCCCCGTCCCTGTTTCCATCCAAGTCGAAGTGAGCTTCCACTCCCTGTAAAAAACTGCCTCATTTAGGGTCGAATAAGGTATCGCTGACCATGTTTTCCGAGCGATTATGATGCTCTAACGCAGCATTCCGACACCAATTTGGCCATGTAACCCCTGATCCGGACGTGCGACATCGCCTCCACCGAACCAGACGCGCACTCCATCCGGCAATACCTCGACCGTTGGATCGCAGACCACTTCACGGTCCCAATCGCTACTCCCCTCGATCACCAGCGCCTGGCGCGACCACTGCACCCCATCGGGCGATTTCGCTAGCCCGATCCGCCTCCTTTCGCCGCGGGCCCGTCCGGTGTAAAGCATCCAATACCAACCCCCGGAGGACCACACCGCGGGTTCACCCAACCCAATTTCATCAAACGCGCCAGAGGCTCCTAACTCCAGGATGGGATTGGAAATAAGCTTCTCCCAAACCACTCCGTCCTGAGATCGCGCGACTCCCAATCTCTGCCGCCGAGCCCGGTCCATTCCGAGATAGTACATGTAAAATGTCCCATTGCGCTGAATCACATACGGATCGGCCACGCCAATCTCATCCCAACTGCCCTGCGGACCCGTTTTCAGCACGATCGTCTTATCGAGCGCAATCTGAACCGGAGACCCGGTCTGATACCAATAGAGAATCTTGTCCCCAACCACCAGCGCCGACCCGTTGCCAGCATCCGGCGACAGATTTTTCCCGCGTTTTGTCCAATGGATTCCATCACTTGAAGCCGCAACTCCGGTGCTCCAGGTGTGCCCGTCCCACCCCGAATAGTAATTCAGATATTCCCCGTGAAAACGAACCACTGAAGGGTTCAAAACGTCGCCCGAATCCCAGTCCCCCCAGGAAAGAACGGGTTCCGGCGAAGCCTCCCACCGAAACGGACCTTTCGGCCCAGCGGAATCGGGCGAAGGCAAGGTAAAATTCGAATATTTCCCGCAGGAACAGCAGATAAGTGCAAGTAAAATAACGCGCTTCAAACCGGAATCCTGATTTGCAGGCTCGCTCCCTGTCCCGGTTTTGAGTCGATGGTCATTTCCCCGCCCAGCATCCGCACCCGGCGTTTGATGCTGACTGGACCTAACCTCAATAGTTCCAACTCTTCCAGATTAAAGGAACCACTGAACGGAAACCCGCCACCGTTGTCTTCCGCCGAAATTTCCAGTCTCTGCTCGCGCTTTCCGATCGAGATCGCAAGACGTGATGCCCCGGAGTGTTTATGAATGTTATTAAGGGTTTCGCGAACAATTTGCAGCAATTCAAGCGAAACTTCCGTTTCCGCCGGATCGTGAAAATCCCCGGCTGAAAACGACGCCGAAATGCCCGTTTCGCGCTGAAACTGCTCCACCATCCGGCTCAACGAGGCGCTCAAGCTGACCCCTTCGTCGGTGGGTCGCATGCTACGCACAAAGCCGCGCAATTCGCCCACCTGAGAGCGGCATAAGTCCTGCAATTGCAGCAGTTCCTCCGATGCGGCCTTCACATCGCGGCCCAGCAGCTTTTTGATAATTTCCAAACGCATCTGGAAGCTGATAAAGCTTTGCAGCGGCCCATCGTGAAAATCGTGCGCGATCCTTTGGCGCTCCGCCTCGCGAGCCCCTTGCGCCTGGCTGCGGATGATCACGTTGTGCCGCATCGTGCTCGACATGCGCCGGTCGACGTAGCCTTTATAAAGAGATAGCGCAATCGATGCCGAGCCCAGCCCAACCACCGTCCATACCAGCGACATTTCCTCGGGAGGGGTAAACAGCAAAGAATCCAGCAACAAGATAATCGCCACCATCGCGACGCGCGACGTTTCCTGGAGCATCACCGCGGAGGCAAATAAATAAGACCCATCGAAAGCGGACATCCAGCCCGCAGGCGTACTGCCGGTCCAGCCACCGGGTGCGAGGTAAGTCCAAAATCCGAAATAAGCGGTATCGATCACCAGGCCGAGATTAGTTCTGACGGTGGAATCGAAGCGGACCTCAAACATCGCGCCGACGGCGTAAACCAGATAGGCGGCCAGCAGCGCGATGATCCAGGTGAATCGCCATCCCGTTGAGTGCACATAGGAAATGAGGCACGCCGTCGCCACCACCATGCGTGCGATGCGGAGGGCGAAGCGCCCCCGGTAAGGAACCATAAATTAACGCCGGTACAAAAACAAACGGTGACTGCGCCCTTCGCCGTCATCGTCGATATCCTGGATTTTCTCCGGCTTCCAGGCGGAAAATTCGAAGTCGTGCGCGACGATTCGGGCTCCTTTTTTCAACTGTTTCTCGAGCAGAGGCGTTACTTTGTCGTTCGAGAACGGAAGCAGGTAGACCGTCAGAAGATCGGCATCCGAATAATCCTGGAGCATTAAATCGCCGTGAATGATGCGCGCCGTTGCGCTCAGCCCGAGCTTAGAAATGCGATCGGAGCTTTGCTTCCAAAGGCTATCGTCGAACTCGACGCCGACGGCGTTGGCCTTGAATTTTTTCGCTGCCATGATGACGATGCGTCCGTCGCCGGAGCCCAGGTCGTAGACTTTTTCTCCCGGCTTCACTTCGCCGAAGCGGAGCATTTTTTCGACGATCACTTCGGGAGTGGGGTAGTAGGGAGCGAGTTTTTCGGGCTTATTTTGAGCGTGGAGGGAGAGCGCGAGGATGAATAGTACTACTGGGCGCATCAAGATTTAATAATACTCTACACCGGCGTTATTATTCACTTCGAAGGGCGGATAGGGGGTCGACTTTCGAAGCGCGGCGGGCTGGCCAGTAGGCGGCTGCTGCGGCGGTAAGCGAGAGCAGGATCGTTGCGGCGGCTAGGATGGTTATATCTTTGGCGTGGACCCCGAAGAGGCGGCTTTCTATCACTTTTGTGGCCGCGAGGGCCAGGGGAATTCCCACGCCTAATCCCAGGCCGAGGATCCAGATCAGCTCGCGCATTACCATCCCACGAATCCTGGCCGGGGCTGCGCCTAGCGCCATTCTGATACCGATCTCGCGTCTGCGCCGGGCTACGCCATAGGCCATAACGCCGTATAGGCCAAGCATGGATAAAGTGGTCGCGAGGATGGCAAAGGCGGCTGCGAGGCGCATCATCAATTCGTCCGAGCGGATGTTATAGTGCACCTGTTCTTCCAGGGTTCGCATGTCTTCGAGAGGGACGTCGCCGTCGATCGAGCGCATCACGCTGCGGATCTGCGGGATGATCTGTTGCGGGGGCAGTTCGGAACGCACATAAAGGGAGATCGTTCCGAGTTTGTCGTCCTGGCGCCAGGGGCGATAGAAGACAGGGGGAGGTTCCTGGCGCACGCTGGAATAGTGACTATCCTTCACAATGCCGACGATTTCCGTGTCCAGGGCTCCATCTTTGCCGAAGCCGAGACGGTGGCCGATGGGATTCACACCGTTGAAGATTTGCTTCACGAAAGTCTCGTTTACGACGACTACCTTAGGGGCTGTGGCGGTGTCTGTTTCTTTGATGTCGCGGCCAGCGAGGATAGGAATGCCTTCCTTCGCGAAAAATTCCGGGCCCACTTCGTCGAACTTGGTATTGGGCTTTTGGGCGCCAGGGGCGAGCCCTTCGGTGGTGAAGCTCGTTCCCCAGTTGCTGCCTCCGATCAGGGGCACGGAAGAAGCGACGGCGCTGCGGACGCCGGGGATGGCGGCGAGCTCGGTTTCGGCGCGGTCGAAAATGGCTTGGGATTGCGCAGGAGTGTACCCGTTCCACCGGGGAGCGATGAAGAAAGTAATGACGTTCGCGGTGCGGATTCCGAGGTCGACGTGCAGCAGGTTTACCAAGCTCTTGAGAAAGAGTCCAGTGGGGACCAGGAGGACGATGGCGATGGTCAGTTGGGCGCAGACCAGCGCGGTGCGCAGGCGAGCGGAGCCGCGCGAAGAGGAGGCTTTGCCGGATTCGTCGTTGAGCGTGGTTGCGAGCGTGGAGCGCGCGGCATCGAAGGCGGGATAGAGTCCGAACAGAAGTCCGGTGGCGAGCGAGAGAGCCAGGCTGAACCACAGGATGGTGTAGTTGAGGCCGGCACCGTTGAGAGACTCCGCGGCGGTGGAGGAAGTGAGCAGCAGTTTCAAAGTGACGAAGGCGATGGCGATTCCGGCGAGTCCTCCGATGACAGCGAGAAGAAGAGCTTCGGTGAGGAACTGGGCCATGAGTTCCCAGCGGCTGGCTCCGATGGCGGCGCGGATGGCGAGCTCCTTTCGGCGCTCGACGGAGCGGGCCAGAAGAAGGTTGGCGGCGTTGGCCATGGCGATCAGTAAGACGAGGCCGGTCGCCATCAGGAGGATGTTGAGCGCGGAGCGATATTCGTCGCGAAAACCGCTGTTGCCCTGGCGGCCGGCCTTTAACGACAGCTTCTGCTGGCGGAAGCCAGGCGTTTTCTCGATTTTTCCGTCAATGTTCGCAGCCATCTCTTGGACGATTCCGGAGTACGGGCCGTTCAAAGCGGCTTCCGCCTGCGGCATTGTCACACCGGGTTTCAAACGGGCGAGCAGGTAGATCCAGTAGTCGGCCAGTTTATCGGTCCCGTCCCAACCTTCGGTGAGGTGAGGCTTGAAGGACATGGGGAGGTAAACGCTCGGGTCCGTGCCGACGGTGGTGCCACTGAAGTTGGAGGGGGCGATGCCCGCGACGGTAAAGGGCTGGCCGTTGACCTTGACGGTTTGATTCAGAACATGAGGGTCGGCACCGAGTTTGTCGCGCCAGTATTGATATCCCAGCACGGCGACGGGATTGCCTCCACCGGGGACATCGTCCTTCGAGTCGATGAGACGGCCGGCGAAGGGCTGGATGCCGACAACGGAAAAGTACGCCCCGGAGACGAGCATCATTTCTCCTCTTACGGTCTGGCGGGAGAATCCGATATTGCTGGACATGATGCAGAAGGCGGCTACGGAGGCCGCTTCGGTGTGTTTTTCCAGTTCGCGAAAGGTGCGCCAGTTGAAAACGTAGTCCATACCGCCGGAGTCGCCGTTCTGGGTGCGGCCGTGTTTGAGATCGCCGGGCGACGTGAGGAGCACGATCTGCTCCGGATGAGGGATGGGGAGCGCGCTGAGGACCACTTCGTGGAGCAGGGAAAAAATGGCGGTGTTGACGCCGATGCCGAGTCCCAGGGAGAGGATAACGACGAGACTGAGCAGGGGAGATTTCGCGAGGCTGCGCAGGGCGAAGCGGATTCGGGGCATAGAGCGGATTCCTCCTTCGTTCGACGGCGGTTTTGCGTCGTGGTTTGCCGAAACGCCAACTATAGCCTATACAGACAGGACGGAGGTTGGTTACCGGGTGTTGAGTGCGAAGAAACCGCTTCCTGCGGTGGGGACGGGTATGAGGCGCAGGCTGAGACGCGGCTAGTCAGCTATCGCAGCTAGATCGTTAGTGTGCCGTCGCTCTAGGTAGAAGCAAAAGTCGGAAGAGTTTTTCACGCAAAGGCGCAAAGCTCGCCAAGGTTTTTCCTTGTGTTCTTTGCGTCCTCTGCGTCTTTGCGTTGAAAAAATAGCCCGCTGCTAGGGTTTCACGGGAATATCGAACTTGTCTTTCACGTGGAAGGACGGTTCGTCGGCGTCGGGGTCCGTTACGCGAACCATCTCCGCGTGCAGACGATCCGGCAGCAGCGTCAGGCGCATGTAGTGGTAATTCGGGAACATCAGGCTCTGATATAAATCGTCCTTGGTGCGTTCGACGAAGTAGGGCGGTGCGCCGCCGCCTCCGGATACCAGATACACCACGTCGTTGATCACGTTCCGCTCATAGTTGTGAATGTGTCCCGCACTGACCAGGATGCGGGCGTGCATCTTCGGCGCCATTTCGCTGAGAAGATCGCGAAACGCGATTTCATTGGGCCGCGGATTATGATCTACCTCGATATGGGTCTGAATATCGGCCACCGGCGGATGGTGCATGGTGACCAGCAGGAAATCGACGGTGGCTGGGAGCGAGCTAAGCTGCTGGCGGATCCAGCGGTCCTGATCACTGCCCGGAAGCAGCGAGGTATCGCTATCGATGGCCAGTACGTAAACGCGTGGGCCGATCTGCGCAGAATACCAGCGCCGGTTGCGCATTTCCGGAAACGTATTCCACCAGTTGTCCAGGCTCTGCTGCGCGTTGCCGTGAAATTCATGGTTGCCCAAGGTTTGGAAGACGCGAATATGGTTGTCGCGCCAGATCTTGGTTTCCGCGTCGTACACCGCGTAGTCGTTGGCGACGTCGCCCGCCAGAGGAAGATCGCCGTTGATCACGATCGCCGCTGGTTTTTCGCTCGCAATTTTATCGACCAGCCAGCGGCGGATCTTCGGATTGGTGGATCTCACGTTGGTGGGATCCGTAAAGCGGGTATCGCCATAGGCAACGATGGTCATGGGCGAGCGATCCTCGACCTTGAAGGTGACGCCGGGTTCGCTGATCAATTGACTGGTCGGGAGGGTCGCCGCGGTCTGTCCGAATGCGCAGGCCGCCAGACTAAGGACGGCCGGGAAAAACAGTCTTTTCGACATAATCGTCGCATTGTCTCAACGCAATGTTACACCGTGAAGAATTCCTTTTGACTGCAAAGCTGAACCAGCTCCGCGGGGTGATCGTCTGGATTCCAGGATGACGCTTCAGGAACTCCTATTCCCGCCGTTTTGAGCCCGTCGAGAATCAAAACACGCGTACATGATAGAGTCCCGTAAGAAGGTATTTCGGAGGGAGACACGGTGGCGAGCTATAGCCAGACTGACAGACCGCTGAAGATTACGACTCCGCTAGGCCCGGACATTCTGCTCATCACCGGAATCCGCGGGTACGAAGAGATTTCGCGCCTGTTCAAGTTTAAGGTCGAGATGATTGCCGATCTGAGCAATGAAGTCCGCTTCGATGCGATCATCGGGCAGAGCGTGACGGTGGAGATGCACCAACTGGACGGCACCACGCGCTATTTCAACGGGATCGTAAGGCGCTTCAGCCAGGGTGCGCGCGATGAGAATTTCCTGCACTTCCGGGCCGAAGTGGTTCCCAAGCTATGGCTGCTGAGGAAAAAGGTCCAGAGCCGGATCTTCCAGCACCTCAGCGTGCCGGACATTCTCAAACAGGTGCTCGTCGGATTCGACGTGAATTACGAACTGACCGGCGTCTATTATCAGCGCGATTATTGCGTCCAGTACCGGGAATCCGATTTCGATTTCGCCAGCCGCCTGATGGAGGAGGAAGGAATCTACTACTTCTTCAAGCACTCCGACGGCAATCATCAGATGACGGTGACCGACAGCACCAGCAAGCATCCCACGGTACCTGGACAAGCGACGGCGATCTACGAGGAAGTGGTCGGTGAAACACGGACCGACATTCGCGTCACCGCGTGGACGAAGACCCAGGAAATCCGCGCCGGAGAATGTACGCTTTGGGACCATTGTTTCGAGGTTCCCACCAACCATCTGGAAGCCAAGGAAAAAACCATCGTCAGCGTTCCGGTGGGCAAGGTCAACCATAAACTGAACCTGGCTAACGAAGCCCTCGAGCTATACGATTATCCCGGCCGCTACGCGCAGCGGTTCGACGGCATCGATCCCGGCGGAGGAGACCGGCCGACGGATATCGCGCACATTTTCGAAGATCGCACCCGGACCGTCCGCCTGCGCATGGAACAGGAGGAGGTGAACGGGATCGTGATCGACGGGAAAAGCGACTGCGGCCAGTTTACCGCCGGCCACAAATTCACTCTCGAACGGCATTTCGACGCCGACGCTGGATACCTGCTGACGCGTATCGAACATCGCGCCACCGACGGGTCCTACCGCAGCGATTCGCAGACGGCCGGGTTTACGTACAGAAATCGATTTACCTGTATCCCGGAGGTTCTTCGCTACCGCCCGCAGCGCGAGACGGAAGTGCCGTTGATCCCGGGAATGCAGACTGCTACGGTCGTCGGTCCTCCGGGCGAGGAGATATGGGTCGATAAGTACGGCCGGGTGAAGGTCCAGTTCCATTGGGACCGCGAGGGAAAGAACAACGCGGACAGTTCCTGCTGGATCCGCGTCGCCCAGGCGTGGGCGGGGAAAGGATGGGGCGCATTCTTCTGGCCCCGCATCGGACACGAAGTGGTGGTGATTTTCGAAGAGGGCGATCCGGATCAGCCTCTCATCATTGGCAGCGTGTACAATGCTGACAATATGCCATGGTTCAAGCTGCCCACGAATAAGCAACTGGCGGGCTTCAAGTCGGCTAGCGTGCGCGGTACGGCGCACCAGAACTTTAACGCCATCGTTTTCAATGACGTGAAAGGCAAGGAACATCTGTCGATTCACTCGGAAAACAACTTGAGTCTCAATTCTGAGACGAACAAGATGGTCCACTCCGGCGCAAGCAAGGGGGAACGAGTGGGGATCGCCAACATCCTCACCGTCGGCAAGATCATCCCGGTGACAGGCGGCAGCGGCGGCGGCTTTGACGGGGGAAATACGATGTCGGCGCCACCCCCGAGCGGCATAATGGGCATGAACGCGCTGGTTACTTACGGCGACCAGTTCCAGTGCGCCAGCCCCGTATCCCACCAGATCACCATAGGCCAGAATCTCCAAATGTGCATCTCGCTTGGTGCATTGCTCGCTGAAACTGTGAGCTTCTTTGGCGGACCCTCCGGCTTCGCTCCGGTGTCCGCGGCGGTTCTTGGGAGTGCGATGGGCGCGATGCAGTTCACCGTTGGATCCAGCGCCCAATTCACGCTCGGCCAAAGCTTTGAAATCTCCGTCGGACCGCCGAAGATTGAGCTTCACAAGGCGCACTGCACGAAATTCGACGTGGTTCGCCTGCTGTGCATCCTCCTGGGCGTTCTCTCGGAGGTCTTCTCGCTTACCTATGACCATTTGAAGGGAGCGAATAACTCGAATTCCAGCGACAGCGCTCCCGCGACTCCCGATGAGCAATCGGGAGATCAGGAACGGGCTATTTTCATACTTACCTATCAGGCCCTCACGGACGTGATGCTGGTCGGGATCATGCTTGCGGAGTACCTTACCGACACGGTAGATTGGATCGCCACTGACAAAGCGAGGGAAACATACGTGGCCGACCACCCTCTAGGGCTGTGGAAAGGGTCGCCCAAGCTTGGGTTCAGCGACAGTTGGAGCGGTGCGGGGCAGCTAGGGTTTGGCCTCATAGGGGTCACGGTGATGGTATTAACGGAGCTAACATCTCTGCCGGTAATAGGGGATAGCGCGGACGACAAATAGTCAAGGAGGGGGGCAGATCATGGAAGAAGACGTCGAAAATCTCGGCGGCGGGTCGGGAGGCGCGGACTGCGCGGAAGAAAACAAAGGCGATCAGGCCATATCGGTCGACGGCACCTACAGTATTCGCGCAAACCAGGTCGCCCTCACCAGCTGGAAGAATATCCCGCCATCGTCAGACAACGATAGCCGGATTATGCTCCTGGCCATGGGAGGTCTGGAGGGCTTATTCGCGGACAGCGGGACGGTCGATGTCCGTGGATGTAAAGGGGTGCGGATTACCTCCGGATCGCTGATTCCTATCATAAACCCGCCTATGTCCACGAAGTCGACCGACGGGATCGAAATCGAAACCGGTGAGTCGCAGTCGATCACGATGAAGCGCGGAGTGTTACCCGTTATAGATCAGTACATTACTTTGACCTCGAGCGGTATCACGATTGACGCTGGACTCATAGGGACTCTGACGCTCACCGCGGGGTTGAGCACGATCACCATCGGTCCGTCGGGCATCACCATCATTGGCATACCCACCGTGCAAATTAATCCCGGTCCGCCGGCTCCGCCGCCCCCGCCGCTACCCGAGGACGAGCCTGCGTTGCCCGCCGACGAATTTCTAGTATGAGTTCCAGCGCTCCAGAAGTGAACAACTTGCCGCTGGTCAATGTTACGGCGGCAACCGCATCCGAAATTTGTGCGCGGTTGTATTTAGATAAGGCCGCGTTGGGTTTGCTGCGTCCCGCCATGAGCCCGCGCGGATTTGTGGACGCGCTGGTGGAGGCGAAGCTGTACCTCGCCGCCATCGACTTCCTGGCCCATGCGCTCCCTTCGCGCGAAGCCATCTGGTGGGGCTGCCTGAGCTTGCAGCGCACCTGTGGAAACAAACTGGAGCCCTGGGAAAGAAGGGCGTTCAGGATCACAGTGCAATGGGTGCTTCAGCCGGATGAAGCCAATCGGGAAGCCGCCAAACAGCCAGCCGAGGTGCTGGGACCCGCGTCGGCAGCCGGTAACCTGGCGGCAGCGGCGAACCAAACCGGAGGAAGCATCGGTCCGCCGCAAGGGCCGCCCATACCGCCGAGTCCGTTTGCCCCGGCCAGGGCCGTCGCGATTGCAATTAAGTTGGCGTCCACCAAGTGCGAGGCTACGGAGATCCAGAGCACGCAACGTTCCTTGATCGGGCTTGGAATGGCAATCGCGGAGGGCCGTTTTGCGCCCAAGGGTTTGCCATCGTGATGAAGCTCTTCGAATGACAAGGAGGACGAACCCACATTATGATGCCCGCAGCTCGATTGCTCGACATGCATGTATGCCCGCAGGTGACCGTCGTGGTGCCGCACGTCGGCGGACCGATTATCGGGCCCTGTTGGCCGACCGTGTTGATTGGAGACATGCCCGCCGCGCGGATCACCGATGTTCTGGTATGCGTCGGGCCGCCGGACATGATCGCGATGGGATCCCCGACGGTCCTGATCGGGTCACTGATGGCGGCGCGGATGTTGGATCCTACGGTGCATGGCGGCGTGATCATCCTTGGCTGGCCGACGGTATTAATCGGCCCATGAAAAGTGAGATGGAGGGTAGTCTATGAGTTCAGCGGCAACGGTTATCCCTTACGAGAAGCAATCCGAGGAACTGACTGGCCGGGCATGCGGCGCGGCGTGCCTGAGTATGGCGTATCGCTCATTTGGCAAGCAAGTCGCGCAAACCGACATCTGGCCCGTGATCGCCAAGGCAAACCGCTTCGGCCAGATCTCTTCGACGACCTATCTGATGGCCCAGGATGCCCTGAAGCGGGGTTTCAGCGCTGTCGCTATCCAGGCGCGACACCCTTTGCAGGCGCTGCGGCTCTCGAAAGCAGCCGGGATTCGGGCCATTCTGAATCATCGTGTGCGATCCGATTCGGCCGCCGGTCATTACACCGTGCTGGTCGATATTGACGCCAAGGAGGTGGTTGTTCACGACCCACTTTTTGGCGCCGCGCGCCGGTTGTCGCATGCCGAACTGATGGAGCTGTGGCTGCCGCAGGTTCCCAACTCGGAGATTTCGGGGGGCGTACTGATCGCGATCGGCGCCGCAGGACTAGCCGCGCAGCCGGCCTGCGAGTTTTGCCGCACGCCGATGTTGTCGAGCGTCGACTGCCCGCGTTGCAGCAAGCCTGTTGGCCTCGAGCCGGGCGCAGTGCTGGGCTGCATCAAAGACGGCTGCATCGCCCGTATGTGGAACTGGATCTGCTGCCCTACGTGCGATTACGTGTTTACGCTCAAGGCTGGGGCCGCCGCCGGGGCACCTGTTGAAGCTCAACCATCGGCCGGGACCTCCGCTCCCGTGCCCGCGGTCGATATCGCGAAGCTGTTTGCCGAGATAGACAAGTTTACCAGCCACGTTCTTAGCATACCGGCGGCCGCAAATGATCCCAACCTGAAGCAAAAACTTGAAATGGTGGCGGCGAGCAAGGAAAAGTTCCGGGCGGCGCACGCCGAGGACCTTGCTCGTCGTGCTGCTGTTTTCGGGCAACTCGCCGCCTTTGAGGAAAAGACAAAACAGCAAAAAGAAGCCGAACTTAAGAAGATCGAAGACCGCAACGCCCCTCCGCCGCCCTTGGACGGCGATGCGCTTGGCAACGCAATGCTGAAGAACCTCGGCTTCAAGTGATAAGCTCGATGGGGAAGGAAATGTTCTCCATGTATACGAGAAGAGACTTCGGAAAGATTGCTCTGGCCGCGGTGCCGCTGGCATCGGCGTTCGCGAAAATAAACTCCAAAATTAACGGAGTTCAACTGGGAGTGCAGACATACAGCTTCCGAGACTTGCCGCCGGAAGGCATCGTCGACGCCGTGATCAAAGCGATGACCGAGATCGGCCTGGGTGAGTGCGAAGTCTTCGCATCGCAATTCGAACCGCCTCAACCTCGCATGGCCGGAGGACGCGGAGCACGCGGCACGCCTCCCGATCCGGCTGTGGTTGCGGCGCGCGAGAAGGCGCGCAATGATCTGCGCGACTGGCGGCTCAAGGTGTCAATGGACCATTTCAAGGGCCTCAAAAAGAAATTCGACGACGCCGGCATCAATATCTACGCTTACAATTACAGCTTCAACAACAGCTTCACCGACGACGAAATCGAGCGCGGATTCGAAATGGCGAAAGCGCTCGGCGTCCACTGCATCACCGCCTCGACTACGGTGAGCGTCGCCAAACGCGTCGCCCCCTTCGCGGACAAACATAAAATGATCGTCGCCATGCACGGCCACGACAACGTCACCGATCCAGAGCAGTTCGCCAAGCCCGAAACCTTCCAGGCCGCGATGGACATGTCGAAATATTTCTGGGTGAATCTCGACATTGGCCACTTTTTCACCGCCGGCTACGACCCCGTGGCGTATATTTCCGCCCATCACGACCGCATCACCAACCTGCACCTGAAAGATCGCAAAAAGGATCACGGAGAAAACGTGCCATGGGGCCAGGGCGACACACCGATCAAACCGGTGCTCACCCTGCTCAAGGAAAAGAAGTACCCGATTCCCGCCTACATCGAATACGAATATCGAGGCACCGAAAGCTCCACTGCCGAAGTCAAAAAGTGTTTCGAATACGCGAAAGCCGCCCTGGCATAGAGATTAAGTAGGGCGGGTCCCCGGCCCGCCCATGCCGCCTAAGCCGGCGCGCCCCCAGGCTCGGTTCCTCTTTCACCACACCGCCGCCTCTCCATCGCCCCCCGAAACTTCTCGCGCTCCTCGGGCGTCAATTGCTCCCATTTATGGACCACCCTTGGCCGCGAAAACCCGCCCACCAGGATCCGGCTCAGCGCCAGCATCCCAAGCGCCTGCCAGAACGTAATCAGTTTCCCGCCAAACAGCGCCGGAATCAGCCAGTTCCACAGACTCATGACGCCAAATCCAAATATCGCAATCGCCAGGATACCGATCGGTAACAGCAATATCAATTTGCGCCCACGTCTTCGACTCATCATCTCGTTTCTCCTATCTCTTCGTTGATATCCTTCAATCGCTCACGCAGATGGAGGACCGCGTAGCGTTTTCGCGATAGCAGCGTATTGACCGGCACACCCGTCTCCCGGGCGATTTCTTTAAAGCTCCGCCCTTCGATCTCGTGAGCGATAAATACGGCGCGCTGTTCTTCCGGAAGCTCCGCCAGCGCCTGCTCCAGTTCGTCCCAGAGCAGGCTCCGCAGGTACGCCTCCTCCGGCGACGCATCGGCCGAAGGCAGCAGATCTTCGACCCCCTCGGCTTCGAACTGTGCCGGGCGTTTTTTTCGAAAAAAATCGATGATCCGATTTCTTGCCACGCGAAACAGCCACGCGCCGGCCTGCTCCACCGGTCTGGTGAGCCAGTTCGCTTCCACCAGTGCGTAAAAGACATCTTGCAGGATGTCTTCCACGTCCCCCTCATCGGCGACGCGCCTCCGGACGAAACTGCGCAAACGACCCTGCTCCCGCCGAACTATCTCGGTCAGAGAATCGTTACTCAGCACGTCCTCCATCACCCATGAAGACGTTTCAGCGAGACAAATATTTTAAGCTTTGGCCATCTGCGCCCGAGGCTCTGGCTCCGGCTCCGTCGCGAACACCTGATAAACCACCCCCGCGATCGCCGCGCCCACGATCGGAGCCACCCAGAACAGCCACAACTGCTCCAAAGCCCATCCCCCTACGAATACCGCCGGACCCGTGCTCCGCGCCGGATTCACGCTCAAATTCGTCACCGGAATCCCGATCAGATGAATCAGTGTCAGTCCCAGCCCGATCGCGATGGGCGCGAATCCCTTCGGCGCCCTCAAATCCGTCGCGCCCAAAATAATCATGAGGAACATGAACGTCAGCACCACTTCCGCCGTCACGCACGCCGCCAGATTGTACCCGCCCGGAGAATGCTCCCCGTACCCGTTCGATGCGAATCCGCCGGCCAGGCTGAACCCGTCCTTCCCCTTGGCGATCACGTATAACACCGCCGATCCCACGATCCCTCCCAGCACCTGCGCCACTACGTAAGCTGGCAGCTCCGATACCGGGAATCGCTTGCTGACCGCCAACCCTACCGACACCGCGGGATTTAAATGGCATCCCGAAATATGGCCGATTGCAAACGCCATGGTCAGAACCGTCAGTCCGAACGCCAGCGCCACGCCGGCAAATCCGATCCCGAACCCGGGGAATGCCGCCGCCAGCACCGCGCTTCCGCATCCGCCGAAAACCAGCCAGAAGGTTCCGATAAATTCCGCAAACGCTCTTTTCGAAAGGGACATACAGGTAGATCCTCCTTGGGAAGAATATCACGTCCCAAACTTGTAAAAGGTGTGTAAAACCCACCTGAGAGCCTCCCACAGAAGACGACAATCGCCGTACTCTGAAGGTAGCGAACATGCAAACAGTATTAGTCATCGACGACGACGCCAGCCTCCGCGACACCATCGGCCTCCTGCTCGAAAAGGAAGGTTTCCGGCCCGTCTTAGCCGAAGATGGCAAGCAAGGTTTTCGTCAAGCCCTTACTCTGAAGCCCGCGCTGATTCTGGTCGACCTCCGCATGCCTGGCATGTCCGGCGTCGAAGTCTGCAAACAGCTCCGCGCCGCCGGAATGAAAACGCCTCTGATCGTTCTCAGCGCCATTGGCGACGAAATCGATAAAGTGCTGCTCCTCGAAATCGGAGCCGACGATTACGTCGTAAAACCCTTCGGCACCCGCGAACTCCTCGCGCGCATCCGCGCCCTTCTCCGCCGCACCAGCCCCGGCGATACCAAGGTCCTCACCTTCGCCGACGTTGAAATCGACGTAACCCGCCGCATCGTCTCCAAACACGGCGAAGAATTAAAACTCACAAGAGCCGAATATAATCTCCTCACTTATTTCCTCCAAAATCCCGACCGCGCCCTGAGCCGCGATATGATTCTCAACTCCGTCTGGGGCTACGAATCGTTCCCCAACACCCGCACCGTCGACGCCCACGTAGTGCGCCTGCGCCAGAAACTGGAGCCCGATGCCGGCAGCCCCCGCCATTTCCTGACCGTCCACGGCGTAGGCTACCGCTTCCTTCCATGAAGTTTTTTCTGATCAGCGTTCATCGGCGTTCATCAGCGGCTCAATAGGTCTTTTCATGACCCGCAACGTCCTAATCGTCGAAGACACGGAGCCCACCCGCGACATCCTTGAAATGGCGATCATGCAGCTCCCCGACATGGTCGTCCACGCCGTCGGCACCGCCGAAGAAGCGCTCCTCTGCCTCGCCGCCAACAACATCACGGCAATCGTCACCGACCTCAACCTGCCGCGTATGGACGGATTTCAACTCATCGCCCAAGTCCGCGCCGGCTCTGACATGCCCATCATGGTGGTCAGTGGAGATAATGATCCCAGTACCCTGGAACGCCTGGTCAGTCTGGGCGCGAGCGCCTATTTCCCGAAACCGTACTCGCCCTCGCAGGTACGCCAAAGACTTGAGGAACTAATCGATGTTTCGTAAGCTGATCTTCTTAATATTTCCGGCGCTCCTGGCTGCCCAGCAGAAATCCGATCTGCAACAGGTCCTCGACCGTCTGGATCACATCGAACAGGAGAACAAAGATCTGGCCGCCGAAGTCCGCGCCCTCCGCGCCGAGCTGGCAGCCTCCCGTGCCGCAACCGATTCCGCCACAACCAGTACCGCTGCAACCAACCCAGCCACCGCCGCCGCGACCGCAGGAAGCGATCAGCAACCCTCCGCCCCATTGGAAGAAAAAGTAGCCGTCAATGAAGCCCGTATCGCCGAACAGGCGCAGACCAAAGTCGAGGCCTCCCAAAAACTCCCCATCACCTTCACCGGCATGCTCCTGTTCAACACCTTCCTGAACGGCCGAGCCAATGGAGGAGCCGAATATCCCACCACCGCTTCGCAAACGAACAGTTCCTCCGCCGCCGCCGGAGCAACCGTCAGCCAAAGCATCTTCGGCATGAAATTCGAAGGTCCGCAAATCTTCGGCGGAGGCCAGATCAGCGGATCCGCGTATCTCGACGCCTGGGGCGGCTCGCCCTCCAATTCCCTGAACCATTTGGTCCGCCTCCGCACCGCGACGGTCGAGATCGATTGGAAAAACACCACCATCCTCGCCGGCCAGGATAAGCCCATCGTTTCTCCGCGCGAGCCCAACTCCCTGGCGCAAGTCGCCGTCTCGCCTCTCACAGGAGCCGGCAACCTGTGGCTTTGGTCTCCGCAGGTGCGCTTGGATCAGCGCTTCGCCTTTGGGCAAAACGCCGGATTAACCGCCCAAATAGGCGTCTACGAAACCAGTGAGCCGTCCTACGCCTCCAGAGGCGGCGACGACTCCGTGCTCGCCTCCACTCCGCGGCCCGCTCTCGAAGGGCGCTTCGAATTCTGGCGCAAATTCGGTGAGAACGCCCGCATCGAAATCGCCCCCGGCTTCCACGACAGCACCAGCCACGCCGGAGGCTTCTCCGCGCCCTCTCACCTCGCTACCGTCGACTGGCTGATCCAGCCCGTCGAGAAGATTCAGTTCACCGGCATGTTTTTCACCGGAGAAAACGCCGCCGGTCTGGGAGGCCTGCACCAGGGCTTCACCATCTTCAACGACATCAGGGCCATCCCAATCGGAGCCAACGGAGGCTGGGCCCAACTCTCTTACCAGGCCACCAAACGCCTGACGTTCAACATCTTTGGCGGCGAAGAAAACGACCGCGCCTCAGACTTGTTGAGTGGCGATATCCACACCAATTTCATGTATGCCGGCAACGCCATTTACCGGCTGGGTTCCAACGTGTTACTAGGCGCTGAGGTCTCGCAGGTTCGCACCAGCTATTTCCTGCTACCGTCGAAATTAAACAACCACTATGACCTCTCCCTGGCCTACCTGTTTTAAGTGGGGCAGGTTCCCGACCTGCCCTCTTCTAATAGCCCTCCAAATCGCTCAACCCTCCTTTGCCACCCAGGTAACCGGCAAAGTCCAACTCCGCGACTCCCGCGAAGTCTCAGTCAGTAAACGCCTGGATTATTCGGCCGTAGTCATCTCCCTGACGCCCTCCACCCCCACGCATCTCCCCATCACCCACGTAACCATGCGCCAGAAGAACAAAACCTTCTCGCCCCACATCCTCGCAGTCACCGCTGGAACCTACGTCGATTTTCCCAATGACGACCCCATCTTCCACAACGCCTTCTCCAGCTACAGCGGCGAAATCTTCGACGTGGGCCTGTACGCGCCCGGCGGCTCCCGGTCGGTCGAATTCTCCCGCCCCGGTATCGTCCGCGTCTTCTGCAATATCCACTCTTCCATGAGCGCCGTAATCGTGGTGCTGCCAACCCCGTATTTCGCCACTACTGCCCGCGACGGCAGCTTCCAGATCCCCAATGTCCCGCCTGGCGATTATCAAATGACCGTGTTCCACGAACGAGCCACCGAAGCCACTCTCAGCGCCCTAAGCCGCCGCATCGCCGTCGAGCAAACCCCTCTGACGCTCCCCCTGATCGTAATTTCCGAAGCCGGCTTCCTCCAGCTCCCGCATAACAATAAATACGGCCAAGTCTACGCCCCCGAAACCAACGACCGTTCCATTTATCCGGCCGCCAAAAAAGAATGACATCCGTGCGCAGCCTTGATCAAATCGCGAAAAATGGGGACAGCCTACTCTGTCCCAAGGCGTTCATCCTCTTCGCGAATGCAGCGCAACCCCTCCGCGCCGCGTCGACAGAGCGGGCTGTCCCCATTTTTCGCCCCGTCCGTAGTTCCGGAGCGCCACTCACCACAGGACAGGCCCCCGGCCCGTCCCCCACGAGCCCAAAATGCTAGCCCCCGCGCGAGTCTCCCTCCTCTGGAGAATCCTCCTCTCCACCTCCATCGCCGTCACTTTACTGTTTGGAGTCACCGGCTGGATCGTGCAGGACAACGCCACCCGCGCAACCTCGGCCAGCCTCGATGAAGAAGTCCGCGCCAGCTTCCACGCCTACGATTCCCTCTGGGAATCCCGAGCCGACATGTTATCCTCCGTCAGCCTCGTCGTCAGCCGCATGTCCGACGTCCGCTCCGCCTTCTCCCTCGGCGACGCCGCCACCATTCGCGACACCGCCAAGGAGCTTTGGGACAAAATATCCCGCGAAGATGCCATCTTCCTGGTTACCGATCCCCGAGGGAAAGTAATCGCATCCCTGGGCGGCGTCACCGATAGCGCGCTCATGGGCGATCTCCCCGTAGTCCGCCAGGCCGCCTCGCAGTTTCCTCAGCAGGCCAAGGGATTCTTCATGTCCGGCGGGCGCCTCTATCAAATCGCCGTGACTCCCGTCTATGTGCAGGCCGGTGCCGAGCCCGGATTGCTGAACGTCCTGGTCGCCGGCTACACCGTGGACGATCAAGCCGCCGGCCGCTTGAAGGAAGCCACTGGAGGCAGCGAGTTCGTGTTCCTCTCCGGAGGCAAAGTAGCCGCTTCCACCATGAGCGCCGTAGCCGATTCGCAAATCCGCACCCGGCAAGCCACCAGCGACCCGGCGCGAGTAGAAGCCGGAGGCGTCGAGTACACCATGCTCGGCAATCCCTTGCTGGACGTGCAGGGAAATCCCATCGGAGAGCTGCGGATTCTCCGTTCTTTTCAAGGCGCGCGCCAGCACCTCGCCGCATTGCGGAGAAACATCTTCCTGCTCTGGCTCTGCGCCGTGCTGCTGGGCCTGGGTCTGACCTTTTACGGGGCCCACAAAATCCTGGAGCCGGTCCGCGAACTGGATCGTGGAGCGAGCGAAGTAGCGCACGGCAATTATGAATACCGCGTCCCGGTGGCGAGCAACGATGAACTGGGCCGCTTGGCGCAAGCCTTCAACGCCATGTGCGCTTCGATTCAGGACGCCCAGCATGAACTGATCCGCCAGGAGCGCATCATGACCATCGGCCGTCTCTCGTCCTCCATCGTTCACGATTTGAGAAATCCATTGGCGGCAATTTACGGCGGCGCCGAAATGCTGGTCGATGGAGAACTCACTCCTCCGCAAGTCCAGCGTTTAGCCGGGAACATCTACCGGGCCTCCCGCCACGTCCAGGAGCTGCTTCAGGAGTTGGTGGAGGTAGGCCGCGGCAAAAGCATTCCCTCCGAGGTCTGCCGCTTGAAAGATATCGTTACGGCCGCCTGCGAAGCCTACGCCACCACCGCCGAAGCGCAGCAGGTTGAGATGAGCGTGGACGTCCCCGAAAAAATCGAGTTGCCGTTAGAACGCGCAAGAATGGAGCGGGTCTTTCTGAACCTGATCGATAACGCCCTGGACGCGATGCCCGGCGGAGGCTCCCTGCACATCTCCGCCGAAACAGATTCCACCGCGGTAGTAGTCAGCGTAGAAGACTCCGGCCCGGGCATCTCTCCGCAAGTCCGCCCCAGACTATTTCAGCCTTTCGCGACCGCAGGCAAAAAAAACGGCGTAGGCCTGGGCCTCGCCCTTTCTCAACAAGCAGTGTTAGACCACGGCGGCGAACTATGGGCGGACGCCGCGACAACCAAGGGAGCCCGCTTCCTCGTAAAACTCCCTCTTTAAGAAACTAGTGGTACCAGCACAAATCGCGAAAACCGGGATCTGTCCCGTTTTTCGCCCCGTCCCAACCAACCGAGCGTTTTCTTTCCCCACCCGTACACATCGCGAAAACCGGGACTGACCACTCTGTTCCAAGGCGCTCCAATCCCCGCAAAAACACTCCCGAACCCGTCGCCGCAGGAACAGAAGGGTCTGTCCTGGTTTTGGCCCCATCCACGCAATCGGCGTGTTTTATCGTCAATTAAGCTCTCGCACAGCGACACCTATGGTCATTTAAGCCCTTCCAACGACCCGCTTTCCCTCCGAATCAGCCCCCACAAAGCCTCCACATGCTCCCTCTCCGTAGCGATCGAGCCGATCGAAACTCGCACGATCCATCGCCCATCCAAAATCGCCGGCGTCAAATAAGCCGAACCCGACCGATTCACCCGCTCGACCCAAGCCAAAGTGTGCCGATCCAGCTCCTCGCCATCCAACCCATTAGGTTTGTATAAGATACAAACAGTTTGCAATGGCACCGGAGCCAAAACCGCCCAATCCGGAGCCGTCCGAACCTGTTCCGCGAACCACTGCGCGTTTTCAAGATCCCGGCGTAGACGGGTCTGTAGCGCTGTAACTCCTTGTTCCCGAACGGCAAACCAGATTTTCAGCGCCCGAAACCGCCTCCCCAACGGAATGCCCCAGTCGCGAAGATTCTTGACCTGCGTATCGGCGGAAGATTGCAGATAACTCGGATTGGTGGACATCACCCGTATCAGATGCTGCGGATCACGGACGTAGTAAAGTGAACAATCGAAAGCAATTCCCAGCCACTTGTGAGGATTGAGCACCAGTGAATCCGCCCCTTCAATCCCCTTCCACATCCAGCGGCATTCCGGCAAAACCATTGCGGACCCGGCCATCGCCGCATCCACATGCAGCCAAATTCCAAATTTCCTCGCGACTTCCATAATGGATTCAATAGGATCGAGCGCAGTAGACGTCGTAGTGCCGGTCGTCGCCACCACGGCGCAAGGCTCCAATCCGGCGGCGCGGTCGCGAATGATATTCGCCGCCAAATCCTGCGCATCCATCGCGAAGTCCTTGTCATGCTTGACGATGCGGATGTTTTCCCGCCCAAATCCAGCTAGCAGCGCCGCTTTGTTTACCGAGCTATGACTATGCGCCGAAACGTAAACAATCGCATCGTGCGTTCTGGTCTTCTCCCGCGCGCAAATCAAAGCAATCAAAGTACATGTTGACGCGGTATCTTGAATCACTCCAGACCAGGCAGCGGAAAGCCCCACCATCTGCCGCATCCAATCGGTGGTGACCTCTTCGAGCTCGGTTAGCGCCGGGCTGGATTGCCACGACAATCCCAGCACACCCAACCCAGTGCTGGCATAATCACCTAAGACACTTGATAACAACCCGTTAGAAGGGAAATAACCGAAGAAATTTGGAGACTGCCAGTGCGACAATCCGGGAAGGATAATCTTTTCTAAATCGCCCAAAATAGCGTCGAAAGACTCCGGAGCATCGGGCGGAGAAGCTGGCAGTTGCGCTCGGATTTCCCCCGGCGCAGTGCGAGCCATCACATTGAAATCAGAAACTTTAGCACGATAATCCGCAATCCAGTCGATGAGCTGGTGGCCTGCCTCTCGAAACTCCTCCGGAGTCATACCAGAGCCTTCAACGCGGCATCAATGGTGATTTTACCCTTGCGGGGTGCACCTTCGAACTCGATCCAGCCTTCGTTAAATCCGTCGAGCATCTGGATGCGCGGGGTGGGATTTTTCATCCCCTGATCGAGGAAAATCCGTTCCCATTTTTCACGCGGCACGGCTTCCGCGATCACTGAATGTGCTAATAGATTCGAGAAGATAGCAGCAATCTGGTTGGGCGTCACACGGCTTGGACCTTCCAGTTCAACGACCCTGTGCCCAGTCCAAGTTTCCCGAAGCAACTCAGCAGCGAGGCGTCCGATGTCTGATGTCGAAACCATGGGAACCGGTTTATCGAGGGGTTGCAAAAAACTGGGAAAAACGCCACCCTCGCGCGCCGGGGCGACATCCCACCTGGAGTTCTCCATAAACCAAGCCGCGCGCAGGAAAGTTATTGGAATGCTTACATCTGCGAGCGTTTGCTCTATGATGCCGTGCTGGCTGAGAAGATTCGATCGAGGAGATAGCGCGCCGATCGTCGAAAGATACACAACTCGCTCAGGACGGGAGGATTCGATTGCGGATCGCAGGGCCGCCCCAATTGCCCGCGCCTCAGGAAATCCCGGAGCCGGGTCGAAGCTCGGGGGAACCAACACAAAGACCCCCTCGGAGCCCTTGAAGGCTGACGACAGGGCTTCGGCGTCGCCGATATCGGCAAGCGCGACCTCACAATCCTGGTCTGCCCAAACCGCGGCTTTAGCGGGATCGCGGACCACCGCCCGGACGCGGCAATGCGCGGCTAAGAGAGAACGCGCTACTTCTCCGCCGACATTGCCAGTGATGCCCGTAACTACAAACACTCGGCCTATTACACCACGTCGGACTAGCGGCCGACTACTACGATCTGGAAGCTATCCGGCAGCGGCTGGGGACGCCCTTTTTCCGGCGCGGGACCGTACTCGGCCGCAGGCAGATAGAGCTTGTGAGCTTTCTGATCGGAAGCAATTGTGCGCGCGCCCTTCTGTGTGGGAATCGTCGCAACTACTTGAAACTTATCGTCAACCATAGTAATGGTGGCATCGGCGCCGTTGGCGCTGAAGGCGTACCCGTCATCGAAGGCGACCCCGTCGACTCCGCCGCCGATGGCCGGCGTCGCGACCACTTTGCCGGTGGCGGGATTGCTGACGATCATCATTTTATTGCCGCAAACCGAATAAAGCATTAGCTTTTTGGGATCGATGGCGAGCCCGCTGGGTCCGTCGCAAGGGGCGATCGAATAACGCTTCGAAACCAGGGCGTTTTTTGCATCGATTTCGATGATTTCGTTTTTGTCTTCAATATTGGCGTAAACATGGCCCTTGCCATCCACTTGCGCAAACTCGGGCTTGCCGCCAACCGGAATCGACGCGGTAATTACGTCGCCGGTTTTGGCATCGATCGCGGTAGCGTCACTTGAGCGGCCGTTGAAGGTGAAGACACGATGGGTGACCGGTTCGTAGATGATGGAGTCCGGGTTCTGGCCGGTTTTTACTTTGCTCAAAACCTTCAAGGTCTTGAGATCGAAGACGGTAACGTCGTTGTCGGTGCCGTCGCTGGTGAAGCCCTTGTTCAAATCGTTGGCGATGGCGATTCCGTGCACGCCCTTGGTGTCGGGGATGGTCCCGACCAGTTTGTCGGTCGCGGTGTCAATCACTTCGGTCTGGGTGGCGTGCGAGACGTAGAGACGATGATTGGCGCTATCGAGATAGGCGTAGTCCCAGCGGGTGGCGCCTCCGATTTTGATCTTGGTGATCACTTTATACGCGGGGGGAGCGGCGAACGCGAACGCGCCGGCGGCCATTATCAGGAGGAACTTTTTCATGGCACTGATGATATTCGCGCAAACTGAAGATTCGCTGAAGAGCTAACCGCGCGGCGTGGCGAGGACTTGCTTCACTTTTTCCAGCAATTCCGCGGCGCCATAGGGCTTGGGGAAGACTTCGAAGCCGGCGAGCGATTCGCGAAGCTGGAGGCGGTCGTCATCGAGCAGGCCGCCGACGACCAGCACCTTCATAAAGTGTTTCGTGCGCAGGTACACTGCTGCGTCGTGGCCAGGCAGGCCTTCGACATAGCCGCGGATGATCAACAGGTCCGGCGTGTATTCTTCCATCCGGTCAACGGCGCTACCGAGGTCGCCGACGGCAATGACTGTGTAGCCTTCGTGCTCCAACGTTTCTTTTAAGACGGAACGCACCAGAGGGTCGGAGGCGAACAGCAGGATGGTGGACTTCATCAGGGGGCTGTATTCCACCTTTCCATTATTACGCTGAAAAGCGGGCAGGTCGGGAACCTGCCCCACTTTGCTTACTAGCTGGGCAGGTCTAGGGAAGGAAGACGACCCGGTCGCGGCCTTGGCCTTTGGCCATGTAGAGGGCGCTGTCGGCGGTGCGGATCAGGGTTTCCGAGGAGGAATCTGTTCCGGGACGCCAGCAGGTGCTGCCGAAGCTACAGGTGACGAGCTGTGGTTTTTCATTGATGGACATGGCTTCGTTGGCGAGCGAGGCGCGCATGCGCTCCGCCTGATTGGCGGTGCACGCGGCATCGCATCCCGGAAGGATGATGAGAAACTCCTCGCCGCCATAGCGGCCGACCGCGTCGTAAGGGCGGGTGACGGCTTGCATGCGGCGGGCGAACTCCCGCAAAACGGCGTCGCCGGCGAAATGTCCGTAGGTATCGTTGACGGTCTTGAAGTGATCCAGATCGGCGAGGACCACGCCGACCGACCGATTTTCGCGGGCTCCGCGGGACAGCTCACGCTGGAAGATGTCGAGGATAGAGGAGCGATTCCAGATGCGAGTGAGGAAATCCTTGGTGGCCTGCTCGCGCAGCGCTTCGCGGGCGGCGACGAGCTCGCGTTGCAGGTCTATGATGCGGGTCCCTGCGCGGAGGCGGACCTTCAATTCATGCTGATCGAAAGGCTTGGTGAGGTAATCGTCGGAGCCGGACTCCATGCCTTCGATCAGATCTTCGCGGAGGCCTTTGGAGGTTAACAGGATGATGTAGGTGTAGGCGTCCTTGTCCTGCGCGTGTTCGCGGACGCGGCGGCAGACCTCGGGACCGGTGAGTCCGGGCATGACCCAATCGAGGATGGCGAGCTTGGGCGCGTCTTCGGCCTGGAGATAATTCCAGGCTTCGAGACCGTCGCAGGCTACGACAACCTCATATCCCCACTTGCGGAGAGTGGCGTCAAGCAAGTGCCGCGAGACAATGCTGTCATCGGCAATTAAAATCCGCATGATTTGCCATTCGACATTGTTAACGATTATAGCGAGAGAATACGACTTTATAGGTCAGGGACGTATGCCAAGACATATATTGTTATCGGCTGAGTTCGAGGAGTTATTAACCCTAGGAACTGACCCCTCCTTTACAGTTGGGGTTCCGTTGGGTAGAGTGGCGGGATGCAGGTGCTGGTTTTGCGTCATGAGCCTTTTGAACATCTGGGACATTTTGGAGAGGTTCTTGAGGAGAATCATGTCTCCTATCGCTATCATGAGCTAGGCGAGCCGTTCGTTGAAGAACAACATGACGGTTTGATCATTATGGGCGGACCTATGTCAGCCAATGACGATTTGCCGGGGTTGCGGGATGAGCTTGGAAGGATCGAGAAGGCCCTGCATGATGACTTGCCGATGTTGGGGATTTGTCTCGGATCGCAGTTGATTGCGCGGGCGCTGGGGGCTCGGGTGTATCGGAATCGGGAGTTGGAGATTGGGTGGGAGGCGGTTTGGTTTACCGAGGCGGCGCGGGATGACGCGTTGTTCGGAGGGATGGCATCGCCGGAGACATTCTTTCATTGGCACGGGGAGACATTCGATTTGCCCGCGGGGGCGGAGTGGCTGGCTTACTCGGAGAAGTGCAAGCATCAGGCTTATCGGTATGGGAGCCACGTTTATGGGATTCAGTTTCATCCGGAGATTACCGCGGAGATGATCGCGGATTGGTGCGTGCAGCCGGTGAATTGCGGGGATGTGGAGGCGGTGGGGGTGATCGATCCGGTTGCTTATGATACGCGGGAGAGGGCTAGGAGGATTGTTGAGGGATGGGTGGGCTGTTTCGCCGGTTTGGGGAGGGCAGGTCGGGAACCTGCCCCACTGGGATGAGTAAAGCTGTTTTGAGCGGAGGACAGGTTGGGGACCTGTCCTACTTGGTGCTGATGGTTGGTGTGGTGTGTAGCGCTGCGGCGGGGCAGTCTTTGCAGAAATTCCGGACTTTTTATTCATTTGACGAGGTTGGGGTTTTGGGGGGAGTGTTTCCGCCGCCGAAGGTCGCGGTTGCTTCGGATGGGGTTCGATGGGCTGCCGCGGCGCGAGGCGTGTATCGCGGCTCCAAGGAATATTTTGCCGGGAAGAGATATTTGCCGGACGACGACGTGGTTGGGCTATTTCCGGATGATTCGAGAGGCATGTGGGTGCGGACGCGGACCGGCTTTTCGCATATCGAGCTGCGCGAAATGACGCTGGAGCAGAAAGCCGCCGCGTTTGAGGAGCGCATCACGCGGCGGCATGACCGGTATGGGATGGTCGCGGATTCGCAACTAGCGGTACCTGGGAATTTATCGACCAACGTTCTCGAGGCGAACGACAACGATGGGTTGTGGACGGCCATGTATGGGGCGGGGGAGTGTTTTCGCTATGCGGTGACGAAGGATCCGGATGCGCTGGCTCGGGCTACGAAGGCGGTTGAGGCGGTTTTGTTTCTCGAAGAAGTTACGGGCGTTCCCGGGCTGCCCGCTCGGTCGTATGTGAAGGCGGGAGATCCGCGTCCTAAGGATGGGACTTGGCACTGGACTAGCGACAAGCAGATTCAGTGGAAGGGCGATACCAGCTCCGATGAGATTGTCGGGCATTTTTTCATTTTGAGTATCGCTTACGATTTGTTGCCGGATGAAAGGCTGAAGGCTCGGATGGCTGGGGCGGCGCGGAAGATGATGGACTATATCGTTGCGCATGGGTACAACCTGATCGACGTTACGGGGAAGCCGACAACTTGGGGGAAATGGTCGCCGGAGTATTTCAGCGGGCGAGGGAAGTCAGATAGCGCGCTGAACGCGGCGGAGCTGTTGAGTTTTTTGAAGGTCACCGAGCACATGACGGGTGATCCGAAGTACGCGGCGGAATACAAGAAGGTCGCGGTGGACATGAAGTATGCTCAGCAGGCGGCCCGGTATCTGGAGTTGCGGGTGGAGATTAATTATTCGGATGAGGAGCTGGCGATGTTGTCGTTTTATCCATTCTTCCGGTATGGGACCGATCCGTGGATGGTGAAGGCGCTCGATCAGTGGTGGGTGAATTGTCAGAGGGAGAAGAATCCGTTGTGGACCTATATTTACGGGGTCGGGAGGCCGGGCGAGAAGGTCGATTTGGAGGGGGCGCGGGAGACTTTGGAGCGGATTCCGATGGATTTGATTTCGTGGAAGGTCGTGAATTCGGATCGCAAGGATGTCGTGATGGAGAAGGAGCTCGACCGGGCGCATGAGAGGCAGGCGAAGACTCTACTACCTGCGGATGAGAGGCCGGTGATGAAGTGGAATGGCAACCCTTTTGTCGTGGATGGGGGCAATGGAGGGTTTTCGGAGGACGATGGAGGATTCTTTCTGCTGGCGTATTGGATGGGCCGGTACACGGGCAGCGTGCCCGCTTCGCGATGATCGCGTATCATGAAGAAGAAGACATAAATTAGCCGCCGATGAACGCGGATCAACGCCGATAAGACGATGTTTGCGAATCGGCCCACGAAGTAGCTACGTTAGGAGAAAATCATGCAGAATTCGGTTCTTGTGCCCATGGTGGTGGAGCAGACTTCCCGCGGAGAGCGTGCGTTCGACATCTACTCGCGGCTGCTGAAAGAGAACATCATTTTTCTGGGCACGCCGATTGACGATAACGTCGCGAATCTGATTATTGCGCAGATGCTGTTCCTGGCCGCTGAGGATCCGGAGAAGGATATTTCGATTTATATCAATTCACCGGGCGGTTCGATTACCGCAGGGTTGGCGATTCTGGACACGATGCGGCTGGTGGAGCCGGAGATCGTGACGTATTGCATCGGACAGGCAGCGTCGATGGCGGCGGTTCTGCTGGCCTGCGGCAGCAAGGGCAAGCGGTTCAGCTTGCCGCATTCGCGAATTTTGATCCATCAGCCGTCGATGAGCGGGCTGGCCGGACAGGCGACTGATATCGACATTTATGCGCGGGAAATTCTGCGCATGCGCGAGACGCTGAACATGATTCTGGCCAACGCCACGGGCCAGCCAGTGGACAAGATTGCGCGCGATGTGGATCGCGACTATATTCTGGAGCCCGATCAGGCGCTGGAATACGGGCTGATCGACCGCATTATCGACAGCCGCAAACTGGTTCCGGTGGCGAAGTAGACCGGGAAACCTTGGGGTCCTGGAACCGCGGTTCTGGAACGCCCCTATTATCGCTTAGTACGGTAATTCATTGATCTGACAAGCTATGTTCGCTCGTAAGCCGAGCAAGAACGAGGACAAACAGATCATGAAACGCTACTTAACATTGACTATCTTGACGCTGGGAATTTCGGCATCCGCTTTCGGGTCGCAGGGAAGCACGCCGTCGCCGAGCCCCATTACCTTCTTTTTCGGAGGATGCGGATTGATTGTTCTGGTCATGGCGCGGCTGGTCTGGAAGACCAGGAAAATGGGCAAGCAAGCGGAGCTATCATCTGAGTATGAGAACAGCAATTCTCTCCCTGTCGGCTTTCCTGATTCCGATGGCGCGGGCGGCGGAGATTCCCAAGGATACGCATGTGCTGCTGAAGATGGTCAACTCGATCAGCACGCGGACGGCGCAGGAGGGGGCACAAGTCTATATGCAGACTGCGTCGCCCATCTCCGATGGTCATAACGTAATCGTGCCGGTGGGATCGTACGTGCAGGGGACGGTCTTTCTCGCGAAGCGCAGCGGCAAGGTCTCGGGGCGCGCGCAACTGGCGATTCGCCTGGAAGTGCTGACGCTGCCGGGCGGGAAGACTCTGAAATTTTCGCCGCATGTAAGCTCGGTCGATGACGGCGAGAGCACGCAGAAGGTAGTGAATGACGAAGGAAAGATCGAGCAGGGATCGAATGTCGGGAAGGACGCGGAGCGGATCGCGATCCTGGCGGGTTCGGGCGCGGGTATCGGAGGAATCGCGGACCGGAGTTGGACCGGCGCGGGGATTGGAGCGGGAGCGGGGAGTGCGGTCGGGCTCGCGACTACGCTGCTGACGCGGGGCAGAGAGGTCGAGTTGCGGCAAGGGTCGAGCTTGGATGTGGTGTTCGATCGGGCGTTGATCGTCGATTAGTGAAGAGGGCAGGTCGGGAACCTGCCCCGCTGTTCAGGATCAGGCTTTGCCTAGGGTCCAGCCTTTGCGGAAGGCGGGCTTGATCAGTTTGTTGGCTTCCGCGTTGTTGGTCCTCATCTTTTCGCTATCCCATTCGAGCTTGCCTTCGAAGCGCAGCGCCAGTGTTCCCAGCAGAATCCATTCGGTGAATGGGCCGGCGATGGCGAAATTCGAGTCGGCCGGTTCGCCGGTTTTTGCGGCGTGAATCCAATCGGCGTGATGGCCGGCTTCGCTGCTGGCCGGGGCTCGCTTGAGGATCGCAGGCGGCATTTTGTAATCCTTCATGCGCTCCGCGGGGACCAGGCGAGTGCCTTCGCCGTAAGTTCCGGTGGTGATGAATCCTTTGTCGCCGATAAACAGGCTGCCGTTATAAGAGATGCGGCCTTTGCGCTCCGGCGCGGGCTGGCCTTCACGCGGAGGACGCGGGAGGTCGCCCAGAATTTCATCCTGCGAGAGACCGTCTGGAGCGGCGGGCGGTTCGGCCATGCCGTCGTGCCAGAAAATTTTCACCGGAGGCATGTTGCCGCGCTGCGGGAAGTCGAAACGGATGATGGATTTCTTCGGGAACATGAAGGAGCTCTTGCCTTCCTGCATGATGCACTCGACGCTGGTGGGCGCGCCCAGCATCAGAGCCATGTTCGGAGCTCCTAAAATGTGGCACGCCATGTCCCCGAGGGCTCCGCAGCCGTAGTCGTAAAATCCACGCCAGTTGAAGGGCGCGATTTCCTTGCTGTAAGGACGGCCGGCAGTGGAGACGCCGGTCCAGGAATCCCAATCCATGGTGGAGGGAACAGGTTCGGCGGCGGGTTCCACGGTGAGGCCTTGCGGCCAGATCGGGCGATTGGTCCAGGCGTGGACTTCGCCGACGTTGCCGATGGCTCCGTCCCAGATCATCTCTGCGCACTGGCGTGTGCCTTCGTTCGAATATCCCTGGTTGCCCATCTGCGTCGCGACCTTGTATTTCGCGGCGAGGTGAGTGAGCAGGCGCGCTTCCCAGATAGTTCGGGTGAGAGGCTTCTGACAGTAGACGTGCTTGCCGCGCTCCATCGCCCAGGTGGTGCAGATGGCGTGCATGAAATCCGGCGTAGCGACGATGACGGCGTCGATGTTCTTCTCTTTATCGAACATCTGGCGGAAGTCGGTATACCTAGGCGCTTTGTCGAATTTTTCGAACATCTGCTTGGCGCTGACGGCATCGGGGTCGCAGAGTGCGACGATGTTTTCCTTGGCGGCGCTGCAAATGTTAATGCTCGATCGGGCCTTGCCTCCCGCGCCGATGGAAGCGATGTTCAGTTTTTCATTCGGCGACTTGAAGCCGAGCATCTTGAGGTTCGGCGAGCTGCCGAATCCCGCGGCGGGGACGGCTCCAGCGAGCAGGGAGCCGAAGAAAAAGTGGCGTCGATTGAGGGTGTAATTTGACATGGCGTACGAGGCCCGGAAGGCTTCTCCTAAAAAGGCAGTTTAGCAGAGTGGGGAAAAACTTTTTCACGCAAAGCGGCGAAGCTCGCTAAGTCTCACGAAGTATTTCGTGAGGAATGGTGGGCGCGCAGGGACTCGAACCCCGGACCCCCTCGGTGTAAACGAGGTGCTCTAACCAACTGAGCTACGCGCCCGAAAACTTTAGTCTATCAGTTGCTCGCGGAGCCTTCTTCGGTGGGATAATTTTTCGAGTACCAGTCCGTGTGCATATTGGTGGGGATGTCCAGGACGCGGACGTGCGTGAATCCCATTTCCTTTAGCGTGCGATACGCGGGGCGGATGTTCGGGCATTTCACCATGGGGCAGCAGCCGCAGTAGATCACCAGGTCGGCATCCTTGGGGAGATTTGCGACGGCTTTCTTCAGCATATCGATGCCTTCGGGCTTGGAGCCGGGTCCGGCGAAACCGGCGTGCTGGATGTGTTTCAGCTTATAGAGATTCGGAAACGCCACGCAGAGTATGGTCGCCTTCGAGTCCTTCATTTGGCTGGCCAGAACCGAGGGCTCCACGATGTCGAATTTGGTCCACGGATCGGAGGCGTCCTGGCAGAGACATAGAGTAGCGACTAGCGCGATCCACAAGAAATTCCGCATGTGGGTAGCATAACTCAAAATCGGAACCATGATAATAAAGGCCAACTGCACCGCTAAAGTGATATTATGACCGAGGTTATGAACAATCGATTCACTCGCCGCGCCGCGATGCACGCCATCGGCGCCGGTGCGGGCTTACTTCCTTTTTCCGGTGCTCTTTCCGCGCAGCAGTTGAATGCTCCTCCGGTGAGCGGAGGGCCGATAGGAGGGCCGAGCACTTCCACCGTGGAGGATCGCGACCGCCGCATGGAATGGTGGCACGAAGCTCGCTTCGGCATGTTCATTCACTGGGGACTTTATAGCGTGTACGGCCGCCATGAGTGGGTGATGGAGAACGAAGGCATTCCGGTAGCCGAGTATGAGCAGACGGCCAAGCGGTTCAAGCCCGAGCCGAACGCGGCGCGCGCCTGGGCAAAGCTCGCGAAAAAGGCCGGCATGAAGTACATGGTGATGACCACTAAGCATCACGAGGGATTCTGCCACTTCGATTCGAAACTTACGAATTATACGGCGCCCAAAACCGCCTGCGGACGCGACTTGGTTCGCGAATTCGTGGATGCAGCCCGCGCGGAAGATCTGCGCGTGGGATTTTATTACTCCTTGATGGACTGGCATCATCCCGACGGCGCCTTGTGCGCGACCGATGACGAGGCCCGGCGGCGGTTCGTCGATTATATCCACGGACAGGTCCGCGAGCTGTGCACGAATTACGAAAAAATAGACGTGCTCTGGTACGACGTAAATTGGCCTTTGAAACCCGAAGGGTGGGAGGCGGTGAAGCTCAACCTGATGGTGCGGGAGCTGCAACCTGAGATCCTCATCAATAACCGGACCGGCATCCCGGAAGATTTTATGACCCCGGAGCAAACCATCCGCGCCGAACCCGAGCCGTGGGAATCCTGCATGACCATGAACGACAGTTGGGGCTACCAGAAGGCCGACGATAACTGGAAAACTCCGAAGAATATCGTGCGTAACCTGATCCGCTGCACACGCGACAACGGAAACTATCTGCTCAATATCGGCCCCAAAGGGGACGGCAGCATTCCATCCGAGTCTGTCAGCATTTTGACGGAGGTCGGCCGGTGGATGGATAAACACGCAGACATCATCCGCGGGCCGGTTGGCAAATCCAAAGTGAAACGCGGCCAGTTTTCGGATTTCATCGAGAGAGGAAACAAACTGTACATCATGGTGCAGTTCTGGCCGGGCAGCGAGCTCTCGATCGGCGGGCTGATGACCAAGGCGATCTCCGCCAAAGTTTACGGCACCTCGACGCCGCTGAAAATCGAGCAGAGCGATTTTCGTCTGCGTCTTTCGGGACTGCCCGCTACGGCTCCCGATCCTCTGGTATCGGTAGTGGAAGTGGAGTTCGCGGAGACACCAGCGCAGGATAATCTCGCGGTGCGGCGGAATCGCATGCGCGGGATGGTCGGAATTTAGTTCGCAAATCAAGCGCCGGATCCGGGTCCGCCGCGGACGAGGGCGTCCGCCCCACCTGCTGCTCAATCTACACTGTATTGATATCGTTCAATGTGGAATTTTAGGCGGGATCTTTTCGCGCTCCTGATCCTGGCTGCGATCACGATCGCCCAGGGTTTCTACGCTTCAAAACTGAACGTCGATTTTTATAAGGCGCACGCGCCGTTTTTCGATTCTTGTTCCTATGGGAATCAATTCGCGATCGTCGCTTATCGCGCGCGCTCGCTGGGTTTCCTCGCCGGTATCAAGGACAGTCTTTCGGGCGACGAAGGCCGGAACGTCTCCTTACCGTTTCTCGAAGCGACTCTGCTCGCGCCGATCGTTGCGCCGTCGCGGATCATGCAGGTCTGGCTTCAATCCATCTGGATGGTGGCGCTGGCGCTCTCGCTCTATTGGTATTTCGCCCGCTACCGGCTCGTCAACCGATGGCTGGCTATTCTACTCGTGCTCCCCTTCATCTCCTTCGCGCGGGTTTACGACTGGAACGGAGGGCTCCCGGATTTCCGCATGGACCTCTCGCTCTACATCTTCGCGTCGCTTACCGCGATCTGGTACCTGGGGACCTATGAGACGGAATCGCGCGTGCCGTGGGTCCTCGCGGGCGTCTCGGCGATGCTCGCTTGCCTCGCACGGGCTACCGCGCCGATTTATTTACTGGTGATGCTCGGCCCTCTTCTGGCAATCCGGCTGGCGGCGGCACGAGGTAAGCGGCGCGTGATTGTCGAAAACGTTCTGTGGATGTGCGTGCCGGCGATGATCGCAATCGGAGCCTTCCTGGCTTACAACTTCTCCTATCTCTACTTCTATTACGTCACCTGGAGTCCGGACGCGAACCGCCATTTGCCGTGGAGCGAAAGCGCGATCCATTTCGCGATGGCGGAGTCGCATATGGGTATCGTGACGATGTGGTGCGCGCTGGCTGCGGGCGCGATCAATTTCGCGTGTGTCCGCAGGCGGTTTCCCACGCTCGATTGGAAGCCGGTCTGGCTGGCGCTCGCTCCTCCTTTATTCCTGATGGTTCGCGGCGCGGGATTAAATCCGTTCGTTTCGATGCCCGCTGTCTTCGGATTTTTTCTTTTCGCCTGCGTTCCTTTCGAAGGCGTGCAGCCTGCCGCCCGATTCCTGTGGGGCCGCGCGGCGATCGGCATTCTGTTCGCCAGCGGCGCGATCGCGGCCGCGGCATCGGCTGGCCGGCCGCAGCTCTACACCGGTTCGAACATGACCAGCATGCCGGGCATCCGCGCGATAATCGATCGCGCCAGCCGCGACGCGAACGCGAAGGGATGGCCGCGCGTCGAGATGTATGCGCCGATGCTCGGCGATTTTCATTCCTGCTCGGTATCCAACGTTCTGACTTACGAATACGGCGCGATTCCCAGGGATGACAAGGCGATGTACATCCCGCATGGATTGATTTATCACTTTCCCATGGAGCTGACTTTCATGGCGCCGGACGAGCTGTTTTGGAAGAGCAATCTGCATGGCGATTCCGTGCAGGAGCGCCTTGACGACGCGGTATCGATCATCGCCGCGAGTCCAGATTATGTGTTTCTGCCGGACGAGGCGACCCTCAAATGGCTGGAACAGGAGCGATCCATGTACTACATCAACCGCAAGACGCGCGAGCTGCGGTCGCGCCTGCTCGCGCTGGGAACCTGGGTGAAACTGGGCGATCCCGTGCCGGTCAGCCCCAACGAGAAGATTGAAGTGTACGCCTACCGCGGAGTTTACTGAGCCTTTGGGCAATCGATGCGCGTCAACCGGTAGTCGTTATCGGAGACGTAGAAGCAATACAACTGGTGTCCGGGACGAGCCGCCGGCGCTGGAGGCGGAGGTCCCAACCCCCGGTTCTCATTCACGTACAGGATCGCCGGGCGGATCTCCGAATCGTAGAATTTCATTCCGTAGTCCATCAGCATGATGGTTTGAATGTGGCCGCCTCCAAACTGCGAAAACCCGCTCCGCCAGTAATCTCTCATCAGAGGAGGCACGGGCAAGGACATGAAAATGGTGTCTCCCATTCGCGGCCGAATTCCGGTGGCCAGCAGTTGCGTCCGGATATACGAGTCGTAGGCCCAGCTGGTTTCGTGTTCGTACAAAATGGAGTTCATCGCCATGGCTTCCGCGCCGGAAACGGCCAACAGGACGGCTGGAATAGCGTAGCGCATCACTGTGATTCTTGAGGCCAGCGCCCACGATGTCGCGGCAGCCGTGAGCAGCGATAATCCGATTCCGACTAAGGTGAGCATGCGCGACGGAACAAATAGAGCGTTGGCCGTGAATCCAATTAACGGCGAGAATAGAGCCAGGTAGAATCCGGTGATGAGCAACGGAATCATGATCGCCTTTTCCGGCCGAATGACGGGAGCCGTCCACAACAGAAACGCGACGCCCGCGCCTACGCCCAGCGCCGTGATCGCCGCGTAGGCGCCGTGCGGAACGTATTTCCAGAAGCCCTCGATTCCATGCCGCAGCAGCACGAAGTGGCCGTCGCCCATACCGGTGTTCAAACCGCTTTTGAAGATCGTGCGAAGCTGCGCGAGGAGTATGCTGACCTGCGATTCCTTCACCCGATCGCCGTTGCGCTGCCACAGCAACGGTACATCCTTCGGCGTCGACAGGTAGATCACGGAGACGTGGAACAGGAACGCGAGCAGCGGTAAGAACGTGGCCGCGAACGCGCGCCTTTCGATCGGCTGCCGGCGCAGACGGCAATGGAGCCAGTAAAGCAAAGGGTAAAACGGGGCCAGCACAATCAGGATCTCGCATAGCAGGACGTTCAGCCAGTTGATCGCCGCGATCAGGCCGCCTTTTTCCCAAGGTCCCAGGCGACTGGAAAGCGCGATCCAGACGGAGAGAAAGAGAACGTTCGCGGTAACCAGATATGCGCCCGCCGACATCCACGTCACTGTCTCGTACTTTCCAATGTATGCCAGATAAAAAATTGCGGCCAGAAGTGCGGGCGCGGCGCCCAGAAGCTTCACAAGGACGGCATAGAGTAGTAGAGCCGATAACACCAACAGCGCGAAGTAGAACAAGTGCGTGCGCCAGGTGTCCTGGCCATTCATGTCGTAAATCAGGGTGTAGAACGGAGTCAGGAACGCGCGGTATCGGGCCTCATGAAAGTAATTCCAGGAATTGATGGCGGAGTGGGACATGAACAGCACATCGTCTTGCTGAACGGTGATGTCGCCGTTGGTGCTGGAAAATATAAAGAGCGCCAGCAGGATAATCGTCACACAGCCCGCTATCAGTTGGCCGCGGCTGGTTCGCGTCGTCCGGTTGTTCAGATAGATCAGATTATCATGCATGAGGAACAGTGCGATCCTGGTCGTACTTCTGTGCCGCTCCGCGCAACGATTTCCGACTTGTGACACACTAAGTAGGTTCGGGAGGGAAGCAGTGGAGCTCGTTGGGCGAGTCGTTTCTCATTATCAATTCCTTGAAAAGTTGGGGGCCGGCGGCATGGGCGATATTTATAAAGCCCATGACGCGCGCTTGAACCGGTTTGTCGCCGTGAAGGTCCTCTCTTCCGCCAACGCCGGCGATCCCGAACGCCGCCGGCGCTTTATTCAGGAAGCCCAAGCCGCTTCCGGCCTCAATCATCCCAACATCATCACCGTTCACGATATCGTCAATGAGCCGGAAGGCGATTACATGGTGATGGAGTTCGTTTCCGGCAAAACCCTGGTGGACCTGATTCCGAAAGGCGGGCTCCGTCCGCCGCAGGCTTTGAAATATGGCGTGCAGATGGCGGACGCGCTCAGTGTTGCGCATGCGGCCGGCATCGTCCATCGCGATTTGAAGCCGGGCAACGTGATGGTCACCGATTCGGGCCTGGTGAAAGTGCTCGATTTCGGGCTTGCAAAGTTGACCGACCGTGGACCCGCAAGCAATATCAACGACAACACGCAGACCATCGCGGACGCTCCTTTGACTGTCGAAGGCTCCATCATCGGAACTGTCAGCTACATGTCGCCGGAGCAGGCGCAGGGTAAGAAAGTGGATACGCGCTCTGATATTTTTTCCTTCGGAGTGGTGTTTTACGAAATGCTCACCGGCACGCGGGCATTCAGCGGCGATTCGGCGTTGTCGACGCTCTCGGCGATTCTGCGCGATGAGCATAAGCCGATGGTGGAGATCGCGCCCGATGTTCCTCCGCAGCTTGAATTGCTGATCACGCGCTGCCTGCGCAAGAATCCTGATGAGCGCTGGCAATCGATGAAAGACGTGCTGGCCGCACTGGGCGCGCTGAAGCATGAGTCGGATTCGGGTCAGCTCTACCGGTCCAGAATTCAGGCCGTCGAGATGACTCCGCGTCCGCCGGGTGCGAAGAAGTCTTCGTCCTTGCCTCTGGTGCTGGGACTTTCCGGCTTGCTCATTTTGATTCTGGGCGGCGTTGGGGGCGGCTTGTGGTGGATGAAGCATCATGCAGCTCCGCCGCCGGCGCCGGTGGTGGTCGAAGTGCCGGTCCCTGTCCCCGCGCCTCCGGTAGCTGTGCCGACGCCGGTCGAAACTCCTCCTCCGGCCGAAGCGGTCTTGAACAACGACAGCATCATTGAAATGGTCACGGAGAAGGTTCCCACCAGCGTGATCCTGAGCCAGATGCGGGCGACGAAAACCGACTTCGTTCTCACGTCGGCGGAGGTGATCCGCCTGAGCAAGGCTGGCGTCCCCGGACCGGTAATCGAGGCGATGCGCGATCCGAAGAAAATTCCCGCCGCGCCAGCGGATACTGCTAAAAAGACCACGGCGATTGCGTCCGGAAAGCCGACGGTGACTCCTCCGCCGGTGGTTGTGACGCCTCCCCCTCAGACCACCGCGAAGATGACCACGGCGCCAACCCCCGCGCCAACTCCCGTAAAGCCGGTCGCGCCCGCCGCCGTTCCCGTAAATGTGGCCGATGCAATGCCGTTCAGCATCACGCTGGCCGAGGATGTTCCTACGGACGCCGAAGAGGGTCGCGCGCTGCACTTCACCGTGGTCGACGGATTGAAGGTCGGCGATACGGTGGTGGTCGCGAAAGGCGCGTCGGTCACCGGTTCCATCGTCGAAGCAGCGGGAAAGAAAAAAGTCTTCGGCCTCGGCGGCAAAATGACCTTCCGGCTGCTGCAAGTGGATGCGGTGGACGGCAAGAAACTCAACGTGCGAGCCGAGCCGTCGCGCGGCAAAGACGGTCCGGCGAAGCGTCCGATCGACTCCGGTGCGAAAGGCAAAACCAAAGAAATCGCCGCCGCCGCGGGCAGCCAGTACGTCGCCTACATAGAAGGCGAACAGACCATTTCGGTTCACAAGTAAGCGTGTTAAATGGGGCAGATTCCCGATCTGCCCTACGTCTCAACCCGCGTCCCGCTGCGAATCCAGGAACGCCCGAGCCTCCGGAACCCTCGAAACTCCCAGCGACAAAATGATCGCCCTCTTCATCTCGGCATCTCTCTCCACCCGCCATCGGGCGATCAATATCTCGACCGCTTCCGGATCCGGGCACTCCCCCAGCGCCGCCGCCGCTTCGAACCGCAGATCCTCATTCGCACCCGTCAGAAATCGCGCGACAAAAGCGATCGATTCCCGCGGGTCGATTCCCAATAGCGAAAGAAAGCACTGCCCGATCACCGCCGGCTCCTTGTCCCCCGCCAGCGCTTTGACGCGCAGCATCAGGATGCTGTCCTGGCCGGGAAGCTGCGCGATCGCCCGCGCCGCATCGCTCCGGACGCGCACCTCCGGATCGGCCAGTAGATCGGCAAGTTGCATGAGAATCCTGTCGCGGGGCAGCGAGCACGCCACCAGCGCGAGGGCGCACGCACCGCGCAGGGTAGCGGCCGAATCCGCGCGCCCGCCCCAGACAGGCTCCATCTGCACGTGCGCGATCCCGCGCAGATAGACTGCCGGATCTTCGTGGCCCAGATCCTTCAGCGCCTTGACGATCGCGTTTTTCGCCCAGCAATTCGGATCGGTCTTAGCGGCATCCTTCATGAAACGCTCAAAGGCGGAAAGCAGATCCGGAATCAGTTCGCCCAGCAGCAAATCTCCCGCCACTGCCGCAGCCTTGGAACACACAAAATTATTGCGATCGCGCAGAGCCTTGCGCAGCGGCTCGATTGCACCCGCCGGTGCCAGTCGTAACCGTTCAATAGCCGCGACCTTTTCCTCAACAGCCTCCCGCTTCACTTCGCGAATACGAAATGAAGCCCGGTGGTGAACAGAATGTCGTTCGTCTTGCGCCCCGGCAGCGGATCGCTCAAGTAACGGTCGCTCGCCGAGATCTGGAACGACATCCATTTCTTAATCGCCGCCGCCGCCGAAATGTCGAAATTCATGCGGTAATTCCCGACGCTGCTCACGTTCGGATACATCGCCAGGTTTTCATGCATCGAGACAGTCTTGCTGAATTTGTGCGTAAACTCCTCGCCGATCAAAATCTCCGCATAGGTCTTGTTTAATCCGGGCGAGCCAGGGGGCGTAGTCGGCGTCGCCGAGAAAAACTCCTTATCCATCGACGCGCCCAGCGACAAATCGAGGATCGTGTTCGCCGTCTTGATCGCGTGATACCCCGCGCCGCCCGCTGGCGCGAACCGTAGATCCAGGCTCTGGAACTGATCGTTTTCCAGATCCACCAGCCCGAACACGTACATCTTGGGCATCAGGTTGAGGTTATACTGCAACCCGCCGCGCTTTGCGTTGGCCGTCGTCAGGTTCGGCCCCGACGCATTGCTGGTGGAATAAATCTGCGTGTAGTTGACCGTGATTTTATCCCGGCTCGTCGCCCGCACCGCGTTCGCCCCCAGCGTGAACGTCTCCGTCTCCGTGTTGCCCGCCGTCTGTGTGAACCCCAAATCGAACGCTCCGGTCCACAAATCGATCAACCGCGGATTCTTGTACCGCTCGATCTCCGTGTCGTACGCCTTCTGCTCCGGCTCAGACCGGACGGCCACCACCGATTCGCGCACCGCCGCCACCGTACCTGTCTCCTTGGTCGCGACCTGGAACTTCGTACCCTCCGTGGTCACGATACCCACCAGTCGCTGACCGTCTTTCAGCGTGATCGCCAACGGCTGCGTCGACGTAAGGGCAGTTACATTGTCCCAGGGGATCGTCACTTCCCCCGCCAAGTCCGATTTCAGAACCAGGTTCTTCCCGTCATACTTAGTTATGCTGCCGGATAATCGATCCCCGTTCTTAAGGGTTACTTGATCGGCTAATAAGACCTGAGTCAGGAGGAATATCGCAATGATCAGTTGTCGCATGATGTTATCGTCTATTGTCATACTATTTGCCGCGATTCCTCTACTTCAGGCGCAAGCGTTTCCCGCCGGCAATCAAGACTCCTTAGGCCGATCCAATCCCCGCGGCACTGTCATCGGATTCCTCACCGCCGCCCACAAAGGCGACTGGAATTCCGCCACTAAGTATCTGGAGAATGTGAGTGGCGACGACGCCGTCGAACTCTCGACCCAGCTCAGCGTCGTTCTGGACCAGGGTCTCCCCGCCGACCTCGACCGCCTCAGCGATCAGCCGGAGGGCAATTTAAAAGACAATCTGCCCGCCAACAAGGAACTCGCCGGCATCATAGAAACCAAGGGCGGCCCGCTGCCCGTGATGCTGGACCACGTACGCCGCGGCAACGATTCCATCTGGCTCTTCTCCCCGGACACCCTCAAGGAAATCCCCGCCGTCTACGACGAATTCAGTTCCACGTGGCTTTCCACCTACGTTCCCAAACCCCTTCTGCGCCGGGGATGGCTCGGCATGCCTTTGTGGCAATGGCTGATGCTCGCCATCGGAGTCGCGATCGCCCTTCTCGTCGCCGCCGCCATGCGCTTGATCGCCCTTCCCGTCCTTCGCCGGGTGTTCCGCGCGCTCACCGGCGAACAGGAGGACTGGCTGCTCGACCGCCTCATGGCCCCCCTCCGCGGATTGGTCTCCCTGCTCGTGCTGGAGGCGGCCATCTCCTCTCTCCACCTGCCTCTGTTCGCGCGCCAGTTTTGGTTTTTCGCCGGCGGAGGCGTATTCATCATCCTCTCCGGTTGGTTCTTTGTCCGCAGCGTCTTTGTTCTCGGCCGGCTGGTCGATCTCCGCCTCCAGCGCCGCGGCGAAGCCGACGCCACCGCCGTCATCCGGCTGTGCGAGCGTATCCTCAGCGTGCTCACGTTTTGTTTCGTCGTCTTTCTGCTGCTGAAACAGGTCGGCCTGGTTAAGGACGCCACCACTCTGGTCGCCGGCGTCAGCGTCGGAGGTATCGCCATCGCCTTCGCAGCGCAGAAGACGCTCGAAAATCTGTTCGGCGGCGTCTCCATCATCTTCGACAGAACCATCCGCGTCGGCGACTACTGCAAAATCGGCGCGCAAAGCGGCACGGTCGAAGACATCGGCCTGCGCTCCACCTCTCTTAAAACCGACGAGCGCACCGTGCTCACCATTCCGAACGGCCAGCTTTCGACCATGAACATCGAAAATTTCGCCCGCAAGGACAAAATGTTTTTCCACCACACCATCGGCATCCGCCGCGAAACCACCGCCAGCCAGATGCGAGCCCTTCTCGATGCGCTGCGCAAGCTGTTGGCCGACGATGCGCGGATCGAGACGTCCACCATTGGCGTGCGCCTGGTGAAATTCGCCCCTTCGTCCCTCGATATCGAAGTCGCCGCCTACGTCCTGGGCACCGACGGCACGAAATTCCTCCAGACCCAGGAAGACCTGCTGCTCCGGATCATGGACACCGTCGAAGCCAACGGCACCGCCGCCGCGTTCCCCTCGCAGACCCTATACATGGGACGCGACAAGAGCCCAATGCCGCCTGCGGAATCCAAGGGCTGATCCCCCGCAGTTATTTTCCGCTGGAGCCGGTCGCCGCCGCTTCGCACTGAGCGGCGAACACCGGAGCCAATTTGTATATGGTCGGGTTGTCCGGAGCCGCCCCAGCCCCGGCGGCCGCCGCGCCCGGAACTGCGCCGGTCTTTAGAAATGTGAGGAATGCCGCAAGCGTGGTATTGACGGATGCAAGCCCGGTCTGATCGCCAGTGGAATTCGCATTAATTGTGGTAGTCGTCGCGCCCAACCCCGTTGTCCCACCCAAGGTGCTGAATATTTTGGCGTTGGCGATGGTCGTCGAAGCCCCCACCGCGGTAAACGCCGCCGAAGCCAGTATCAGCCCCAGATTCACGATCTGCCACGTCGTGTTCGCCCTCTGAAAAAATAGTGCGCTTGCACCGCATTCGGTCGTCACCCGAACAATGGCGCCTTGGGCGCAAGCATCCGTGACCGGGTTAGCCATGCAACCCGGAGTCGCGGCTAAGACCTTCCAGGCGTCAGCATTGTTCGCAACAAACTGCCTCTTGTTCTTGGTAAATTTCGGGGTCGTTTGCGCGAACGCTCCCCCGGGAAACGCCAACAGAAATGTGATCAGTAGAGAACACGCACCCCGCGTCATAAATCACCCTCCGACTTTATTTAGGGATTATGATACTACTTTTCGCTCACGGACGATAATCAAATTTATAAATAAATGTAATTACCGTTTAATGCCGGTGCCCTCAATGCTTCACCACCTTCCCGCCCTTCATCACAAACGCCACCTTGCGAACACTGGTAATGTCCTCCAAAGGATTCCCCTCCACCGCCACCAGATCCGCCTCAAATCCCTGCGCGACAGTGCCGATCTTATCGCCCATCCGCAGCGAAGCCGCCGCCATCGATGTCGCACTGATAATTGCGTCCATCGGCTTGTCGCCTCCATCCTTCACGCGATAAATAAACTCCTCGAAGTTCCGCCCGTGCGACCCCGCCACCGCGTCCGTCCCGAATACGATCATCACCCGGTGAGCCCTTGCCCTCCGCAGCACATCGGCGACCATCGGCAGAGCCTTCTCCATGTACGCGAACCCTTCGTCGTTATAATTCCCCAGGCCCAGATACTTCGGTTTATTTTCGATGTAATTATGCAGCACCAGAAAATTAGGATCGAAAAACACGCCCTTCTCGCGCATTAAATCGAGCGTCGCATCGTCCAGCATCGTCCCATGCTCGATGCCAGTGCATCCCGCCAGAATCGCCGCCCGCGCGCCGTCCGTCGCATGTGCGTGCACCACCGCGCGCAGCCCTTGCGCCTTCGCCTCGCCGCACGTAGCGTCGATCTGCTCGGTGGTCATGGTCTGCTTGCCTCCGTCGCGAATGCTGGCCGTCGCAAACAGCTTGATCACGTCGCCGCCTTCGCTCTTCACCTGCCGCACAATCTCGCGAATCTTCTCCGGATCGCCGGACCGCTCATTGATCTGCCGCAGCGAAGTCAAAATGCGTGGCCCCTCGCGCTCCCCTTTGTTAATCGAATCGCGCAGAGGCTTATCCACCAGCGCGCCCAGGCTCTGAATCGTGGTAAAGCCCGCCAGCAGCGTGACCTTCGCGTTTTCGGCAGCGTAGCCGAGCTTCTGTTCCATCGACTCGCGCCCCGTAAACCAGCGCCCGTTTTCATCGAAATGCCAGTCCGGATGCGTGTGCGTATCGATCCACCCCGGCATCAGCGTCATGCCCTTCAGATCGTAATCGGCCTTCGCATTCCCGCCGATCTTGACGATCTTCGACCCCTCAATCGTCACCGTGGCATTGCGCGCCACGCCGCCCTTTCCATCCAGCAACCGGTCCGCATGAATAACAACAGTCTGCGCCGCAGCCGTAGCCGTAGCCGCCGCGAGAATCCATAAAAACTTCATGAAGAAAACGGTACCACGAGTCAAAGGTGAAGGCACGGACTTTAGTCTGTGTGTGTTTGTAGCGCACGCACTCTTGCGTGCCGCGTCGACACTCGTGTCGCCGCCCGGATCAACAACCTAATTCCGATTCCCCTGCGGCTCCGTCCGCCCCGCCAGCGGCCTCACGACCTTCCCTCCGCACACGCCCACTCCCGTATTCATCAGCGCGTTCAGGAAGTTGTACAGAACGTTATAAACCATCTGCTCCGTGACCGGAACTTTATTCGGCAGCCGAAAACTGGCCGGCAATTCTTTATTGATTTGCAGCCGAATGGAATGCGGCAGCGCCCGCCCCTTCGGATCCCTCTGATTCGCGAGTTGAATTGGAGTTTGCAGCACGCTCCCGCTCAGCCCGTCGACATAAAACTGGCAGCGCGAAAACCAATGCACGTTCGCCGGATCGGCCGCATCGAAAAGCAGCAGAGGTGTCTGCCGCCCTTCGGCATTCAGGTCGATCACCACCCGCCGCGATTGATCGTCCAGCCGAAATTCAAAGCCGGCCTGGCGCGCGATGTTCTCCAGAAACTCCGGATCGAGTTCCAGGAGCAAAAACTTATTCGCGCCCGCCTTTAGCACCTGCATACTGAAGTCATTCTATCAGCCGCTATAGTGAAAGTATCCACGTAAATGAAGAATCTTGTTTTATTCGATATCGACGGCACCCTCCTCCGCAAAGCCGGCGGCCATCACCGCGAAGCCTTGATCGAGGCCGTCCGCCGCATCACCGGCCTCGAAACCACGACGGACAATGTTCCGGTGGTCGGCATGCTCGATGGCGATATTCTCACCCAGATGCTCTCGAACGCCGGAGCCTCGCGCGCGCAAATCCGCCGCCACATGCCCGCGGTCATGGAACATGCCCAGCGCATTTACGTGCGCCGCTGCCCCGATCTTCGCCGCAAAGTTTGCCCCGGAGCCCGCATGCTGCTCTATCGCCTGTTTCGCAAAGGAGTCGCCACCGGTCTGGTCACCGGCAACCTCACCCGCATCGGCTGGAAAAAAATGGAGAACGCCGGCCTCCGCCAATACCTCCAATTCGGAGCGTTCGCGGAACTCGCAAGAGACCGCGCGGGCCTGGTCCGCATCGCCGTCCGCCGCGCAAAGCAGGAAGGTTGGATCGACGCAAAGAGCCGCATCGCGCTAATCGGCGATCATCCCAACGACATCAACGCCGCCAAAGCCAATCAGGTGCGCTCCATCGCCGTAGCCACCGGCTTGGTCGGCACCGGCGAACTGGCAACCCATAAACCCGACGTCCTGGTCCCCGACCTCCGCTCGTTATCAATGGAGGAACTATTCGGATGAAAAAACTGCTGGCATCCTTGGCACTGATTCTCGTCGGCTGCACCTCACCGGAAGCCTCCGGAGTAAAAGTAATCGTAGGAGCAAAGCTAGGCGCCATCGACTATTCGGTAGTCGTAATCGAAAACGGAAAAATAACCGCCGCCGGCCCCCAATCGCAGATCCCGGTCCCGAAAGGCTCCGCCATAACCAGCGGCCTGGGCATGACCCTCGAACCCGACGGCGACCCCATCGAGCCCGGCCACCCCGCCAACCTGATCCTAAAAGGCCCCACGACAAAAAAAATGCACAACGGCGAATGGATCACCCCGTAGCCTCTTTGCGCTATCGGCGTTCATCGGCGGCCCAAAATTGTCTTCGTATTCTCCCGGTGTTGAGTCAACACTAGTACCAACGCCGACTCCCTCACCCCAACTTCCAAGCCCCCCGATAATCCCGCATCAACCACGAATGAGCCTCCGCATCCCCCATGACTTCTTCCTTACCCGCATCCCACCGCAAAGTCCTCCCCAGCCGGGTAGAAATATTTCCCAGGTGACACATCACCGCCGTAAGATGCCCTTCGAGAATATCTCCATTCGGTCGAGCGCGGCTCTTCATGCAATCCAGAAAATTCCGCACATGCGGAACATTCAGATCGACGCCCTTCACTTCCATCGCATCCATCAACGGAGTTTTATTCTGGATCTCCGGCTTGATCTTGAACCCTCCGCGCGTCAGCGACATCATGCCCTTCGTGCCATAGATATTGAGAGTGATCGGATCGCCCTCGCCAATCTCGCTGGTCGTCCAGGTCACGACAACTTTGTTGAACTGATACGTCACCTGCTGCGTGTCCGGGGTCTCGCCTCCATCGGTGAGCGCATACCGCCCGCCCGCGCCCGAAACCGCGGCAGCGGCATCCTCGCCCACGATCCAGCGCGCGATATCCAGATGATGCGCGCCCCAATTCGTCATCTGCCCGCCCGAATAATCCCAGAACCAGCGAAAGTTATAAATGCACTTGAACGGATCGAAAGGAATCTTCTTCGCCGGTCCCAGCCACATGTCGAAATCGAGCGCCGGCGTCAACCCCGACGCCAGTTCCGTCGGCTTCAATCCCGGAAAAATATTGCGCTGATAGCCCGCGGCGATGCGATGCACCTCGCCGATGTGTCCTCCGCGAATCAGTTGAACCGCCTGCGCATAATGCGCGCCGGAGCGTTGCTGGCATCCCGTCTGCACCACGCGTTTACTGCGCCGCGCAGCCTCTACCATCTTGCGCCCCTCGCCCACCATCAGCGTCAGAGGCTTCTCGCAGTAAACATCCTTGCCCGCCTCGCAAGCCGCAACGGTCATCAGCGCATGCCAATGATCCGGAGCCGCAACAATCACCGCATCAATGTCATGTTGATCTAACAGCCTCCGAAAGTCTGAATACGGCTTCGCCCGCCCCTCCGTCATCGCGATCCCTTTTTCGCGAAACGGATCGTAGACATCGCAAACCGCAACCGGCTCAACCTCTGGCTGCTTGAGAAAATTTCCCCAATCCTCTCGCCCGCGTCCCCCCGACCCGATCAGCCCCACGCGGATCCGATCGTTCGCCCCCAGAATTCGTGTAGCGCTCAGCGCAGTAGCGATCGCCGCTCGTCGAGTGATCATAATCCGATAGTATATGAAGTTAATGGCCCGATTTGTACCGCTAAAGTGGGGCAGGTTCCCGACCTGCCCATCGGAAGGGAAATGCTAACCCGCCGCCAAGCCATTGCAGCATTCGCCGCAGGAGCCCCCGCACTCCTCTCCGCCCCTCTCTCCACCGATATCAAAATCGCCGAAGTCCGCACCTCCTACGAAGACTTCCTCTACCGCACTCCCATAAAATTCGGAGGCTCCGTAGTCGATCGCGTCACGCTCTGCAACGTTCATTGCCGCGTAGAAAGCCGCACCGGCCGCAGCGCGATCGGCTTCGGCTCCATGTCGATGGGCAACGTCTGGTCGTTCCCTTCGAAGAAACTCACCTACGCGCAAACTCTAGCAGCGATGAAGGATCTGGCCGAGCGGATTTCTAAAATCACCGAAGCTCATTCCGACTTCGGCCATCCGATCGACCTCAATCTTGCGCTCGCGCCGCAATATTCTCGGGCTGCCGCGGAAATTTCGAAAAGTCTAGCCGAGCCGATTCCGCCGCTCTGCGTCCTGGTTACGGCAAGCCCTTTCGATGCAGCGGTTCACGATGCTTTTGGCAAATTGCACGGCCGCAATAGTTTTCAAACTTTGGGTCCTGAGTTTTTAAGAAACGATTTAGGTCATTACCTCGGTCCCGATTTTCGCGGCGAAACGCTCGACCGCTATGTGCTGCCGCGCGCTACTCCGCAACTACCTCTTTATCATCTGGTTGGCGCCGTCGATCCGATCCTGCCCGAAGACGTCATCAAGCCTGTTGGCGACGGATTGCCGGAGAATCTTCCCGAGTGGATTCGCTACAACGGCATCACCCATATCAAAATAAAACTGAATGGTGACGACCGCGATTGGGATTTGAACCGGGTTCTCCGTGTGCATCAAGCGGTTCAGAAAACGGCGGTTTATTCGCTGGATTTCAACGAAAAATGCCCTAATGTCGCCTATTTAATCGACTTCCTGCACGAGCTAAAATCGCGCTCTCCCGTCGCGTTTTCGCGCATTCAATACATCGAGCAGCCCACCGCTAGAGACCTGAAAGCAAACCCTCAAAACGTGGTCCATGAAGCCGCGAAAATCGTTCCGGTGGTGATCGACGAATCGCTGGTCAGCAAAGAGGCTTTTTTGCTAGCGCTCGAAATGGGTTATTCCGGGGCTGCGCTCAAGGCTTGTAAGGGCCAGACCGAGTCGCTGCTGATTGCCGCGCTGGGGCAAAAGAAGAAAGTATTTCTTTGCATTCAGGATCTTACGTGCCCTGGGGCGTCTCTGGTCCACTCCGTTTCGCTGGCTGCGCACATCCCAGGAGTCAAGGCGATTGAAGCTAATGCCCGCCAATATGTTCCGGCGGCAAATGTTGGATGGGAAAAGAAATTTCCGGGCATCTTTGTGGTCAAAGACGGCCTGATCCGGACCGACGGGCTAGATGAGCCGGGATTGATAGATGAGGCGAAAAAGCCTATGCTTTGTATGTTTTCCAAGCATTTTCCGGAGTTGAATTATGAGCAGCTCGGGAAAACCTGCCGCGATTTGGGTTTTACAGGAATCGATTTAACGGTGCGCCCAAAAGGCCACGTTTTGCCGGAGAGGGTTACCGAGGATTTGCCTCGGGCGGTCGAGGCGCTTCGCAAATCCGGGCTCGAAGTACCAATGATTACAACAGATATCACGTCCGCGGCCGGTGCCGGGGCGATTCTGAAAACGGCTGCCGGGCTGGGGATTTCCTATTTTAAACCCGGTTACTGGCGATACAATTCCGGCGATCCGCTGGCGCGTATTAAAGAGGTTGCGGCGGATATTCGCGGGATCGCCGAACTGGCTGCGGAGCACAAAATTGTCATGGGTCTACACAACCATTCCGGCACCTATGTTGGTGAATCGGTGTGGGATACATGGGAAATGATTCGCGATTTGGATCCGCGCTGGACCGGATTTTACTACGATCCTGGGCATGCGACGATCGAAGGCGGCCTGGGTGGACGCGAGATTTCGCAGAGGCTGGTGACTCCTCGTCTTAAGATGATCGCTTTAAAGGACTTCTACTGGAACAAGGCCACTCCGGTGTGGTGCCCGATGGGCCAAGGCGTGGTGAATTGGAAGCAGGTTTTCAGCGATTTTTCCAAGGCGGGTTATGCGGGTCCGATGTCTCTGCATCTCGAATACGACGGTGGAATGGACGTCGCTACGCGCGTCGCCGCGGTGCGGAAGGATCTCTTGTACATCCATAATCTCTCCTAAAACGCAGAATAAGGGCTTCCGCAATGCCTTATTTGACCTTATTTTGCATGGCGAGCGTCAGTTCCGTTTTCTTGATCATTCGCTGCCACAGAGAGTCGGGATCGGCGTCGAAAACGCTTGCTGTATCCGCTTTAAAAATAAACCACATGCCCATGGCGACTTCCTGGTTGAGCTGATCATTGGTCCAGCCAGCGTAGCCTAAGTAGACGTGAAAAACTTCGGGGCCGGGGTGGGTGGCGACGGTTTTCTCGAGAAGCGCTTTGGTCGAGAGCAAATAGGTTTCTCCGAAGACCGGCGCTACGCCTTTGAGCTTATCCGGCGATTCCAGCAGTCCGAAGACGGTGGAGATTTCGACTGGGCCTCCCAGATAGATGGAGTCGGCTCGGTCTTTCGCTGCATTGAGTCCTTGGAACAGGCGCGACACGGCGACGTCGGTGTGACGGTTGATCATCAGGCCGAGCACGCTATCGGCGTCGTAGTGAACGAGCAGAATTACAGTCTTCGCGAAGTTGGGATCGGCTAGATCGCGGCTGGCGACCAGGAGCGTTGCGGGGCCCAGGTCCTTGGGATTTTTCGATTGCGCCAGCAGTGCGGGTCCCGCGAGCAGAAGAGCAAGAGCGAGTCGCGTCGCCATAAAATGATTCTCTCTCTTTTTTTCGGCGGCGGTGGAGTACAATCCTTGCCATGACGGAAACTCGCCGCAAATTTATCTATGCAGCAGCCGCGGGCCTCGCAGCCGCTCCGGTTCACGCCGAAAAAAAAGCGCTTGCTCCTTTGACGCCGGGAATCAAGATCACGCTTCAGCTTTCTCAAAATCTTTCCGATGACGACCTGAAATTCGCGCGGCAGCTTGGCGTCGGCTATGTCACCGTGGGAACGGCGGGCGGCACTTATGAAACGTTTACGAAGTTGAAGCAGCGCATTGAAGGCGCGGGGCTGAAGGTGTCGAACATCGGCAACACCAATGTCCATAACATGCCGGAGGTGACGCTGAATCTGCCGGGACGCGACAAGAAGATCGAGGAGTACAAACAGTATTTGCGGGACCTGGGCAAGGCGGGGATTTATTACACGACTTACGCGCACATGGGAAATGGCATATGGAGCTCCGATGCGGAGACGGCTCGGGGCGGCGCGCCGGCGCGGGCTTTTCATCAGGCGACGGCGAAGGGGCATTGGGCGAACCAGGTGTTCGAGCCTCCTTTGACGCAAGGGCGGCGATTTTCGAAAGAGGAGATTTGGGAGAACTACACGTATTTCATCAAGCAGGTGGTTCCGGTGGCGGAGGAGGAGGGGGTGCGGATCGGCATACATCCGGACGATCCTCCGGTGCCGGAATTGGGCGGCGTACCGCGCTGTATTTTTGGGAATTTCGACGGGTATGTGCGGGCGCTGGAGATTGCGGATAGTCCGAATGTCGGAGTGTGTTTGTGCTGCGGGACCTGGATGGAGGGCGGCAAATATATGGGCCGGGATGTGTTTGAGGCGGTTCGGGCGTTTGCCAAGATGGGGAAGCTCTGGAAGATTCATTTCCGGAATGTGAGTTCGCCGATTCCGGATTTTGTCGAGGCGTTTGTGGATGACGGGTATACGGACATGAAGAAGCTGATGCGGACGCTGGTGGAAGTGGATTTTCGGGGGATTCTGATTGCGGATCATGTGCCGGGTATGGTGGAGGCTCGGGCGGGGTGGGCGTTTAGTATTGGGTATATTCGGGCGCTTTACGATATGGCGCGGTAGAGTGCGGAGGGCAGGTCGGGAACCTGCCCCACTTGAGATTTGGCAGGTCGGGGACCTACCCTACTAAGCAGAAATTAGGGCGGTGAATTTGGTCAGGTCGATGTTGCCGCCGGATATTATGGCTACTATTTTTCCGGGACCGGCTTTTTTTGCGGCTGCCAGGGCGCAGGCGGCGGCGCCTTCTACTATGATCCGGTTGCGCTCGGCTGCTAGCTTTAGCGCTTGTGCGGCTTCTTCCAGGGTTACTACTATCGAGCCATCCAGGAGCTGGCTTGCTTCTGTGAACATTTTCTCGAAGACTGTTTTGCTACCGATTCCGTCTACCCAGGACGGGCGGTAATCTACTGTCTGCGGGGCTCCAGCTTTTAGGGAAGCCGCCAGGGGCGCGGCGGTCTCGGCTTCGGCGGCGTACACTCTGGCAGAAGGCTTCAGCGTTTTCACAATGGAAGCGATGCCGCAGGCCAGGCCTCCTCCGCCCCACGGGACGATTACGGCGTCGAGGTCCGGGAGGTCTTCGATCAGCTCCAGGCCGATGGTTCCGTTGCCGGCCATTACGTGCGGGTCGTCGAAGGCGTGGATGAAGGTCGCTTCGATGCCGGGGAAAGAGCGGGTTTCGAAGGACCGCCACCATTGGTCGAAGGGAGCTTTGATAACACGGCCGCCTAATCGTTCGATGGCGCGGAGCTTTGTTTCGGGAGCGGTGTCGGGGGCGATTACGGTCGCGGGGATGCCGAGGCGGCGGGCGCAGTAGGCTACTCCTTGGGCCATGTTGCCGGCGGAGGCGGTCAGCAGGCCTTTCGCTAATTGCTCCTTGGGGGTGTGGGCTATGGCGTTGGAGGCTCCGCGGATTTTGAAGGAGCAGATGGGTTGGAGGTTTTCGAGTTTCAGGTAGATATCGTGGTCGTCGGTATTGAGGCGGATTAGAGGGGTGCGGATTGCGAATCCGGCGAGGTTGCTGCGGGCTTCCTGGGCGGCTTGGAGAGTGATTGGCATCGGAATTAATTTAGCAGTTTGGGATGTCTCGGCCTTTCAAGAAGCCGCCTCTAAGGCGGCTGGCGCCAAAATTGGCCGCCCCACAAGACAAGACTGATAGTTGCAAGGTGTGATCAGGACTTTGCCACCTGGGGACGGGGAAGACCCAGGCTGGCTATCAGGTCCTTGAATCTGGGGTCGGAGCGGAGCGGTTCCAGGGCTGGATCGATGGGGGCGAAGAGGGCTAGCGTGGAGCGTTCTTCGAAACTGCGCTCCAGGAAACCGATTGCTTTTTCCGGATCGCCCAGAGCCATGTGGACGCGGCAGAAGGACCAGCAGTCGACGTACTCGCGGGAGGACATTTCCTCTAGTTGGAGGAGCAGTAGGCGTGCTTCGTCCTGCTGGCCGGCTTTTGCCAGGGCTTCGACCAACATGGCTACCATGCGCGGGACCGGAGGATCGGTCTGGCATTCCCGGGCGTAGCGTAACCCTTGTGCGATGCGGCCTTGCGCCAAATACACGGTGGCCATCATCCAGGCTAATTCATGGGAATCCGGCATGATGGCGCGAGCAGTTTGCAGCCTGCGGTTCGACTCTTCGAATTTTCCCTCCATAGTGAGCGCATAGCCCAAGAGGCGGTGCGCGCGGATGGACAGAGGGTTCAAGGCCAGCGAGAGTTCGAGTTTTTCACGAGCCTCGGGGATGCGGCCCAGTACCATATAGAACGCACCGAGCGCCATCTGGCCGTAAGCGTAGTTGGGTTCCAGCGCGAGGGCTTTCTGGGCGAGAGCCAATCCCTCCGTCCAATTCCACTCGTAACAGAAGACTACCCAGGCGAGAGAAGTATAGGCGTGCGCGAGGCCGGGATCGAGACGCAAAGCATCTTCGGCGGCCCGTTTCGCGATGGGCATGACGGAAGAGGGGCGAGCCATGCTCCAGGAAGTCATCGCGGTGTAGACGTCGGCCATGCCGGAATAGGGCGGCGCGTAATCGGGAAATTCCGCGATGGCGCGGGTATAGTAATCGATCGCGATGCGGTAGCCTTCGATGTCGAGGCGGTTGGCGGCGTGGCGGCCCTGGAGATAGAGCGCGTAGGCTTCAATGCTGGGGGCGGGCGAGGGAAGGCGGACGCGGGCGCTCACCTGATCGCAGAGGTTGGCGGCGATGGCGGTGGCGATTTCATCTTTGATCGCGAAGATATCGGTCTCCGGGCGGTCCACCGTGGTGGACCAGCGGACGTGACCGGTTTTGGTGTCGATCAGACGAGCGGAAACGCGCAGCATGCCTCCACTCTTGCGGACACTTCCTTCGACGATGGTGCCGACGTTCAAAGCGGCGCCGATTTCGCGGGGATCCGATACGGGATTGAGGGCGGGATCGTGGAGCAAGAAAGTGGTTCCGCGGCCGAGGACGCGAAGATCGGGGACGGTGCTGAGGGCGTCGATGATGTCTTCGGAGATGCCGTCGCAAAAATAGTTCTGTTCCGGGTCCGAGCTGAGGTTGGCGAAGGGGAGCACAGCTATGGTCTTAGGGTCGGGGCGGGTCTCCGCTTCGGCAGGAAGGGCGGCGGCCGCGAGCGAGAAGACGGGGATGTAGTTGCCGGGATGGAACTGAATAACGAATTCATCGAGCCGGCCGTCGCCATCGTAATAAGCGCGGAGTTTTTTGCGGAGGCGGCGGGCTTCGACGCGGACAATGGAATCGGTGCGGGGATCATAATGCTCGCCGCGATCGAAGACGTCGTGGCCGAGGGAGAACTCCTTTAGCTGATCGACGGCGCCGTCGAGGGTTCGCTCGACGGTGGTGCGGAGGAAGCGGCGCATGCGCTCCGAGTTGCGGAATCCGGGGCTCGATAGGATTTTTTCGAGGGCGGCGCGAATGCCGGTGACGGAGGAATCGGTTAGGGACAATGATTGAGACGGGCCGGATTCGGCCTGAATACGAACCGCGGGCTTGCGAGGGCGTGGCAGAAGCCTACCTGAATCTTCCTGTTTATTCTAGTGATCAATTTTGAACGTGTCTACCCTGGAGGTTAGCAGTTCCACCTAACCGTTAGCTATCTTTTTTTAACTTACGTTCGCGGCAGGAGTCACGTTACATTCGGATTGCAGTACGTAGTCCCCTACGCGTTCGCGGCTGCGGCGTCAGGTTGTGAGAAGCAAACTCGCGTTGCCGCCGCGGGCGCAAGAGTTTCTATTTGGCGGACGGGAATCGCCAAAGGGATGGGGCTCGGACTCAAAATGACGATTGGTACTTTGAACGCATTCGATTACACTGGTGACACCGTCTTCTCAAGAAGACCAGTACACAGAGGAGAATTTTCGAATGGCAAAGAAGAAAAAAGCTGTAAAGAAAGCTGCTCCGAAGAAGGCCGCTCCCAAAAAAGCCGCCAAGAAAACCGCACCTAACAAAGCCGCACCTAAGAAGGCCGTGAAAAAGGCTGCTCCTAAGAAGACCATGGTGAAGCCGCCAAGCGCACCTCCGCCGCCTGTTCCGGTGATGCCGGCATAGATTTCGAGTTGTAGAGAAGAGGGCGGCTCAAGACGCCGCTCACTTCGTGTGAAAGAGTCGATTTAGACCGCTCCTGCTAGTCGCGGCTCTGTTCGAGCAATGAGACGAATGAGGCTAGCGCGACCTGGACAGCCACGCTTTGAGCGGCTCAAAGAGCAGGTAGAGTAGGCCGACTGTCAGCCAGATGATGGAGCTGACGGAGAGCGCCCGCGAGGTGATACGGACTTCCGGCGTGCGATCCAACTGGAGCAGTGGGCCGCTTTCGTTCGCGGCCGTGCGGTCGTACAGGAATAGAGGAGCCGCGGCGAAGAGCGCAAAGACCGGGAACGAAGACGCGGTGATGGCTACATTCGCGTCCTTGATCGATCCGCTTTGCCACAGGAAACCGAGCGACTTGACGGCGTCGGCAATTGCGAATGCTGCGAGTGCGTAATGGCGAATCGCAAGCGCGCGTCCGGCGGAGCGCAGGCCGGTCATCAGCTCGCGGGAGCGCCGCAAAGCCGCAGTACCGGAGAGTTTCTCGACCATGCAAATCACCGGCCACAGACAATCGCCGATGACCCAGCCGGGTCCCACGAAGAATACTGCATGGGCCTGGGTTATCGCGAGCACCGGCAGCATGCGGACGAGCCTCCAGAAGACGCGGAAGGAGAGGAAGCGGCGGATGCGGATTTTTTCGTCCGCGGCCATCAGCGCAGCGGAGGCGCGGAGCACGTTGTCGGAAAAGATGAGGAGCGCCGCAGCCGCGAGGGGGACGATCACGGCTCGCACGGCGGGGACGGGGAACAGCTTCCGGCTGAACCCAATCAAAAGGCCGATGATCGTTAACACCACGGTGTAACCGGGCATCATCAATAGAGCGTAGGTCAGCAGGTGTTGCAGCAGGAACGCTTTCGATCGGCGAAGGGCCAGAAATTCGGCGTCCACCGCGTTGTGAAACCGCCGCGTGAATGCGATGGCGGAGGCTGGGCGATCCGCGGGATTGCGCGCGAGTCCGGCGAGAATGGCGTCGGATACATCGCCCGGAACTTTGCACATGGTCGCGGGCGGAGGAGGAGTGCCGCTTTCGTGATAGTCGAAGAGCTCGGTCGATTTTCCGGTGAAGGGCAAGCGGCCGCAGACCAGCGAGTAGGCGACGACGGCGAGGCTGTAGATATCGGAGCGAAAATCGATTTCCCTACCGAAGGCCTGTTCGGGGGACATGTACGCGGGCGTTCCCAGCAGGCTCCCCGGCATGGTTTGCGCACCCGCGCCGCTATCGAAGTTCCCGGAAGAGAGGCCGGAGGGAGTGCGCGCGATCGCGACGGTCTCGATCTCCTCGGCTCGCGCGCGGATACCGATTGCCGCGGTTTCCATCTGATCGACTGGGATCGAGGGCAGCGGAGGCGGGGCGCTTTCCTGCGGGAGGTCCTGCGCGGGCGGAGCCCAATCCGCGAGCAGATTCATTTTAGCCACGCCGAAATCGAGCACCTTGACGGTGTATCCTCCGCGGCAGTTCGGTTCCAGCCAGATGTTATCCGGCTTCAGGTCGCGATGGACGATTCCATGGCGGTGAGCTTCGGTCAGGGCGAGCCCGATCTGATCGAGAATGTCCGCGACCACCGGCAGCGAGAGCACCGGATTGGCTTTCTGGAAATCCGAAAGGTTCTGCCCGTCCAAAAACTCCATCACCAGGTATGGCATGTCGCCGCCGGTTGATTTCGCGATACCGAAATCGGTGACGTTGACGATGTTCGGGTGACGCAGGCGGCCGCAGGCTTGCGCTTCGCGCTGGAAGCGGGCGAGAAACTGCGGTTCCGCGGCCCACCTGGGCGCGATTACTTTGACCGCCACGATGCGCGTGGTTCCCAAATGCGTCGCGAGGTAAACATTGCCCATGCCGCCCGCGCCGAGCTGCTTGTCGATCCGGTATTTGGCGTCGAGGATTTCACCGATCATGCGCGCGATGTCCAGCCGTCATCATAACAATCGTTTCCAGACCCTGACCCAGTCAACTAGCATGGACTGCGGAAAATGCGTGGAAGAATCGGGGTTGCCAGGCCAATCCCCTCCGACTGCTACGTCCAGCAGCAGGAAAAAGGGTTTGTTGAAGGCCCAGGTCGCGCCGGAGGGCAGGGAAGCGCGCGTGACCTTCGTATACGCTTTGCCATCGACCTGGAAAATAATGGAATCAGGGGACCATTCCATGCCGTAAATGTGGAAGCTGTCGGCGAATCGCTCGCCTCCCGGTAGAGCTCGTGCGGCTGTGATGCCTTGCGCGCCGGAATAACCAGGACCGTGAACGGTGCCATGCACGGTCGATGGCTCCTTGCCGATATTTTCCATCACATCGATTTCCCCCGCCTCCGGCCAGCCCACCGTCGAAACGTCCGCTCCCATCATCCAGAACGCGGGCCACAGTCCTTGTCCACGCGGGATTTTGATCCGCGCCTCGATTTTTCCGTACTGCACTTCAAACAATCCTTGAGTCTTAATGCGGCCGGACGTGTATTTGCCCGCGGCGGGGCACAGAGCGCGGATGACCAGGTGTCCGCGTCCGTCCAAGAACACGTTGTCGCGGCTGTCCCGATAATCCTCAAGCTCCTGATTTCCCCAGCCGGTCGCGCCCACTTCGAAGGTCCATTTCGACGGATCGGGAGCGGAATTGGCGGGACCTGCGAACTCGTCGGCCCATACCTGGGTCCATTTCGCGTCTGAACCTCCGAAGGCGAGGCCAACTGAGGTAATGAGGCAACTGTAGAATGCAGCGGACAGAACTTCTATAGTACGGCTTGGAGGACCTACTTGTTGGCGATCATTTTCAATGACATCGCGCTTTCAAGGATGTTGGACGCCGAACGCCCTCGTGTAGTTTGTAGGCAGGAGTTCAGGTGCTCTGTCAACGGAGAACGGGACCCGCCGGTTAGGGCAATTCTAGAACAAGCTCTGATAGGCGCGTGGGCGTTGGCTGTCCGTCGGTACACGGCCGATCGTCTTGCTGGAGGACGTAAAATTCTGGCTAAAAGGGTGCACCCGATACAAATTTTGAGGTTTTAAGAACAAAACAGACCTTATATAACAACTTCGATAGCCAACGTGGCGCGCGCCTCCAGGCGTGCGGCGTCGACATTCGTGTCGACCTGTGTCTCCGACTAACGGATGAACCGCATGACCGCACCGCTAGTTTCGCGTGCCTATCCGCTCTCCGACCGTCCCGACTCAGTGTCGATACTGAACCGCTGTGCGTAAGCATGCGGACAGACGCGGACTCTCGCTAGTAACAACACGGCAACAGCGGCGCGAATAATCCTATTGACCCCGCTACAATTGTCGGGGATAATAAATCGCTTTTAGCGCGCGAATAAATCCGAATGTTAATACGGAATTACTTTCCTTGCGTGTGAATTAGGCTGCGAAAAGGAGGAAGGCCCATGGTCAGGTCTAAGAAGAGTTCGCCGAAGGGAAACGCGCGATATCCATGGTTGGATGTTCCTACGCCGGTGCTGAGGTCGCTACAGGTTTACGCGATCGATCCGAGCGAAGGGAAGTACTCCGGCAATCTCGTCACCGTGCACGTCCCGTGGGAGCCCCTCCTGCCTGGTCCGACTGGACGGAAGGTCGCGGTCATCGACTATGACGCCGCCAATAAATGCTATTACCCGCCGGTGCAGCTCGACGATCCGATGCTGCTTGCGAGCGACGGCCTGGATCCCTCCGAATCAGACCCGCGCTTCCACCAGCAGATGGTTTACGCAATAGCCAGCCGAACTATCCATATGTTCGAGGTCGCATTGGGGCGGGAGATTCACTGGCGGCGCGCCGACCGTTTCGGGGGTCCCACGACCAACGACCACGCGCTGCGGAAGACCGACGACATCCGCATTCTCAAGTTGTATCCGCACGCGATGCAGGAGGCCAACGCGTATTACAGTCCGCAGGCGCACGGAATTCTGTTTGGCTTCTTTACCGCCAATGAGACGGGTCAGGGCCGCAACCTTCCCGGCCAGCGCGTCTTCACCTGTCTATCCCAGGACATCATCGCGCACGAGGTGACCCACGCGGTGATCGACGGTATTCGCGCCTACTTTACGGAGCCCACCAATCCCGACGTGCTGGCATTCCATGAGGGGTTCGCGGATCTGTGCGCGTTGTTCTCTCATTTTTCCGAGAAAGACGCATTGATCGACGCGATCCATCGCACGGGCGGGCAACTTTATCAGACCGAACTAGCCGCGGTTGCGCCGCAGTCCGGGGGGACTGGGAAGCCGGTGATCGGCGCCCAGATTGCGGATACCAATCCGCTGATCCAGCTTGCCATCCAATTCGGCCAGGCGCGCGGGGCGGAGCGCGGCCTGCGATCCGCGATCGGTACGCCGCCCAACTCCGATAACATCCACAAGAACGTCAACGATCCGCACTTTCGCGGCTCCATCCTGGTGGCCGCCATTTTCGATGCCTTCTTCAGCGTCTATATGAGCCGCGCCGACGCGCTGTTCCGGATCTATCGCGCCGGCGGCGCCACCCGGACGGACGATCTGCCCCAGCCCCTGGCTGAATTGCTTGCAGGTTACGCTTCGGAAACCGCGTCGTTCTTTTTCTGTCTCTGCGCGCGGTCTCTCGATTATTGTCCGCCCGTCGATTTGACCTTCGGCGATTTTCTGCGCGCCCTCATCACCGTCGCCAAGGACCTGGATCCGACGGATGACCGCGGCGTTCGCGACGCGCTGATGCAGGCGTTCCGGCTGCGGGGCATTTACCCGGAAAGCGCAAGTTTCTTCTCCGAAGACGCCCTTTGCTGGCCGGGAATACCCAAGGGCACGCTGCCGCCGATCGACGGATTGGTCTTCGGCAGCCCCAACGGACTCACCAGCGCCGAAAAGAATATCAACGGCAACGTGCTTCGCGAATGGGCGAATAAGCAGCGTCGCGCGCTGGGCCTGGACCCGAAACTACCGGTAACCGTGCCATCGTTTCATCCCGTTTTCCGCACCATGGACAATGGACGTCTGCGGGTGGAGATGATCGTGGAGATCATACAATCCCGGCAAGCGAGCTTCGATACGAGCGTTCCCGAGGCGGGGTCGTTTCCATTCCGGGGCGGCGTGACGATGATCGTGGAAGCGCCGGAATTGCAAACCGCGCTCGGAGAAGGCACCGTGGCGCTTCCCCCCGAAGTACGCTTCGCCATCGGCAAAGCGATCACTGGCGACGATTCGCGGCTGCGTGAGGACAGGCAGCGCGCATTTGCGATCTCGCAAGGTCTCGCCGTCGGCGACACGAAGGACCCCAATCACTTCCAGGCTAACTTTGGCCTGCTGCACGAGGAGTACTAATTTATGGCCACACGCAAAACGGCCACTCGCAAGACGGCCACACGGAAAAGCGCGCCGAAGCGGAAGGCAGTAAAGAAAGCTCCGGTGAAAGCTAAAACCCGGGCTCCCCGCAAGACCGCTCCGAAGGTCACTCCCGTTCCTGCTGGAAAGAGCGCCAATAGTTCCGGGGGAGGGGGAAACATACGGGTGCGGATGTACCGCGTCGGATTCGGCGATTTCTTCCTGTTGACCGTGCCCGGGAAGACCGGCCCTGCGCACATTCTCATCGATTGCGGCGTCCACGCGGCCGACATCCACAGCATCAACGACTGCGTGCAGGACATGAAGAAGGAAACCAACAATCAACTGGCGTTGGTGATCCTCACGCACTTTCATGCCGACCACATGTCCGGTTTTGCATCGAACTACGACGACTTCGCGGACTTTGAAGTTGGCGCCGTGTGGATCACGAATCGTCTCGACCCGGGGAATAAAGGGGCTTCGAAGTTTATGGCGCAGATCACCTCGGTCGCCAACCAGTTGCAGCTCCACCTCGGCGCCCGCAGCGATCCAGCGGGAGTTCAGGCGCAGCGCAAAGTGGAAAATGCGCTCGGCGTAACGCTGGGCGCGAGCGGCAGCGGGAGCAACGCGAAAGCGCTTAAGCTGCTGCAATCCGGATTCAAGTCCAAACCGCCGGTTTATTACTACCAGGGTGGCGACACGCCCACGCTGCCGGCCGAACTGGAGGGCATGATCACGGCTGAAATTCTCGGCCCTTCGCCGAAGGATTCGGATGGAGAATACGCAGCCTCCGACAACAAGACGGAACAGTACCTGGCGGCTGTTGGGGATGACGGAGTTCCCGATGTAAAGCGCGTGATGCCCTTTGAAAAGACGTGGCCGGCGAGCGCCGCCGATTATCCGGGGAAGACTTTCGACGAGTTTGACAGCGGACTCGGAAAACGGAAAGGAGACGGCTCCTCGCAAATGGAGACCATGCTCTCGACCATGCAGCCGGACGTGCTCGCCGCCGCCGCCGACAAGCTCGACGGGACGCTCAATAATCAGAGCCTGGTGGTGCTCTTCACCTGCGCGGGAAAGAAGCTGCTGTTCGTGGGAGACGCGCAGTGGGGCAACTGGGCCTACTGGTTGTACGGGAAAGCCGTGAAAGGCGCTGATCCCGGTATCAGTTCGCGCGCCCGCGACATCCTCAGCTCCATCGACTTCTATAAGGTGGGCCACCATGGAAGTACGAACGCCACTCCGATTCCCGTGGTCGGCGCGTTGAACCAGGACTGTGCATCGATGTGCTCCACGGCCACGGGAGCTTATGGCAGTCCGGCGAAGAAAACGGAAGTGCCGCGCACCGCGCTCATGGATGCGCTTGAAACCAGGACCGGTAAACGCCTGGTCCGGAGCGACTGGGTCGCTGCGGCCGGCACGGAGCCTGATCAAGAGGCAAAAGAGGAGCTCGCGGATCTACCCGACGGATTCAGCACGCCGGGCGAACTTTACATCGACTATAACCTGTAGCTAAATTGTTCCAACCTCAAACGCGTAGCCCTCGATCAGCCAAGGCTGGCCGGAGACGAATTTGAAGACCAGGTATTCGCCAGGAGCAAGGTCCGCCCTGGGCCGCAAGGTGACTACGTCGTCAGCCGTTGTTGCCGGATCCAACCCCACGGGTGCGCCCGAAGCGAACATCAAACGGGGCTCTCTCGCGAACATGTCTGGGACTTTGGCTATCAGCTCGCGGTAATCGGTCTGCGGCGTCAGGCGCACGACCGACCATCCGCTCTCGGGTCGTTGGGCGCGGAGGTAGAGGGCAGGTCGCGGCCCGGCCACCCGTGCACGGGCCTGGCGCCCAGGCACCACATAGCGCCGGTTCTCTTGCGCGCGATCCCAGCTCCCCAGCACTTTCCAGTTGGTCTTCCAGTGGTTCTCGACATCGGGGAAAAGGACCACCGAATCCAGCGCGTTCCAGCCCGCGGTGGACTGGAAATATAAACCGCGCGGCACCGGCAAACCCGGCACGGTCGTGCTTGGCTCATAGCGCTGAACCGTCGGAGCCGTGACGACGAAATTGAGGATCGGCTCCGTTGCGCCCGCATTTTTTAATGCGACCAGCCCTTCGAGAGAGGCATCGAAATCGGTGTTCCCGCGCACGATGGCCCGCTGGATGGCGAGAACGACCGTTCCTTCCGGCAGGCCCGCCTTTATCATGTTCGCGATGTCGGTATTGTTAAGTGGTTTCTCCGTCACCTGCGCCGGCATGGCCGCGCAGATGAGCAGGAGCGTGAGATTCGCTCTGAGGCTCATAGTCCCTCCCCGGAGGATTTTCGGACTCCAATTCAATTGTAAAACGGAAGACGGCGAGACCGGCTACGCAAGATCTTGACGGCGAGTGGGCGCCCATTTACAATCGCGGGATGCCACGAAAAGTGATCCTGGGATTCGGAATCAGCCTCGACGGTTATATTGCGAGACGGAACGGCGCTATGGATTTTCTGGTTATTGACAAAGAAGGGGAAGCGCTCATGGCGGACTTCTTCGCCAAGATCGATACCACCATCATGGGCCGCAAGACCGCGGCAGGCTGGGTGAAAATGCGCAAGAGCGGCGAGATCCCCGACACGCCGGGCATAGCGAACTACGTAATCTCCCGCCGATGGAAGCCAGGCAAGCGTGAGGGGTTCGAAGTGGTGAGCGGATCTCTGACAACCTTTGTGCGAAAGCTAAAACGCCTTCCGGGCAAAGACATCTATCTGGGAGGCGGGGGCGAATTGACCCGCAGTTTCCTGCAAGAGGATTTGGTGGACGAACTCTACATCGGCGTTGGTCCCACACTGTTAGGCGATGGCATCCCCGGCTTCCCCGGCAAGTTCCCTCAGCGAGACTTCAAGCTGACAGAATGCCAGTCCTACTCGAATGGTTCGGTCGGGCTGCGCTATGAACGGATGCGGACGAAACGTTCATCGTAGGGCCACGGCCAGCCGCCGGATGCCTTCTCGAATATCTCGTTCGCGTAACGGCGCATAGCCCAGTAAGATTGCGGTCCGGTCCGGGGGGTTCGCATAGAATGGATCCGCCGTGTACAGTCCAATACAGGCCTTTTCGGCCTTCTCTGAAGCATCCCTGATCGGGCCGCCGACCTTCCCCTTCAACCCGCCTTTCAACCAGACAAAAACATGGAGCCCGGCATTGGCGCCGCAGACCTCTGCACGGTCTCCGAAGTGCTCGCCTAAGGCCGCCACGAGCGTCTTCCGCCGCGCGGCATTGGAGGCTGTGGTTCGCCGCAGATGACGATCGAAATGTCCGGCGTCGATGAAGTCTGCCAGAGTAAGTTGCTCCAGCGCCGCCGTTCCCGTGTCTCCGATTGCCTTGGTCGCGGCGAAAGGCTCAACCAATGACTGGGGCAAAACCAGGTAGCCCAATCTTAAGGCCGGAAACAAAATCTTGGAGAACGTTCCCACGTAGATGGTTGAGCCTTCGCGATCCAAGCCGCAGAGTGCTTGTAACGGCTGCCCGTCATAGCGATATTCGCCATCGTAGTCATCTTCAATGATGAACGCGCCGAGGCGAGACGCCCAGGCAAGTAGCTCCAGACGGCGCTCGATGGAAAGGACTGCTCCAGTCGGGAACTGATGAGACGGAGTGACGTAAGCGAGCCGGCAGGCGCGTTTCCCCGCGACCGGCTTTGGGATTCGTATCCCGTGCTCATCAACCGGCGAGAAGACCAATTCGGCTCCCGCCGCCATGAACGCACACCGCGCGCCGGTGTAGTGAGGCTCCTCCATTAGCACACGGTCGCCGGGGTTCAGCAGAACGCGGCTGATCAAGTCTAGTGCCTGCTGAGTGCCGTTCACGATCACGATTCTGTCCGGATCGGCATTGACTCCGCGCAGGCGGCGCAATCGAGTGGAGATGGCCTCTCTCAACTCCCGGCGTCCAGCGGGCGGCCCGTACTCCAAATCGGACAGGCTGGCGTGACGCGCTCGCGCGCCGAGCAACCTGCACCAGAGGGCGTACGGCAGATCGGCGAACGAGGCGCGGCCGGGACGGAAATCGTAGCGTATGTGTGGAGGCGTCAGTTCCCAGCTCAGCCTGGACAATCCCAGACTCTCGCTACAAGCTCGGGCGGAATTTAGAAATCTCTCTCCCGCGGCAGCGAGCTTTGGATCGACGCGGAGGCTCGCCGGCTGCACCGGCCGCGATACATAGCCATCGGGTGGAAGGACATCCGCTACGACCGTTCCTGCCGCGCCCAAGCGTGCCTGAATATAGCCCTCCGCCAACAATTGCTCATAAGCCACGACAGCGGTGTTGCGCGAGACCTTCAAAAGGTTGGCGATCTCGCGGGTGGATGGAACCCGCTCACCGGAGGCTAGGCCGCCGCTGAGGATTTCGCCGCGCAGCGCCCTGTAGACCTGTTGATAGAGTCGCCCGGTCCCATCAAGCCGTAGCACAATGGTCCTAGTTTGTCATAAGATTCTGTCTACGAAAGGATCCATGTGAATGGACCTGAGAAAACGGCAAGAAATGGATCTTGTTCAGTCCAAGGGTTCAGCGCAAGATGATCGTGTGATTCGAAGCATGATAGTACTCTGCTTGAGCATTTTGGTCCATGCGGCCGAGCCGGACTGGCCGCAGTTTCGCGGGCCGGATCTGAATCCAGTCGGGCTGAACGAAGCGCTTCCGGACCGCTGGTCGAAAACCGAGAATGTGGAGTGGGCCGCGAACATTCCGGGGCGCGGATGGTCGTCGCCGATCGTCACGGGCGGCAAGGTATTCCTGACGACGGCAGTGACAGACGGCAAGTCCAAACCGCCCCAAATCGGCACGACTTACAGCAATGATTATCTCGCCGAGTTAAAGAGCAAAGGCCTCAAAGACGATGAGGCGGAAGCCAAACTGATAGAGCGCGATATCGAGAATGCGGATGAAGTCATGCTGCATTATTGGTTCTATTGCCTGGATCTGAAGTCCGGAGCGGTCAACTGGAAGTATGAGTTGTATAGCGGGCAGCCTCCAGGCGGACGCCATCGCAAGGCCAGCTTCACGTCCGAGACACCCGTCAGCGACGGCAAGGTGGTTTACGTATACATCGCGAATCTTGGATTGTGGGCGTTCGACCTGAAAGGCAAGATACTGTGGACTCAGAAGATGGAGGTGTATCCGATCTACGGGGAATGTGGAAGCGGTTCATCACCGACGTTGGCCGGGGACCAGATCATTATCCTCAACGACAACGAGAAACAGCCATTCATCGAATCGTACGACAAGCGAACGGGCAAGCGGCTGTGGCGGACGGATCGAACGGTGGGGAATCATATTCGCAAAACGAGTTGGAGTACGCCGTTCGTCTGGAAAAACACTCTGCGGACGGAAGTCGTAACGGTCGCGACAAGCATCGCAATCAGCTATGACCTTGAAGGGAAGGAGTTGTGGCGCCTGTCGGGTTTGTCCACCATTGCCATACCGTCTCCCTTTGCCTATGACGGATGGCTATATGTAAACGGCGGGACCAAGGGCACTATGTTCGCCGTGAGGCCAGGCGCATCTGGCGATATCTCGCTCAAGAAGGACACGGGTGAGAGCTCCAATGAATTCGTGGCGTGGTCGGACGCGAAGGGCGGGAGTTACCTGCCCACACCGGTTGCCTACAACGGCGGCGTGTATGTACTCAATGAAGTGGGCATCCTGACCCGATTCGACGCAAAGACGGGCAAACAGAGTTACAAGAGCCGGCTGGCAAGCGACGGCGGGAGCGGGGCGTTTACGTCGTCGCCATGGGCCTACAACGGGAGGATCTTCTGTCTGGACGAAGAAGGCACAACCTACGTCGTCAAGGCTGGAGAGAAGTTTGAAGTATTGCGGGTCAATTCTCTGGACGAAATGACACAGGCCACGCCGGCGATCGCCGACGAGAGGCTGCTGCTTCGAACCGAGACCAAACTCTATTCGATTCGCGGGAAATAGGTCTCGTCTGGACCGGGACACACGCACCACGGGAATCCGTGAAGCATTGGTCCAACTAATCAAGACGAAGTCCCAGTCAATGCTTGACAACGTTCCTCAGACTCCGCACAAGGGGATAGGTGGAGCGGCGATTGAAGCCAGAAAACTTCCGGATTCGCCATCAGCGAGATCTGTCTCCCCGCGCACCTCATCGAAGTCTGGTTCGCGGACTCTATGATATAGTGTCCTGCGTACCTGGCACTCATAACTGATTAGGGGTGGCGGATTGACTCGTGGTTTAGGCGTCCTGTCCTCGTGGGTAGATATAGAGATGGTAGGGAATAGTGTCTCCAATTACCAGATCGTTGGGCCACTCGGCACGGGCGCTGCGTATCTTGCTCCTGATTCCCCGGCGGAATCGAGCCATCACGATCGAAGTGTCCGATCCGCAGTTTACCGAGCGCCGTGAAGGGGTATGAGCATGAGCAGATCGCCAACTACTAGTTCGGAATGGAGCGCTACACAAGCGATGTTTCGCTGGACGTTCCCAGGCGCACCGATCCGCATCGACATACCGATAGACCTTATTTCGAGACTTCGCGCGGAGTTAGGTCAGCGCGAAAGTTCAGACTGCTTAGAGGTTGGCGGCGTGTTGCTGGGCGAACGAATAGCCCTAAACACGGTCAGGATCAACGAGTATCGATGGATTGCCGCGGAACAGCCAGATGCACGATACCATCTCAATCCGTCTGCGCTGGAACGTCTGCGCGAAGACCACTCGGCGCGGGAACAGGATGCGGTGCGGACAGGGGTTGTGGGTTACTTCCGAACGCAGGGCCGGGATAACTTGCATCTTCGAGACGACGAAATCAGTTTGGTCCGGGACCATTTTCAGAACCTAACCGACGTGGTCCTGTTGATCCAAACCTCAGACGAGTCATTTACTTCAGGTTTCTTCTTCTGGATGAGAGAGGGCGAGTTTGCTCCACTTTCGTTCATGGATTTTCCCCTTGATGCAGGGCTTTTACCGACCAAAGCGAGTAGGACTCCGGCGACTGAACCGGCTGAGGAAGAGGAGATGACGTGGTTATTACCGCCCATCACCGATCAGGATGCGGCGCGCCAGCCGGTTTCCAACGCCCGAGAACCAGTCAATCAGACCCAATCGGCGGATAGAACACCTCCAGGAATGCGGAAGGTGGTGTCCGTCGCTGCGCTATTGGTATTGCTGGCTGTCGCCAGCCTGTGCGCGTTTCTGCTCCAAGACCGTTGGTCACCCGGGCCAAAGCAGAAGGCGCTCGCCACGGTGGCCGCATTCCCGTTTCAGCTAGAGGTGGAAGCGCGAGGCGACGATCTAAACGTTCGGTGGAATCCCCGGAGCGCCCCAATTGCCGAAGCACGCGACGGGCGCCTCGTGATTATGGAAGGCGACCAACAGCCGCCGCGGATCATACCGCTTAATCCCCAGCAACTAACGAGCGGACACGTTTACTATCGGTCTTCAGCGGAGCGAGTCCAGTTCCAATTGGAAATTGTTGATCATTCCGGGGCCATCTCCAGAGAGTCTGTGCTGGCATTGTCCACCCCATCGGCGGTGGCCGCACCACTATCCTCGCCACAACAGACGGGCAATCCGCAAGCGGCAGCCAAGAAGGTGCAAAGCATTCCAATCCCCAGCATCGTTGCGGCGGCGCGACCGACGGCGAATACGCCGGAGGCGCCTCCAAAGGTCCAGCCCGCACCACGCGTATTTACGCCGCCACCTCCTAGCGGTGGTCGTACCCCCCAACTGCCGACGATCACATTCGACCCGCCGACTACTCCGACGGTCACCGCCCCGCCGGGAGCAGTCGTCTTACCGGCGACACTCAGTAAGCTGCCGGTGAATGTCCCGCCTGCGCGACCAGTGAAGGAAGCTCCCGTTGCGAAGCCGATTGTGGTCGCCAACCTGCAAACGGCGGAAGCGATAAAGAGGGTCATGCCCGCTTATCCGCCGATGGCCGCGGAGCGACGCATCCAAGGCACGGTCCGGTTCATCGTAACAATCGGCAAAGATGGCAGGGTTAAGAGCCTGGAATTGGTTAGTGGTAACCCTATATTCGTCAAAGCGGCGACGGACGCAGTGAAGCAATGGCTCTACCGGCCTGCTCTGCAAAATGGCATTCCGGTTGAAATGACGACTCAAATCGATCTTAACTTCACGAAACCTTAGCGCGCACGATGGATGCGCATGCATCTCAACCGGAGGGATCACGCCCGTTATAGTTCCAGTCACAGCGCAGTCACACCAATAAAAAGGGCAATAATATCGTTGCCTGACAACCAGGCCATTGCGAGATCTGCGGCCGGCGGATAGACTACCACTAAGCCCAGTGTTCTCACACACCCCCTGCGAGTGAGCGTTCAAATGCAACCTGAAACGAGGAACGACGCGAAAGTACGCGCAACTTCTACCTATAACGCGGCGGCCGATTATTTCGATGCGCCAGCCCTTTCGTTCTGGGACCGCATCGGCCAGCGAACAGTGGAGCGAATGTCGCTGAAGGCCAGTGCGAGGGTTCTAGATGCGTGCTGCGGCAGCGGAGCCTCAGCCATTCCGGCAGCGAAAGCCATAGGCCCCAGCGGGCGTTTACTAGGTGTCGATTTAGCAGAGAATCTCCTGCGCTTGGCGCGAGGGAAAGCGTCGCAGCTCGGCCTGACGCACGCCGAGTTCCGTGTGAGCGATATCGAGGAATTGGATCCGATCACGGAAACGTTCGACGCAGTGATTTGCGTGTTCGGTATCTTCTTTTTGCCGGACATGCCTTCGGGTGTTCGTTCACTTTGGCGAGTTCTCCGGCCCGGCGGGCAACTTGCAATTACCACCTGGGGACCGCGCGTCCTGGAACCCGGGAGTTCCGCTTTTTGGAACGCAGTGCAGGACGAGCGTCCGGACCTCTATAAGAGCTTCAATCCCTGGGACCGCATCAACGAACCGCGTGCGCTTGCATCAATGCTGCTCGAAGCGGGTGTACACACAGACGATCTCCTGGCAGAGGACGGTACCCAGCCTCTAAATTCGCCGGAGGACTTCTGGACCATCGCAATGGGATCAGGCTACCGCGGTACTATCGAGCAACTAGATCAAGAAACACGGGAACGCGTGTGCCGGGCAACTGTGGATTACATAGCGAAGAACCGCGTGCTAAGCGTCGAAACCAACGCGGTCTATGCAATCGCGCGCAAACCATAGAGCCCTGTAAACTTCGCGTGGCTAAACATCCGTAGCATCACAGAATAGCTAGTTTTCTGATGGAATTGCTCCCTCGGGCGGGAGCCATCGCAGCAGGATCACTTGTCATAAAAGAAGTGAAGCGCGAGGTTAGATTAAACGTCCGCATGCGTAATCCAGAAGTTGAGTGCCAGAGCGTCGCGGAACGGGCACTTCGACACTCTGGACGCTTCTCGTCCCATATCTATTTCGGCAAGGTCCGCAACTCGCCGATCCACGCCGAACCAGCAATCGGGCCTGCCCGCCAAAGCCCGTGACACCGATTGTGATCGGAAAATGCCCCGGGCGGTATGGAGTCCGAGTGGCTCCCTCGTGTATAGTCCGGCTCTGCGCAGTGATTTGCGCTTCCAAGAAAAAAATATGACACCGATGGCCGCTTTAAGCTCGGCGCTTCGCCTGTACCAGCGACAGGAAAAACCGGTTCGAATAATAGGAGAGAACATATGAAATCGATCTTGACTTCAATCGCCGCAAGCATCTTGCTCGCCGTACTTGCCGTCGCGCAGCCGCAATATACCGTCACTGACCTCGGTACATTAGGGGGCCCGGGGACGAGTAGCAACCCGTTTGGAATTAATGCTATCGGCTGGACTGCAGGGACGTCTAACCTGGTCGCCAACGGCCCCCAACGCGCCTTCATTTGGTACGGCTTCGGCCCCCTGCTCAACCTCGGCACGCTTGGCGGCCAGAAATGCACCGCCTGTAATAGCCAGGCAAACGGGATGAACGCGTTTGGCCAGATTGCGGTCGGCTCCGAGACCTCTAACATGGATCCCAGAGGCGAGGACTTTTGTGGCTATGGCACTCACCATCAGTGCCTTGGCGCAGTCGGAAGCTTTTTCGGCCTGGCGGCTCTCCCGGCCCTGCCGGGCGGCAATAACGCCAACGCTCTTGATGTGAACAATCAAGGACAGATAGTCGGGCTTGCCGAGAATGGCACCAGCGATTCAACCTGCGTCAGCGGCGGCACTGCGTTTCAAGTGCTTCGTTTTGAAGCGGCAAACTGGGGGCCGAACGGGCGGATCCAGGAACTGCATCCTCTTCCTAACGATACCGTCGGATTCGCCACGGGGATCAACTCCAATGGCCAGGCATCCGGAGCGTCGGGTTTGTGTTCCAACACCGCCTTTGTGACCCCATACGGGCCGTTCGCTCCGCACGCCGTTATGTGGGACAGCAACGGTGCGTCCACTGATTTGGGCCACCTGCCGGGCACGCCGGCGGGCATTTATAATCTTGCTACGGCTATCAATGACCGCGGAGAGGTAGTCGGATTTGCCTGCGTGGGCTCGGACACCAACCCCGCGACATGCGTCCAAGACGCATTCCTCTGGACCAAGGATACTGGCATGCAGGACCTCGGCGGCCTTCCCGGACACATCGCCAGCGGACCACCCTGTTGTCACACGGTTAACAACAGCGGCGTGATCGTCGGCCTTTCCGTAGCTGCGGATTATACTGAGACCGCCGTCATCTGGCAAAACAAAGTCGCGATAGACCTCAACACGCTCATCCCGAAGAACTCAGGCTGGTATCTTGAGTGCGCTCAAGGGATCAATGATGCGGGCGAGATCATTGGCTTTGGCACGATCAACGGAAGCACGCATGCGTTCCTCGCGAAACCCAGGTATTAGAATCGCGCGATACTGATTCCGGTCAACAAAAAGCAAAAAGCCCTAACGTCCCGGGTTGGGGCTTTCCTGAAAATCCGCGTGTGGGATGGGAACGTCAGCGGCCAGGCGGGATGAATCGGCCTTTCGCGGCGACTCGGGAAGGAAACGGGATACTCGTTGAAGAGGCCCTGGATAGTTCCCGTTTTGATTGGCTTAACCGGAGGCTATGTCCGCGAGCGTCCAGGCGTGAACGCTCGGACCATCGGGAGAGCTGATAATACTTCTTGAGGTACTAAGAATGAATCGACCCTCCAGTATTTTTTTCGCGCTCGCGCTTGCGACACAAGCTTCGTTCGCAGCGCTTCCGCAACCCGTTAAGTTGAAAAGCGGCCTGGTCGCCGGAGTGGCCGCCGACGATTCTTCCATCACGGTCTTCAAGGGGATTCCTTTCGCCGCGCCGCCCGTAGGCGATCTCCGTTGGCGCGCGCCGCGACCGGCTGCGGTCTGGATGGGAGTTCGCAAGGCGGATCGGTTTTCTGCCAGTTGCATCCAGAACGTTGTTGCCGAGCGAAAGCCCTGGACATTTGAGTTCATGACCCACGGAGATATCAGCGAGGACTGCCTCTATCTGAACATCTGGACTCCCGCCCGGGCCCCTGGTGAGAAACATCCCGTGTTCCTCTGGATGTACGGCGGCGGAAATACCGAAGGAAGTGCGGTAGTTCCTGTCTACGATGGAGAGCAATTAGCAAAAAAGGGACTGGTGGTGGTCACCATCAACTATCGGCTCGGCGTATTCGGTTTCTTCACGCATCCCGAACTTACAAAGGAATCCGATACCTCCGGCAACTACGGACTCTTGGACCAGGTCGCAGCCCTGCAATGGGTGAAGCACAATATCGCGGCATTCGGCGGGGATCCGGCCAGAGTGACTATCGCCGGACAGTCGGCCGGCGCCTCGGATGCTCACAGTCTAGTGGCGTCGCCTCTCGCGAAGGGCCTTTTCGCGCGGGCCATTGAAGAGAGCGGTTCGAGTATTCCGGGTAACATGCGTACTCTTTCCGAGCAGGAGAAAGATGGCGTGCGATTCGCCGAGGCGAAGGGCGCGCATTCTGTTGCGGAACTGCGCGCGATGTCCGCACAGGATATCTTCAAGCCTGTCACGGGCGCGCCGCTGCGTTTCGGACCGGTGGTGGACGGGCATTTTCTAACCGCCTCGCCGAACGAAATCTTTGCCCAGGGGAAGCAGAACGACGTGCCGGAGTTGACTGGTTGCAACAAAGACGATCTCGGCGGGGGTGTGCCTCATCCCGACACGACGGTGGAACTTTTCTTAAAAGTGGCGCATCAGCGCTACGGCGATATGGCGGAGGCATTCCTGAAGCTGTATCCAGCGGAATCCGATGCGCAGGCTCGGGAGTCACAGAACGAGAGCGCCCGCGACCAGCTCCGAACATCGATGTACCTGTGGACCTTGAACCGGGCAAAGACGGCGAACAGCAAAGTTTGGACTTACTTCTGGGATCACCCGCTGCCTGGACCGGATGCCGAGCGTTACGGCGCCTTCCATACTTCCGAAGTGCCCTATGTATTCAATTCGCTGGCGAAGTCGGACCGGCCTCTTACGGATTCGGACAGAAAAATCGCCGACATGATGTCATCCTATTGGGCCAATTTTGCGGCGACAGGAGATCCAAACGGCCAGGGACTACCTCATTGGTCTGCAGTGAGCGAAGCTCCTGAAATGACCATGGAGCTCGGCGATACGAATAAGCCGATCCCGATCGCGGGCAACGGCGCAAAGGAGTCGTTCTTTACGGAACTCCTGTCGAAGCCGCGCGTCTCGCAGCGGCGGGAGTAGTCGCTCAGAAATCGCAGTTTCGATAGTCTTCACTTAGGTTAATCGAGGCGCAGGGCGTCGATGGGCGGGATGCGCGTGGCGCGACGAGCTGGCAGCCAGCATGCCAGGGCGGCCACAAAAGCGAGGACCATCGCCACTCCGGCGATCGTCTGCGGATCCGTCGGGCCTACTCCGAAAAGCAGTTTCGCCACGAAGCGTGTGAGGGCAATCCCTGACGCCAAGCCAATCGCGACTCCGATGAGCGCTAATCTGAGCCCCTCGCCAAGCACGAGCCATAGCACATCGGCGGAGCGGGCTCCTAAGGCTATGCGAATTCCGAACTCGCGGGTGCGCTGCCCCGCAGCATAGGCGACCACGCCATAGAGTCCAACCGCCGCCAGAATCAAGGCGAGGGTCGAGAGTAAACCAAATAGAACCAAGTTCAGCCGCCGCGGAGAAAGCGTATCATCGATTCTTTGCGACATTGTTTTGACGCTATCGACAACTACTGCGGGCTCAATACGGCGAACTTCGCGCTGCGCGGACGCCAACAACGTCGCCGGGTCGTCCGTGGTGCGAAAGGCGAACTCCATCCTTGTGCGAGGCTGCTGAGCGAACGGCTGATAAGTGGCATACCCGATTTCGGAATCAAGACTGCGGTTGCGTACATCCTTTACCACGCCGACGATTCTTAACCACTTCGCCGTATCAGGCGGCCCGATCTCGAAGCGCCGGCCGACAGGGTCCTGACCCGGCCAGAAACGGCGCCCCATGTTTTCGTTGATGATGGCGACTTGTTCGTGTTTCCCGTCATCAGAGTCGTTAAACTCGCGCCCCCGAATCAGGGGGATTCCCAGAGCGTGAAAGTAACCTGGCACAGTCCCGCGCATACTGGTGGCGCCGAGTTCGCCCGGCTTTGAGGCAACGCCTTCGATCGTAATATCGCCATTCGGATCGCCTCCCGAGATCGGCAGCGAATTGACCATAGTGGCGTCGATCACGCCCGGCAGCGACTTGAGGCGTTCGAGGAACTGTTGGTCTATCTGAGTCACCGCTGCGATGGTCTTGTAGCTTTCTGGTAACTCGATCCGCATCGACGCAAGATGATCGGCTTTGAACCCCGGATCGACTTGAAGCGCGCGCCGGAAACTGCGGAATAATAACCCGGCGCCCATCAGGAGTACCAGACACAACGCTACCTGCGCGACCACCAGGACCTGTCTCGCGAGTGTCCGGCGCGACCCTCCCCCGGCCCGCGGTCCGCTCTTTAACGCTTCAGCCGCGTCGACGCGGGCGCTGTGAATTGCGGGCGCGACCCCGAACAGAAAGCAAGTCATAAGCGTCGCTGTGAATGCGAAGAGAAGCACCGGCAGGTCTATGGCGACTTTCAGCAATCGCGGGTCCCTGCTTAACCACTGCAATCCGTGGGTCGCCCAGACTGCCAGTCCGATTCCGGCCAGCCCTCCGGCGAACGCGAGTGTGGCGCACTCGGTCAGCAACTGCCGGATCATTCTCTCCCGCCCGGCACCCAGAGCGCTTCGGATCGCCATTTCCCGCGCGCGGGAAGCGCCGCGAACTGACATCAATCCGGCCAGATTCGCACACGCGATCAGCAATACAACGCCGACCGCTCCGAGCAGCGCGAGCAGGGCGGGACGCAGGTCTCCGCTCAATTGGGACTGCAGCGGGTTGATGCGCATCACGAAATTGCGGTTGACCTCCGGATGAGCAAGACGGATCTGCTGCGTGATTCCCTCCACTTCCACTTGGGCCGCCGCAGCGGTTTGCCCACGTCTGAGGCGGCCGATCGTGTTCAATACCCACACTGCTCGGTGGGTGGCGAAATAAGGGTCGATCACTCGCCCGAGCGGCAGCCAGTACTCGGACGGCAATAACGTCTCGAACCGGTTCGGCATGATGCCGATAACGGTTGCCTCCAAATCGTCAAACCGGATAGTTCGTCCGAGCATCGCGGGATCGGCGCCAAAACGTCCGCGCCAGATGCGGTCGCTCAGCACAATCACCGGTGGCGATGCCGGTTTTTCGTCATCCACGTTGAACGCACGCCCAACCGCGGGCTGTACGCCGAGGACATCGAAGAACTCATGGGATACTGCGGATCCTGAAACGCGCGCCGGCTCAGCGCTTTGTCGCAGTACCCGGTCGTCGCGCAGAATTCCGGCAAGGCTCTCGAAAGAATGCGATCGGGCCTGCCAGTCACGGAAATTCAGAAACGATGCTCCCCACGCATTTTCTTGATTCGATCGATCCACCTCACCCACCCAGACAATCCTGCTGGACTCCGGGTAGGGAAGCGAATGCCACAACACCGCGTTGGCAACGCTGAACATCGCGGTATTCACGCCGATTCCGAGGGCCAACGTCGCGAGCGCGACCAACGTGAACGCCGGACTCCTTCTGAGCGTTCGTAGCGCGAAGCAAAAATCCTGCCACAGAATCAACATTGGGGAATCTCCTTTTCTAACCGGCGCCACGGGCGGCGTGGCGCGTGAAAATCGCAGACAAACAGCGGTTACCGTCAAGTCGAGAATGGTTTGCGCCGCCAGCCGCCATCCCTCGCCCTCTCGCCAGCGGTCGTCGAAGGTAGCGAGCATGTCCTCGCCGAAATCGCGACGGAATTGTGTCGGCAAAAGATACAATAGACACTTCACGATAGAGCGCATTATGCATCTCCTCGGGGTAGGAGCCTTCGACTCCGCATGAGATCCACAAGTCCGGAGAGACGTTCGGCCTCGGATCTCAACACCCGGCGTCCAAGACGGCTGATCCGGTAATAATGGCGCCGCTCGTCCGAGTCGGCGTCCTCAATCAGGCCTGCCTCAAGGAGCCGGCTGAGAATTCGGTAGAGCGACCCAATTTCGAGCCGTACAGCTCCCCCCGATTCCGCTTCCGACGCCTTCATGATTCCGTAGCCATGAAGAGGACCCTCGGCAAGCACCAGCAAAATGTGAAAATCGGCAGACTTCAAGGGGCTGCTCATATCTGTAGATCGAGTATATGTAATTCGATGATATAACACAAGCGCCGCAGAGCCGGCCCAGGCAGAAACGAACGCTTGAGGGCGCGGATTTACGCAGTCGAAATTAGACGCGGAATGGTCGACTACTCGTAGAAAGCAGAGGTTAATCATTCAGCCTCAGCGCCCCCATTTTGGCCAGAACGGCCTTCCGAGCCATTAGCCGATAATTCGAATTGGCTGGCTGATACTCGTCCAGGTTCAACTTCCCATATCGGGACCCGCCCGCGTCGCCGAAATCTGAGCTTTGTGCCAGTCGCGCGGGATCCGGACAGAGCAGTCCACCGCGGATCGAAAATGTCGGTCAACGCTGCGCATGGATCGCGCGTGACGTTTTCTTCCAGAGGCTCGAATCAGCGTCCGTCTGGATTTGATACGCTGACCGCATGCGTCCCCAACCTCTGATCGCCGTAAGCGACGTGGAAGCAAGCAGTCGATGGTACCAGCGTCTGCTGGGCTGCCGGAGCAATCATGGTGGCTCCGCCTACGAACAGCTCGTCTCGGATGGGCAACTTATTTTGCAGTTACACAGCTTCCAAGTTGAACATCATCACGGGCCGATTGCCAATCGTGACGACAAGCCGTACGGAAACGGGGTCTTGCTCTGGTTCGAGGTCGATGATTTTGAAGCAATTATGCAGCGCGCTATTGAAATGGGCGTCGAGATTATAATGCCTAGGCATCGGAACCCTCCAGATGGAAATGGCGGCCCGAATCACTGGGAATGCTGGGTGCAGGACCCGGATGGCTATATCGTGGTCGTTGCTAGTCCATACGGAACGGCCGACGGTACGTGGCATCCGGACGGACCCACGTTCGGCGAATTTCCAAAGACGGCGCTATAACAGGATGGCCCGCGGCGCTCAGAGCCTTTCTCCGAGATGACAGTAGCACGTAGTTTCACGTCGTGCCTTTAAATCGCGCCAGTGCACTCTTTGCACCGTCGCTATTTCAGGGTGACCGTCTTATCCGTAAAGCGCAGCGTCTGGATATTTCGCAAAACATCTGGCCCCTCGGCAGTCACATTCCCGATGACTGTCACCGAGCCGTCGGCATTCGTAAGCATGGTGTAGTTCTTGGAAGCCGCCCAGTAAACCACCGTATTGTTTCCCGCCCCGCCGTCAATGGTGTCGCTCGTGTCCTCAAGAAAGTTCGACGCGACGAGAAAGGCGGAAGGCGGGAACACAACGGTGCCATTGTTGGAATATGTGAAACCAGGATTGCTGCCTCCGCTTGAGTAACTCGCGGATCCCAGCGATATAGGCGCACCCTTATACGTCATATCCATGATCTCTACATTCGAGTAATTATTTTGATCGGTATAGCTAGTTCCTGTGACGTCGATTTCCACTGCAGATATCGGTTGGTAGGGCCTCACATCAATCTGAAAGTCCTGCGTGCTCGTGTTGTAGACGGCCGTAATCGGCGTTGCCGCTACCGCGATCCGTCCGTTGATCTTAACTGAAATCGATGGGGTGGTGGCGTTCAGGTTGGTAGCGGCAAATTGCAAATCAAGAATGTTCTTAAGCCCTGCGGCCGAAGGATGGGCGTAAATCGTATCATTGCCCGAACCCCCTACAATAGTGTTGCGGCCAGGCCCTAAGATAAAGTAATCTCCCCGGTTGCCGCCGATCAGCGTTGCCGTCGCGGCGCACCCCCCGAGAGGTAATTCACAAACCCGGGCGAGCCTTTTGCGATTGGATTGGTGGGTGTCGCGACGAACATGAACGGCCCCGTCGATAAAATCTGCGATGTTTGAGAGGCCGTCGTGATCGATGGAATCCACCCCAGTTGCGTATAAAACTCGAAGCTCAACATGTCCGCATTCGGATCTTCCAAAGGAAGGGGATAATCGCCTCCCAGGACTGGCACATTTGCGCTGTCGTAAATGGGGGCCAACGTTGTTGCGATGTAATGAGCGGAACCTACGCCCTTATACTCCGACGTTAAGCCGTTCGATGCGGGCTGTCCGTAATACACCCATTCGTTGAAAATCGCGTCTAGATTCCTTAGCGAACTAGGATCGCTAGCCCCTATCTCCGACGGATTATTGCCCAGCAGGTAGAACGGACGAGTCAGCGGAAGGGAATTGACATGCGCCCGGATCTGGGAAACCAATGTCGCCATCGCCGGTACCGCATTGGCATAAACGGGATTTCCCAACGAGTTCCCCTGCGACCACTCCTGGTTGCCATCCAGAACGTCCAAAAACACCCCATCATATCCAGTGGCGACAAGTTGGTCGACCTGGGCAAACACCTCTGGAGCCCACGCAGGATTCCAATATTGCACCGAATATAGGCCGGAATATCCGGGGTTTGGCTTCCCAAACCAGGCGGGCAAAGAACTGCCGCTAAAGAGGTCAGGCTCGGAATACGACATTGCCTCTGCGACGTCGATATATCCAAATATGAGTTTCTTGCCGTTTGGATCAGAGACGCTTCGGTTGATCGTCACGTTGTTTGCGCCACCTCCCAAAATGATGAGGTCGGAGGGGCTGTTACCTATAGCCACGAGCAGGCCCGGCGTACCCGCGTTCGCACCGATGATGTACTCGAACGAGGTTACGTGATTAAGCCGCGACGTTCGCGGCGGACTGTATTCGCCACATGGACGGGCAGCGTGCAGTCCAATTGGCGCCCGAACGGGCCTTCCCTCTTGCGCGTGAGCTAGTATTCCCGACAATAAGATCAGGGCCCCAACGGTAGGAACTCTCATTTGGCGGAGCATATCATATTGGCGCATTTTCCGACGCGAAGCTGCGCCGTTCCCTGGCTCGCTGCAGCGAGGTTTCGCGTAGACTGCGAGCAAACCCCGAGTCCTGAGGAGGCGCTGTAGCGCTGGGTAGCGGCTCAAATCAATCTGGCACTATGTTCACTCTACGATCCAGGGGCGGGATCGCCGCAGAATGGTGCCGATAGCGTGCCTTATCGGGCACCCCCTTCCGACGATCAATTGACATAAGGTTCTCGGTGGCTAGTGCGGTAAGTACGCGCCATAGCGATCGGAGCCCTTTCAGTCCGCACGTAAAAGGGTTGAAGGATCAATTTCTGCGGCCGCTCTTGCTGGGAGCCATGTAGCCAGAATCCCGGCTGTGCCCAGTATTGCGACGACGGATGCCGAAACCCAGAGGTCGATCGGGCTTACTGCAAACAGCATCCCTCGTAACCACTGTGAAACTAGAACGGAGATGAACAGACCTAAGCCTAGGCCCGCGCCGATCAATCGCCCTGCCTCAGCCACAACGAGGCCCGCGGTTTGGCCACGGCTAGCACCGAGTGCCACGCGAATTCCAAACTCGCGGCGGCGCATGCCGACCAGATAAGCCATCAAGCCGTACACGCCGACAACCGCGAGAACAAGAGCAAGGCCCGCAAAAAGCGCGAGTAGAATCAAGGTCAAACGCCGGTGAGCCACAGTGACTGCAATCCGCTCCTCCATGGTCGCGATGTCATAAACCGGCTGGTTCCGGTCGAAGGCACGGATAGTATCGCGAACGCTTTTCGCAAGGTTACCAGCGCCCCGAACAACCAGAGTGAAACCGCTCAGTGGCACCTGGGCGTCAGGCAGGTAGGCTTGCATTTGCTTTTCTTGATCGAGTGAGACTTGACGAACATCGCCCACAATCCCAACGATGCGAAACCATGGAGCCTTCTCGCTGCGGCCCCCGAGTTGGATGAATTTGCCGATCGGCTCCCCGTTCGGCCAAATCTGTCGTGCAGCGGTCTCGCTGATCATGGCGACAGGCTCCGTGCCAAGGTGATCCTGATCCGTAAAAGCGCGCCCACGCAATACAGGAATCCGCATCGCGCGCAGATAATCCACGCTGACAATATATCGATCCGGCGATGGAGCCTGGCCCTCCGGTACAAACCTTTCCTGGATGTGCAGCGATGCGCGATCGAAGCTTCCACCGAGGGGAAGAACTCCGGCCAGTCCGGCCGCCTCGACGCCAGGCAACTGGCGAATCCTTGTCAGTAACTCACGGTTGAATACCGCGATTTGCTCGTTCGTCGTCAGGTTTGGTCCGTTCACGTTGACCGTCATCGTGATAGTGTTCTTCGGATCGAAGCCCGGGCTCAGATCGAGCAAGCGGACGAGGCTCTTCAACAGCAATCCGGTTCCGGAGATCATGACAAATGCCAGAGCAAGCTCCGCAATCACCAGGATCTGCCGCATCCGGCGGCGGCTCTCGGTGCCGCGGGCGCCATCCTTAAGAGCTTCGTTCACGTCGACCCGCGAGGCTTCGAGGGCGGGCGCCGCACCGAACAGTAATCCGCACAGAGTCGCGACGGCGAAGGCAAATAGCAGCACCGGCACGTCGAGAGAAACCTCTTCGATGCGCGGAATACGATTAACGCCGAGTCGCTTCAGTCCGTCGATCGCCCAGATGGCAAGGACCAGTCCCGCAGCCCCTCCGGCCGCAGCCAAGACCAAACTCTCCGTCACCATCTGCCTTGTCAAGCGGAGTCGACTGGCCCCGATCGCTGCCCGGAGTGCGAGTTCTTTTCGCCGTCCAATCGCACGGGCGAGAAGTAGATTCGCAACATTCGCGCAGGCGATCAGAAGCAGCAAGCCAACGGCACCGAGCAGTAGCCACAACGTCTTATCGGAAGAGCCGACAAAATAGGTTTGAAGAGGAACGGACAAGGCCCTCGCATCGGGCGAGTAATCCTTGGGATAAGTGCGCGCGAGTTCAGCCGTGATTTGCGATAGTTCCACTTGCGCGCTCCCTGCGGACACGCCAGGTTTGACGCGTCCGAGCACACGAAGATGCTGGCAACTGCGGCATGCGAAAGGCTGCGCGACGTCGTAGCCGAGCGGCCCGAAAACGTCCGGCGTGGACGCGTAACGAAATCCAAGAGTCCGGAAGCTCGCAGGAAGAACGCCGACGATCTTGAACGGGACTCCGCCCAGCGTGATACTTTGGCCGATCGCCGCCGGGTTTCCGCCGAACCTGGTCTTCCAAAAACCGTCACTGAGAATCAGGACCCGGTTAGTATTCGGATGGTCCTCCTGGTCCGTGAAATTACGTCCGAGTTGCATTGGCACGTCGAGCGTGTCGAAGAAGCCTGCCGAAACACGGAGCCCCCGCACCAGCTCCGCGTCTCCCGCGCCGGTCATCGGCAAACCCCAATCGCGATAGGCGACAAGCGAATCGAAAAGCCGGGTCCGGCCGCGCCATTCGACCAACGTTCCGAACGATGTTGTGCCAGGCGTCTGCGTGCGGGCGTCTCCTTGGGAGACCGCCATCAAGCGCTGCGGTGTCCCGTACGGAAGTGGGCTCAGCAGCACTGATTTGATGACGCTGAAAATCGCAGTATTCGCTCCGACACCAAGCGCGAGCGTCAGGATAGCGACGATTGCAAAGCCCGGCGATTTTCGAAGACTCCGAAGAGTGCAGATGATATCGTTTCGCATATCGATCGACAGATAGCACGCATGACGCCATTCTTTGCGGGATGAAAATAACCACACGATGCAGATCAGATGTCCAATCCTGGGACTCGCCGTTCGCAAATGGAGGTTCGCCAGGCTTGCAAAATGAGTCCGAACATTTTCCGGGGAGGCGATCCCGGTCAGCCGGACGCAAACATGTGTTGCCGCCTGGCCAGCTCGAACGAAGTGCGTGTCATGAATCGACGAGGTAGATGCACGCGATCCCCACTCCGTAGGCAAACAGATCGAGGAAGCTGAACTCCGTACCGAGCAGCCTCGCCGAAATCCGTGCCATCAGGTGCTGACTGGCCAACATATGGGCTGGAATCATCGTTAATTGAAACACCTCGATGGCGGTCATGACGATCACTGTGGTCACGGCCACCGTCAGTGCCGTCGCTCTCCAAAACAGCCGCAAAATTACGTAGACAATGGCTGCGTACAGGGCGTCGCCGAGATACTTGTCAAAAACCACGAACCCGGTATGAATCATCCGGGAGAGGATACCCAGCCCGATGATGCAAAGAAGACCGACGAACCGGTGGCCGTGAGATCTCAATCCGGAGTGCATCCCTCAATAGTACGAGTGAGCAAGCAGCCTGCTGGCCGCCATCGGGCCGTATTTTTTGCCTCTTGGGCGCGACAGCGCCTAAACCGACGTCAGTCAAAACCTTACGGCATTACTTCGACAAGATGTCGAGAGCCCGTTGTGCGATGCTTGTCGGATTTGCCGCTCCATTTGAGAGCACGATGACTCCGACGCCTGCCTTCCTGTTCAGGAGTAGCTCCGCCGTATAGCCGGCCACCGCGCCCCCGTGTCCAAACGCGACGTAGCTGTCGCGCCGCTCTACTTGAAAGCCGATGCCATAGCCCTGGGACAAATCGATGTCGGCCGGTACCGCCGATTGCATCTGAAAGCGCGCCAGACTGGCTGTCTTCAATACGCTCTCCGGACCTTGCCCCAATAGAAAAGAGGCGAAACGCGCCAGGTCCCCGACAGTAGTGTAGATGGCGCCATTCGGCACTTTATACCCTCGTCCCGTTTCGTGCTCGCGCTGCGGAGTGGCGGAGTCAACCTCGGTGGGACCCATCACCTGATACCCCTTCGACAGGTGCGCCAGCATTTGCGGATTCCACTCCAGGACCGTGTGAGTCATCCCGAGAGGTTGGAAGATATGCTTCGGAACGTATTCGACATAGGATTCACCCGACGCGCGTGACAGCGCCACGCCCAGAATGGCGTATCCGATATTGGAGTAGGAGAAACGCGTACCGGGCTCAAAGATATAGTGCGTGTGGGGAAGGGAGGCGATCAACGTTTTCTCCCAATCCCCGACGGTACCTTTCACATAGGTGGCCGTGTCGTCCGGCTCGCGGCCCAGCCCCGAGGTGTGGGTCGCGAGCTGAAGCAGGGTTATCGGTGGAGCATTCGGAAAGCGACCCAATACAGTGTTAACCTGCGGGAAGTATTTTTCGACAGGATCTGATAGATTTACCTTCCCAGCCTCTACCAGCTGTTCCAGCATCAGCGCAGTGAACATCTTGGTGATGGAGCCAATGCGGTAGATAGTGTCGGTGTCGGCAGCCGTCTTCTTCTCCATATCGGCGTCGCCATAGCTTTTTGACCAGATCAATTGCTTGCCGGCAACGACGCCCGCCGTCACGCTTCCGACCGGCCGTCTGGCAAGATCCGACACCAACATGGAGTCGATTTGCGGAAATTTCGGGCTCAAGCTCGCGACGGTCGCCTCCAGGACCACGGGATGGTAGTTGGCGCTATCGATTTTTCCGTTGGTGCCGAGCCAGATCCTGTACTCGAGTGCGCCATTTTCGAATCTGACGGTGTAAATATCGGGGCCGGCAGGTCCGACCGCTTTGAACGTCATCGACTGCAGGGAGCCGAGTTTCGCCAATGTCGACTGGGTTTCCGGCAGTTGCTGGCTGACCATGGCGGCCAAGCCCGGGTTCAGCAAGGAATACGTGGGTTTCTCTGATCGCAGATCTTCGATCATTTTGCGGATCGCGACATCGCCGCCGGGGGCCGGGGTTTGATCCTTGAGCCGCATCGCAAACGCGGCGGCGGCATCGGCGACGAGCTTGGCCTGGGTGTCGCTCAGCCGCTTTGCCCGCATGTCGCGGCCGTTCTGATGGAGGATCAGTTCCGTCGGCCTCCCCTGATCGTCGTCCTTGGCGAACTCAATTTCCGCGTCGACTACCTTCGGGAAGAACATGGTCCTCGACTCCGGGAAGATCGGAATCGCGGGCTGAGTGCCCAATTTCGAGAACAGTTGATTGTTTTCGAGCGTGATCAACATGTCGACGCCCGGGGCCATTTCGTAGGCGCCCACCAGGCGGCTCAGCGCTGGAGAATCGAGGGCAATTTCCTTGTGAGCGGAGCCCTGGCCCAAGCAGAGGCCCGCCAAAACAGGGAGTAGTGTAAATCGGGAAAGCATGATAATGTATACCGTTTTTCGACTTCGGGGACAAGGGTCAGCAGCGCAGAATCATTACGTCCCTGGGAATTGCCGACATGGTGGACGTCCGGCGTTTAAGGTTCCGAATTCGTCAAACTTCCTTCATCGGGACCTCACGGCTGCTACATGCCGCCTTTTTGTGAAACGTACGCTTTTCGTCTGAGATGCGGCTCGAAACTTGTGCTCTCTGCCGAAGGTGGTATATTGATGGCGTTTCACAGCGCGCACGCCGAACGGAGGACAACGAATGCCGGCTGCTTCGAGAACGCTTCTCCGAAAGACCTTAGGCGCGATGGCGGCGTTCGCAGCCGGATGGATCATCACTTCAGCGACGGCGAGGGCGGGCGATTCGATGCCGGTGCCGCAGCAAAACGCGCTGGTGCGGAAGTATTGCGCGGTCTGTCACACCGATGCGGGAAGGAGCGGCGGGCTCTCCCTAGAACATTTCGACGCGGCTCATCCCGATCCGGGCGTGGCGGCGATGATGCTCGGTAAGTTGAAAACCGGGGCGATCGGGGCGGCAGGACTGAAGCGGCCCGACGATGCGACGATCCAAGCGTGGATCCGCGCAACGTCGGAAGAAGCCACTGGGGCTAACAATTGGAGCGTCAAGCGCACTGAAGATTCCGCGACCAAGGCCTTGATCATAAGCGCGAGCATTGTGCGGGAGCTGCCTTCGGCCGATAGCGCTGGCGTGCCGGACTCCTATCGCTTGACGGTTAATTGCCGCGCTGATACGCGGGAAGCCGGGATGGAACTCGCGTGGTCGCCTGGCGTCCCGAAAGAAGGCCAAGCGCTGGAAGTCTTCGCGGACGGGAGGGAGTTGCCTGGCCATAAGATCGGAGGCGACGAACCGATGGGCGGCGGCATGGCCGGAAGCTCCGGGCCGGGCGCTGTCCTTCTTTATGCGGCGGAGAAGGGCTTCGGCCCGGCGAAACTCACGATGGTTTTGCCGGCATACACGCTGACGATTCGCGATGTCTTTCCCAATGAGACGGTCGTGTTCCCGTTCGGCGAGCTAACTCTAGCGGACAGGAGGTCTCTGTCGGTATGTTTTCCCGGAACTCTCGCAAGCCGTTAGCGGTGTCGGCCACCTACCGAGGGATCTCTGTTTGTCGGCATATCAAACCAGGAGCCGCATCGGCGTTGTAGAAATTTGCCGTTAATGCTACTGATCAGGCTCCGCAAGAATTGCGTGCCCGAATGATTGATGTTCGCGGAGAGATCTAAACCACGGGTGCCGTTACTTCGCTCCAACGCCTTAAGCTAAAAGGATCGCGATGATTCAATCTGCTTACGATCCATTCACGACCGGTCCTTTTCTTGTCGAAGCGCAAAGACTCGAAGCCCGCGACCCTCGGCGCGATCGGGTCTTCCAGTGCGAAGCCTGGTATCCAGCTACTAACCCCGGCAGAGCGCCACTTGTTATCTTTTCGCATCACAGTGGGGGTAACCGACGCGCCGCAACCTTTCTCACCACCCACCTCGCTACCCACGGCTACGTCGTTGCCGGACTCGACCACTCTGAGTCCTTCGTTCCCGAGCTGAAGGGTAAAATCGGCGAGACCGCCGCAGAACGCGCCGCGCGTATCGAAGGGATCGTCGGCAGTCGAGTGCCGGACGTACGTTTTCTGATTGATTATCTGCTTGCTCACGCCCCACTGGGCTTGCCTGCTCTTGATCCTGGACGGATCGGCATCGTGGGGCACAGCGCAGGCGGATGGACGGCGCTCGCTACTCCGGAATTTGACGAACGCATTCGTGCCGTAGTAGCACTCGCCCCTGGAGGCGCTTCCAATCCGAAGCCTGGAATCCTACCGGCGACTCTGAGCTTCGCCTGGAGCCGCCCTCCCGCCACTCTATTTCTCATCGCCGAGCAGGATGTCTTCCTCCCGATCCAAGGAATGTACGAGTTGTACGATCGCACCCCTGGGTCAAAGCAGATGGTGATTCTCCGCCGCGCCGATCATCTGCATTTTATAGACAACGTGGAAGAAAACCACGAGCGAACGCGCGCCACCGGCTTTCCTCCACCGGCCGATTGGATTCCGCATGCAATGCGGCCGATCACGGAACTGTGTTCTGGAGAAGAAGCCCGCACATTCGTCCGAGGTCTCACGCTGGCCCATTTAGACGCGGTACTAAACAACCACCCGGAGGCCAGCCGCCTCCTCAATACAGATCTGCCCGATCGCCTCACCGAAAAGTCTATCGATGCTTTCGTCGGTTTAAGGCCGCGGAACTGAACCACGACACGTTCTCGAAATTTATCATTTGCCAAGTCTTCGAGGGCGCGAGTTGCCGTTAATGTGGCATTTACGGCACACGAATGGGGCCGTCAATGCTTCAGCGCCGACTGCCAGTTCTGCACCACCACGAACGGCACCGTATCGAGGCGTTGCGGGACCGTCACGAACAGGAAGCGCTGGCCGTCCGCCGCTGCCACGTAGCGGTTGCGGCGGTTGGTCGGGTCGAGCTGCACGTCAAAGAGGTCCTTGGGGATGCCGGCTTCGAAGTTCGCGCCGGAGGATTTCACTTCGACTGCTTTGAACTTCGATCCGCTCACGAAATAAAGTTCCTTGCCGTCACGGCGCCAGGAGGGTTCGGTCCCGCCTGTGTTCGAGATCTGCCATTTTCCGCCTGAGGGCGGGAAGTCCTGGACGAAGATTTCGTCTCTTCCAGACTCGCGCGAAACGTAGGCGATCCAGTGGCCGTCGGGAGACACGCGCCCGTGGTCCTGCTTGAATTCGGCTTTCAACACGGGGAAGGACTTGCGATCCCCGCTGACGGGTACGGCGGCGATGCTCTGGCTGCTTACGTTAAAGAGCAGGAGTTTTCCATCCGGCGACCAATCTTCCAGGGCCTTGTTGTCGCCGTTCTCCAGCACGAGCTCTTCGGCCCCCGCGCCGCCTGCGGCCTTCCAGAAAAGATCGCGAAGACCCGGTGCCTTCCGTGCGGACGAGTATGCGATGCGGGATCCATCGGGAGACCAGACCGGGTTAAGGTCGTCGGCCTTATCGAAGGTTAAGCGTGAACTGACGTTTCGGGCCAGGTCGATCACCCAGATGTCGCGGGTGCCAATAGAGGAGTCTACGCGGGCGACTGCAATCCGCTTGCCGTCCGGCGAAAGAGCGGGGCTGGTATAGACCGCATCCTCGCCGACCGTGCCGAGTTTCTTGCCATTGCGGTCGTACCAAGTGAGTTCCGTGGATGTTGGCGGAAGAGCCCGGCGGTAGGCGAGGACTCCGTTTTGGGAAACGGAAAATGCTCCGCCACTGGGGCCGCCGGCGGCGACGATGGCTACTTGCTCGGCGATAGGGATGGCGTCACCGGTGAGCGTCGCCTTGTCGGGGTCAAACGAGTGCGCCACCAACGTCGTGCCCCGAACGTACAGCAGCCAGGAGGGTGGAACAAACAGGGCCGAACTTCCGGGGCCGATGTGCCTTCCTTCTTTCGAATCGAGCGTGGCGATGGAGATACCGGGGTCAGCCTCATCGAAAACGCGGTAGAGGAAGCGGCGGCCGTCGGGGAGGAAGCTGGGAAAATACTGGGACCTGCCTGCCGCCATGGCCCGCTTCGCCTCGCCGCCGGAGGCGGGGATCTGATAGAGCGCGTACGAGCCTTCACGGGCGGTGAACAGAATGATTCCTGTGGAACCCCACGCGGGCATCAACGCGCCAGGCAGCACGGAACCCAGTGCCTGGGGTGAACCGCCGTTCAAGTCCATCCTTACCAAGGCGGAATTGGTTGGAACAAGAATCGAGCGCCCATCGGGTGACCAGGCGGCGTGGACGCTGCTACCTTCGGTTCCCGGAATCGGTTGCGCATGGACTGAATCCATCGAGCGCATCCATAGGCTGCGCGAGCCGTCGGTCTTCGTTGCACCGAACATGATTCGCGACCCGTCGGGAGAAATGTTGGGGAAATCGACCGGACCCCACGAGGTCCCTTCAGGCGGCGGGATTTCGAAACGGGCGATAGTGGCAGGTACGGGCGCATTGCGGAAATGGTAAATCGCGAACACGGCCAGCAGGGCGGCGAGCAGGCCTGCGAGAATCCAACCCACATCTACCCCTCGTGCTTTCAGAACCGGCGCGGGCATCTCCGCGCTGGTGCGGCTTTCAAGGACCCATTCGAGTTGACTCTTCAGGTCTGACGCGCTTTGCCAGCGGTCGTCCGGATCCTTGGCAAGGCATTTTTTCAAGATGCGCTCAAGCATCGGAGGAGTGGCAGTGAGAGGCTCCGGTTCGCGATCGATGATGGCAGCGATGAGCGTGGCTTGATTGTCGCCGCGGAAAGCTCGCTTCCCAGTAAGGATCTCGTACAGTACGCAGCCAAAAGAAAAAATATCGGAGCGCGCGTCCGTCACCTTGCCCTGCAACTGCTCCGGCGCCATGTATTGGAGGGTTCCGACGATGGAGCCTTCCTGGGTAAGCGCGCGAGTCTGCGTTTCGTCGTTCGCTTTGGGTTTAAGAACCTCGAATTTGGCGAGGCCGAAGTCGAGGACTTTGACGCCGGATTTGGTGGTAAGAATATTCGCCGGTTTGAGGTCGCGATGGGTGATCGATTTGCGATGCGCGGCTTCGAGCGCGCCGGCCAGTTGAATGGCCGCCTTCAACGCCAGATCGAGCGGCAGCGGACCCTTGATTTCCGTACCGTCGACGTACTCCATGACGAGATAGTCGGGACCGACATCGTAAATCTGGCAGATGTTCGGATGATTCAATGCCGCGATGGCCCGCGCCTCGCGCTCGAAGCGCTCGCTGAATTTTTCGGAAGATGTCTTGATGGCGACGATGCGGTCTAGGCGCGTATCGCGAGCTTTCCATACCTCACCCATGCCTCCGGCGCCGATCGGCGCGAGGATTTCGTAGGGGCCGAGTTTATCGCCGACGGAAAGTGGCATGCACTTGATTCAGCTAAGTGTAGCGAATCAGCATGCGGGTTGTGCCTGGATTCCGGGCTATCCGTCAGTTAACTGCTCGCCCCGCAATATCAAGCCAAACGAGGTGGTGCAGTATACGCTCCGAGAGGAGAGCCGAAATTTTAGATGCTTGCGATCGAATTGGCGGCGCGAGGTATCAGAGACGGGTGCCGTGTACGCGCGGGCTAGAGTGCTGCTGTTGCGTCACACAGCGCTCCGGATTTCCGACGTATCTACCCTTCGGAAAGATGCTGTTTCATGGGACCAAGAAAGGTCCACGTGGCGCGTTTTCATCCGTACTCAAAAGAGCCGTGAGCCGGTGTTCCTGCCGGTCCCAGACGGCTTGAAGGTCGTCCTCGACGCACTCCCCCTGCCACGGAACGCCGCCCAGGACCTGCCCTTACTTTCTTTGGAATGGAATCACCTCACGGCGGGCGGTGGTTGGAATCGCGGAATGGACCTTGTCGGCCGTATTTAAGAAATCAGGTGTAAAGAACGCTCACGCCCATCGGTATCGTCACACGCTGGCGACGCGGTTACTCGCCGAGGGCGCAACGTTCCAGGAGGTCGCGGACATCCTCGGGAACACAGCGGAGATCGTTAGGAAGCACTACGGCAAGTGGTCGAAAGGGCGACAGGACAACATCGATCGGCTCATGATTGCGCATTTTCAGACCGCGCTGGTTACAGTTCCAGTCACACGGCAGTCACACGAAAAAAATGGAGCCGGTAAACTAATGAAAACAAAACAGAAAAAATGGTGCGGAGAGGGGGACTTGAACCCCCACGAGATTGCTCCCGCTAGCACCTCAAGCCAGAATCCACTGTTTCGCCGGGTATCCTCAAGGCCTAAATTACTCATTCCTGGCGGACCCGATATCGCCGGGTTTCGCCGACTTTCCCGAAGCCACTACAGTTCCACTACACTCACCTACGTCTATCCGCTGGTCGAGCAGTTCCCGTACGGGGCTCAAATCCTTCGCTCCCACAATGTTGTATCGGCGATCCATGCTATCAGTCTTTGTCGCCCGCCGATTTTCATTCGAAGCAGGAGACCGCGTCATCACGCACTATAGCAGTGCCCTTCTCGCACGGGCCGCCTCGACAAGCGCAACTACGCCGCCCAAGTTTGCCTGCCACGAATTCGCGTTCTGCTTTTCGAGGGCAGCTCGGACCAGTCGCGCGTATGAGTCCTCGTCGTCCCGCCGGAGTCTGATCGCGCGAAGCAACACTGCTGAGAGTTCGCGTACCATCGCATCGAATAGGGCGTTCGACGGGGAGGGGCTTTGCGTAAGGAGTTCACGCAGGTGCGCGTCCAATTCCGCCGCGTCGGAGTCCGCCTCACGGAACAGGAAGCCCGAGGGAGGTTCATCGGCAGAGTGCCACGATCGGTTCATAGTATGAGCAGCACCCTCGGGCGCAAGCCCGCAGATCTGCTCTGCCAGACCATCCACCGCCCTCGCTATCGGGATTACGGTAGATTCAAAAGCGCCACCATGCGGTTCGTAGAGCGACGCCATGCAGTTGAAATCTGCAGCCGCCATAAGCTGCGCGTAGAACGGAAGACGGCCATCCAGACAAAGTACATTCTGCGAATGCCCATGCTCCAGCCCCCGCATGCGCTCGAGGCGCGCGGGACTGCCTTCGTCCCCGTGCGTCGTAGCGAACACGACACAGAGCGGCAGACCTGGTTCCGCCGCCAGAAGCGACCGCACACTTTCAACCAACACGTCGTGAAGTTTCTGCGCAACACGCCGACCCATGGCAACCACGAGGACCTTCCCCTGCGCTCGCTCACGTACGGTCAGCGGGAGTCCGTCAAGCGCGCTGGAGCGCATCCCAAACAGGCGGCGCTTTCCCGCAGTGAAATCCGAGCGGAGGAGCGCTCGCAAGTCCAGCGCGTCCTGCGACAGAGGGCTGAAGGGACCGTTGGTCACGCCGACCACGCGCCAAAGAAGATGTTGCAGATGATCCGCCAGCACCTCGCGATGAAGCCTCTCTTTTCGGAGCCCGCGAGCAAAACCTGGATTGACGGTTGTGACGGCGTCCACCGCCTCAATGCCAACCTCCAGCACAGTTTTCGGGCCAGAATGCGCATTGCTCCCCTGCCGGAAGCACTCATAGGCGGTGCCAAAGGCTACTGATGCGGCATCCAGCGGCCGGTCGAATGTGTTGTGGATCGAAAGCGCTGTGTCATAGCGGGGCAGAAGACGCATGAGCGCCGGAACCGTTTCCCAGTCGGCGCCCCAGACCAGTCGCCCGGGAGAGCCGAGGCGCCCCAGAAGACCTTCCACGGCGAGGCCAAATACTAACGCGTCTTGGCTCAACGCGTCCTCTGTCACATCATAAGGTGACTCTTGACCTTCGAAGCGGCCCTCCACGGCGAGATAAAGGATCGGCATGAAGCTATCCGCCGGGGTTCTGAGCACGCGGCAATTTTCGCCCGTGGGCAGGTCGAATTGCCAACCCGAGTCAACGACAGCCCCATTTAACAGAGGACACCCGGACTCTGCCCGGCGAAGGGAAGGGCACCATGGAGCGATCATCACACCGTTTCTGAAGTCGCGGCGCTCTTGTTTGGTTACAGCCGTTATCCCGGTACAGGGCGTGAACTCGGTTTCGTAACGAAGTAAAATGAACCGAACCCAGGCGAAAAGCAGCCGGAGAAAGGGCGGGACAGCTTCTTGGAGGGAAGCAGCGTTTGTCATGCTACATCCTGCTACGTACCCGCATTGGAAGCGCTTGGAAACTGTGGGAGCCGGATGCTACCCTTCGAGGACAATGTTTACGGCATCGTCCAGTATCGCTTCCCGTTGCTTGCTGAAGTGGAAGACTTCTTTTAGGATGCCCTTTTGCATTTCCCGACAGGCACCCAGCGCCTGATCGGCTGAGGTCCACTTGATTTGGCCATCGAGCCAAAAACGACCGCTCTTAACCAGGTCGACCAAGTCCTCTAATCTCACAACCCGCTTTTCACTGGCTGCCCGGCACAGGGCGACGACTTCGGCGTACCGGTCCTTGGGATCAATCACATCGTCATCGAATCGGATCTCGGGTCGCGCCAATAACGTGCCCTCCTTGGCTACCCAGATTACTGCGGGCTTCTTTACCAAATTGCGGCTATTATTGATGAAGATTTTTTCTACATCCCATTTGGGCTCCCACCGAATCCGCGGCTTATGAACGCCGCCGGTCACTCTAAGAAGCACCTCAATTTGAGAGCACGGAGACAGGGCTCCGAGCGTGCCGGCCCGTTCCAGGTAGTCGTCGAACTTCTCCGGATGTGAGAACATTTCGGTCGCGAACATGATGACTGCCGCGGTCCCGAGACTAGATGGGCCAGCCAATCTGACTACGTCGATTCGCGCCCCCAGATAATGTACTCTAAACCGTTGGAACAACGCGTATTCAGCCCGTTCCTCGAACTGGCCTCTGTTCCCTATTTTTGGATCCTGACGGGTCGGATAATAATTGTCCTGTCGTCCACACCAAGACTGAATGATGCGATGGACGTCAGGCGAAATCGGTCCACCGCGTTGCGTGAGCGGCGGCATATCGAAACGAAGAGTGGAGTGCCCCTTCTCCATCGGTAGCAAACCCGTCGTCGGATTCGAAGGATGATCGCGTCCGATCAGGCAGATCGCGGAGTAGTCGGCATAGTTAGGCGGTGTCCAGTGGTCATTTTCCGCGGGAATCCAGATCGGCTTAACCCCGGGCAGGTGTTGCATAAGGTCGAGCATCCACTGGGGATCCCGGGCGGTCTCGCCATCGCAAACGACCAAGACCGCAGATGGCTTCCCGCCCGCTTTCGTTAGAGGGCCAAAAACAAACCTCGGGATGTCTGACATCACGAGCCGTCGCAGTTGACGCAATACCTCTTGTCCCTCCGTCATCGCAGCAACACCGTCTATTTGGGTGAGTAGACGCTCGAACCGGTCGAGGTCGCTAACGGTGTACTCATTTTGTAAGCGACCCTTCCAAAAGTCTGAAATCCCCTCGCGAATGATTTGATGGTCGAGGCTCACCAATTTGTCGAGAACGCCTTTTGGAATCGGCATCGTGTAGTCAAGCTTATGGCATGGCTCGCGCACCGTCAATTGGACAACGGACGGGCGCCGTTGGATTTCATTGGACGTAGGGTGCAGGCCGCGAAAAAAGCCCAGCCCACCGAACCAGCCGCACGCCGGATCAAAGAAGACGACGCACGGAGGGCTGCCGCAGGGAGGAATGCGAACGGAGCCAGTCCACGCGATCAAACCCCCCGCTGAGAACTCGCGCTACCAGAGCGGTGTCAGAAGCCACCCCGACGCCAAGGACGAACTCCATGAAGCCGAATTGCGACGGCCAACCGGTCGGCCTCAAGGACTTGTCGCGGGGCGCAACATAGATCACAGGGATTCCGTCTTCCATCGCGACGGCCGCGTTGAAGGTCCAATCAATATTGAACGAATGTAATCTCTCAACGAACTCCGCGGCGCCTTCCGCGCGGAGCGACGGATCGGGATTGCCAAAACGCGCAACCTCGACAGGATAGCCGCAGTCCGGACCGATCAGAGAGGCGGATGCGCGCACGCCAGAATCGAGCCTTGCGGCTAACCGTTGGATGGCGTATGGCCCAATTTCCTCGGCTGGACGGTGCGATACGAAGTGCAATCTAGCCAACGAATTCCCGGCAACAGCATTAAAGCCGAAGATGTCTTTGGGGCTGGCCCGGCAAAGTTCAAGCATGATCCGGAAAAGCTGGCGCAGCCGCCTCGAATCCCGCGACCCCGCCGCCTGGTCGACCATCTCGATCCCCATAAACGCCCACGTCGCGCAATTTAGCGAGTACGGAAATGGATTTGCCAATAACAGGAGCAAAACGCTTAGAACCGAGAACACAAAAAAGTTCTGTCCTCTTTTTCGCACAGTTTCGATCGCAAGCGGGTCCTCAGACGAGGCATTGGCGCTAATGCTTACCGGACGGTCGCCCCTCTTGGGGGCGAGAACTAGATGATACGCGGGTCCGTCGTTTGGGTTCAGCGCCGTCAACTCGATCGGTTGGTGTGGCGGGTTGAAACTTACACCATCAGCTTTGATCAGGATCTCCGGCGCGCAATCGGCCGGCAGATTTGCATCGAGGTAATGTTCGAGGGCCGGCGAGGCGGCCACCAATTGAATTTCATTCATGGCGTAATGTTCGGCCCTTATATCATTGGGCGCGATGGAACGCCATCGGATAGCGAGGGTATCCGTGTGGACGAAATGGGAGGGCCACTACAGCAGTCGGCAAAGGAATGGGCCGACAGCCTCGAGGTGAATCTATCGCAGTCTGCTCCTATTGTTGCGAGCAGATTGCCTGGCGACAAAAAAGAAGGCACGCCGTCTTAGAGTGCCCACCATGCACCATCGGGACGATATGAGGTTCACGTCAAGGCTCAGGCTGCTCGCCCTTCTTGCCCCTTTTCTCTTCGGGCTTTACCGGGCTTCCAGATTCCACTGACACCGGCCGCCTCTCGAGAAGGTCCCGTGCGTTCGCCAGATCCTCGGCGTCCACGATGTTGTACCGCCGCTCCATGCTGTCGGTTTTGTGGCCGCTGATCTTCATGCGGATGACTTGAGGAATTCCCGCCCGGCGCATGTTCCGGACGGCGGTCCGGCGGAGGTCGTGGAAATTCAGATCTGGCACTCCCGCCGCTTTACAGGCTTCCTCCCACGCCCACCTGAAATCCTTGATCACCTCGCCCCGCCGGCTGAAGACCCAGGGCGACTGTGGCCAACATTCATCGCGCTTCTGCTTTGCCGTCGTCAAGGCGTTGAACATGTCGCCGGAAATAATCGGAACACTCCGGGCCTCCTGATTTTTTGTCTCGCCATATTCGAGAGTGATGAGACGACCCTCGAAATCAACCTGCGGCCAGGTGACCGCCAGAAGCTCTCCCTTCCGGATGCCGGTGATGTATCCGGTGATGAACAGCGCCTTCAATTCTTCCGCTAACGCATCGCGCAATGCGGCATATTGCTGATCGCTCAGGAACCCTTTGCGCACCGTCGTTTCCTGCACCATCGGGAAATAGGGGGTGATGTGGACCTTCGGTGGTGTGCGCTTGCGGGCATTGTGGAAGGCCGTCCGCAGGATCGACAACTCGCGGTTAACCGTGGCATCTGACCGCCCCTCCGCCTTACGCTTCTCACGATACTGATCCATGTGGTCCGTCGAAAGCCGGCGTGCCCGCAGTTTGCCGAAGAACGGACGGATGTTTTTCTCAACGACCTTTCCCCAGATGTAGCGAGTCGATTCCTTGATATCGCTCTTCAGCACGTCATCAAGCAGTTCGCCGATCAACACCTTCTCCGGTGCGCCCCCTGGCAACTCGCCGCGCTCTTTCTTGGCCAAGAGCTGGTTGCGCAATTTTACGGCATCGGCTTTTTTCGACGACTTGCTCGAACGGATCACAGGCTTGCCATCGATGTACACCTGGACCCACCAGATGTTCCCGCGCTGATAGATTGAGCCGGCGCCGTTCGTTTTCGACATGGCTATGCTATTTAGAGGAAAACCGGGCGGCTGTCAGTACTTGTTCTTCTCAATCCATGCGTCGAGATCGCGCCGGTCCAGGTGGACCCGCCGGCCCGCCCGTACGACTGGCAGTTCCTTTTGAAAAATCAGGTGCTGGACCGACTGCAAACTCCGGCCGAGGTAGACCGCCGCATGCTTCACACTGAGGAGCACCGGCTGGATTGACGGCTCGGACACACGCCCCAGATCGGCACGTATCAGGTTCGCCACTTCATCCGCGATTGCCTTAGCTAATCCATCCAGTTGCATCATTCATACCACCGCTATTGTTTGTAGCCATGACGAGGCGCGCCCCTCTGATCTCCCAGCTCGACAAGTCTGTCCTCCAAGATGACTATTTGGGTGCGCAGTTCTATGCTGTCTCTAGATACTGCCGCAGCGTCGCGCTGCGCTTTCTGCCATGACGCCCTGGTTTCTATCAACTCAGCAACCGTTGAGTGATGCTTCTGATCGAGCTTTGCATAGTCCGCTTCCATGCGAGCGATAACTTGCGCAACCATGGCCATCGGCCTGAGTGCTCGTAGTTCATCATGCAGCTTGAGATTGACCCTCACATGGGATTCGATGCGGCCTAGTAATTCGTCTTTTTCGTCCGGCATAACCCCCCCACCGCAATCACACGTCCTTCGCCTTTTTTGCTTCGTACCCCGCTCGAATAGCCTCCACTTCTTTGCGTTGCCGGGCCAACAGCTCGTCAAATTCCGCGACTGCCGGCAACTGTTCCAACTGTTCTCTAAAGCTCAGCTTTTTGTTGGTTGTGTTGTTGTCCATATGTCGGCCTCGAAAGGAAGCCGGGGATTGCTCCCCGGCTCCCGTTCATTACTTCTTCTTGGCATCCTCCTGTCTCTGAATCCAATCCCGTTGCGCCTGGTAAGCGTCACGCGCACCGGGGGACCAGTTTGTCATGTTGGGCGCAGATTGACCCGAATTGTGATCTGTCTGCGCTTGCTGTTGCGCTGCTTTGTTTACGTCAGCCATCTTGTCTCCTTTCAAAAAGACATCCACGAACACCCGTTCGCCTTTCCTCCATTACAAGGAAATGGCTCAGCTCACACGTCACGCTCTTCGTCGCAAAAATGTGATCCCCGCAACCCCGGCTTCCTTCACCACATAGTCCGCGACAGCATTCTTGTCGGGGAACTTTTTGTTTTTGTCTTTCTCGATCGTCAGGGTGAGCTTGCCGGTCTTGCCGACGAAGTCCGTGCCGGCCAGTTCTCCGGCTTCGTACTGCTCCAGCAACCCGCATGCTTCGGCAGCATGGCGTAGCTTCAGGGGCCACTTTTCGAGAAGGTAATCAGTGACAAATCGACTTGCACCGCTCGCGTCCGATACCTTAACTTTCAATTCGATCATCTCGTTCCCGGCCTGGCTGACCTTGTCGCTTCCTTCGATGACCTCAAACTGATAGATGCCTCTTGGAAATACCAGCATCGACGCGATCTCTTCAGGGCTTTTCGGCGTAATCTGCACTGTGTTGTTTTCCTCCCGTAGTGCTTTTAGTACTCGCGGTCGTATTTTGAAATTACCCGAACTTTCTTGGGCTGCTCTGTCTTGGGATGCTCGTGTTCCTTTGGACGCCCATCGACTTCCTTCTTCTTCTCCGCTGCCGCGATTTGATCCCTGACTGCCTTAAGGTCTCTTGGCATGATATGGGTCCGCATCGTATCGCCCGGCAAATTCCGGGTCCTGGAAATAATGTTTCCTGCCTGCGCGTATCACTCCACGCACATCCTCTGCGAAGACCAGCATCTCTGTTGCATCAAGCTCTGAGATCTCTTCCGGCAGCAAATAGGGCCGCTGGCGCGACCCGATGCTGACTTGGGCTCCGTTGCCTCCGGCAATATTTCTCAGCCCACGATTAATGCTGTCAACGATGCCCGAGGCCATCTGCAAGCTCTGTCCCTGGCCGTCATTGATCGACCGGGACACGCTGGGAACTTCGATCTGGCCCGTCATCCGTGATAGATGGTCACTCGTAAAAAGATCGCCCTTGCCGGTTGCCATGTAGATCTGGAAGCCGGCGTTTGCCAAGTATGTCTGCCAGCCATTCGGCTTCAGGTTCTTAAGTTGGTTCAGATCCTGAAACTCGCTGATGATCTGGCATCCATGGCCGGCCCCCATGACGTTCAGCGTGTCAATGCTGTTGAGGTTTCCTACAGACGTTGCAAATTCCTGAAGGATGCCGAGAACCGGAACATCTGGCCCCCCCGTGAGACATGCGTTGGCCCACTCATTGGTGATGGTGCGCATCCACGGAGCGCATGAAATCGCATATTTTGTGGGCAGGATGACGTATATTGTCTTCGCCTTCTTCTTCATATTGAAGACCGTCGTCGAGCGCCGCAAATTGTTGGCGATCGGCTTGTTTCCGATGAAAGCAAGGCCGGTAATCGCCGCCGAAACGATGCTCCTGATTTCGCGGTTCTCGCGCGCCGATTCACCGGCAAATCGGCCGAGACGCGTTCTGATTAGTTCGTCGATGTCCTCTTTTAGAGCGTCTTCGCAGAACGCGAATAGGTGGGGGTCACAGACGATGGTATAAACATCTGCCAGCGACCATCTGTCCATCGTCGATCGCAGATACATAATGACACCGGCAACTAACGGCCGCGCACTATCGATCCAGTGCTTATCGTGGCCGGTGTATGGCAGCAAGCCTTCCGCAAGACTATCCGCATCGGCCGCAAAGGTATCCGACTTAGGATCCAGCCCGGTCACTGGGCAATACTGCGCATGAGTGAAGTCTTTGAGCGCTTCTTGTTCGATGTTGAATGGATTCAGGACGACAACCTCTTGCCCCAGGACGTCCCTTCTGTAGCGACCAGTGGTCATGGCGGCCTGCCCCTTCGGATCGAGGACAAACAGGCTGGCGAGCCACGTCATCAATATTTGAGCAAGGATGCATGAAAACTTTCCACGCCTTGCGGGTGCGCAAAGAATGCCGTGAGCGTTACCCGGATAATACAAAGGTTTCCCTTCAAGAAGGCCGATCCGGATCTTCATAGCATCCCCCTCATTCGGGCATCGTCGATCTGCGCTCTTCGCGTATTTGCGCCGGAAGCAAATTTGTTGATGAGGCTTTGACCACGTTTACGCCCTATCTTTCTCCACGGGATGACAAATATCATCACGGCCGAACCGACCAACCAGCTCCCCAGGAATGACCATGTGAAGCTCTGGGTGGCAACGAACGCCGGAAGAAAAACCAGCATCTGCGCAAGGTTGGCAATCAGACACGTTGCGAGAAATGAGACGGTCACTTCAGGAATGGCCTTGATCGAAAGTCTTTCGGCCTGAAGAAGTCCAACCATGCAAAAGGAATAGGTGCCTCTGATGATCGCTTTGCCCTGAAGGTTGCTCAGCATCGTCAGGGCTGGTTCCCACAAGGCTTCGTTCGCCTCAGTGATGCACATCTTGCCGCCGGATAGGGCGATAATGACTCTCTTGCCGTCGGGAAGTGTTATCCGCCAGCCACCGCTTCGGTGGTTATTGACTTCGGCTTCGTCCCCAAAGAAATCCTTGGCGACCGTGATGCCGAACGGCCGAAATGAGTTTTCGTCAACCGTCAGACCGTACGCTTTTGCGTAGCCCGCCAGCCGGCACCGTTCAAGAACCGGAGTGCTTCTGAGATCAACGCAACCAAAACTCTCTTCCGCGAATGACATCAATTCGAACTGCAACTGCTCCCGATCCTCTTCACGTTCGCCGGGTAAGAGTTCAAGGATGCCATTTAAATGGATCCTCTTGTCCGTGATGGTGACGGCACGCCCCCATGGCAGAGTTAACGTCCACCGATTGCAATCCGGCTCTACCTTCACTCCCGGGAAGGCTGCCTCGAAAACTTCCGTGACTCGTTCTTTAGTTAGTGGTTTCATAGTGTCCTTGTCCTTTAGAAGCGTTTGCTTTATCCCCTCACACGTTGAATCCGTAGCTCCGGAAGAAGACGAGATCATCCGGCGTGTAGGCGGGATGGTTCTTGACCGTTCCCTCAAACTTCCCGGTAAATCCCACCCTGACCAGGCTCACAAGCCGCGCGTTATCGTCGGCCCGCTTGGCCTCCGCGGCACGGGCTTCTGCCCTCAATAATTCTGCGGTCTGCGCAATTTGTTCCGCGCTTTTTACGAGGCGCCCGAGGCCTGGCAGAATACTATCCCCGTGCTTCTTCTTGGCCTTGTTCCTGGGCTTCTTCCCGATTCCACTTTCAGTTGCCTGCATCATTGCTCCTGTCGTCGATGACACTCGTGATCCTGATAAAGAGACTTCTCGCAATGCCGTGCTTTGGCGCGGCACCGCCATGTTCGAGTTCGTGAACGCCCCTTACGAACCGTCGAGTTCGATGACCGTGCTGGGGCGTCAGACAGACACACACCGCCCAATCGTTTATCAGGCGCGTTGCCGACCGTCATCTTGCTTCGATTTCGATTTGCCGCCGGACCTCAGGGCTCTAAATAGGCCGGGCGCAGTTGGTTCCGCTCAAGCAGAACGAAGTTTGCTGCGCGCCAAGAGCTGAAGGCGACACTGTCGTCTAGCTCGTGCCAGCGCACCGTACACAGCTTCCGTCGACATGTTGCCGAATTGACGGCCGACTTCGCCACAAGAAAGACCGTCAAAATAGAACAGTTCGAGCATCCGCCTCGATTTGGGCGGGATCCGATCCAGTGCACGCCTTACGTCGATAGCATCGAGGCTGATAGTGGATGGCCCAGCAACATCGTAGTCCTCGGGGAACTGAACGTACCTGGCGCTTCGTCGCGAGAAGTCCACCGCGACGTTACGAGCGGTCGTGCGAATATACGAACCGAAGCAGACCTCGTTCCTGATTTTCGACCTGGACCGCCAGCACCGAAGCAGCGCCGTCTGCACGATGTCCTGGGCCTGATCAGCGATCCGTCTGCGGCTGGAGAGAATCCGAACCGGGCCGTTCTGCCGGCGGAGACCATCGAATGTGAGGGACTCCATTATTCGCCTCCCCTCTGACCATGGCCAAGGACCGAAAAGCACCGTGGGCAAAGATGGACGTCTCTGAACGCAAGCAGCCCGGCAAGTGACGCGAACGTACGTCTCTGTCGGCTGCTGAGCCGGCGATCATGTGTCGCGAGTCTCGTCAGCGCATTGATCGCGCCATATATCGAGTCGTCAGAACCTTCCTCGCGCCAGGCGGCCAGGAGGCGCGGCATCATCCCATTCGTGGATATTCGGCCGCGCAGGAGCCATTGTTGGAGCAGTTCTTCGACGTCGGCTCCGCGCTCTCTCGTTGCCCGGAAGGCGTCAAGATGAGCGCGAAGACTTGTCCAGGTCCGTCGCACCAGACGCCGGATCTGGCTCAATTGCAACTCTCGTGCGTTCGCGTACCGATCTGGTGGCAGCCGTCGAGTTCGCACGATGTTGTCACGGGACACGCACTCGCGCCGAGTCATCCCGTTCGAGCAAATCAGCCGGTATATGAATGCCTGAATCTGAGTTGCCTGCTTGCCGTAGGGCGCGTGCAACACCGAGATGCCTGATTGAACTACATCTCCCCGCCGAACCTCTGTCGCCTGCATCGGGCTGAAGAGTTCGGCTTCGACCAGCTCCCCTGTGTCCTCTATTCGCGCCACAAGTAGGTGGTCCGCATCGGCTCCCAATTCCTCAGCGATTGCCCTAAGCACGTCGGCAATAGACAAATTGGTGAGATCTGGATCGACAAGCGTGAACAGGTCGCCATTCTGCAGTACGGCTTTCGGTTCGCGGCCAAAGTCAAACCGGCGTGCATGCTCAGAGAGAGCCTCGGCTTGAAAGGAGGGGGTGTGTTCCTCCCAATACGCTGTCGGTGCCCCAACCTTCGCCAACAGGCGCAGTCTGGTTTCGCGATCAGCCTTGAGGATCCGGCCGTCGAAACGAAGGCCTTCTTCAACGAATTTCAGTTCTCCATGTCCGAGCGGAACCTCGACATATTCACGATCCCGCCAGTCCGCGAGCGCGACGAGATCCGAGAACTTTGAAACAGGCCACGACGCCGGCCCAGCGATTGCTTCGGTAGGAGGAATCGCCGGTAACTGCTTCGATTGACTGTGCATTCGATTTCCCTCTGCAAGCAGTATTGAGCGAGCGAGTCGCACGAGATAGGGGATTCCCCCAGAAATCCTTGCGATCGGGGGTGGCCGCCTAGTAGTCCCCGTAGGCGTCGATTTGACGAAGGCGGTACGCGCTCCTATATTTCGTTCGATGGACAATCCAGAACTCAAAACTAGGCCGCCCCCGGCGGCACTGTTGCGCCGGCTCTTCGACCACCAGCGATGGCTCACGAGCCAAGGCCGATACGGCAAGATGCTCAAAGGCAGCGAGCTCGTATTCGAAAATTGCGATCTTGCGGGCGTGGACTTCTCCAAAGTCGATCTCGAATTCTCGACTTTTAGGGGAGGAAGTGTGCGAGGCGCGCTTTTTCGAGACGCGACCCTTTTTTGCACCACCTTCGACCGCTGTGACGTAGCCGGTGCCGATTTCGGGAATGCGAATCTTCGCTGGGCTGCTTTCATCACGAATCACGATGAAGCGGCGTTCGAGGGCGCGGATTTAACGCGGACCGCATGGAACCGTTCGCAAAAGGATCAAAATCTCATGGAGTACAATCCTGAGCGTGGCGGCGATCCCAATAAACTCTGGCCCCGGGAGACCCTCAAGCCCAGATAGCGCTCGCGCCTCTTGCTAAATTGGTCCTCAGCGACGGACATGAACACCGACGGTCTGGGCAGTCCAGAAAATTCGGAATTCTCTGAGGTTGATCGACTCGAACTCATTCAACGAATGTTCGCGGACAAGGAGATCGGCCTCCGCGAAGAGCAACTCCGCTTGCTCGATCAGATGCTCGCCGCATGGCAAGGCGGGCACCGCGGAGCGTGGTTGCCAATCGCCACAGACTTTCAAATCGAAAAAGAACGGAGGCGTAAGAACAATCCGACGCTTAAGGTCGCCCCGGAGTTAATTGCTACGTATAAAGACTCCGCGAAAAAGCTCCTGCAGGATCTGCCGGAGACCTTGAAGCGTTTCTATACGGGCGATTTGGGAAGAACTTTCAAATGGCTCGTCGTGTTTGAGCAACAAAGCACACCAGGGGGACGCAAGCAGTGGGTTCTGACCGTGACCGCAAATGCCAATGCAAACGCTACGACGTCAGAGAATAGTCAGCCTGAAGTCGTCGAAGATAAGGAGAGTTCGCTTTCCGGGCAACGACAGACGTTGTTGGGTCCGTTCTCGAGCGTTCCCCCAAAACTGCATTACATTGACCGACCTGAAATCTTCGATCCTTTGGTAGCGGAGCTGTGCTCGGGTGAGAACGGCGCGTTCGGCCTTACGGCAGTTGAGGGGATGGGCGGCGTCGGAAAAACCACCCTTGCAGTTGCGGCGTGCCACGACGAGAGGGTTCGCGCAGTTTTCACGGACGGAATCATATGGGTCCCCTGCGGTCCGGTGTCAGATGATGAGATTCGCAAAAAAAGAATTGAATTTGCCTGCCGGCAACTCAATGTCCGCTTTGATGGCTATACGCCTCCGGCTTTGGGAACCGCTTTGGCGAACAAATCAGTCCTCGTGGTTCTCGACGACGTGTGGGAGGACAAAGATGTCGACCCCTTCCTGGTGACATCCGCTCGATCGCGTCTGCTGTTCACCACTCGCAACAAGGGGCTGGCCCTGGGGCTCGGTATCGAGAACAGCCAAGACGTCGGCACGCTCGACGAGGGTACCGCGCGTAGCTTTCTCGAATACTGGTCGCATCGCCGCGATTTGCCGGAGTCCTGGTCCCAGATCCTACACGAATGCGCCGGTTTGGCCTTGGCGATTTCCATGGTCGGCGCTGCGCTCCATAAAAAAGATGACACCGAATGGCAGAAGGTCCTTGAACACCTCAGGCAAGCGCGCCTCAAATATGTTGGTCGCAAAATCCACGAATACCAATACGTCACTATTCACGCAGCCATTCAGATTGGCGTTGAAGCGCTTCGAGAGGACAAAGATTATTACATGCGCCTGGCAGTGTTGCTTGAGGGCATGGCCGCGCCCACAGCAATACTCCGAGCTTTGTGGGGTGGTGAGGAGCACGAAATCGACCGGCGGGCTGACATCCTGGTCGATCGATCACTAGCGCGGCGCCTGCCTGAGGGCATCGTGCTGCACGATCTCCAACTCGACTACCTCAGGGATGAGCACCCGCACGCCGAAACACTGGCCCTTCAACGAGCAGCCTTGAGGCGCAGCGCGCATATCGTAAAGGTAGCTCCGGCGCAGTTCGCACCCCAAATGACGGGACGATTGCTGCCCCACAAAGGCCAACTGGGGATGGGACGGTTTTTAGAGGACCTCCGAAGTTTTAGTCCGCTTCCCCGACTTCGACCCTTGCTACCGGCGTTAACAGCTCCCGGCCAGGCAAGCCAAATTGTCTTGGAAGACCCCACCTGGATCACCGTGTCCGCCATATCGCTGAGCGCCGATGGCACCAAGGCCGTCTTCTGTGCCAATCTCGGTCTCATATTTTGGGACAAAGAGACAAACAAGTTCACCTGCGCGCCCATTGAACTCGATTGGTGGTGCAGGGTCAAGCTAACAGGAGATGGGTCACAGGCATTCTTCTGTGCCTTCTACGAGACATCGCTGTGGCTGTGGGATATCGCGACCGGTACCACTCTCCGCCTGCTGGATAAAGTCGACAAAGTCGCGCTTGCCTTCGCCCTCAGCTCGAACGGAAAGCGCGCCGTTTGCGGGTGCGAGGACGGAACCTTTGTCATATGGGATCTCAACGCTGACACCGTTGAGCGACGCCTTCGTAAGCTCGACATGGATAGTCATTCCCTCGGCTTGTCGGGCGACGGCAAATGGGCGGTCGCGGGGACTAAGGGCGGGCTATCCATTTTGGAAATCGATGGAACGGGCGAGCCGCTGTGGCTAAATGTGCCTGGAACAGCGTCGCACGTGGCGATCAACCATGACGGTACCCGCGTGGTATTTGCTCATGGGCCAGAGGTCTTCAGTTGTTGTACCCTCAGCGTTTGGGATTTGAACAGCCGCGGAGGATCGCGAATTGTTTACGAAGATCTCCTCAGAATCGAGCGCCTGTCGCTCTCTTCGGACGGCAAACGCGCGGTATTATTAGGAGCACGTGGGAGGATCATTGTTTGTGATCTCGATCGCGGGGACACGCCGCGCGAGCACAGAGGTCCGGAGCAACACAGTGCGGAACTGGCCATTAGCGCCGACGGCAAGTGGGGGGTAACATGCGGCCTCACCCGCGCTTCGGTCACTCATTGGGACCTGGACGCTCCCGGAAGCGCCACCGTAATTGAAGACTGCCAGGGCGTCATCGCAAATACTGACTGTTCCCGCGCCGTGGTGTTGCGTGCTGACGGCGGGTTGGTCGTTGTCGATCTCGGGGAAGAACCACAGGTCCGATATCTGGCAGCGCCCCAGGACATCAAAGGATGGCTCAAGAAGCACAACTTTGCTCTCAGCGGCGATGGGCGCCGGGCGATTACTGGCGCGTATGGCGATGGCCGCGTCTGGCTCTGGGACATCGACAATGGCCGACCTTTGAAGTCGTTGGAAATGCCGTCTGGATTTCCATATGTGGAGTTCTTGTCCGTGGATCACCATGGGAAGAGGGGTCTCGTTAAATGGGATGGGGGACAACTCGTTGTCTGGGATTTGGAGGAGGGCGGTCAATGCCGGAGCCTGGAAGGAACTGAAGGTGTCACGTCTGCCGCAATCTCTCCGGATGGTGGCTCCGCGGTTACCGGCTGGCACGAAGGTACGGTTATGGCTTGGGATCTTGATGCGGGTATGCCTTCGGCTACTATCGGCAAGCACAAGAGCGATGTCACGCATCTTGAGGTCGCACCTCACCAAAACTTTTACGTTTCCTGCTCGAAGGACGGCGAGGTAATACTGTGGGAGTTCTTAAATGGTCGGGTCACGCCGTACCCGATTGGCATTAACGGCAGCGACGATTTCTTGCTGGGGGCCAATGGCAGATGGATGTTTGGCGAGTCTGTGGATACCAAACCCAGCGCCTCTATCAAGTCGCTCTGCGATCTGGCCAGCCGCAGGAGACGCGAAGTTCATTTCCCGGAGGATCGAGGGCTTGGTGCCCATGCGGCGTTGCACGAAGATGGAAGTCTCTTGGTAAGCGCCATACAGCGCGACACCTTGTGCGTCTTTGATCTTACGATCGAGAAGGAAGTGTTGGCTTATACCGCCGACGCGAATTGGGCATGGTGCCGCTGGGTCGGTGATTACATCCTGGCCGGCGATGAACTGGGCCAATTGCACATTCTGGCGTATCAAGGCCCGCCAAAGCCATATTATGATGCTCGCTATCAACCTTACATCGAAGCATGGCGATGGCATCACTACGGCCGATAGAGCTCGATAGCATCAAATAGACTTGGGGCCGCTACAGGAGAAAACCCTTGGCCTGAGCCAACCGGACACCAGATGCCCTCTCATTTTGATCGTGGCTTTATGCTCGTCAAAACCTCACAGGATTTCTTCCGGACGGCGAAGAAGTCTGGATCAAAGGAATCGTTTCGGAAGGGGACCCTGAACACCCATTGACCGTTTTGCTTGTCGATCTCGTACATCTCAAGGTCATGTCCCCACATGATGCTATGGCTACCGCCGCCTTTCCCCCCTAGCCAATCGGGCAGGCTTCGGCGTACATCGCTCAGGTCCACCCACTCTCCCCATCTGTCCTCGAACCTTTGGCGCCGAGCGGTTCCCCCCAGAACCGCCATCCCCCGAAACTCAATACCGTTTAGCCGGTCCACCTCTTTGAGCTGTTGCGGAACAAATATCGTCCATGCTCCGCCGAATTCTATAACCTCGTCGCGGCTGCCCACCTGTACGGGATTATTCCCGGGATAGTAGATAAAGGTCATCGTCTTCATCTGTCCTCCGACATCGACTTGGCAGGTCATCGTCATCTTTTGCCACAACAATGCCGCCAGAGCTTCCGGCGACGTCGGCGACGATACAGAATTCTGCGATGAAACCGGCTGCTTTGGGCTTGGAGAACCTTTCGGTGTGCCGGTTTGGGCGACCACGAAATGGCTGCCCAAGACGGTGAACAACGTAACCAAGGGGACTAGCCTTCGCCAATTTAAATCGATCAACATGAAATCGTTCCCACTCCTTTTGCGGTTCATTTGAAAGCTCCGGTCATGTTCAGGCCCACATCCTCTCCGCGATCTTCTGTTCCTCCGGCCCAATTGCGTTTGTGTAGATTGCCGTCGTGGCGAGGCGCGCGTGACCGAGCCACTTCTGTGTCAGGTTAAGAGGAATTTCTGCCGTGACGGCTTTAATGCCGAACCCGTGCCTGACACCTTTCGGCGTCGCGCAAAGGCCCTGAATGCTCGCGGCGTCCATGACTTCTCTCACCCGCCGCCAGGCCGTTGTCCTCGACCATGTCCAAAGCCGCCCGTCACCGAGGGCGTCAAGATCGTGAACGGTGCCGAGCGTCTTCAGAAAATCGCCCGGGACGGGGACCGCCCGGAAGATACCCTTCCGGCGTTTCTTGAGGCTTTCAAAAACAAGCTGACCGGCGCTTCTGTCGACCCGCGGAGCGGTCAACGCCAGCGCTTCAGAGATCCTGCAACCGCCGTGGGTAAGGGTCGCGCAAAAGGTAAAGACCTCACGCGGGGCCTGCTCGGCAGCGCGCAGGAACGCCTGCCGCTGTGCCGGCGTGAGATACTTTCGCCGTCCGGTCGCATCGAAAAGCTGCATCATCGGTGCAGCGGATCTTCGCGGGATTGAAATAGAATGCGCCATAGTGTTTCAATGGCTCGGAAGTGCCCGCAGCAAAGGCTCTTTGCCGTCGCCCTCGTCCCCAAAATCTTCGGAATCTGCACGTTCGCAGTTGTTGTAGAATGTTGTTTTCGCTTCATGAATCCTCCCCGCGAAACACTATGGCGCATAGTGTTTCACCGGAGCTTAGAGAGAAGCGGGCATTCAAGCAAGTTGCCGATGTTTGCAGGCAGCATTCGCTGGGCGCGTTCGGAAATACGCTACCCTCTACCATGAGAGGCAAAATAGCCTTCCGTCGGCCGTATAACGTCTATGTCGCTCACATTCAACGGTAAGCCGTTTGATCCAGACGACTTCAGCGCCGCCGTGATGAACGCGGCGGTCGAGCAGGTCAAAGCTCAGATCCACGAGAGGATGACTTCGATTCGACACCCTTCGACGGGCGAGTTCCCCGGTGGCCCATGTCACCGGAACAGCGCTCGACAAAATTTCCATTCGCGTTGAGGGATCTGCAGAGCTTTTGAAACTCGTTCAGGAACGTATTGGCATCGAGGATTTGAAAAAAATGACCTTGATCGAACGAACCGCTCAGGACAGTCACAAAGCTTTTCTGAGTTTCGGATGGGAGGATCATGACCTTGCGAAGCGCGTCGCCGAGTACCTGCAGGCCAACGGCATTGAAACCTGGTGGGCCCAGTGGGAAATCAGGGCCGGAGATAGTCTGCGCCAGAAGATCGATGAGGGGCTAGGGGTCTGCACAGACTTCATTGTCCTTTTGAGTTCCAGCTCGATTCACAAGCCCTGGGTGAACCAGGAGATGGATGCCGGTCTGGTCCGCAAGATCGAGTTGGGCGCACGGTTCATTCCCCTTCGAAGCAATCTTCCGGCTTCGGCACTTCCCCCGCTTTTCAGAGGCATGCTGTCACCGTCGATTGACGATTTTGACGCTGACGCGCGCTCCCTGGTGAACGACATCCTTGGCGTGTCGCGCAAACCTGAACTTGGGCCGTTGCCGGCAACGGTGGCCGATGCACCCCATACCGGGTACTCGCCTGCCGCGACAGCCCTTGCGAAGGCTTTTGTGGAATCCACAGCCAACGCGAGCCCGATGCAGCCGATCTTGTCGGTGCATTCGTTGATGCGGATGACGGAACTTCCGGAAGAAGATGTCATTGACGGGCTGCACGAGTTGGGGGACATGGTGGACGGGCAGCAGGACTCCGTCTGGGCAAAGCCCGAGCTTTACGTCCAATTTGACAAGCACTTCAAGGGTTGGGACCCGGCTGCGGACGCCCTGATCGTTGCGGCCGACTTGCACAACGGTTCAGACGCGGATGTCGAACCACAAACTCTGGCCGACAAGCACGGATGGGAGCCGCGGCGACTCAATGCTGCCATCGCCTATTTGACCGAGCGAATGCTGATCGACTCGATGCAACTGCTGGGTATGGGCCCCTGGATGGCCGTCCATCTCCGAAGAACCGATGCCACCCGGCGATTCGTCAAGAGCCGTCAATAAGGCGTTCTGCCTCATAGAGAGCCTCAGTCACTTTGTTTGGAGGCCCGCCGCGATCTCCTTCGTCGACTTCGCGCTGACGCCGGCTTCGGCGGCATGATCGTGCCAGCGTGCTATGGCCTTCTGCACCTTGGCCAGAATACGCGGCGCGTTCTTCAGGTTGTGCTCCATGCCGAGGGCCTTCAGTTGTTCGACCCCCGGGGTCTTGCCTTCGCCCATGACCATGGTGCTTTGTTCCCCGGCGGGCCCGTCCGAAAAGGTCAGATCATAGGCTGGGGCGAATGTCCATTCGTGGCTGTCGTTCATAAGGAAGGAAAAGTTCTTGGCGTGATCATCGCGGTTATGCGCCAGCACATTGAAGCAGGCGAGGGCATAGGCCTTCTCGACCTCGATGATGTTCTTCGTCAGGACGAGAACGACGCGCAGGAGCAGATTGTAGTCGAGGGCAGGGGTGCGGTGATCGGCATGGATGAGCCCCGACAGGCTGTGCATATGAATGCGGGCGTCGCCCTTTCGGTCGAAGCGCTTCACGCCGAAATATCCGCGCCTTCTCGTCCGAAACAGATGTGTCTCCGGCATGGCGACGCCGGCATCTCGGGCCATCAGGCTGTAGGCGTATTCGATAGCGCCGATATCGCGGGGGTCCTGTGCATTCGCGAACTTGATCATCCAGTGCTCGTAACCACGTTTGAGCGTGGTCTGCCCGTGAACGATCTTCGATTTATCCGCGCTGACCTGGGCGACGATCTTCGGGCGGGCACCGGCTGACGATCCGCTGAGCCTCAGGAGTTCTTCAAAAACCTCTTCGCTTTCACCGGCCAGCACGATCGCGGATTCTTCAGCGAGCCTGTCGAGCGCAAGCGGCGTATCATCCCCTGAATACTGGCTCCGGTCCGGCTCATAGCTTAGAGCCCCCATACCGCTCCGTCCGACATAAGCCAGCCGGTCGAGGGCGTTCAACTGACCGCGCCGGACGCCGTGTTTTTCGACCGTGCGGTCCAGCAGGAGCCGTCCCCAGCCGTCCGGAAGACTGTCATTGAAGACGCCAAACAGGCCGTCGAAAACCATGTCGGGCGCTGTGACAACTTCTGGCTTCAAGGGCAGTTTAAGCGGCGAAATCTCGATGCCCGAAGCGATGAATGCCGGGTCGTATTCGAACAGGATCTGGCGTTGCCGGAGAGCCAGGCGCCCCACCTTCCGGCGCTCACCGGCTTCCAGGTACACGGTCAACAGATCGGTAGGAGCGTAGGTCACTTGATCCGTCCTTTTGTGCGGGGTTTGGGTTCCCGCAAGATCTCGTCCAGCGACTTCGAGGCCAGGCCGCGTCCATCATCCACGCAGACCCGGTCGAAGTCGCCCAGACAGTCCAGCACCATCGCCAGCTTGAGCAATGCCTCTAATGCGATCAAGCCCTTATGTTCAAAGCGCTTGAGGGAACTCCAGGCCACACCCGACCGTGCGGCTAGACCTTCCTGCGTCAGGTTCATGGCCAGGCGCCGGGCCTTGAAACGGGCCGCTAGTTCCCGCTGAACATCCCTTGGTGTTTTGAGTTCTATAGACATCATATTGCCCACTGTTGGCCTTACAACGATTATACGGACAATATATTCTCCATTTATTAAGATGCAAGTTGATGGAGTTTGACCCCCTTGAAGTGCTGCCGGTCAATACTCAGCCGCGAGCATCAGCGTAAGGACCCGAAATGACCGGTTAGGGTCGGCCGGGTCTTCGGAACCGTACTCCATCTCGGCATCGGCATAGTAGTCGATCTTCCAAAAAACTTCGTCCCCACCCGTCAGCGCGATGCTCCCAAAATCATGCTCCCGGTGCGGGTCGTTTGCCGGTTTGAAGTCCGAGAAGTTTCGCACACGGTCGAAGATTTCGACCTGCGCTTCGGCGCTGAGAGCGGCTATTCCGCGCGTCATAACGTACCGCCCAGGGACCGCGGCTGGTCCCGTCCGTGTCAGGCCAGCTGCCTGCCGGAACTCATCGTTCAGCGCCGCGATGCGCACCGCTTTTTTGTTGTCGCCCGCCATGGCGGATTCTTGTAATCCACGCCGCGAATAGGGTCAACGCTTCCGACGAGAAGCCTTCCCGCTGTCGTTTAGCCCTCGGGCATCGCTGCCTTTTCCCGCTGTCTCACGGCAGGGCGACGGCATCCTCGCATTATTGCCGCAACGGCCTGATGCGCTTCCTTATTCCGCGGGTAAATGATTCGATCGTCGTTCCCCCGAGGCGCGCTGACCCTGCGGTTTGCCCGGTGTATTTGACGTGGCAGCCAACATCTCCTTTTCCCATCCAGCCGGTCACCAGTGCAAGCCATCTCTATCAGGCACGTTGCAGTCGCCACTCGCTAGGGTCAATGACGGATTTTCCCCTGGCCCCAAAGAGGGCCATTCCTCGCGAGACAAAATCCTATGACCCGCTCGCTATGCCGACTGCGACACGGTGCCATAGAGAGGCTGCATGGTGCGGCCTCCTTAAACGAAAAGGAGAAACAATCATGGCTACCAACACTGCGAAAAACCAGTCCACCGAAACCGCAAAGCCCCCCGTGGCGAAACTCCGTCTCGGGCTCATCAACGCGAGCATCTGGGAGCGCGTAACCGAAAACGGCAACCGCTATAGCGTGACGTTCGAACGCCGCTACCGCGATACCAACGGCGAATGGCACTCCACCCACAGCTACGACGCCGGGGACCTGCTCGTGCTGGCCAAACTCGCTGACCAGGCTCACACCAAGATCGCCGATCTCCAGACCGCGGGGCCCGCCACATAAATGGCCCCCGTGCGGGGCGGCTTCACCGCCGCCCTGTCTTCCTGGTTATCCATCAAAGCAGGAGGCAATCATGACGAAGACCACGAAACTCACACACCACTAACGAAGGATTCAAAGATGAAAACCTACACAGTCCTGTTCGCCGAAGACGTTCCACACTACGGCACTGTGGAGATCGAGGCCGAAGACGACAATGCCGCGCTTGAAGTGGCCAAAGCTTACAATCTCTCCGAGGTCACCACCGATCCGGAATGGGAAAGCGGTGTGTGCGCACGCATCGTGTACATCGAAGACCAGAGCGGCAAGACTATCCATTACGATGTTCCTCTCGACGACTACATTCTGCTTCGCAGAGGCAAAGAGGAACCGCGGTTCTGCGACGCCGCGCAGGAGTTGAGTGAAGCCCTTATCCGTATCGACGAACACCCTAAGGAGTTCGGGGATATTGAAGACGCTGAAACCATGCTCTGCCGGATTCAAGAAATAGCCCGCGCCGCAATCGTCAAGGCGAAGGAATACGGCCTTGCAATGGGTTATGACATTCCCGGTCAACGATGATTACGCGCGACAAGAAAGGGTATGGAACGAGGCGTCGGAATGGCAGAAGAACGAACCCGGAAACATCCGTGACATGCTGACCGAAAACGAGGTCGCCCCGTAGATCAGGGCAGCGTGGCGTCCTGCATCACGTCGGAGCCTCGCACGTTTCCGCCGCGATTGAGGCCGCGCAGGAGAGTTGGGCCGCGCAAATCCTCGGCGAACCTGAAGACTTATTCGCATGGCGTCTTGCGCAGACCGTCAACGCCACCGTGCTCAAACACGTGCGGGATGGAACGGTCCGCACACAGCAGGCGGCGCTTCTTGCCGATGCCGCAAGACTCGACATGACGAAATGGTTCGCGCCCATGGCGGCGAACTACCTCGCAAAGTCAGTAAAGGGCAGATCATCGACGCCTTGCGCGAAGCAAAAGGCGTTACCCCTTCCACGTGGAGCCAAATGAAAAGGGCGGACCGTGCGGCTCTGGCGGAACGTGAAATCGCTGGAACCGGCTGGCTTCCCGCGCCGCTCCGTGCCCCGGCTTTACGCAGAAAACATAAGGCGCAGCAGGATCGCGGCGGCAGCTTCCTTGGAGGTTGTCGCCGTGCGGGTGTCACCTTAAAATGATCCGCCAGCCGGACGATGGAGACGTGAATGGCAAAATGGTTTGTCCAATACTGCCCCGGTTCAGAAGACGAACCACCATGCTTCCGCATCGCGGCGGAGGACGACCCGGCGTGCTGGATCGCGCAGACAAATCCCGGCCTGCCTCTTGAGGCCCAGGAAGAAACGGCACTCCTGATCGCTGACGCCCTGTCCCGGATTCTCGGGATTTAGTTTTCCGCCGGTGAAATGCCACGAGCATCGCGGTTCCAGTCAAGCCCTCCAACAAGACAAATGTCCTCTCGCCGACTGGCTTCCTTTAGCCCGGTTGGGTCTCCGCGATACACCCAAAGAACCCCTCGCCAGCAATAGAGTCATCTGGTATACCGAAGCGTTTGCACTAAACTCCAATTCGGATAACAGAGAAGGGCGCGATGAGAGTCCTAGCTAGCCCAGAAAAAGCATGGAAGGTGGTCGGAAACCACGTCTACCCGGTCAACGACTTCCGCGACCATTCGGTTGTGCGTTGCTGGTGCCGTCCCATAGAGGATGACGGCGTTGTGGTCCATAACAGCCTCGACGGCCGCGAGTTTTTCGAGCGCGGTGAGCGGCGAGTATCGTAGTCCACAGAGGTCTTTTCGCGTTCGAGAAGCCACAGCCTCGGTGCCCGTAAAGCCCTCCAACAAGACAATTTCCTTTCGCCGAGCGAAGAGGAAATTGCTTCTTGGACCCTGCGGGCAGGGGGCTTGACGGGGACCCGCCGCGGCTGTGGCAAGAATGCATCCATTCGTTTTCAAGGACGCGGACTAGGCCGCGCCTCGAAAACGAAAGGAACGACAAGATGTCCAAACAAAACAACCCGCCAACTGCGCCTTTTCGCCGCAGTCAGGTTGTTTCGCCAGTGCCGTCAGGCCGCAGGTTCGGCAAGGCGAAATCCGAGAAGAAAACGTTCGATATCTACATCAGTGACATCGAAACCGGAGACGAAACGCTGGCAATAACAGTCTTCGCGCCCACGCAGCGCGAGGCCATCCAGATCGCCAAGAAGCGCCTACAGTCCTCGCCCGTTCTACGCAGGATCACCTATGTAGCTTTCACCGCCGTCGAAATCGAGGGCTGATCGCATGAACCCGGTGCCGTCGAAACGGCGGCATCGGGTTTTTCCGATGGCAGCATTTAAAACGCAACAGAATCCCTCGATTTCAAGGCCGCCTCACTCCCGCTGCAAACGATTTCCTCAATTTCCCGCGTCAGGTTTGAGCTCACTCACCAGTCTTCTCTCATGAAGGTCGTTACGGAGGCGGAAAGGTGCAGGCGCAACCACACATTGGGCGATGCCCAATGTCGCGCTTCGCTTGACAAAAATTCCGGTGCGGCTGGGAGGAGGTATCGTTACGGCGCTCAATTGGTTGGAAGTGGGAGTGGTCAAGCGCAGCGACGGTCACAATGTAATTGCGCGTGCCGCTTACAACGCGCGTGAAAGACTTGTCGATGAACGGACCGGCCAGGTCTACGACTACCGCCATCTCGGCGAAGTTGAATGGAAAGGCATACTCGATCCCGAGCGCGCACCCGACTGGGTCCTGAACCGCGAACGCTTATGGAACGCGACCGAGCAACGCGAAGATCAGAGCACGCGCCCCGACCAGGCCCGGCTCGCCCGCGATTTCAAGATCGCGCTGCCGACGGAGCTCAATGCCGAAAGAAGACTGACTCTAACCAAAGATTTTGCCGAGTACATGGCCAGTAAAGGAATGGTTGTCGACGTCGCCATTCATGCGCCGCACGCCCATAACGACGACCGCAATCACCATGCCCACATGCTCCTGACGATGCGGGAAATCGGACCAGAGGGGTTCGGCAACAAGGTACGCGAATGGGACAAAGTCGCTGAGCTAAATCGGTGGACTGAACGGTGGTCGGAACTCGGTGCTGAGCACCTTCGTCGCGCGGGATTTCACAATGAGGCCGAGCGCTTCAAGGTCGGCCATCTCTCTCGTCCGGAACGGGCCAGACTGGCCCATGAGCGCGGCGACATGGCGCATTTTGAGCAACTCCTGAACGAACCCCTGCGGCACCGAGGGCCGGAAGCATCGGGCATGGAGAAGAACGGACGCGCCACACACATCGGCCAGATAAATAGGGAGATCGTAGAACGGAATCAGGTGAGCGGCGTTCCGCGCGAAATCCGAGCAGCCTATGCGCTTAGCGTCGACGCCGAGGCGTTCGTGAAGGCCCTCGAGCAGAAGAATATGATGCTTGCTCGAATCACGAAAAGCGATGTTCAAAGGTGCGCCGCGGAATTTGCACTCGAGGAACGGAAATATGTTCCACACTACTCGGAACACCAGTATGTGATAGCCACGGAGCAGGGGGCCGTTTACAGGCTTTCAACAATGACCACGGGCGATAGTTACAAAGGCCTGCGCGACTTTATGAAACCGGTAAATCAACGGGACTACCCGAGCCTGGAAGCGGCGCTGGGTGAGATCAAAAAGCGCAGCTTGGTTCCCAAGGTCGACCGCGAAAAGGTAATTGCGGATCTGATGCGCACGCCCGACATCTTGGCTCCCTCGGAGACTCCGGCTCGCATTCTGCTCGAACAAAGCCTACAGACCCTCGCCGGCGGGCCCGGCAATATCCCTACCGAAACGAGACAAAGAATCGCGCCGACGCCCGCGGTCCCACTTGCGGCAAACCCAAACTATTTGCGTGGCAATGCAGCCCAAGTCTGGTGGGCCTATAACAGCACGAAAACGCCGGAAGCTTTCGAGGAATCTCTCAAAGAAAGAGGGCTCCACCTCGCGCGTGTCACAGCGGAAGATGCCGCCGACAGTAAGACAGAATTCTGGATCGCAAAGCGTTTAGGACGCTACTCGCCAACCCTTCGGGAAGGCGAATATGTGGCGGTCAGTGATCGGGGCCAGGCGTATCGGCTGACTCAAAGGGCCCTTAATCATGAGGACCGTGAGATAAAGGCATTCATGGGCGCGCTCGATCAGAGGCCCATGCCAAGCCTTCGAGAAGTCCAGGACGCTGTGCAGGAGAAGCGGCAAAAGGATATAGCCGCGAGTCAAAGCCAGGGCCTGGAGCCGGCTACGTTCGGAAGTCGCGCGACTGGGATGATATTACGCACAGGTCGCATAGCCCAGAAGGTAGTTGGGGGCGTGGCCGAGAAGGCAGTTGGACGACCTCTCGTGTGGGTCGCCAACGCATTCGAGTCACTGCTTGCGCAGTCCATTTCGCCCGAGGAAAGGCAACTCGCCGCCGTGCTGGAACACGAGAAGCAGGCAGCCATTGAGCGCGCGGAAAGGCAGCGTGGTGGCTACGGCCGCGGACGATAATTCACATCGCCCGCAGCAGAAACAGCGCTCGAAGGAACGCCTCATTCGAGGCACTCTTTCTTTCCTACCGCCCAAGAAAAAGCGAAAGGCAGGACGCTTTTTTTGCGTCCTGCCTTTCGCCAGTTTGTTGCGAGAGCGGAATCATACATGGAGATGTGTCGTCGAAAAAATCCTTGCGATCACTCTCGTCATTCGATTCATTCAGATCATGGTGATTCGGGTTTTCATCGGTGACAGCAAGTTGTGCACGGTCAGACCGTGCCCCGCGACAAGTGCTGGCCTTTGGCCCGCTCTTATCGCTCAACTTGGCAAGGACGGGGGACACCCCCTTCCGTTGCATTCTTCCCCAGTGCCGCCAGTGGCGGCAACGGAAACCCTGCCGGTTTCCATACCTTCCTGCGGCCCCTCCGCCTGCCGCGTTTATTCACGGGCACGGTGCCCATGAACAAAACGCGGATGCAGGCCTCCGGGCGCCCAAGCGAGCAGCGCCAGCGCGTCTACAAGGTCGATACTCGTTGGGACGAGATCGAGTACGTCGCGCTCCTGGCAGCTGCTCAAAGCACCGGTCTCACCCGAGGCGGATACCTCCGCGCTCTGGTGACCGGGTACGCCGGCCCACGCGCACAGCAAGCCCCGTCGTATGACGCCAGGGCGCTCGCCGTCGCTACGGCCGCGCTAAACCGCGTCGGCAGCAATCTCAATCAGATTGCCCGCGTCTTGAACGCAGGTGCCGCCACCATTACGGCCGGCGAATGCCATGCCGTTCTCGATGACGTGCGACATGCAGTCGCCGGCATTCTCGATATCGTTGGGCGCGAAGCGCGGCGATGATTGCCAAAGGCGTTCCTCACGCGCACGGCGCCCGCCTCGCCCGGTATCTGATCACCGGGAAGGATCGGGAGCGGGCGCAACTCCTGGAACTTCGGGGCTTTGCAGCAGCCGGGATCGTCGAGGCGTTTCGGTCGGTGCATGTCATGGCCAATGGCTCGAAATGCGTCTTCCCGTTCTTTCATGTGTCGGTTCGGAATCCGGACGGTGAGACGCTCGATGCTGAGCAGTGGACGTACACCGCAGATGCCATCGAGTTGTCGCTCGGCCTGGCAAATCAACCCCGCGCCATCGCTTTCCACATCTGCGAAGAAACCGGCGAAGGCCACATGCATGTGGCGTGGTCGCGCATGGATCACGAAAGCCTTACCGCCAAGCCGCTACCGTTTTTTAAGGAGCGGCTCAAGCGTGTCAGCCGCGAGTTGGAAAAGTATTTCGGATTGACCGAAGTGTCGAGCGCGCGAAAGGGAACCATCGCATACGCTCCGACCCGTCGTGAGGAAGAACAGTCGCGCCGCCTCGGCATCGATGTCCGCGATCATCGCGAGACAATTCGTGATTGCTTCGAACGTTCAGATTGTGCACGGAGCTTTCAAAAGGCACTCGCAGCTGAGGAAATCATCCTCGCTCGTGGCGACCGGCGCGACTTTATCGCAATAGACCGCGCGGGAGGAATGCATGCCCTCGGAAAACGAATTCTTGGAATCTCGGCGGCTGAGATCCGGGCACGTCTTTCCGATCTGCCGCGCGATCAGGTTCCGACTGTAGAAGAGGCACGACAAGCGCTCCGGTTCGCGCCGGCACCAAAGATCAGCCTGGAAGCCGAGACCGTCGCGCCACGACCAGCGAGCGCTCCAATCGAAGTGGAGAGGACCCAACTGGTAAACGCGATCACGGAGGTGCCGACTCCATCAGTTCCAGAAGCCATGTGTGATTTCGCGGATGCAACTGCGCCCGGCGAGGAGAGCGAACCGCCCATTGTACGATCTGTTGAGGCACCCCTCAGTGCTGCAAAAGCCGCCACGGGCAGGGAACATTCTGGCGGGCTTGCGGCCGTCCTCCAGCGTCAGTTTCGGGCCACCGTCAAGGCCATTTTCAAGCGAACGTCGTCACCACAGCCTCAGGTACGCCGCCGAAAGAGCGGCGAGACAGTCGGCACTTTCCGTCTCGCAGCGCGTCGGCTCTTGAAGCCGATTGTTCGGCTGCCGGTGATTACGCATGCCGTTGGCTTTCTGAATGAGCTTTTGCCCTGGCTTCATCTCTGGGAATGGAATGACACCGCCGAGAATGATCTCGGAGCAGGGGCCTTCGACACGGACGACAATCATCCGTCACCACATCCATAGCAGGGAGAGAAACATGATCGAGAAACCAAAAACACACGATGCCTATGCTCTCCGAAGAGAAAGCCGGCATCGCAGCCGCTATATCGAGATCGGCCATGGCGCAAGTGATAAGGCCCGCTGTCCGAACTGCCACCACCAATTCCCGTTTTTGGGTGTCTACTATGCTCTTCTGGATCGGTTACCGACCGGCGGCTTCACAGGCCACGTAACATTCTCGCCTAATGGGGTGAAGCCAACCGACCCAGAACCGCAGCCGGAACGCCCCTCCGAGGAGTGATGGGGCCGGGTTATGGTTAACAAACACCAATTTGCTTACGTCATTAGCCTTAAAAGCCCCGTGCCTAATCCCCAACAAGAGACCGGCAAAGAGCCGTCGCCGCGCTCTCATGCCTGCGCACGGAGCCAAGTCCTGCGCGGGCTATGGGCCTTTTCTCCGCACGGCCGGGTTATCGATGGCTGACGCGACTAATTGCGGCGAACGCCCCGAGAAGACTTCTTAACCATAGATTCTCCTTCTATCTTTCCTGGCTCGCTGGTATAACCGTCGACGATTGAATTAAGCAATTGCGTTCCGCTCGGTCCATATTCGGCTGGGCCCAACATACATATTGTAGGAGGAGATAACCATGGGTGTGCCGCAAGAAGCAGCGATAAACGACCACCAACCGCAGCCCGGCGAAATGGTTCCTGGCAAGGGCATCTTCATTGGCGAGTTCGATCTCTTTGATGCTGCTGGCAGAAGTCTTGGCATCCGTACCTGTTGGCACGACGCTGTCGTTGAGTTGGGGAGACCCATGACGTTTGACGACACGGCGAATGCCGTCGCCAATTGCAATGTGAATGGCCGCGGCGGACTCAGGCTCAATCCGGCCCGCTACGAAGCGGAGCTGCTCGAAAAACTGAAAACCGGAGAAGCTCTGGGCCAGAACGTCGTCGCTCCGCTGGAAGTGGTGAAAGCAATATTTTCGCTCAGGAAGCAGGGCGAGTATAAACGCCTGAGCGACCACGATCTACCTGGCAGATTAACGTTACTAATCAACGGAATCGACGGCGCCAACTGGCAGTGGTCCTGTACGCCGCGGGATCGCAAGGAGGAAACGGTGCGGGCCGTGGATTTCACGCGCGGGAACGACATCTGGCGCTTCAGAGACCACGTTTGCCTGAGTGGGCGCGCGTGTTTTGCGGAATTGGCTCCTTAACCATTGGCTTAGGAGACACAACATGAGCACCGCTCGAACCGTCGCGAAACATCACCAACTTCTGCCGAGCCGGATGGTTCCGGGTACTCTTCCTTCTGCTCCTCCCTGCCACGTCCGACCGGGCCACCCAAGCCGGCCCTTGTGAAGTTGCGTTCGAAAGGGGATTCCCAAAGCGTAAAAGCTCCGCTATAAATTGAGGGTTCTGTTTTCCCTGTTGTGGTTTCCTAATGCGTCTGCCCCGCTTGGCGGCCTTCGCCGTCTTTCTGTTTCCGCTTCCGCTGGTTATTTTCGGCTCAACGGTGCCCGTGCTGGCTGGCAATGCACCCGTGGGTGGCGGCGGCTCCTGCTCCTATTCCACGGAACCCGACGGCACGGTCGGGCAGCAGCAAGCGTACGACGATGGGCTCTATACCTGCCTCAGCGGCAGCAGCACATGGACTCCGGAAGCATTCATGGTGGGAAGCGTTTTGCAGAGCGGCAGCGCCGCGACCTGCAGCTCGCCCTATGCGGGCATGCTGCAATGGACCGGCTCGGCGCTTCAATATTGCAACGGATCGAGCTGGACCAATATCGGCACAGCGGGCGGGTCAGGAATCACCCTCGGCACCTCTGCTTCCGCAACGAATCCGCAGCGCAGCGGCGATGTGACTACGGGGTTGTTCTCGCCCGCGACCAGCGCGGTCGCGATCAGCAGCGCTGGCACTGAGATGATGCGCGTTAACGGAGCCGGTGTCGGGATTGGGACGACGTCGCCGAATTCTACTCTTGTTGTGTCTGGTTCATCTGGGTATACACCGGGAATCTTGAATGTCTTAAATACGACGACCAGTAGCAATGGAACTATAAATGGCCTTGCTCCAAATATGAGCACTGGAAATGAGACCTATATAGATTTTGGGGTTGCAAGTACCAATTATAACTTAGGAGGACTTGGCTTTTACTATGCAGGCGCGGGCAGTACCGGCAACCGTATTGATATTGGTTTTAGCGGCATATCACCCACTCCCCTGTCCATGCTTGGTTCCGGCAATGTCGGCATCGGGACGACGTCGCCGGGAAAACAATTGACAGTCTATCAACTTGATAATACGTCGAACGATAGTCTTTACGTGTCTCAAATCTATAGAGACTGGGGTTCCGGCTCCAGCAGCGCGCGCGGAACGGGGTTGGAGTTTAGAGATGACAATTCCTTGCAGGCTGGAATTGTTGCCGTCCGGCGCAACAGCGTTGGAACATATCAAAGTGATCTAGCCTTTCAGGTCAATTCAGGCACCGGCTCTATGACTGAAAGCGTGGCGCTTACTGAGGCTATGCGCATAAATTATCTTGGTGAAGTTGGCATCGGCACAGCCAGTCCTGCCAATACGCTAGATGTGAACGGCTCACTTGCTGTCGGCACTTATGCCGGTACTGCGACCGGCAGCAGCAATGAATTAATCGTCGGCGGCAACGTCGGCATCGGGACGACGGCACCGGGTTCACCTTTAGAGATTGATACCGCCCAAACCGCCGGGCAAACCAATGATTTTCTAGTCCTTAATACGCCTGATGCCCAGTATTCAGATGCGTGGATGGCTTTCAAAAATAATACCAATGGTACGGTTGCCAGAATAGGTCTTTTTGAGCCGGGCGCGACCTATCAGGGCCTGGCTTTTGTTGTGGGCGGCGAAGGAGGCACCAGCTACCCGACGATTAACTCTAGCATGGTGCCGAATTTATATATTAGTTATCAAGGGAACGTATCTGTTAATACGCAATCTACCTACACGACGCTTACTATCGGCGGTAGCGCAAGTGTAACCGCAAATAATCCATTTAGATTTTATGCCGCTGACAATACTCATTACGGTTATATCAGCAACACATCCTCCTCATCCGCACAGTTAGATTTTAATTTCGGCGGCGCGGAGAACATGACTTTGTCGAGCAATGGCAACGTCGGCATCGGGACGACGTCGCCAGGATATTCTCTGCAGGTCAATGGCTCGACCGGGGAGGTTGCCGCCTTCATCGGCAATAATTCGAATAATTACATTAGTATTTCAGACAACAATAACTCTACCGCGGCGACTTTTGGAGCCATAGGCGGGGGGAATGCTTATGTCTTCTCCGGTTCGGGGTTATATACAGCGCTCTATTCCGGCAATGCCGAGAGGATCAGGGTAAATAGCAGCGGGCTCGTCGGTATTGGCACAACATCGCCTTCCTATACTTTGCATGTGAACGGCTCGGTCGCCGGAACCAGTGCTTACAATAATCTGTCCGATGCGCGCCTGAAAACCGACATCATCGAAATCACTAACGGGCTGGAATCGGTCCAAAAGCTCAAGCCGATCCACTTCCGCTGGCAGAAACCTGAAAAGCGCACGGTAGGCAAAGGTATGAATCTCCCGGTTGACGAGCCTCAAGTCGGGTTTCTGGCGCAGGATGTTGAAAAAGTCGTGCCCGAAGCGGTGGTCAAGGATGCGAGCGGCTTGTACAGCATGGAAGAGACCAAGCTGATACCCGTTCTGGTCGAAGCGGTAAAAGAATTGGAAGCTCAGAACGAGAAGTTGAGCGGACAGATTTCTTCGATGTCCGCCCAGCTCAAGCAACTGAAAGAGACGCGCTCAGCTGGACATTGATCTCGTGTGGTTCTTGAGGCGGGCCCCGGCGTGAGATTACTCTTGATAACAGATTTTGTAGGGACTAACTCTCGGCCCTGAAATCCGTCATTTTCGATCTGCTGGAAACCTTTTATTTACGCTCTTTGGCGTAATCTTCGCGGGTCCTCGAAGTACGACTCGACCCGGAGATGATAACCATGCCACAGACCAGCGCACCCGTCAAGCTCCGCGCCTCAGCCCGGCTGCTTACCGCCGCCGAGTTTCAAGCGTTGGCGAATATGCCGGCCGAGGCCGAATGGTTCAAGAACATCCGCAGTACCAGCACGAAGCGCGCCTATCAACACGCCATTAAGGACTTCATGCTGTTCACGGGCATCAAGCAGCCGGAAGAGTTTCGGAGGGTTACCCGCGCGCATGTCATCGCCTGGCGCGTGGAGCTTGGTGACCGCATCCTGCCGAACGGGAATACCCTGGATGGCGCAACCATCCGTCATCGCCTTGCAGCGCTCTCGTCGCTGTTCAATTATCTTTGCGATAAGAACGCCGTGACCCACAATCCGGTCAAGGGTGTGAAGCGCCCGAAGAATGAAAGTGACGAAGGCAAGACCCCTGCCCTCGGCGATCGTCAGGCCCGCAAGCTTCTTGCGGCACCCGACGAGAAATCCATTAAGGGAATCCGCGATCGCGCTATCCTGACCACGCTGCTCTACCACGCCCTCCGCCGCGAGGAGCTGTGCAAGCTCAAGGTGAAAGACTATAAGCACGAGCGGAGTGGTGTTGTGCATCTAGTGGTGTCGGGCAAAGGCGAAAAGATGCGCTATGTCCCGCTGCACGAGGCGGCCCAGGAGTTGATCGACGAATACCTGCGCAAAGCCGGACACGGTTCGGATGACAAAGGTGCCCTTTTTCGTCCGCTGCGCAATAGCCGTGGCACCGGCCTAAAGAGAGCCATCACGCCCGATGGCGTTTACAAGCTGGTGAAGAAGTATTCGGAGGCGGTAGGAAAAAAGGTGGGTGCCCACGCGTTGCGGGCCACGGCGGCCACCAACGCGCTCAATCATGCTGCCGACATCGCCAAGGTCCAGGAGTGGCTGGGACATGCCAATATTTCGACAAACGCGGATTATGATCACCGCAAGACCAGGCCGGAAGACAGTCCGACATTCAAAATTTCGTATTAGATCAAGGGAATAGCGATCATCCGTTGACTGTGGGTACACTTGTGGGTATGATGCGCCGTGCAATTTACTTGGGACGAACCGAAGCGCGATTGGGTGCTGGCCGAGAGGGGGATCGATTTTCTCCGTATCGCCTTCAGTTTTTTCGACGGTCGTCCCCTGCTCACAGTTCCGGCGCCACGTGGCGCAGAGGAGCGGTTTCTCAGTATCGGACCGATTGAGGGTAAACTTTTCACCGTGGTAAGGATGTGGCGCGACGGTGCCGTGCGAATTGTTACAGCAAGGAGGGCGAGAGATGCGGAAGAAAAACGATACCGTGCAGTATACGGCTAAGCAAATCAAAGCGAAGATCGCACGAGGCGAAGACCGGACGCGTTGGCGCAAGACAAATTCCGTCACCGGCAAGAAACTCGAAGCGTCGATACGAGCCGACGCCGATGACGTTCATGGAGAACCCGATTGGACGAAATCCATCATGGGCGTCCCGGCTCCCAAAGACCATATCAATATGCGTGTCGACCACGACGTGCTGCAATGGTTCAAAGCAAGCGGAAGGGGCTACCAAACCCTCATGAACAACGTTCTGCGCGCTTTTGTACAATCGCGGCAGCAGCGAGACAACACGAACTCATAGCGTCCTGCTTGTCGGCGCGATTCGGGGCGAACCGGCAACCTCCAGCTTGGAAGTCTCCGGCACGTCGTGTCTCATGCCAATCCTTGATAGCATAGATGGCAGAATGTGTGCCTCGACGATCGCCGAGCAAAACCCATTTCTGTTACTATGCGTTAGGGCTGTAGTATCAATGGTTTACGTTGCTCATGGTTCAGACTGAAGGCTTATGAAGATTGCGATCAATCGTTCGCTCAGGCGCAGACGCGCCAATGACGTGACGCTCTGCGTTGTGAATGCTCCTCTGAGGGCCTCGTTTGCCTAGTTCTGCTAAGGGCGTTTCCGCAAAATCGCGACCAAGGCTGAATCTTCCGCGGATTCGCAGCCTCGTTCTGACGAACTTCTCCCTCTATTCGGCGCAGCCGGTAGTCGATGTTAAGTTCGACAAAGGCGTCTTTTGCCTCGCCGGCGCGAATGGCCTTGGCAAGTCCACGTTCCTGGCGGCGGTCAACTTTGCCCTGACTGGCCGAGTCTCGGACCCAAACCGAACCTTCCTTTCAATCGGCGAGTATTATCGCCACACAGAAGAATTTTCCGCGGAGTTTTTTGAGGGGCGCATCGACGAGAACGATCGCGAATTCGCGGAAGCGAAGCTGGAGATGACGGTCGGGAACCACACCTACCGCATCACCCGCGGCATGTTCGAGGCCGACGAGCTACGTCATTTGGAGATCATCGGGGAAGACGGTGCGGCGCTGGGAAAACCGAAGAATCTCAAGGCCCGGGAACTCCATGACCTCTACTGCAAGCACCTTGCGACCGACATCGGGCTTCACTCGTTCGAACAGTACGTTTTTCTTCAGCATTTCGTTTTTACGTTTGATGAACGACGCCACCTTTTATTCTGGGACGCAAAAACCCTCGAGCGGGCGCTGTATATAGCGTTCGGTGTAGATCAAAAGGACGCGGAGCGCGCCGACGAATTGCGCAGGGAGTCCGAAAAGGCCGACTCGCTCGCCAGGAATGCCAACTGGCAGGCAACTGAGCTGAGGAAGAAGCTAGAGGAACTGCAGAAAGCCCTCGGCGGAAAAGGCACGGGGGAAAACCCCGAGGATCTTCGGGCAGAACACAAGAAGCTCGTCAAACTCGCCGACGATTTGGAACGACGAGCGCAGGCTGCCGAGAACGCGGTTAAGGACACCAACCTGAAAATTTCAGATTTCAGCGCCCGGCATGCATCTCTTCGCGCAGAATACGAGATTGAGTTTTCTCGAAGGTTTCAAACCCAATCCGCCGTGGAGCAGAGCCCCATCGTTGCTATGTCTCTCGCTGGAAACAAGTGCGAGGTCTGCGGAACCGATGGAACTGAGGTCAGCGCCGTCATCCAAAAGAAGTTGGCCAGCCATCAATGTCCGATGTGCGAACAGCCCATCACCCCGGCAAAAGCGAAGGACGTAAAGGCCATTCAGGCGCTTGATCAGCAGATATCGACTATCCGGGCCTCGCTTGCTGACGCGTTGAAACAACGGGAACGCCTGCAGAAGGAGCTGACCGAAGCGCAGCTCAAATGGAACACCGCGAGGACTTCCGTTATCGAATTTGAGGAAGCCAATGCGGCAGCTCTGGAAGCGTTCATGCGCTCGACCCAGATCGATAGCGTCGAAGCAACAATAAAGCGCTACCGGTCACAGATCGATGAATTTCTTGAAAAAAAACGGGCTCAATATGAGAAGCGAAACGAACGCAGAAAAGAACTGGTCGTCCTCCAGAGGGGGCTGGTCGATAGATACGATCAAGCCGAAGCCGAATTCGTCCCCAGCTTCACTGACCTAGCTCAACGGTTCATTGGTCTTGACTTAGATATCAGGCTTGAGACTCCCCAAAACCTCGGCGTCACCGTTCTGCTGGAAGTAAAGAGCTCAGCGCGCCGCCAGTTTCACCAGCTTTCGGAGAGTCAACGATTTTTCATCGACATGGCTTTAAGAATGGCCATGATCAAGTACATGTCGGCCTTGGACAGCAAGGGAAGCTTCTATGTAGACACACCCGAAGGTTCTCTCGATATCGCCTATGAGAGTAGGGCTGGAGACATGTTCGCCCGTTTTGTGCACGACGGCTTCGGTATCATCATGACGGCGAACATCAACACATCGCGGCTCCTGCTTTCGTTAGCCGAGAAGTGCGGGAAGCAGGCGATGAACCTGTGCAGGATGACAACCTGGACCGAGCTTTCCGAGGTGCAGAGAGCCGAAGAGCACCTCTTCGATGAAGCGTTCGCTTCGATAGAAAAGGCGATGGCCAAGGCAAAATTGCCCGCGCGCGCGGTATCTAAGACAAAAGGGCGGCGCACCAAGAATGGTTAGCCCATACGCCGCCTTCGACAGCCTCTACATTGCTGCGGCTCTAAAGACCAACGTCCAATATCCGGTTATCGCCGAAGTGCATGTCCTCGCCTATCTGGCCGTTCTCTTGTCTCTCTATCGTGGGCAGCCCGTTTCCGATTGGGGTTATGGCTTCGCAGGCACCCGCGACGGATCTCCGTTCAGCCCAGAGATTGACGGGGCAATTAGGGCGCTCACCGGCACCGGCCTCTTGCGATCGAGCGAAGGCAGGATCGGAATCACCGAGAGCGGCACGGCAGAGCTATCAGCGCTAACGGACTTTTCCCAGAACCGGGAAAGAGTCTTTTACCTGGAGCCAGCCTGCTCCAGCACGCTAACGATGCCGGTTGGCGTCATCCGGCACGCTCTTGCTCAAGAGCCGACGCTCAAGCCCACCAGCCGTCTGGTTACGACGCGGCCTCTTCTCGACGGGCCTTATATGTCGAAGCTTTACGACCAGTTCGAGGCGCTCGGTCGTACCGTCGGTGTCGAACACCATGATCTCCTTATACCCGCAACCGTTTGGTTAGGCTATCTCTGGCGTGCTTCTGAAATGCAGGATGACCGGATCGCCGTCGGCACGGAGGATGCCGTCCGGGGATGAATATCGATCAGACGGCGATGACAAGCGTTTTCGAAGATGCGTTCCTGCCATTCGTAGTCAAGCATCATGGCGATAAGGCCGGCCCGGCAGTTCGAGCCATTCTGACTTTCATCAAGGGTTTTTACCAGCATGTCGCACCTGAAGGGTTGAACGATGAGATTATCGTCTTCCAAACGCTGGACGATGCCCATCGGCCCATCACGAAGGCCGGAACCGAATGCACCGCCCTCGCCGAGCTGGTTAACAAGGTAGCGGGGCCTTGTGCGATTCAAGTAATACCCAACGGCATATTCATCCTCTGGGCTAAACACGCTGTCGACATTGCGCATCTCTCCCAGACAGCCGTGGTGTACTCGTTTCACCGGGGCGTAGAACGCTTTCACGCCAACAAGGAAAGCAAGGACATCGCCAAGCTTATCCCGGGGCGCACAAGTAACTTCGCAGTTCCTACGTTTAACAGCCTGAAGGAGGCGCTTGCGTCTTATCGGGATACACAGGCTCGAACGTCTTCCTGTGAAATTCTGAGCACAGCCTGGTACGAACCGAACCGGCTGTTTTTCATACCAGGCCCAGAGGAGACGATAAGGCGCTCTCTCACCCGGTTCCTCAAAATCACCTTTGACGGAAGCGCCGAGGTGCGCCCCGAACAAATCGTCGATGAGTCTCATCCCGTGGATATCAAAGTGACCTGGTTCATGACGAACCGTCTCGCGTTGATCGAGATTAAATGGCTCGGGCGGTCAAGGGACGACAAAAAGCTGAAGGATAACCACACCGTTGCCCGCGCCAACAAGGGCGCGAAGCAACTGGCGGAATATATGGATGCCAACAAACTTCAGGCGCCGATTCACGAAACCCGCGGATACCTTGTCGTGGTTGATGCCCGGCGAGCCAAGCTGAAATTAAATCGCACGACAATATCGACCGAGGATGGCATGAAATATGCCGCCTTGGAGATTCCCTATAACCCAAAATATCATGAGCTTAGAGAAGACTTCGATCCTCCCATCCGGATGTTCATCAATCCGGTCTGCCATCCGTAATGCTTAACGAAACTTTCGAACTACGCGGCACCGGATGTTCAACGGCTGAGGACTCCTCTTCCCTCCCACGTCATCGGTGGTATGTCATAAAGGAAGGGTTCTCTCCCGCAGTATTCAAGGCAGCAGCTGCGAGCATTGAGCTATCAAAGGAAGACACCGTCCTTGATCCGTTCTGCGGCAGCGGAACTGTGCCTCTGTCGGCAAGCCTCGCAGGACATACCGCCTACGGGATAGAAGTCAATCCCTTCCTTGCCTTCGTATCGAGGACAAAGCTTTCTCGGGGAAGCGCGGGCGTTGTACGCAAGCACTTACGGACGGTCCTGAACGGCATAAAAAGTGGAGCGAAGTCACAGCTCGCCTCATTTTCCACCTTCTCTGAGACCAAGGAATCGACAAAATGGCTCTTTAACAAACCGGTGCTTCGTTCATTCGAAGGAGGGTGGACATCAGCTATGCACTGTCCGCAGCCGGCTAGGGACTTGCTGCTGCTTGGACTGCTTGGCGCGGCCATGGATAACTGCAACGCGACAGCAGACGGCAAGTGCCTTCGCTACAGGAAGGATTGGAAAACCGCTAAATTCGGCCGCCCGAGTTTTGGAGAGGCATTTGAGGCACGACTAGATAATATCTGCGCCGACTTGAAACTACCTGAGGCCCCGCGCGTCGAATCCAATATTTTTGGCGGTGACGCGAGGAGAGTGATGGCGTCGGACGGCCAGAGGTTCAAGCTTTGTGTAACATCGCCGCCGTATTTGAATTCCTTCGACTATTCTGATGTTTATCGCCCCGAGCTTTTTCTTGGAAAATTTGTCCAGTCGAACGCGGAGCTGGCCGCGATCAGAAAAACCACAATTCGCTCACATGTGCAAGCGAATTGGGAACAGCCGGAGCGAGCGTCCTTCGGCCAGTTATTTACCAACGTCATGAAGGACGTTAATTCACGTTCGGAGATCCTGTGGGATCACCGGATACCGTCCATGATTCAGGCTTATTTTGAGGATATGGAGCGGGTTCTACTTCGGCTGCGACGCCTCGCTCTGCCGGGCGCTTCGGTATGGATCGTCGTAGCAACGTCGGCCTATGCCGGGGTGGAGGTGCCGGTAGATTTCATCATCGCGGAAATTGCGGAACGTTCCGGCTGGTTTCTGAGCGACGTCGGCGTGATTAGGCATCTGCGAAGCTCCGGGCAGCACGTGAACAAGCTTGGAGAAGAAGTGAGCCGAGCACTACATCTCCGTGAGAGCGTCGTCATTTTGAAAACCAGAAAACGCGGTTAACACCATGGTGAACACAAGGCGAATCCGCCGCGCTATGCGCGTCACTCCGTTGCAAACCGCTGTTGCTCCCGAATTTCAGCGTCCGGCTGTGCTCGGTGACCGTTCGCACGACATTGTCGAACGCTCCTGCCAGATTTCAGCCTGAAATTCGTGCTGACTTTAGCTTACGGCCCAAATATGATCGTCAAAAATAATATCCCATTTCGGGCGGTTTAAGGGGGTCACGTTATAGGTGGTCCCGATAGTTGCAGATCATCCAAGAATTCTGACGCAGGTTCAACGCTAGTGACGAGCAAATGATCCCTCGCACGCGTGCAGGCCACGTATAGCAGATGGCGCTCGGTGTTGTAAACCTCTTCAAGGTCGCTGTCGTCAGCCACGGTCTCGATGCGAGCCTGCAGCGGTATAATTTCATCGTCGCAGGCCATGACCACGACGGCCCGAAATTCTAATCCTTTTGCCAAATTCATAGTACCAATTGAAATCTGACCGCTGGTCGTTTCAACATGCTCGTCGAGCATCTTGTACGGCAGGCCGGTCTTGGCCACGGCAGCGCGCGCCCGTTCAAGCTCTGCATCAGATCTAACGAACACGCCGAATTCATGGGGCATTACACCTTCCCTATTGCGTTCTGCCAGCCATTTGTCAACCGCATGGTTTTCCTCTTCCTCGCTTTTGAAGGTTTGGATCATTGGGGCGGGTCCATTAAACACGGAAACCGTGCCGCGCCGGTCCTCCGTATTGCCATCAACGTCTGCCAGGCTCGGCCCAAGCAACCGGTCAGCCTGCATCCTGATCTGATGCGAAGTGCGGTAATTGATGTGCAAAGTGCGCGCACGGCCGCGGATATCGACGCCTAGCGATTTCCAGGAGAATGGCTGTTGAAAGATGCGTTGGCCGAGATCGCCAGCGAAAAACAAACTGTTGGGCCGCTCCCCTCCGAGGGCGGCCAAAAACAGCAATTGCGCAACGCTTACATCTTGCGCTTCGTCGACCACGATAAAATCAAACGGTGGGTGTTTGCGGTTCCCAACCTGGCCGGCCAAGCGAGTGAACATTTCGGCGCGCGTGATGAAACCCTCAGTCCGTAAGCGGACACGCACTGCGTCAAGTACTGACCACAAGGTGGCACGTTGGGCCTCTTGCAAACGCGTCTTTCTTCCCAGGCGGTTTATGTCGCGATATGACTCCCAGCGCTGTAACTGCCATGCATCAACCAGATCGCCCCACTCTGTCAGCAAAAAACTCATGCTGAACTTCTGAGCGGCTGCGCCCGCGGCAGCCTCCGTCATGAAGCGTCGGATGACGTCCGGAGGCGCAATCTTAGGCTTACCGAAATGCTGTTCGTACAGCCGGTCGGCAATGGCGTTCATTGCATGCACTTCTAGGCGCTCGCCCAACCGTGGCTCGTTGCTGATTAGGCGCCGTAGTTTGGTTCGGAGCGCATCCGCGAGGGTGTCGTTGAACGTCGTCAGCAACACCCTGCTATCCGGGTTCGCGCGGACAAGGTAAACGGCCCTGTGTAGCGCGACGATCGTCTTACCCGTTCCGGCCGAGCCCGATACACGCGCTGGCCCGCCATAGTCGCGCTCCACCAATTGCCGTTGAGCTGGGTGCAGGAAAATCGTCCATTTTTCCCATGGATAGGTTAGCGCGCGTTCCAGTTCTTCGACGTCATTCATGACCCTGAACCGGCGCAGCGCATCTGGGTGGGCGAAAGGATTCGCACTGGTTGGAACCCATTGCGGGATCTGCGGTTTCCCGCCCGTTGCCAACTCGAGTAGTGCCTCCCCTGCTTCGCTTGGCAGATGGTCGGTCAATCCCAGGATGCTGTCTTCCGTAGCTTGGCGCACATCGTCGAGCCACTCTGCCGGAACCCCATAGCTGAGCAGCTCATCATCGGTTAGATGTGAAAAAAGCGCTGGTCTTGTGGGCTTTGGCCGCGCAACCTCAACATAAACCGGGACGGCAATTTCCTCGACTCGCTCGCGTATTTCCACCAATTGAGCTGCGCCGGTTTTTGGGTGGGTCTCAAGCTTGCGTCGCTCAGCCCATGCATAAGCCTTGTCGTGATGGTCGACGTAACAGAGCAACAGACTTGAGGCAGTCTTGTGCACAATCAGTCGAATATCGCTCCCCGCTCGCACCGACCAAAACTGTTTGTCCTTGACCTTATCCAGCCGGTGAAAACTGAGCCCAGGGCTTGCCGGGTTCAATTGCAGGTCGAAAGCGGCCGTCTTCACGGCTTTCTGTTCATCTGCGCGTAGCCGCGTGAGGCTGTCGGTGAAAGTGTCGGCGATACGGAATTCCATCACGCCACCTTGAATACTTTCATCACCTCGTCCCCGAGATGATTGATAACCTTTACCGCGATGCGCCCGGATTTTGGTTTCGGGAAGGCGCGTGAGGTATCACTATTGAGGGTCGCCCAAGCATCCTGGTTGATTTCGGCTTTGAGTGTAGTTTTGAGTGCACCATAGGGATCGCTTGCGCCCAAGAAGTAGGCCTGACGAACGAAGAAGCTTTCCTCGTTGTAGTCGGTGTCGATGAACCAGCAGGCGATACCCTCGGCCCCATCACTGCGCACTTCGCCGGTGTTGGGATGAAACACATCCACGCCGTTAATCTTCACTCGCAGTGCGCCGTCCTTTTCACGAAGGATGCTGATGTCCGGCTCGCCAAAGATGACAAAGAGGTTTCCCTTCCCGGTGTTCTTCAGATCCTCGGCCATGTGTAAGTCGGCATTCATCCGCGCCTTCAGCACGGGAATTCGGCCGAGCTTGCTGAATTCGGTAGCCTGGCCCTCGTAATTGAAAGCGCACGCAATCAAGACATCAAAATCAGCGTCACCCGCCTCGCGCGCGGCCTCCACCAGATCAGGGCGGGTAACGGTGCCGAATTCCGGGCCAATAAAGATGGCGGCGCGCTTTTCACTACCTGATTCCGTGCTCCCCTCCATGTAGCGTCCATCGGCACAGATCAGATCGCCCGGCCAGGGCGTAAGGGCGGTGAAGGTGATCCGGTCTTCCTTATGGGCCTGCTGAACACCCGAGGTCTTGAGGTTCTCCAGAATCATTTCCGGGAAGGATTGCTTCGCGCCGTATTTGGTGCTGTCTTGCTTTAGGGGATCGATCAGCTCGTCGTCCGCATCCACGCCGAGAACGCGATGCGGGCTGAGGCTCTCCACGGTAAAGGGTCCGGCTACACGAACCGTCTTCTTATCTTCGTAGGGCTTGTCGTAAAGATATTCAAATTCGGTTTTGGCAGCGATCGAGGCATCAATCTCCTTCTGCCGAGAAATGCGGGTCTCCCACCATTCGGCATGAAGCTTCGTCGCTGCGCCGGGCCAGTTGGCATCGGCCTCGCGTGGGATCTCCCACTCCTGCCAGGTCTTCTTAAGGGCCGCGTTAAGCGACTCACTCAAGGGCCGCAGCTTCGACTGCCACTTATCCCAGATGATATCGATCTCGGTGTTGTTGGCGATTGACTTAAGCGTGACGTGTGGCACGCGTTCATAGACGAAGCCGTGGCGGATGTTCGCGTGCACGGGCTGCGAACTCGGTACGCTGTGGGTGATCTCCGCTTCCTTGATCTGTCCTTCGCGGGAATCGGCCAGCAAGTAAAACGGATACCGCGCGCCCATAATGCGGGCTCGCGCCAATGCCAGCGCCACGCGGGATGTATCAATTGTGATCCAGCGTCGGCCCCACTGCTCCGCAACATAAGCAGTGGTGCCCGATCCGCACGTGGGATCTAGTACGAGGTCGCCAGGATCGGTGGTCATCAATACGCAGCGGTCAACAATCTTTGTGTTCGTCTCGACAACATAGCGCTTGTCTTGGGCGTCGAATCCCCAACGCGTATCGAGCCACAAGTTATGGATGGGCGTTACAGGAAAGTCTTTAAGCCGCCGCATGTATGAAATCGATTTGGCGCGTGGAATAAGTCGGCCAGCCCTTCCTAATCGGGCCAAACCCTCAACACTGGTCTTCCAGTATTGAGCCTTGCCCGGCAAATACGTCTCGCCGAAATATGTGAAAGGGTCACTGCCTGGAGGACGCTGGGATGTCGTGGCGCTCGGGCGGAACAAATCGCAACCCTCGGGTACTCTTTGGTCCAGCTGTTCCTGCTTCGTGATCGCGCGTGTGGTTCCGTCTGGCATGAGAACGATTTTGTACTCGCCGGCTCCGCTCTCTGGTCCAGACTTTTCGCGAAATGGCTGACGGTATTTAGTTGCTTCCCGGCGGCGTCCGAACCAAAGCAGGTAGTCTGCAATGCCGGGCATCAGATCGGAACTGGCGCCGGCCGTTTTAGCTATCGTTATCAACGCAATGAAGTTGGTCGGACCGAATATCTCGTCGAGAACGCTACGCACAAGATGGATATTTTCGTCGCCTATCTGCACAAAAATGGAACCGGAATCGGCGAGGAGATCGCGTGCGACAGTCAGACGGTCGCGCAGGTACCCGAGGTAAGAATGAACACCGTCGCGCCATGTATCCCGAAAGGCCTTAACTTGTTCGGGCTCGCGCGTAATATGATCCACTTTCCCATCGGTCACGGATCGAGATGTCGTTGACCACTGAAAGTTGGAGTTGAACCTAATGCCATATGGCGGATCGATGTAAATACATTGGATTTGACCGCGCAACCCTTCCCGCTCCGCCAAGCTCGCCATCACTTGCAACGAGTCGCCCAGGATCATGCGGTTCGACCAGTTCTGGTCGTGCTGATAAAATTCTGTCTTGTCCACGCCTTGTGGGATTCCGTTGAAGTCAGCAAAGAGATCTGCGGTAGTGTGCCCGGCTTCGTGTTCCCGCTCACGGCTTTCACGCAGCAAGTCATCGATCAGCGCTTTGGGCTGGACCTTCTCCTGAATGTAGAGCGGAGGGGCATGGACCACCAAATCTGACCAGTCCTGTTCGTCCTTGCCCCGCCAGACCAATTGCGGGTCAAGGTCACGGTTCCGGCGCTCATAGGCTACACGGACTGGCCTCTGCTCGGTCTCTTGTAGGACGGACTGGTATTCCGCCGTCGGGATGTTCTTCCGGGTCGCTTCCTCATGCTTGAGGGTCTTGACGGTCTTAGCTGTCGGTTGTTTTTTTGCCATCGTTTTCCCTACTGCACCGTCTGCGCGGCAACGGACTCGATCATCTTGTTGAATTCGCCTTCAACCTTGGCCTTGAAATCGGCCTCAATCTTATACACCTCCGTGAACTCCGCAAATGCCCAGCGTCCGTGCGTGCCGAGATGGTTCACCCCCGGTACCCAATAGGTATCCATTGTCGATTTCTTTTCCTTGGCATCCTCACGGCGGTAACCCTTGATCTCAACGATCAGATTGAGAAGGTCATTATCGCCGTGGCCGTCATCCACCTGTACGATGAAGTCCGGCAGATACTTGCGCATTTCCGAACCGTAGCGGTACGGTACTTCCAGGCCGAGGTTGTGGTTTTTGACGTAAGCGCGGACCCGAGGATGCACCTCGGCCACTCGGCAGAACTCAGCCTCCCAATCGCTGTCCAGAACCACCCAGTTGATGTGACAGCGGCGGGCGTCGGTCTCCCAGCGGTTCGTCTTCGAGGTATTGAAATTAACGTGCATCGTAGAGCCGGTCGGATTGTACGGATCGAGAACGGCCTTGATCGGTCGTTCGCCGACGAATTTCCGATTTATGCCGGCGATAATTCTGCTGCACGCCATGTCAGCCAGCATTTTGTATCGGAGCTGCGCCGGATATGTGCCACCTTTGCAGACCAAGTAACCGTCGATCCACTGCTTTGCGATGCGCTTGAGTTGGCCAAAAAGGTGTAGCTTGGCGTCTTCGCCTGGATCACGCCACCTGTGCAAGACAAGGTGCGAAGTCAGCTCGTACAATACCTGCGACGGTCGAACGTCACCGGTATGGACGAGATTCAGATCTGCCCTCTCTCCAATGATCCCTGAGTTTTGGGTTTCGGTTGCGCCGACGAGGTCCGGCGTTAGTTCGAGCACGGAGTCGTCGTTGAATTCCGCCGAAAGGCGATCCTCCGGTAGTTCGACGCGATAGCCTTCAACGCGCGGGAACCGAATTTCGAGTGCATCGCGCTCGGGCCGCATCGCTTTGACCTGAATGGTCTCTCGGGGTGGCTGTGGTGGTGCAACCACCGGCTTGGCAGTGAAGTCAAAGGGAATACCCAGCACATCGGCATATTCCACATCAAAAAGACCATCTTGGTTCAAGTCGTAGGACTGGCGACGAAGCGCGCGTCCGATCACCTGTTCGCATAGGAGTTGCGTGCCGAATGCGCGCACGCCTAACACATGCGTCACGGTGTTGGCATCCCAGCCTTCCGTCAGCATGGCGACCGAGACGACGCAGCGAATCGCTCCCCCTAACTGGCCGTATTTTCCCACGGTGTTCATGACTTCGCGGAGCAGTGTTACGTCGTCAAGTTCCTTGCCGCCCTGTAATTCCGCAGCCAATTTCCCACCGCGCTCGACGATTTCACGTCGGAACCGCTCGATTTCATCGGATGCCATATCACGGAAATTGTCGTCCAATCCCTCACCCGATTCGAGTTGCTCGCTGTCGATTAGCAGCGTGTTTGGTCGTGGAAACGGGTTCCCGTGCTCGTCGAAGTTCCGGAAGAGGGCCAAGCGCCCCGCGATAGGTGTCTTCGAGCCGTCATCATTGTCGCGGAGAAAACCCGAGATGTAGTCGTAGACTAATTTCGAAGTCGAAGTGTTGTTGCAAACCACGATGAAGCAAGGCGGCACCCGAATGCCGGCCTTGTCCCAAAGCTCGAATGTCTTTTCATAGTGACCGTAAAGAGCCTCCAGTGCCGTCTGCAGTGGTGGAGGTATGCTCAGCGGATCAAGAGGATTGTCCCTGTCTCGCCGCTTCTTCGGCATCTTCTTGCCGATGTGATCCCAAAGATTACGGAACATCGGCATCTCTGCCCCAGAAATGTTGTCGGCAACCGGAACACGCGGCAACTTTACGATGCCGGACTCAATCGCATCCATCAGTGAGAAATCACTCATCGTCCATGGAAAGAGCGTTCCTTCTGCATAGCCTGAACCACTTAGGAAGAAGGGCGTCGCGGATAGATCGACGACGCGCGCCAGGCCTAGCTGACGATTCACCGCTTCGAGGCCGGAAATCCACACGCGTGCGGCCTCTTTGTTTTTCTCCGCTTCTTTCTTGTCGTCACCTTTCAGCTCGTCGCCATCATCCTCCGCGACGGCCTTTTCCCGGTAGCAGTGATGCGCTTCATCGTTAAGGACCAGGATGTTTTTTATGCCCATCAGATCGGGCATCACCCTCTGCAGCATTTGCCCCTCTGTTTCGAGGGTATTCAATTCTTCGCCCCGCCCCTGAAGCAGCGATCGTCCGCCCTTCGAGAGCTCGATGCGCTCGCGAAGCTTGAACGCATGATAGTTGGTGATCACGATTTTGGCGCGGTTTACATCGTCCAGCATGTCGCTCGGGACCAATTCCCGACTGGCGTAGTAGCTGTCCGGATCATTGGGCTGTAGGACGCGCAAGCGATCCTTGATCGTGATCCCTGGCGCAACGACGAGAAAGCCACGCGTGAAGCGTTTACTCTGCGGGTGGCGCGCCGCGTTGATCGTCTGCCAGGCGATAAGCATCGCCATCACGGTGGTTTTGCCCGCACCCGTCGCCAGTTTTAACGCGAGGCGCATCAACTCCGGGTTGGCGTCGTTACTGGCATTCGCCAGATGTTCAAGAAAGCCTTCGCCCACCTTGCCCACTTGCGGTGCGACTTCAGTCAGCCAAATTGCCGTTTCAACCGCCTCAACCTGGCAAAAGAAAGGACGAATGCCGCTGAAATTGTGGTGGCGCCAGTGCTGAAGCAGCCGGGCCGTCTCGGGAGTCACCCGCCAGTCACTCGGGTTGTGTAATCTTCGCCACTTGTCAACCTGATTGCGGACGGCGTTGATGATGGCGGTGTGGTCGTACTGTTGCTGCGCCGTTGAGAGTCCGAGCCCCTCGTCGAACACCAAGGGCGCTTGTTGGCCGGACCCTTTACGCTTCTTTGGTTTCGGGATCGGCGTAATGAATTCGGCAGCACGGCGATGTCCAATGACGTTCTGAGTCGGCTGTCCTTGATCATCGAGCTCCCAGTGGCGTTCCGGGCACGCATACGGAGAATTCAGAATTGGGTGATCGAAAAATGGATTGCCATTATTCATGCGGTCGTGATGTCCTTTTAACCGGCAGCGTACGCGCGGGCACCTTCATTAAATCCGGCTACGGCCTGGGGCATCTCATCATATGTTCGCCCATGAAGCATCCGCCCCGTGACGTCCTTGCGCACGCCACCCCACTGTTTAAAAAAGAACGGGATGTCCTTCTTGCGGCATTGTCGATGGATTGACTCGACCCACTCCGGGAGCATAAGCCGTGCGCCGGGTCCGGATTCCCCGCCGACAATAACCCAATGAATGCCCTTCAGCGGGAGATCCTCAAGCGGTCCTATGAGCGGCTCGCAAGAAAGAAACCGCACTTGAGCGGGCACCGCCGCCAGATCGGTGATCCGCGCCATTACGCGCGCATCTTCAACGCTGACCCCCATCCAGACGTTCGACGGCCAAGGTAGCAACCTGCCAATCTCGCGCAATCGCTCGCTGCGCTTCGTGAGGATCTGAAATGTGTGTTGCGGACACGCTTCCATGGTCGAGAACACACCTCGAATGAAATCAAGCGGCACCGCCTCCTGAAAAAGGTCGCTCATCGAATTTACGAAGATCACCCGGGGTTTCTTCCATCGCCGCGGCAGATCAATCAGATCGTGGTGCAGGGTTGGCATGAACCCATTCTGGTAGCGCTCGACTCCCATCGCGAATAGCCGCTTCGCCATTCGTTCGGCATAGCAGTGCTTGCAGCCCTGGCTCACCTTCTCACATCCTGTGACCGGGTTCCAGGTCATCTCGGTCCATTCGATGTTTGATGTCGTCGCCATTGTGTCCTCCCCAATCGTCTCGTTAGTCGGCCAAAATCTCTTTCGCGATCTTAATGGCTGTCTTGGCGCCGCGCTCATTAGCCGCAGCAAAACACAGTGAATAGAGAGGGCTAGACTTCGAGTTTCTCAGAAACAGTCCCTCTGCAACACCGGCGAAACAACCCTTCAACCTCTCCTCAATGAAAGCCTGGATCTTCTCTGCAGGGGCATCGCGCTCGACCGTCTCCAAAGGTCCGAACAACCCCGCTGTCACGGTCGTCTCGTAAAAGCGGGTTCGCCAGTCTCTCGTTCCGAATACCGAATCCAGGGCCTTTTGCCAGGATTCATCGATCTCCCCGTCGTGTTTAAGAAGGCGGGCAACTCCAACGCCGAGGGGAAACAAATACCAAAGGTCAACTCCCTTTGTCGATGCCAGCGCCTGAACGGTGGTCCACTCGACCTGCATCCCGTAAGGATCTAGGAAAACAACCGCACGTTCCTTTGTCCAATCGCGCTCCTGACACCATGTCTTCAAGACAGCGTTGGCATCACCCTGTTCAAAGTCGCATCGCGGCATCAGCGTCGGATGATCGCGTTGGATCGTTTGCTTCAGTTCCTTGACCCGACTCCTGGATTTGTCGATGAACAGGTAATTATGAAATGGGTCCTGCAACCCGAGCGCGATCCTCGCGCTGCCATCTCGGTAACCTTTGATCTCGGCATCTTCATAAACATCATCGGCAAAAAGACGTTCCGCAGGGTCGCCAGCGCTATCCTCTATCGCCCGGGACCCCGTGCCGGCGAAAGCATCGACGTACCAGGTCTTGAAATGCCTCGCTCTTTCATTCCCGCTGAAGATCGTCCGGTAGGCCCTCAGATATTTCTCGAGCTTGGCCAGCTTCACGTCTGTCCAATCGCCGCCGAATTTGTGCTCAGCCATTCCGCTTACTCCACACATACAAGTTCTCGGACGCACCTGGACCGGAGGCTTATCCTATCCCGGTGCGTTTCTATCGCGCAAGCACCAGCTCATGCTTGCCGTCGCGGAGCCGTCGCGAGAACCTCCCTTTGACCCGCACAACCGGATTTACCGGGATCTGAGTGGAACGTCCCGCGTTGTAATCGCATTCACTTTCGGAAGGCTCCCATTCCACGCCAAGCTTGGTAAGGGCCTGCCGTGCCGCGCCCAAAAATCCGTTTTTGCTGTGAAGGATCGGATCGCCGGAGAGTCGCGAGACAACTGCGCGTCCATACACCCCATAACCGAGCCGTACCAGGCGTTTCTCCCGCACGAGAATACGCAGCACGCGTAGAACCTGGTCCTCGCCGCCGAGGTCGCGGAACTCACGTGGCAGGAACACGTCTTCCCCGCGCTTCCGGGCGATCCGTGCCTCTATCCTCTCGCGCAATGTCCTCGGTCGACGCATAAAGAGCTCGTACAAAAACCCGACACCAAAGTATAGACAAAAACCCGACACTAATCAAACTACAACTCCTTACCCATCAGGTGCTTGATAAGGTATGTCCGAGGTTAGGCGCCGCCGGCTCCGGCCAAGCGGCTATCTTGCCGACTGCCGCAACGTCGATTTAGAAAAACTGTACAGTTTTTCTTAACTCCAACGATCGTCAGAGGTCTTTGACAAAGCCGCGGGGACCCCTCTCTCGTCGGTTTTTCGTCGATTCCCTCCGCCCGGCCTCTTTCCTCCTGCCCCAAGACCGCTGGGCGAAGGCATTTTAGCCTAGCGGCCCAACGCCTCCTTCACATTCTTTGCCACTTTTTCCACAAGGCTCATGTCCAACCCGGGGCCCTCGGTCGAGGTAAACAGGTTCACGCCTTCGGTGTAGCCATTGACGGCATACCACGCTCTCTTCTTCTCCCATCCTTTTTTGTAATCATCTCGGTCAAGCATCCCAAGGTGTTCCCAAAGGACAAGATCGCCGGAATCGGTTTCCCAACTGAAGTCAGGCCGTAACCGGTACGGATAACCTTCTCCCTCCAGCTTTCGGTTATAAGTGTAGTCACCGAGGCCCACGTCGGGGTTCGCAAAGTATGTGGCGAGCGTCAATTCGGATTTGCTCTGTACCATGACATTCTGGCTCGTTCGATGAACGAGATGCTGAGCGTATGGAAAATCATCACTGCAACGAACACCGACGGCAAAGAGATTTGTATTTCGTCGTGCTGTCTCAGAATTCGTCGGCTGCGAGAGAGCGAACAGAGAGGAGGCATCCTTGCCTTGAATAAGAAGGACCAACGACCTCTTTGATCGTGTCAATGCCGTGTAGACCAGCTCTCTTGAAAGGAAACGTGCTTTCTCGGGCAACACCACGAAAACATTGTCGAATTCGCTGCCCTGTGCCTTGTGCACAGTCAGCGCATACGCGAGCTCTAGCGGCGATGAAGTGCTAGAAAATTGCGCGCCACTAAACCCAAATCTCACATCCGCGCGCTGAGCGAACGCAATATTCAGGAATTTGTTCTTTGCGCCACCGGTCCCCTGCGCGGCTATCCCGATCTCGCCGTTCGCAAGGTACACATCTTCCACGGTTTCTCGAAGCTTGCCGTTGTAGCCATCACGCTTACCGTTCCGGGTCAGGATTACCTTGTCACCCCAAACAATCTCCTCTTCGCCCAAGCTCAGGCCCCATGGCTCGCGGGCCGTCTTCAGTTGCGGTCGCCTGAACGAACCTTGCACCCAGCGGTTTATCTGGCGGACGCCGTGCGGCTGCTTCCGAACAGGCGAAAGAATCTGAAACCGTTCAGCGCCATCATGGTCCTCGAAGGGAACCCAGCCCTCCTTGGTAAGCCCAAGAGCGGCGTTGAACCCAACTACGTCATCCGGTGAAGTGAGTCCCAATTCAGACACAAAATACTCCCCGAATATCCGATATAAATCAACCGGCGTTTGCCAAGTGCAAACGCGAAGGTCGTTCAGATTGTCGCCCTCACCCTCTTCGCTGAGAACCCATTCGGCATCGGCTGGCTGCTGCTCCCGGGTGAACCAGGATGCCAGCTTCAATGTGTCGGAGGGCTTACCCTGGTCCGCAGTACGCAGCTCGATTCCCAATCTAGCGATCGCTCCCGAGCGCGTATCTTTAGGTTCGGCCGCGTCCAAATACGCGACTAAATCGGCAAAAGGACGTCCGACGCCGATCGGCGGCAGTTGATTTGGGTCTCCGACCAGGATCACTCGCAGCACATGCGCAAGGTCAAGTGCCAGCAATATGGCGAGGAGATCATCCATGGTCAACATCGAGCACTCATCGATGACCACGGTTTTCTCTTGCTTGTACTTTTCGTCCCCTTCGAAACGAACCTTCTGTCTCAAGCCGTCGTAACGCCCCAGCTGAAACAGAAATTGCGCGACAGTCATCGCGTTGGCATTTGCTTTTTGGGACAACCGGACCCTTGCTTTCCCCGTAGGTGCCAAAAACAAGATCCCGCCGCCCGCCAGCTTGGCCGATTTTAGTAGACCCGCGAGAACTGTCGTCTTACCGGTCCCAGCTCTGCCCACCAGAACGGAAAGCTTTCTAGTGGTGATTTGCTCCAGCGCTTTTGCCTGCTCCTCAAGCGCCGAAGTGTGCCTCGTATTCGAGAGATCGGGGTTCGTCCCATTCTCTTTTAATGCTTCAAGGATCAGTTTGCCCCAGGGTTCACCCGTGGTCGGTAGCACTGTTGACGCCCGAGCGTTTAGCAACTTGGACAAGCGGTTTTCCCGCTCACTAAGTTCTCTCAGCTGTAAACACTGAACCGCTTCGTCAGTTTCATGGTTCAGGATCAGCCGGTGGCGAACGATCTCCTCAGTCAGCAGTTCGGCATTGCCGTTAAGCCAATCCTGCGGCACTTCGCACGGGCGAGAGAGATCGAGTTTGCCCAAGGCGAGCAGAGCATCCAAATCGGAGAGCAAAGCGTCCCCCTGCGAGGCAGCGCCGCGCAATACAGCAACGAGTCCGGCCCTTACGCGTCTGCCATCAAGGGCCGATTCAACCCCCGAGGGGTCTTCCACTGGATGAGCAGCTTGAATTATCGTGTCAGGCATCACCCCTCGATCCACCGTCGCTAGGGAGATAGCATTATCCTTGTCGTCGCCGATATCGCACTCGGTAATTCGGTACGGATTCGCCAGGATCACCGAGTCAGCTACCGCATATCGCGATGCGTTCTTTCGCCTGTTCGGATCAAACCACCGGCGAGCCTGTGCGGGGCTGAGACTCATCCGGGACAAGAGTCGCAGCAGTGCTCGCCGCTCGTCAGTCAATCCGGTCCAAGTATTCGCGACCGCCTTGATGTCAGCCTTGTAAGCTTCTTGTGGTGGCGGTTTCTTTCCCCTCAGGATTAGGTCGATCATTGGCCATGGATCATCCGCTGGTTTTATAGCATCCTTCGCCATCAACTCCAGGACCATGGCGGTGCCGAGCCGCATACCGAGCGCTTCTAGAGCCGCGCCAGCACCCGGGAAAGCGCCGCGCTCCTTCCAAGTGTTTTCAAGTTGCTGATTCAGCCACTCCTCGCGCTTGTCCCAAGGGCCTGCTGCAATTCCATGTTCTTTGATCTTCCGCACTGAGGATAAACATTTCGCCAACACGGAAAGCGCTACATCGGATGTTGCTAACTCGCCCGCATACGAGAAGGACAAAACGTCCACCGCCTCTGGAACGACGGCAATCTCGTCTAGTAAAGCGCGCCGTCGGGCATCTTCGGCCGCATCCCCGGTGGACTGCAAATAATCGTGATAGGGAAGGAGAAATCCTGCCTTGCCATCCGGCCGTATTGAATGCTGAAACTTCCCATCCCACAGAGGGTACGTATTGCCTGGAATCTTCGATTCGTATTCCAGCGTCGGAGACTTCGACTCAATCAGCCCGATGCCCACTATGAGACGAGGATAGGACTCTTCCAACGGATGACCGCTCTTCGTATAAAAGAAAACAAGTGACTTTTTCGGAGTCAGTCGGCCAAAAAAAAGTTCACTGAGCGCACGTTGGCGCCCCTTGGAGAACACCCACGGTGATGGGAATGGAGGTTCCTCATCCGGAGGAAGGCTCGTTGGGAGCTCGGCTTCAAGCTCCGCCTGATTGCCACGCAGCATCCAATAAAACGGAACCGCAAATGTCGAATAGGGTGGGACCGGAATGTTGGTCTTCAGCAGATGCCCGTGGGTTGCCTGCGCTTTTTTGTTGTTGGCATATGGATGTTCGACTGTTCGTACCCATTGGTGCTCATTCATGAAGGCACCCGCTTCGGCCTTACAAGGAGGCAGATCGTCGGGGGAAATATCGGCGAACAGCTTACCTTTGAACTTTACTTCCTGAGCATCCTGTCGACTTGAGCGAATTCGCTCAAGATCAAGGCAGTAGGAGTTCGACAGTGGATCCGTGCAGACCGTACCGTTCCAGCGGCTGTCATGCCACGCAACTCGAACATTTAGATGAAACATTCATTCCCCTAATTGGCTTTTCCTTTGCCTGGGCGCCGCCGCTCTTCGTACGCATGGGCGACGACCTCATCCAGCAGCGCGGAGTCCCCAGGGTTGCCGAACAACCCCAAACCCTCGTCAAAGACGGAGCGTCCGCCTAGGCAGTAAATCTCGCCACCCTTCGGCAAGGCCGCCAGTGCGCCTTCGATGAGCACCTCGACAGAGGCGACCCGGCCCGCACGTATAGCGTCGCGGACGGCGTGCTCCTGTTCCAGGGTCAAGATTATCGTCATGGCGCCCTCGTAAGATGACGCGTCCACTTTACTCGAAACGTGAAGCACGGTGCAAACCATTGAATGGTCGGACGTTCCCCTGCCCTGGCGGGCCTCAAGGCGAACAAACGGCGAATATGATACCCTATCGGTCGTGCCGATCCGTGAGTGCCTGGTCAGCTTCGATGATATGCGCGGTGTTCACCACTCTGTCACTGTTCAGGCTTCAAGTGTGCTTGAAGCCGCTGGATTGGGCCTGAAGCGCGTGCGTGAACAGGAAATCCTCGACGATGATCTGGGCTTCAGCGATATCACCGTCGAGGTCGCCACGAAAACCGTTCACGTGGTGCCCGTCGCGAAGCTGCGTTCATGGCGCGATGCGAATTCCGGTTCGCCGAGGGAGATGGCCCGCAAAGCGAACACGCGTTCGCGCAGCGGTTAGCGCCTGACCCTTCAGACGAGTTCCAGCCTGAGCTCACGGCCAACCGCTGTGGCTGCCTTCCGCAAGGTGCTCAAGGTGACGGCTTCGTAATCGGGGTCGAGCAACCGGTCCAGCGCGGCACGGCTAGTGTGCATCTTGCGCGCCATCTCCGCTTTCGAAAAATGTTTTTCCTTCATTGCCGCTTCGACCTGCCGGGCGAGCACGCGCTTGATCGCACCTGCGCTGACCTCTTCGTAGATGCCATCTTCCCGAAGCAAACTATCGAAGAACGATCCGATGTTTTTCTTTTTCATGTGCGTGCCCCTTTCTTTCGTTTCAGCGCAAGATCGATGTCCTGTTGCGGTGTCTTCTGGGTCTTCTTCATGAAGCCGTGGAGCAGCACCATACACCCCAGCTCTATGCAGAAAATGACCCGCGCGATCCGACCTCGCGGAAGACTGCTTCGAACTTCCCACAATTCGTGTCCTAACGACCGGACCAGCGGCATCCCGATCGGCCAGGAAAACTCGACATCTTTAACGTCCTCGCCGATGACCTTCCGGTCTGCCAGATCAAGTCCCTTCAACCATTCGCGCACCGGCTCGCGTCCTGCGTCAGAACGGTAGAAACGTGCCGGCAGGCGCTTGAGACCCGGATTCATGGGATACAGTACCAGTTTTGGTACTGCTGGTCAATTTCAATCGTACCATCCCCTGTCTACTTTGCCTGGGGCCCTCTTTTCGGCTAAAAAATCCTTTCCCTTGACGATTGGACCGAAAACCCGGAGCAGCACGATGCCCCGAAGCCCCGCCGATCAATCCCGGCCGCCGCCGGATCACCAGAAGGAACTGCTCAAGCTGTTCGGCTCCCTTGCCTATCGCCACAGCGCCTGGCAGGTCTTCGCCGACTTCGCCGAGACCGCGGCGATTTCGCTGTCGAACGCCGTTGACTGGGCGAAACGCGACCAGCGCGAAGAGCGTTACATGGCGCTCATCAAGCGCTACAAGCCCGACGAGCTCGCAGTGTTTCCGAAGATGATGGCCGAACTGACCCTCGCCATGGAAGAAGAACCGTCCGACGTTTTGGGCCGAACCTTTCACGATCTTGACCTTCACAACAAATGGAGCGGGCAATTCTTCTCCCCATACCCCATTTGTCAGATGATGGCGAAGATGACGCTTGGCGATGAGGAAGACGTCCGCGCCCGGATCGCAGCGCGCGGCTTTGTCACCGCGCAGGAGCCGGCCTGCGGTTCTGGTGCGATGGTGATCGCCCTCGCCCAGGGGATGAAAGACCTCGGGATCAACTATCAGCAGCACCTGCATGTGACCGCCGTGGACGTCGACCCGAAATGCGTCCACATGGCTTATGTGCAATTCGCGCTTCTGCACATTCCGGCCGTCATTGTTCACGGCAATACTCTATCCCTGGAAGAATTCGGGCGCTGGTACACGCCGGCGCACATCATGGATGGCTGGACCTGGAAGCTTCGCCGGGACCCCGAAGGCGCGCGTGACGTCCAAGGTGTTCCCGAAACGCCGAAGCCGGATCGGCCCAGCCCTGACGCCGCGCCATCCCCCGCGCAACTGACATTGTTCTAGGAAAACTGCTTCCAATCTGGCCTTTCGGCAGCTCATGCACAGCATCGGGGCTCAATTGCAACTGGCCATCCCCTATCAGAGCGTGTCAATGCGAGACCTGGGAATAATGTCATTTGCCCTAATTTCGCCGACGATGCCTAAACTGTGATAAAGCTAGCTATACTCTCCGGCACCATTTGATAGGTTTTCGCCCGGTGCCCGGATAGCGCCTAGCGGAGGTTGGCAACGATGTCTCATGCTCGTTTCGCGGTCGATCCACGGCTCGCGTCTCTGCTGGGAGAGAGCTATAGGTCGTCCGAGGACGCTGTCAAGGAACTGGTGGACAATGCGTGGGATGCCGATGCAACAACCGTGAACATCACGCTCCCCGAGCCTATGACGAATGACCCGATCCTAGTCGAAGATACCGGCTACGGCATGACTCAGCAGGAGGTCCAGCAGGAATACCTAAGGGTCGCGCGAGACAGGCGTGCAAAGAGAGGCACGCATACGCCCAACGGCAGGCTGGTCAAAGGCCGTCGTGGCATCGGTAAATTTGCCGGGCTCATGGTCGCTGGCGAGATGGCAGTCGTTACCCGCGCCGCAGGCCAACGAACCACCTTGGTGATACGAAACGAGGATCTACTGCGCGACGACAGCCGCGATTTGGAACGCATCGACCTGCCTCGTGAGACCATCACCTGTGACAAGGCCGATCACGGCACAACGGTCACCCTCAGCCACCTGCATCAGAACCTCACCTTTCCATCATCGGAAAAGTTGAAGGAGATCCTGGTAATGGAGTACGGGCGAGAACACAGGTTTGATGTGTTCGTTAATGGCCAACAGGTCGGCATCCGAGACGCGCCAGGCGAAATGTTCGAGAGGAAGCAAGATGTAGGACTAAGCCAACCTGTCGATCTCACATTCAAAATCATGAACCAACGCCAAACAGAGCGGCGCAGCGGCATTGCCCTCCGGGTTGATGGGAAGATCGTTGGCAAGCCAGGATTTTTTGGCCTCGAGGATGACGAGACAATTCCCAAAGACATCTTGCGAAGGATCTTCGGCGAGATTTCAGCCAACGGCCTCGAGGTAACCGCCGATTGGGGTGCTGTGATCGAGAACAGCAAGCAATCTGTCGCAATTGAGGAGTGGGCGCGTGCAGAAATTCGGGCCGCCATCGAGAAGACCTTCAAACGCGAACTCAATCTCCAGAAGGCGCGCCTCACACGGGCGATCGAACTCCGCCTCGCCGCAATGCCAGAACATCGGCGGGAGTTTGCCCGGCGCACTGTCGAACGATTCATTCGCCGGCACTATGACCTCGCAGACGAACTGCTGCAGAAAATCGTTTCGGTGCTTTTCGACGCGCTTGAGCAGGACGATTATGCCGCAGTCATTGAAAAGATCCACGATGCTGGAAAAGTCGGCGTTGCAGCCCTTTCAGAAGCGCTAGAGGAGTTCGGAATGCTCGAACTCAGCGTCGTGGCACAGCAGTGCCGTCGCCGTCTGGACTTCCTGGATTCGTTGGATAAACTCGTTGCAGATTCAAACACGTCGGAATCACAGGTGCACAAGGCGTTAGCCGCCAACCTCTGGGTATTCGGGTCTGAGTTCGCGCTGATATCGTCGAATCGTACGTTAGAGACGATCGTCAAGAACTACCTCGACAAGAAATTCGCCGGCAAACGGGCGGACAACAGACCCGACTTGCTGCTGACCGCAGAGCTAGACCGTCGGTACGTGCTCATCGAATTCAAGAACCCGCGGTACAAGATCGGGCGTGAAGATGTTTCTCAAGGCGAACGGTATCGTGACGAGTTGACCGGCCAAATCGCCCCAATCGAGATCGTGCTTGTCGGCAAGGATCACGATACCCGTATCGATCTCAATCCAAGCCCGAGGCTCCGACTCATATCGTATCCGGGATTGATTAGCCGAGCTCGTGCGGAACTCCAATGGTTGAAGGGCGAACTCGCCCGGCCGACACTATAGACGATGGCGGCCTATTTACGACCGTGGAGTCGCATTTAGGTGGCTCAATGTTCCAAATGCAGGTAAGCGTACGATCAAGCGAGTTTCTCACCAGCACCACGCATGGCCCGTTTTGCGCTCCCGCTCCGCGATGACCTGCTATCACGGCGTCTCCCGCGAAGAATTGTGCCCGCCTCCTCGTGGGCGACCCGCGCGAGTCGGTTGAGGTTAAGATGCCGCAGACCGGCTATAGGCTTCTCCCGGTGTGATTCAAACCGGGCTACGGCCTAGAGCTTCGAGCGCAGGACGCAGCAATTCGCCTAGCAAAACGCTGCGCTGATCTGCGGCCTGATAGAGCCTGTCCCTCGCCTCGGGATTCGTCTTAATCCCCACGCGATGGTGTCGCATCCGGCTTGCAGAGGCGGAGGCTTGGGCGGGATGGTGTTCGCCTTGTGCATCGAGCGCCAGATTCGCTATTCCGAAAAAATCCATTTCAGCAGCCCGCAACGCTGCCCCGCGACCGCTGAAGATTCACCTCGACACGAATCGAAACCGGATTCCACACTCACGCCGCGCGGCGCGATGCTCGTGTCTCGCGTTCTCAATTCGAGGAGATAAGCAACCCAGAAACAGCAAAGCCCGCCAGTGGCGGGCCGTGATGCCGGTCGAAACCGGGGAAAGTCGATCTGTCGCAAGACCGACTCTCTCCGAAATCAGACCCCAAGTCAAGCGGAAAAGTATGTTTCCGCCACAGGGTTGTTTTGCGCCGATTTTACCGGCCCTTCCCGCACGGGTTGCTGTGTAACCCACAGGAGAAACCCATGCAGAACCAGAACCTTGTCCACTCTACCCGCCATGCCAACCGGCATGCTGGCAGAGCGAAGCACTTATCCGCCTGCCTGCCCTTCATCGCCGATATTAAAGGCGGTGTGAGCTATGCTGCCTGGCCGGTTTGGTCTGGAAGCACCACCAAAGACGCGCGCTTTACACCGATGCCGAAAAAAGCGGCTATCCGCGTCTACCACAAAGCGGTTGAATGGAACCGGCGCGGGAAGCTCGCAGGATGTCACGGCGGGCTAATCGGGAGTCATGTTCTGCTCGTGCTTCACAGCCTGATCTTCGACTTCCTCAACCACAGGACAGGCCGTCTGGACCCCTCCTACAGCGCCTTGCAACGCGCCACGCGGCTTTGCCGTCAGACGATTGCGACTTCGCTGGCGCGCTTGAAGCAACTCGGCATCATCCACTGGCTTAGGCGCTGCCGAGAAGATCGAGACGAGTGTGGGCGTTTCGTCCTGCGGCAGGAAACAAACGCGTACGCCATTCTGCCGCCGACGCAATGGCACAACTTTGTGGATACCGATATGCCGGAGCCGCCGCACCCGACATCGTGGGGAGCTTGCCCGCCCCTGCCCTCTCTCGTTGAGCAAGCAGTGAGCACCCGACAGGCGGGAGGCAGTATGGCCGCTGTTGTGGCGCAGCTTGAAGACGATCCTCGCGATACTATCGCCGCGGCGCTCGCGAGCCTCGGCCAGGCGCTCGGACTGAACAGATAGTCAATGTTTTAGTGGAGTCTATGCAATGGAATGAAACCACCTTCAAGACTTTATATTTAGAATAAGTTCCGGTTCGAGAGGCCCTATTACGGAATCGCCGCTAGCGCGTCGATAACCATCACAGGCTCGCAACGCTCGCGGCTGGGCAGTAGGAAGAGAAGAGGGAGAAGGGGTCCTCGCAAGCCGGGATTAGGCCGAGGCAGTTACGCGCGGTTCGACGGATTGATTCGCGCGACCTCGAAGGCGCGCCGCATTAATTGACCAGCGGTGATAAACCGCGAGATCCTGTCTGTATCAGACAGACCCCCGGCAGGCTGGGGGCGTGCCCTCAGGAGTTCGTTGATTGGCTCTGTTGCTCCAGTGCATCGAGCGCAAGCTCAAGCAACCGCGCCAATGTCACGCCGTGCGCGTCCGCTGCTTTGTGAAACCTGTCGCGCGTTTCTACGGTGGCTTTGAGACTGAAGTTCAAGCTCCGGCCCGTCCGGTATACGCGAGGCTTTCGACGTGGAATCGTCGGCTCTTTTCGTGGCTGACGACTTGGAAACCGGTTTTCATCGGCGATCTGATCGATTGCATCTTTTGAAACGCGCTTATCCGCCCTCGGCTTAAGCTCGAAGGCCGGAACGTCTTTCAGCGCTGCGAAGGCATCGACGCGTTCACTCATGCCGCACCTGCCATGTCGGTGGTTGTTTCCTCTTCTTGAGGTCCCCTGCCCTGCTCGCTCTTGAGCCGCTCGAGAACTTCGTAGGCGAGTTCCCAAACGTTGGCTTTGGCCCTGTCGAGATTAGGAACGTCGGCGGGATTGAGCTGATCGAGCGTCTGTTGAAACGCGAATACTGCTTTGAACGCGTCACGTTCATTGAGTTCTGTCTCCAGCACCGGAATACCCGCCTCGAGCATCCCCTTCTGGATGTGGCCAAGGCCGCGAGTCCGGATCGAAGGGCTCGTGCGCGTGAGCAGCACGGCGTACGGCACGATCGATTTCTTGAGCTTCTGACTTTGAAGAACGACCCGGATCGCCCTGCTCGCTTCATTGGCGTCCAACTGCGATCCCTGCGTCGGAATGACCACGAAATCAGCTTGCGTGATTGCGTAGATCACGATCTTCGAAGCCGTCCCTTCGAGATCGACGATAACGAACGTCGTTCGTTCAGCGGCATCCTCAATGCGCTCGATGATCGTGTCCTCGTCCGCATCCGACACAATCGTCAGGCGCGGCGGCGCGTTGCCGCGTGCAGCCCAAGTTTGGATCGGATGATTCGGGTCGGCATCGATGATCGTCACATCGTAGAGCTTGGCAAGCGCCGCAGAAAGCAGGAGAGCCGATGTGGTCTTTCCGGCGCCACCCTTCGGCGAGACGAATGCAATTGTGGGCATCAGGAACCTCAGGAGCCAGAGATACGGAAGGCTATCGGGAGGCGGAAAGATACCAGAAGGCGGTCCGATTACAAGTGGTATTCAATCGGACCTCGGAAGGCCATCGGACAGCCAAAGGAATTCGTCAAGCAGACTGAATGGATACTTCTGGATGACCATCGGCATTCCACCAGCCTACCGATGGGATGCCGCAAACGCCGACTCGGCTTGATAGGCTAGGACCATCCGTGGCAGAATCGACGGTACGCCGCCAAAATCGGACGAAGAGCGTGATATCTCGACAAGCCGCTGGTTTGGGGGCGGAGGTTCGACATGTTGCGCTCAGGGACGACCCTGATGAGAAGTCAGGGCCCCCAGCAGGGTAGGGCGGTTGGAAGAAAAGCTCTTCACAAAGAAGGCTCGGGATGCGGCTTGGTAAGGGATCTCATGAGCCGGTTTCGGAGTTGGTCGTTCCAGTCTTTGAACCCCTCAGGCTGGTGAGCGACGAATCCGAGATCATGGCGCCCAGTCTCGCCAACAGCCTCCCGGATGCTCTCGACAAATCGCCGACCGTCCGCATCCGCATCCGTGGCTGCGATGATTTTGGCATTCAGCGGCATTCCGGCAGCAGCCGCGCGCATGAGCCCAGGCTGTTCGGGATTCATCTGTCCGCCAATTGAGGCATAGCGCGTCCTGGCGCCAGGAAACAAAACGGCATAACTCAATGCGTCGATCGCCGACTCGCAGAAAGCCAGCCGGTCGTCCTCGGGCCCCTCCTGACTGAGCCAGAGACCTTTGGTTCCACCCGATGCAAAGCCCGTAAAATGCCGATTCTTGATCTCAAACCCGCAAAGGCCTTTCCCGTCGAAATGCGGGAATACCGCGTTGCCCCGCGCGTCAATTCGAATTCGCCCGGCGAAGCGATCGCTTCGCAAGGCCGCAGCCGGGATGGCGCGTTCGTCTTCCAGAAACGGGTGACTGAAGGCGTCTTCCGTTTCGGCATATAGTGTTTCTACAAGCGTCCGATCCTTGGCGGTCGGCACCAGAGGAGGGTAGGGGAGTACTTCCGCGGATTTGCCGATCCACGGCCGAAGCTCTTTGCGGACGGCACCAAGATTCAATCGAAGCCGGCGTTGAACGAAATCGATGATCGAGCCGTGGTCGGTTGCATCTCTGACCGAGAAATACACGTAATGAGCGTCCATATCCCGCTTGATAATCACCTTGTCGCCGTTCGCATGGCGCATTACGGCCGATCCCCGCCAGCTCGCTTTGCGATCGAGCGTGTAGCCCTGGCCCGCAGCATAGGAGCGTAAATCGATTGAGGTCTTCAAGGACTCCAGCTCGGGATCGAACATCTGCTTTCTTCCTAGGTCCGAGGCGGCAGCTTAGTGCATGCCGATCATCAACGGAAGCTCTTGCAGGAATCGGCGCGATCATTCGTCCGGCATCGTGAGTACAAGCATGTCGGGAAGGAAGCCAAACAGTCGCTCCGATTCCCGATTCCTAGACCGGATCGCGCCAAAACATATATACGCGCGCCGACTGGCCCGGAACGTCTTCGACAATATCGACGTATTCGCAAAACTCCTTTTCCTGACGGGATGGGGTCAGACATTTCAGGAGCAGCGGGGCGTGCGCGGGCGAACAGTCATAGACCCGCATCCAAGTTGGCGCTCGCCCGACGAATTGCAGCCGTACCGTGCAACGCTTGACCCGGTCTTGCGCAAAGGAAAGTGTCGACGTGTAATAGCCGGTCTCTTCCGTTACGCATCGGGGCAGGGTGCACTTCAGAAGGACGCCAAAGGGTTGGTTGGCATCAAGTGGTTCCAGAAGCGGCACTGAAATCTTCTTGGAAATACCCTCGGGGCTGATGAGGAGCGGACGGATCTCGCGCTCCATGTCGGGATCGTGACCCAGGTCGTACGCGATGCAGTTCAGATCGGCGAACGACGTACCGGCCGCGGAATCGATACTAAAGTCGAACGCAGCGACGCGGCCGGTCCGGCAATAGCCCGTATACTTCCATGAAATCTTCAGATCTTCGCCCTCGATGCGCGCCGTGTGATCAGCCTCCTGAACGACCAATCCACGGTCCAGGCGGCGACGGAGATTTGCCATGTTGAGAGAATCGATGCTGTAGCCCTCGATCACCGTAGAAGCCGAAGCGCGGGCGAGGCGCTCCCGTCGGGCGTAGAAACCTGCGGCCATCGCCAGCCCGACGAAAAAGAGGCTGGTCAAGACGAGCCAGGCGCGGGATTGCACCAGGGCAAGCACACTGACCACAGTGCCCAAAATGGTTGCCAGTGCGGCAAGAGTTTCGAGTGAGTAGGACATGAACGAGGAGGGGAGCCGGCACCGCGGATGCCGGCCCGTTTGAGGTTGGCTATCGGCTACAGGCTGGTTTGGGGAATACCACCACCCCCGCCTCCGCCACCACCGCCGCCGGACAGGGTCTTCGGAGATTTCACAGAGGGCCTCCTTTCCGATTCAAGAAAGAATCTGAGTTCGGTCGATTCAGCATACTATGTAAACAGTGCCTATGCAAACACTGTAGACGTAAGTGCATCAGATCCCAAACACTCGGGACGTGGATGACGGACTTGCAAAACTTCTTCTAACGGCCTTGGGGCACAGGATCAGAGAACTACGGACGGAGCAGGGCTATTCGCAAGAAGCCTTCGCCGACAAATGCGGCGTTCACCGGACGTTCATGGGAACCGTCGAGCGCGGCGAAAGCAATCTCAGTTTCCAGAACATCGCCAAGGTGGCGACGACGCTCGGCGTGCCGCTGTCGACGCTGTTTCGGGACCTTGAGGGGAAAGCTCAGGGGCTGGCGGCGGAGTCGCGCGCCAACAAAGCGAACAAACGCGACGACCTGAGGAAACGCAAACTATCGGGTGGCTAACGATCAGAACTTATATAGGGCTCGGTCGGTTACCGGGGCCTCGTAGGTGACTCGAGGAGGCACAGCTCAGGCGGAGTATCGTCAGCATCGGCAGAATTTGTGCAGTATTATCAATCAACATGAAACGCGCGTGGACGAGGACAGAACCGTACCAATTATTTCCATCAATCTGGTCGCCTTTTCGCACCTTTCGCGACGGGCGGCGCAACCTTTGATCCCCATCTTGCTCTGTAGAGAGCGAACGTTGGAGTTGAGAAAACATGGTCACGCTGAACGAGATTTCGGGCTGGCCGCAGTGGCCTCAGGTTGACGCGCGCACGTTGGAGGCCGTGTCAACAAGCCTTATCGCGCGGCGATGGTCGATATCAGGGCCGCCGTCGCGTCATACGAGTTTCCTTGCCCGTGTAGAGGCAGACTTCGCGCGGGTGATAGGGCGAGAATACTGCGTGTCGACGTGCAATGGATCGAGCGCCATCGTAATCGCGCTTCAAGCGCTTGGAATTGGGCCAGAACATCGAGTTCTCGTCCCCGCGACGACGTGGGTTGGTTGTGCAACTGCTGTCCATAGGGTTGGTGCCTCCCCCGTCTTCATGGATGGGGACAACAATTCGCCATGCATGAACCCCGACCTAGACCAGGGCATCGACCCAAAATCGATCGATGCGATTCTCGCCGTCCATTTGTATGCGTCACACGATGACATCGACCGCCTGCGCCGCTGGGCGCCCCACGCGAAGATTGTCGAAGATTGTTCGCACTGCCACGCCGCCACTGACAAACGCGGGCGCACTCTTGGGACACTGGGAGACATCTCCATCTTTAGCTTTCAGGCTACGAAGATTCTGACTTGCGGCGAAGGCGGGGCGGCCCTGACGGATGATTCCTCACTAGCACTTCGACTGGAGGCGCTTCGAGCCGACTCGAGGAGAGCACGACTCGGTACCTATTCGGAAGCCGACCTCGAGCCCGCCGGTCTCGTTAATGGAGCGAACTTCGCGCTGTCGGAACTTCACGCTGCCGTCCTTCATGACCAAATGCGGCGACTCGCCAACCAAAACGCCGCCCGCGCGCACGGTGTACGTGTCCTCAGAGACCGAATTCAAGGAACCGCGATTCGCATCGTCGGCGACTCAGCCGCTATGAGTAGCGGTGCATTTTACGGGCTTCTCGTCCACGGAGTTTGTGAAGGGAGCGGGGCTAGAGAGGACATTCGCGAGATCCTGCGACAAGTCGAGGCGGGTTCAGGGGCTCGCTGTCAAGCCGTATATCCACCGGTTCCAGAGGGCCCCCTCTACTTGCCAGAAACTGACAGGCTTTATAGAACAAGCTGTGCTAGCGCTCGTCCATACCCACAGGCACTCCGTTGGCACCACGAAGCGCTCGTCATCCCACACCACCTCATGCTCGCAGAGCCAGATCAGATAACCAAACTTGGCGACACACTCCGCCAATGCGGATTGCCCTCTACTATTCGGTTGAAGGCTGCGCGTCCACACGTCGTGCCGCTTCCGAGCGTGACGGTAGTCATACTCGCGCATGCGCGCCCTGAGCGGTTGAGCGAGGCACTTCGAAGCGTCGCCCAACAAGACTACCGTGGGCCCCTTCGGGTCCTCCTCTTCGGCGACGATGCCCCTTTCGTGGGCAATATTGCAGCGCCCTTCAAAGGCGACTTGCGGATCGAATGTCTCACAGTCAATGGATGGGAGCCGACACCTGACCAGTCGCCTTTCGAGCGTGTCGCGCTTCTCAGGAACATGGCGCTGGAACTCGTTCACACTTCCCTTGTCTGTTTTCTGGATGACGATAATACTTGGGAGCCGCACCATGCATCGTCGCTCGTCGAAGTGATGGGGACAACTGGTGCACTAGCTGTTCACAGTTGGAGGCGGTTAATTCGAGAGGATGGCTCAGCGTGGATCCCGGTCGATTTCCCCTGGCTTCCTCCTGGACCCGAATCGCGCTACCTTTTTGAGACATATCTCGAACGCGGCGTCTTCAACCGCAACGACTCGGTTGTGCGGGATGTTGCCTCGCTTTGCGTGCCCAACGGCGACCTTGGGATGGTGGATCTTGGCGAATGGATGTTCGAACGGACGGTGTTTAATGTCGTCAGCTTCGAGTCGACTGTCACGCCGGCGGACCTCGTCGGGCATGTCGGCGAGGACGATAAGCTGCTGCATCGGTTGCGGAACCTCGGGATTCCTATTGCCTGTTCCTCGCAACCTACGCTTCTTTACCGCCTGGGGGGCTTTTCAAATGCTATCCGAGATCCAGTTGACTAGAAACGAAGATTTGAACAGTTCAGCAGTATTTGCTCTGTCCGACAAACCAGTCCGCGATGAATGCAGAGGTACGATGAACAAACCACGTTTGTGGCCAAAAAATATCATCTTCTGTGGCCCCGGGTGCATGTGACCCCAGCGCGGGGCCTGCGGCGTAGGATTCGTTCCAATGGGTTTTGATCTGTCCATCATAGTCCCGACTCACGACCGGCCACGGCACCTCGCCCGAACTCTACAGGCACTAATGGAGCAGATCGAGCGGGACTTCGAAGTGGTAGTCGTCGCTGACGACTGTAGCGACGAAACGTTCAAGGTGCTTGAGAGGATGGGCCAGGCGGCGCAGGTACCAGTCAGAGTCGTGAGATGCGTCGAGCACAGCGCGGCGAGAGCCCGGAACCTTGGCCTCGCCGCGACATCAGGACGGAATTGCCTCTTCCTCGACACTGACATCCTTGTACCACGCGACTTCACGCGAACGCTCAGCACTGCTTTTGAGAAGAACCCTTCGACCGTCCATCTGACTCCGCTGTACGGGAACGCTGCCTCGTCGTCAACCTGGCCGTTTCTAGTGAACGATAGCGGAGCCGCCGAAATACTTGAATGTGAGGAGCTTCTCGAGTGGGCTTCGCATCAAACAAGACTTCGCGACGTCCGCGCATCTTTCGCAGATTCCAAGACTGGCTCGCTTGATCACCTTCCGGCTCCCTGGGTCTTCTGCTGGAGCAGCGCGCTGGCCGTCAGTCGGGCCATCGTTGAGCGTGCTGGGGGCTTCGCGGAAATGTTTGAAATTAAGGGTTCGGAAGATATCGAACTGGGAATACGCCTTTCGAAGGCTGGGGTCAGGTTCGCGCTTCTTCTCAACTCCTGCGCCTTCCATCTGCCGCATGACCGCCACCGCACGCACGAGGAATCAAGTGACTTTGTTCACGCACTTCGCCTCCTCGCGACGCACACGACTCCAGAAGTGGAAGCTTTTTGCGCGTTCGATTGCGTGAATGCGAATCCAATGATCGAGATCCTCAATCCCCTCACTGCGAAACTTGGCGAGCTCGCTCAGCATGCTGCAAGCCGGTCGGCGCGGTGCGAGGTGCTATGTCTTCCGAACCATGAGCTCATTATCGGACCACCGCCTTCCTGGTCGACCCCTTCCGCCAACCATGCCCGCGTTGTCTATCCGGTACCAATCGCTTGTACAGATCAGCTACATCTTTTTGGCTTCGCACTTCCGTTTGAGGACAAGTCCCTTCGCGTCGCCGTTATCACCTGCCTCTGGCAGATTCTCCCTGAGCGTCTGACTTGCCGACTTTTCGACGAGGCGATTCGAGTGGCCGAGCGGGTCTATGTTCTTAAAGATTCTGTGCTCCCCATTCGCGAGATCGACATTCATGTGGCGCGACTCGCCGCGTACGATACCCCATATTGGGAACGTACCCATCGTCTTCGCCGCTCATTTTATGACTATAGCCTCGCACCCCTAGCACAAGACCGCGAACTGTCCTCCTATGAGCTGTCTCAATATTGATTGAGCAAGATTGCTTACCGCATCTGACAGGGAGAGGCTATTCTGTTAAGGCGCACGCCGGGCTAACCGGCTGCGGGCAGATGTATTTTAGCGGAGGCAACGAAAGGACAATTCTGGCAAGAATTCAGAATGACACCATGCTGCAACGCAAATCGGAAGCGTTTGAAAGGTTCACCGTTCCAAAGGTCCACGTAATCTCTCCCGATCATGTTGCCAACTGAGGGATGTTGCGGCACCTTGAGTAAGCGGCATGGGGTAGCTTCCCCCTGCCAATAGATCATCGCGGCAGACATAAAAATGTCGCACCGACGACCGTCGTACACTTTAATGAGGCTTTCCAATGACTGATGGATGGTTGGGGAGAGCTGCATCGTTTCGAGAACCTCGCGCAAGTCCTCACTCGTCAACATGTTTCCCCGAAGATACGCATCGTAGAACCTTGAATATGCCGTCATCGGATTCAGTGACTGGAACTCGACGAATTCTATCTCGAGTTCCTGTGCCAAGTCGTCCATGTCATCAAGTTCGTCAAGAGTTTCCCTTAGAAGAGTGACCCAGAGCCTGAGTTGAAGTGCAGACTGACGGTCTCGCCGTACACGATGGATCATTCGCAAAGCATCGAGAACAATTCTTAAATCCCCTCCAGGGCGGAGTCGCGCGAAGCGCTCTGGCTTCAGGGACTCTATTGATACAGCCAACGAGTCAATGCCCAGGTCAACAATTCGCTCAGCTAGTTCACGGTTAAGAAGGGAACCATTCGTGGTCAGATGAACCCATAGGCCTCGCTTCTTGCACTCCAGGAGCATGTCGACAATGCGCTTATTCATCAGAGGCTCACCCTCGCCGGTGAATTCAACAGCACGCAGCCCATGGAGACCATCAAGAACCGCAGTAAAATGATCCCATTTCAAGACACCCTGATCGATATGCCGCCCATAACAGAAGCCGCAACGAAAGTTACATGCCGTAGCCGCCTCAAGTGTAAGCGTTAGAGTCTCAGGAGCGGAATCATCGTGAAAGACCAACGCATCAGGCGGCCCGAGCGAGAAAGCGTCGACGTCACGGGTTCGGCTGAGGAAACCGACCGCGTCCGACGTCCAAGCGGCACTTTCACTTTCAATGTTGAGGGCTTGGCAAACGGTCTCGCTGACCCGGCGTAACGAAATGATGTCGCCGACTCCTCCACGGAGGGGATGCGCCGGCACCAGCCCTTGTTGGCCAAGTGAACGAATACGCGCGACTAGTTCCGCCATGTCGCTTCGAGCTATCAGTACAGCATCCTGCTCGGGCAAATAGCGAGCCGGAGCCTCAGTGAAGAGTAATCCCTCGGTTTGGTAGAGCAATCCCATCCGCAGCGGTATGGCACCATCTGGTCGGATATGGCGCGCTATCGCGAGTGGCGACGTCACGTCCTCAATTACTAGCTTTTTAAGGATCTGCGGAAGTGCCACTGCCGGCGTGGCGACAAGATCATCGTCGCCAATGGGAGACCAACCAACTGGAATGATCGTACTTAACATATCTAAAGCTCAGTCCATACTTGATCTCGGGCATTCAGCGACCACAAGTGACAGTTCAGCGGTCAGTGTTCACCGTTAGGGACTGGCTTATTAGAACAGATTTCTACTGTCCCTCGCTGAAGCAGATGGATCCATGCCGGAACGTCAGAGCTTCGCCGTGTGTTTTGGCATCGAAGAGCGCGCCGAAAGAGGCTATTGTGCACAGGGACCACATCCGACGGAATTGTCGCCGCGGGAAGGCAGGGCTGACAGGTGCACGATCTCACTCGCGTAGCGCGGCTCGAATAAGTGCTCGAAGTCGACATATTTTTTCTTGTAGCACCACGCGCAGTGGGCGAACTTCTCCACGTCCGCACGCCGTGCGCCCAGATGCTCCTCCCGAATTAGCCGCCATGCCAGCCCATTCCAGATGTCTACGAATTTCGACTTGTGGAGATTCCCGAGTACGTACTCTTCGTTGCCGGGCCCGATCAGGTGGTCACAGAACGAAACATCGCCGTTGTAAGCGATGTACGCGTAGGCCCACGGGTGAACGCACATCGGAATCGTCGGACGATTGTCGGGGAGGTTCCCCATTTGCGTGCCAGCGATTAGCCGGATACCAACCTCCCGGGCGCGTTCTGCTGCGCGGCCGAGTGCTTCGTCAACCTCGATGTCGTGGCCCTCGAGCCCGAGCTCGGATCCCTCGGCCACCATGACTGAAAATAATTTGACGTCCTTCACCCCGCAGGTGGCAACGTGGTCGATCAAATGCGGTAAGCCAGTGAGCGCAGGCCGCTGAACGGCCGTCAGGATCTCCACATTCCGACTATGGCCAAACCTGCCGACGAGATATTCAAGATTACTGGTGATCAACTCGAGGTCGGCCCCTCGACGGAGGAAAGACAGCGTGTTTTGATCGGCAGCGTCGAGCGACACGGCGATCATCGCGTTCGCGTCAACGAGCGCATCAAGAACCTGGGGCCTTCGAAATGACAGATTCGTAACTATCCGTAATCTGGCTCCAGATGCGACGACTCGCGCTATTCGGGATAGGATGTTTGGGAGAATCAGGCTCTCGCCCCAACCCCGCAGGTCCACTATTTCGGCAGTTGGGAAGAGTTCACCGGCGATCGAATCAAACAGCGTATCGGGCATTGAATGTTGGGCTGTTCCGATGATCTCGTCCCGGCACATCGGACACCGCAGATTGCAGCCCTGGGTGAGTTCAATGAACAGAGCCCGCGGCTGGCTGGTGAGAGAGACGGCGCCTGAAAGGTACTCTGCACGATTCAGCTCCGAGTTCTGGCGCTTCGCGTCGGCGAACGCGCAGGGGATGTCATTCATCGAAACTCACCTCGACTGGTTCGAAAACGGGAGCATGATTACTGTCTCTTTCGATGACAGTTGAGCATGCCGCACGCCCGAGTGCAGGTACTCATAGTATCACGCACCTCCTGCGCGAACTCGGACGCAAGCATCTCGGCGAGGGAGCGTACCCGGATATTCCCCAGACTGCGTCCGCCAGTGATCTCTCTCATGTAGCTGCACATTTGCGTTTCACCGTACGTGTCGACCCATATGTTACGCTCATGCGAGCCACAAACCGGAACCGGTAGCTCCGCTGGATTATCGATATAGATTCCCATCCAGTAAAAGTCTTCTGGCGAAAGCAAGACGAACTTGTCGCCCGCGTATTCGTCCGCGAGGGACCGCAGGGCTTGTTTAGCTCGTCCTGGGTCGCGGAACCAGTACTGGTCGAAGAATTTATCCGCGTTTCCCGAGAGCATGAAAGTGTGCTCAAGCATCTGAAACGTAATGCCATCGGCACCGAGGCTGCGCACGAACTCTACCAGTTCGCGTGCCTCGAACAATGTTAGTTCGCACAGAATTGCGCTGACATAGATTATTGGGAGGCGTTTGATGCCCGAATCGCGTAAGGTTAGAAGATGGGAAATCGCGTCGAGCGCGGCGCGATGGGTTCCGGGGATACCCCGACCGAAGTCGTGGATTCCTTCCACGTGGCTATCGAGAGAAACGACTACGACATCGGGGCCGTAGGCGGCAGTTCGGTCGAGGGTAGGCTCATCAAAGTACGTTCCGTTGGTATTTGTCAGCGTCCGTAGACCGAGGTCACGCCCGACTACACATAGAGCAAATAGTTCCTCGGCCTCTCTAAAGGGCTCACCTCCAGTGAAGACAACCCCACCGCCTGGAGCAATGGCCCCGAACTCCCGAATGACCCGGATCTTCTCGCTGGTGGTCAAAGCCTGAGGGCCCTTGGTAGTCAGCCACATGTGGCAATGCTTACAGCGCAGATTGCACTCCGTCGTGAGTTCAACATATAACGTGGTCGGCACATGCGCAGATCGTGGTGATGTCCTAGCTGTCATTGAATTTCATCCGCCGCAACTCGACGCCTTTATAATGCGCTCGGTAGCCCATCGTCTGATCGGCAGCGGGTCCCTCTGGGATAGGTCGGATACGCACCGATCACCCTCCACGCGATATCCGACTAAGTCGGCCTCGAGGTGCGACCCCAGTTCCCGGTCGGACGCATGTTTCATTTGCATACGAACTGTGTTCAAGACAAAGGAGGTAAAGTCGGCCTCGCTCAACACGCGACGGAATGGATCACGGATCTGCCCCTCATCAATATGCCAAAGCGATGCCTCGGGTGCGGCTGCGATTTCCGCCCCGGAAGCGACGGCGCGGTACGCGAACTCGAGGTCTTCGTTGCCCCACCCAATGAAGTCTTCATCAAATAACTGCCGACGCAAATCACCACTAACAGAGATGTTGCACGAGTAGGCGAAGTACCATGGTGTCTTCGATTGCTTTAGTGCTAATCCGTTTGGTGCGAGTTGGGCCTCCCGATGATCGGGCTCGTACTCACCAATTTGCGAAAGCTGAGTATCTGGTGGCGGCGCGATCCGGACACGGCGGCGATAGCCGAAAATTAGTCGAGCTCGGGCGGAATTTCGGTGTCTCATGATATGAGCGTTAAGGAACCCTCGTGGAAGGACCACGTCGGAGTCGATGAATATCGAAACGTCTCCTGTCGCTTTCTTGATTCCAAGGTTCCGAGCAGCTGCTGCGCGAAAGCCCAGGTTTTGCTGGCTGAGATATTGCACCGGAAGCCGGTCGGCGAAACCCCTTACCGTCACCTCCGTCTCGTCATCTGAGCCGTCGTCGCAGACGAGTATTTCAGCGATATGCATGTTCGGAAGCGCCTCAAGAGAAGCCAGTGCACGCGCCACACTCTGTGCCGCGTTGTAGGTCGGAATGATGATTGATGCGGTTGCTGAAGACAACGCCTGCGTTCTCCTGCGCTCACTCGTCAGTAGCGAAACTCGAAACTGCCGCCCAGATCGCATTCTAACGCGTCCGCCGTGCCGTTTCTTTCGGTATGCTTGACGAGAGTGAATCCCGCCAGAACTGCAGCTTCGCGGATATCGGCACTCTTGTGCAACCTCTGGCGAAGAATGCGGAAATATGAACGCGTGACCTCCCCAAGCGCGTCAAGGATCTGATATTGGCAGGTCGTTTCTAGCACTTGAGTCTTTTCGTCGTACGCCTCCCAGTACGTGACGTTCACGTAAGAAACGCTTCCATCTCTCGATTCATCCCTAACCAGCTGGCATGAGCGAAGAATGAACGGTGGCCGTGCGGCTTTGAGGTCCGCCATCTTCCTCGACCTTATATCCGTGAGAAACCGCCCGCCAGGGCGAAGCCACGATGCGAGGTTGCGAAAGAACTCCGTTAGTTCTTCCGACGAGAGCAAGTGAAGCAGGAAGTCATCGGTCGCAAGCGCCACGTCCATCGGGCCTTCATGTTGTCGAGGTCCAAACTGGCGACATTCTATTCGTATAGTATTCGCGGGTAGCGACATACGGGCGTGACGCTCAAGTGCGGCGAGCATTCGCTCAGACCGGTCGATAGCGAGCACGGCGTGTCCCGCAGTCGCGAGCGGGATGGCGAACCGCCCAGTCCCGGCGCCGATGTCCAAGATCTGTTGGGGCACAGGACCGACCTTGGCGAGGTAATATCCAAGGGTCCCGTCCACATCGGCATCGCCCGCCCCGAGGTCATAAAGATGCGGATCATAAAAATCCAACAGGGATGTCATAAGCCTGTCTCCGAGATCTTGCAACTCGGAGCGGCGGCCGCTCCGCAACCATCTTGAGAACGTAAAGTGCGTATCCTTCTCACAATCACTTGAACTGCGCACCTAGTCGGCGTATTCGAAGTCGCCATCTCATCGATCCGCAGGATCGGCGAGGCCTCTCGCTTATAGATTCTGCGCCCGTACAAATCCCTATCCCGTGAATCGATCACGAGTCCGGTTGTTCGAGGCGCGCCGGAAGGCGTCACGCGAGCACCTTATCGATGTCGCGCATGTCTTCCGGATCCAGTTTCCAGAACGGAGCGGCGGCGTTAGCCCTAACTTGACTGGGCGAAACCGCGCCCGCGATAACAGAAGCCACTGCGCTGTCGGCTGCTAGCCACGAGAACGCCAAGTCCAGCACCGAATGTCCGCGCTCGACGGCAAACTGGATCAGGCGTTCCGCCTGGCGAACATGCTTGTCACCGAAAAAGTTCGGTCCGAATCCAGATGCACCGCGACTACCCCTGGGTAGCGGTTGGGTGCGGCGGTATTTTCCCGTGAGCAGCCCGCTTGCGAGGGGGTAGTAAGGGAGAAACGCTAAACCTAACCGCCGACATTCCGGCAATACTTCAGCTTCGGGCTCGCGTTGCACCAGGCTATACTCATTCTGGACGCTGACGAAACGCGCGCCCAAGCCAGCCGTATGGCCCACCGAGCGCTCTGCTTCGCGGATTTGCCCAGCTGAAAAATTGGAGCAGCCGATTTCCCGTACTTTGCCTTCGCGCACCAACTCGTTCAACGCGCCGAGCGTATCGTCGATAGGCGTGTCGGGATCGGGCTCATGTAACTGATACAGGTCGATGTAATCTGTGCGCAACCGACGTAGGCTCTCCTCGGCAGCTTGCCGAACATATTTTGAGCTGGCGCCATGATGCGTCTCGTTTAGTTTGGCACCAAACTTGGTGGCAATAATGGCTGTATGCCGCCGACCCGCGAGCGCGCGGCGAAGATACTCTTCACTACGTCCGTCGCCGTATATGTCAGCGGTATCGAAAAAATTGACCCCACACTCGAGGGCGGTCTCAACGACTCGAGTAGATTCCTCAGCGTCGATACGCCATCCAAAATTGTTGCAGCCCAAACCGGTAAGCGAAACCTCCAAGGAACCGATTTTGCGTCGCTCCAAAGTGGCTGTTCGCATACTTCATCTTAATTCGGATGGTGCGATACTGGCGTAGTTCGTGCCGCGCGAGTGAGCGCGAGAATCGAATTCTAAAGGTGCCGACGACGACCAAAGCGCGCTTCATCGAGCCGATGCTTCTGCTGCGCATGGAAAAGCTGCCAAAAGGTTCAGAATGGCAAATTGAACTCAAATTGGACGGCTATCGCGAACTGGCCTTCAAGACGGGCGGAAAGGTTCATCTGCGCTCCCGCAATGACAACGACTTCAACACCCGTTATCCGGGCCTGGTCAAGGCGCTTGCATCGATGCCAGATGAAACGGTGATCGATGGAGAGGTCGTGGCGCTCGATGCCGACGGCAGGCCATCCTTTAACACACTCCAGAACTACGGCTCCGGCATCGCTCCATTGCATTTCTTCATGTTCGATCTGCTGGTGCTGAAGGGGAAGGACGTGACGGCCGAACCGCTCCGGCGTCGACGCGAGATGATGGAAAGTTCGTCCTGCCGAATCTGGCTGACCCGATCCGGTATTCTCCTATCCTGCCTGGAAGCCTGAAGGATCTGGTTCATTCCGTCAAAGCCCAGGGTCTCGAAGGGCTCGTCGCGAAGCGCCGCGATAGCAGGTACGAGCCGGGTCTCCGCTCGGGTGCCTGGCAGAAGATGCGCGTCAATAAAGGTCAAGAGCTTGTGATCGCCGGCTATACGCCATCGGCCAGGAACTTCGATGCGCTCGTGATCGGATACTACGACGACGGCAAGTTGATTTATGCAGCCCGCACGCGGAACGGGTTCACACCGGCATCACGCATCGAGCTGTTCAAGAAACTCAAACCTTTGGAAATCGATGAATGCCCGTTCGCGAACCTGCCGGAGAAGAAGGCGGGCCGTTGGGGTGCCGGCCTCACCGCGGCGACAATGCTGGAATGCTGATGGCTGAAACCGGTGCTGGTGGGGCAGTTCGAGTTCGTGGAATGGACGGATGTGCATCACCTAAGGCATACGAAGTTCGTGGCCTTGCGCGATGACAAAAAGCCGTGGGACGTTCGACGGGAATCGTAGCAGGGCTTATCATCCGGATTGCCGGCAAACGAAAGTTCGAATTCAACTCCCTTGCTTGTAGCTTGGACCGACCCTACTTCGCGCCCTTGATCGCGGCCCAGCGCTTCTTTTGAGCGGCAGCCATCTTCCGGCGGGCAGCAGCATTCACATGGCGTTTCTTGGGTGCAGCCGAGTTCGGCTCAACCACGGGCGCCCCGGCCTTCGGCGGACGTCCCACACGTTTCGGCGATCCCTGAAGGGCTTCAATGGCGCGGTTGAGTTTGTCACGTTCGGCGATCAGAAGGGCGAGGATGTGGTCGGTGGGCATCAGAGTCGATGGTAGCAATTTCTCGAAGTAAAATGACCGTGTGCACCGATGCCGACCACGTCTCACCGAGGATCAGCACTTCGCCCTCTGGTACGCCCTCATGGGGTCAGACGGCGAAAAGCCGTGGCGCAACCAGTACACAAAGAGGGCCGGCAATTGCGAGGTTGCGGAGCAACTCGTAAAACGCGGTCTGATGCGCCTTTACCGCGATAGCCATGGCTATCGCTGCTACCACGTCACAGAGAAGGGAGCCGATGCCGTTGGGCTTTGGCTGCCGGAGAAAGATGCGGCCCGAATTTTCGAGGCCTCCCGAGCCAGTCTCGATCCCGAAGAGAACGAATGAAACCTGACAAGAGCAGAGCCTATCGGTGTCGAAAGGAATGATTGTTGACTTATCCGCATCAGGAGAATGGCGGGTCTCATCGGGTTGGCAGATTCAGGGTTAAGCTAAATAGGAATGACTCGGATCTTCGCTTTCGCCAAAGTTGCCGATTGGGATGACAGACTTGCGGCTTTGGCCGACATGGCAGAACCCGAGCGATGGAAATACGTATATGCGCCATCGAAATCCCCTCTGCCGGTACTGGACAATTACGTCAAATACACCTTCGCGCGCGCGTTTGATCAGCAGAAGCTTGTTGAAGCGGATAGGGTGGCCTGTTTCAATACTGGCCTGTTGACCGCTGGCCAGGAAGAGATTTTCGGAATTTTCACGATATCCGAAAGCTATGATCGGACCGCGCCGATTTCGTTTAACAACAAGAAGTGGTGGCTAAAATCGTGGGCGCGGTCCGGCGATCGTGCGCTGACGGATTTCATGGAGTTCCCGTCGCTCGTCGAGTACTGGAACGATCCCAAAGACCTCATCTTCGACCCAAAGCTACAGGTTCAGTTGAATCTGGACCACATCATCAAGGACAATCTCAATCGCTTCCCGGAAGAGCTTGGGGGCAAAGTCGACATGAATGGTCTGCCGACGGACCTGACCGAGGATGCCGAAGATGAGCAAGAAACCGAGACAGCGGAGGGCACAGGCGATGCGCCTACAATCCCACTCGCAACTCGAAATGCACTAGAAGGCGCGATGAAACATAGCATCAGGCTTGCGCAACGGAGCTATCGGATTGCCGTTCCTCAGTTTTATAATGGGCGGATACAGCTTCTGCTGCCGTTGTTTCTCCGAGATCCCAAGAAACCTGACCTTGCTCTTACCCTTGAGCGCCACGGCGGGTGGTATAGGGCGGCGACCGTGCTGTACACCGACTGGGCTTATCGCCACGCCAGATTACTGGCGCGCCCCAATAGCGAATGGCTGGGGGGCTTCAGGACCGATGTCCTCGACGCCGCTGTTAATCTTGCGCTTTGATAGCCCCCGCCGGGCGCCGTTTCGAAACTCACCAATTGCTCAAACAGACCCTTCCAGGGGTGACCTGCCGAAAAGAACAGGCTATGCTTCTCCGCGCGACGAAAAGGCAACGGAGGAGGAACATGTTCAACCAGGTTATCCAAGGAGACTGCGCCGTCGTTTTGAAAACCCTCCCAGACGCGTGCACGGACTTCGTTTTGACGGACCCGCCTTACTTTGTGCGGTACAAAGACCGCTCCGGGCGCACGATCCGAAACGACCGCTACCCGGGCCAGGTCCTCGACGTCTTCAACGATGTGTACCGCGTGCTGAAGCCAGACAGTCTGTGTGTTTCTTTCTATGGCTGGAACCGCGTGGACTCTTTCTTCTCGGCGTGGAAGGGCGCGGGCTTTGCGCCTGTTGGCCATATTGTCTTCAGTAAGACATATGCCTCTGCGCAGCGCTTCCTGCGGTACTCGCACGAATCCGCCTATGTTCTGGCCAAGGGCCGCCCCGAGCTACCCGCCGATCCGCTCAGCGACGTGCTGCCATGGCACTATTCCGGCAACCATAACCATCCGACCGAGAAATCCGTCGACACGATCAAGCCGATCATCGAAGCCTTCACGAAGGCAGGTGATGTCGTGCTGGACCCATTTTCCGGATCGGGCAGCAGCCTTGTCGCCGCCGCGCTTCTGGGCCGGAAATACATCGGCATCGAGCTCGAGCAGAAGTACTGCGACCACGCCCGGCGTCGCTTGGCGGGGGTGATGCGTCACCTCGCGATCCCACGGCGCGAGCCGCAACGGGAGGGAGGAATTGGGAGGGCAGGGCCCTTTCAAGGTAGCTCAAGCGATTTGCGGCGAGACCCGGCCTGATCCTGGTCGCATCGGGGCTTCGCCGACCGGAGCGCATAATCGGCATGATGGCGCTACGACAACCCCGACCGATGATGCTTTCCGAACAAACCACTGCAAAAACCACTACAGTGCCGTAAAACAACTTGAGCCACCCGGCTCCAGATGGCTCGTAAGTGCTTTAGAATGTATGGTGCGGAGAGGGGGACTTGAACCCCCACGAGATTGCTCCCGCTAGCACCTCAAGCTAGTGCGTCTGCCAATTCCGCCACCTCCGCAGGTGGATCTAACTCTACTTCTTCTGACCCTGAGGCGCCTTCTGGCCAGGCAGCTCCGGCGTCGCCTGCACCGGCATCGGGACCGTCTGGGTCGGCGCGCTCTGCTGCCCGTTCACCGAAGGAGTTACCTGGATCGGCACCTGCGATCCCACCGGAGGCGGCTGCTGGCCGCTGCTCTTCGTCGCCGGCGCCTTCCGGTCGAAAATCGCCGGAACCGCTCCGCCGCTTCGCGTCGCCATAATCGACAGCGATAGCGAAGTTACCATGAACAGCCCCGCCGCAATCGTCGTCGCCTTCGACAGCACCGTCGCCGATCCTCTCGGACCGAATACCGTCTGCGAGCCCATGCCGCCGAATGCTCCCGCGAGGTCGGCCGCCTTGCCGCTTTGCAGCAGCACCACCACCACCAGGAACAAGCACACAATCACATGTATCGTTGTCAAAAGGTAAATCATACGAAAATCCGCGAGGCTCTCTCCAAGTAGTTTACCTTATTTGTACGCCGCCACTCCAGTCACCCTCTCGCCGATCACCAAGGTGTGGATATGATCCGTTCCCTCATACGTCTTCACCGTCTCCAAGTTACACAGGTGCCGCATGATCGGATACTCGTCCATGATCCCGTTGGCGCCCAGCAGATCCCTCGATAGCCGCGCGCACTCCAGCGCCATCCGCACATTGTTTCGCTTCAGCATCGAAATGTGCCACGGCTCGATCTTCCCCTGGTCCTTTAATCGCCCGCAATGCAGCGCCAGTAACTGAGCCTTGGTGATCTCCGTGATCATGTCCGCCAGCTTCTCCTGCACCAGTTGATGCGACGCGATCGGCTTATCGTCAAACTGCTTCCGCAGCACGGAGTACGATCGCGCCGTCTCATAACAATCCATCGCTGCGCCGATCACGCCCCACCCGATCCCGTACCGAGCCTGCGTCAGGCACCCCAGCGGACCCTTTAAGCCCTTAGCGCCCGGCAGCATCGCGCACTCTTTCACCCGAACGTCGCTCAACGCCAGACTCGCCGTCACCGACGCGCGCATCGACAATTTCCCATGCAGCTCCGACGACGAAAATCCAGCTGTGCCTTTTTCCACCAGGAATCCTCGAATCCCGTCTTCGGCGCGCGCCCAGACGATGGCGACGTCGGCGATCGATCCATTCGTGATCCACGTCTTCTCGCCATTGAGCACCCAATCGGACCCATCGCGAGCCGCTCGCGTCAGCATGCCCGCCGGATTCGATCCGAACCCCGGCTCCGTCAGCCCGAAGCATCCGATCGCGTCGCCCGATTGCAGCCTCGGCAGCCACTTCTGCTTCTGCTCTTCGCTGCCATAAGCGTAAATCGGATACATCACCAGCGCGCCCTGCACGCTCGCGAAACTGCGAACCCCGGAATCGCCGCGCTCCAGCTCCTGCATCACCAGGCCATACTCGACGTTGTTCATCCCGGCGCAACCGTATCCTTCCAGGTTCGCGCCGAAAAATCCCAGCCGGCCCATCTCCCCGATCAGTTCTTTCGGAAACCGTCCGTCGCGATAGCAATCGCGGATCAGCGGAATCACCCGCTCATCCACAAACTGCCGAGCCGTCTGCCGCACCATCAGTTCCTGCTCATTCAACTGGGAATCGATCAGGAGATAATCCACACCGGGGAATTTCGCCATGCAGCGTTTATTCTACTAGATAGGTGCGCGAAGGCGAACAGGACGCATCGAGTCTGCGCATTCTCCGCGAGCTCTGCGCCTCTGCGTGAAATGTTTTTGGTTCGTGCCCAGGTGACGAAGCGGGCGATTTTCAGCAACGGGACGGAACTGTAACGGAATTTGCGAGTGCGTCGATTCTAACTGTCCCTTTCGATCCCTTTCGATCCGGCTGAAAATCAGTTTCGAACCAGAGCGGACGCATGGGTAGGGTAGGTCCCCGACCTGCCCTTTCTCACCGCCGTACATCCAGATGGTGGCCGTGTTACACAAGAAAGAAATATTCGGCGCATCCGCGGAAAATGCGTCTGTCACCTTTCCCCCCTGCTTTGTTGGCTCGAACTTGCCCGCATTGATGTTCTGGTTATTGACGACTGGGCGATGGCATCTCTGAGTGAGCCCGAGCGCCGGGACTTCTGGGAGATCTGCGAAGACCGCTACCAGGTACGCTCTACGATCCTAACCTCGCAACTGCCGGTCTCGCGGTGGCTTGACAGATAGCTGGCCCGACCTTGGCCGATGGTATCCTCGACCGGCTCGTACATAACGCACATCGCGCTGAGATGCGTGGCGATTCGATGCGTTAGAATCGTGCGAAGTCGAACCCGTAACGATCCGTCATTGCAGTTTGCTGCGCCGCAGTAGACCGCTTATCGGCTCTCTAGTGCTTTGGCTTGTTATTCGCTGCTTCGATTTGATCCATCAACGAGCTTGCGATCTGCAATAAGCTATTCGCCCGCACCAGAGGTGCATCTTGGCTCTTCGATAATGCAAGGGCGGCGTCTTTCTTGCCTACGCTAATCATCGCTTGAGCGAGGACTGCGAGGGGCCACGCTTTGTCTTGGAGATCCGGGCCATTGATGATTTCGAGCGCTCCGGTGAAGTCGTCAAGTCTGGCTCGTGTGGCGGCGACGAATTTCACAGCATTTTGAAACATGAAGGGTTGCGCTTGGTGGCGTTCTTCCTGGGCTAGTTTCCAAGCCAAAGTGACATTAAGATTGGCACCCACAGGGTCTTTATCACACTGCTCAAATGCCAAGCTTGCAAGCCCATACGCGCGCTCCCCCGGCCCCTTCATCTTGTCAACGACGGCGCGCGCCCCGGAATAGTTGCCAAGATCGGAAAGTGTTCGTGACATCGCCTGTAGCGTACCCACGTTCGACCCTTGGGGTATACCCGCCAGAGTCACAAGAGCTTCAGTTACGTCGCCTTGTCGAGCTTGCTCGGTCGCAATCGCTGCAATGACAGTCTGCTGAGCGAAGAAGTCGGATTTTATTGGCTCAACTGTGCGCAGCGCGACGGTGAAGTCTCCAACATCGGCTTGTGCGGCCGCCAATGGCCCCAGAATGCCCTTCTTCTTTTCGGAGTCCTGCTCCTGAACTGCCATGGTGGAAATACGTGCAATGACGGTTCGTGCGGCTTCTGGATTCCCAGCTAACACCAGCGCGTGCACAATGCTCCGGAACATACCAGGCCGGTACGAGTAGACAAGAATCGTGGGCATCGGCTTAGACATCCCTGGGGGAATCTCTGGCTCCCGCTCCACCGCGGCCAGAGCTTCGCTCAGGGTAGCCGACGCCCCCTGCCGGTCACCAGCTTTCGACTGCGCGGCGTAAATCTGCAGTAAGCAGTCTAGGAATCGACCGGTTTCCCTCGGATCTTTTGAGATGAGTCGCGCTACTGTAAGTGCGTCGTCATACTTGGCAGTCTTCAGGAGTGCTTGCGTAACCTGCCAATACGCGACTGCCTTTTCCTGTCCATCCGCCATGGCTGCGATAGGCTGAAGTGCCTGCGGCAAGCGACCCTCGGCCGCTAAGCTGTAAGCGACACCGCCGCCGGTCCGAGTTCGATTTGGACCCTTCACAAGGGTGCGCGTTGCCAGTGCTCCCTCATCATCGCCCGCCTCTGTTTGCTTGGCCGCGATATTTGCCGCAATGGTCCATGCCTGGGATGCGTCGATCATTGGGATCAGAGCACTGGCTTCGCGCAGAATTGACTTCACTTCAATCATCGACGGGGTTTCCTGCGAGAATCCAAGCCCCGGCCGACCAAGAGTGAGGACGAACAGCGAGGCCATTAGTCTGGCAGATCTCCAGTTCATGTCAAAAAGCAACTTCAGTCTAACAGTTTGTTTTCTTCGCTTCTCTCAGTGACCGCAGTCTTGAGGAGAGTTGGTATTGCCAATCCGATCCTTCTGCCAACCGAAATTGATTCCTCAAGCTTTCGAGCGGAAAGGGGGAATCAGGGGGGAATCAGGGGGGAATCAGGGGGGGAATCAGGGGGGGAATCAGGGGGGGGAATCAGGGACGGACGAGACCGTCCCTGGGCTTCGATCAAACTTTCGCTACTTCTTGTGAATCAAAATACTCCCGTTATAAGTCACAAACTGCATCTCCGGTCCGCCTCCATTGATCGTTCCATACATCGCCCGATCCAGCCGCACCTTGTACTTGCCATTCGAGCTCCGGCTATCCTCCACCACCGGAGGCTTCCCGCCTGCCGTCAGCTTGATGTCGAAATCGCTCCAGATTTCGCCGTTATTCGTCTTCATCATCACGTTGGCTTTCACATCCTGCGGCAGCGTCACGTCTACCCGGCCGTTGAACGAAGTGAAGCTCATCGCCTTATCCCCTACAACTTTGTTCAGCGACACCGTGACATTCCCGTTCGTCGTATTCGCCAGCACCGATCCCGACACATTCGTGACCGTGATCCCACCATTGGTATGGTTCGCGTCGATCGATCCCGAGATATTCTCCACCGTGATCGCCCCTCCGTTCACTGACCGCAGCACCAGGTTGGTCTGCACCGGGACCTCAATCGTCAGGTGCGCCGAGCTGTTGGTCCCGATCACCGTAATGACGTTATTCTCTTCCGTTACATCGAGGCCCATGCTGTCGTTGTCGATCCTGTGCATCCCCTCCGGTACGTGCGACGGACGGCGCTCGCGGCCGGTAATACGCGCCCTCGTGTCGATCAGCGCGTCCTTGCCGTCGTAGCCCTTCACCGTCACGCTGCCGTTTTGCAGCGAAACCTTCAAGGTCTTCGGAGCCGATGCGTCGCGAAAAGGAATCGTGACCTTGTCGCCCGAATCCTGCGCGGCCAGCATCACTCCGGCGGCCGCAAATAACATCACTTGTCTCAACATTGCTACTTCTCCCGATTCTTGATCATGACATTTCCGTTCAGCGTTTCGAACTGTAGTTCCGGCCCGCCGCGGCCGATCCGCACGCCGGTCATTCTCCGGCTACTCCACACAAATTTCCCGTTACGATTCTCCGCTGTCGACATCGCCGCCACCGGCAGCGCCGAGACATCGAAATCCGTATATAACCCGCCGTTCAGCGTCTTCATCTTCACGTCCGCATTCAACCCCGCCCGGAACGAAATGTCCAGTGACCCGTTCACAGTCCGGTACGAAGTCGGCCCCGTCGGATTCTTCGCGTACAGCACCTTCACCCCGCCGTTCACCGTGCGAACGCTCCCGGACCCTTCCACATCCTTCATCTCGATCGGCCCATTCACATTGCTGATGGTGTAATCGCCCGCCGTGCCATCCACCGTAATGTGCGAGTCGTTCACCGTCCGCAATTCCAGCTTCACGTCGCGCGGCACCCGGACTTTAAAGTTGTAACTGAAGTCATAAACCTGGTGCCCATGAAAGCTGACCGAGTTCTCGGAGCAATGGCAGCGGAATGGCCCATCCACTAACAGCCGGACCAGCCCGCCTTCCTGCGTCGTGCTCAGGCTGATCTCTTTCCGCGCGAGCGACAGCCGGTCTGCCGATTCGCCGCTCAGCGTCTTCTCGATATCCATCTCCACCGAATTCCCACTCGACGCCGTGACCTCGATATACCCCGTGATGTTATCGATCACCAGCTCATGCACGCCCGAAAACGCTTTATGCTCGGTGGTCTTTTCCTCCGCGGCGTTCAGTGCCACCGCCAGCAGGACCCCCAGGATCAGCCGTTTCATTGGACGAGCTTCCCGAGAGCCCACTTCGCTCTCTCTCTCACGCTGACATCGACCGTCGCATCAGCGCCAAGCCGCTTCAACTCCGGCGCCGCGTCCGTTACCTTCAAGTCCACCAGCAGCTCGATCAAAGCGATCTGCACCAGAGGCGAGGTCTGTTTCGGGATCGATTGGACGATCGCCGTCCGCGTTACCGGACTGGCGCCGAATGCGTGCAGCGCATCCACGGCCGCGATTCTTACATTGATACTCGGATCGTTATTCACCGTCGACAACAGAGCCGACAAAACTTCGGTATCGGACGATTCCACACGGTACGCCCAGCTCACTCCGCGCAACCTCTCGCCGGCCGATTGCTGCTGCATTAATGACAAAGCCACCATCTGTCTCATGTTGCTAACCTCTCCACGTAATTGCGCCACATCGGGCTGTTGAAGTTCCTGTTTCGCCGGCCGGATCGAATAACCTGCCCCGACACCCAGCACCAGCAATGCAAAACTGATTCCCATCTGCCAAGCCGGCTGCTTCGGCCACAGCGCGGCCAGTCTTTCTCTGAACCCATATTTGGGAGCCGATTCCATCCCATGCCGGTACGCCGCCAGCGATTCGTAAAACCGGTCCCGCACCGCCGCGCTCGGCTCCGGCATCGAAGCCGGCAACAGAGCGAGCCCGCGCCACAACGATCCCAGCCTCTCAGCCTCCGTGCGGCAGCTTTCGCAGGCCGACAGGTGGGCCAGGAACTCCAGTTCCTGCTCCTGGCTCAAGGATTCGTTCAAATATTCGGGCAGAATATGGCTCGCTAAGGTACAGTTCATGCTGTTTTCTCCCCACTTATGGTCAAATAAGCCTGCTCAAGAGCACGCATCGCACGATAAACCCGCACTTTTACTGTCCCGACCTCGCATCCCAGAACCCCTGCAAGCTCGTCGTACTTCATGCCCTGGAACCGGCTAAGTACCAGTATTTCCTTCTTATCCGCCGGCAGACGGTCGAGCGCCAGCCGGAGCAGCCTCAAATCCTGGGTCTGGACCGCGGATTCCTCCGGACCCGCCGCCGGATCGGCCTTGTGATCCGTAAACTCATCAATCCCAATCACTTCGCCCCTCCGCTTTTGCGCCGAATCGACGCTCGCATTGCGTGCAATTTGATACATCCAAGCCGTAAAAGACTGCTGAGCATCGTAGCTGGCTCGGTATCGCAACATGCGGAAGAATACATCCTGCACCAAATCCTCAGATAATTCGCGGTTCCGGTTCATCGACACAAAATAACGGAACAACCCCCGGTGATGGCGCTCGAAAAGCACGGCGAGTTTCTGCACTTCGCCCGCCCCCACCGCTGCCATCAGTGCGTTGTCCGTTGCGTTCACGTTCACAGGAGGATACCGTAATACTGGGAGAAAGTTACAGTTGATCTGGGCCCTCGCGCTGCCGGCATTTGTTCTGGAAGCTATTTTCTACGCATCACTGGCGTCGGAACGAATCCGCGCGCGTTTTGAGCGGCTTCCGCCCTACCTGTTTGCGACTATGCTGACAATTGCGGCCGTCCTTCCTTATTGTCTCGCGACGCTGGCTTTCGGGACATTTCAATGGCGGGCTTTGGCCTCGATCGCAGGGTTAGCGGGTGCGGTTTCTTTCTGGTATATCTTGTTGCCTAAGAAGCCGGCGGAGGATCTCCTGCTGCTGGTTTTCATGACTGTGGTTTGGTTGGGGAAGCTGTTTCCGATGTGGTATGTCTGCCCGTACCCGAAGCTTTATCTTCCGGTGCTGGGGCAGTTGATGTGGTTCCGGACCGGGTTGTTCGCAATGCTGAGTATTCGTCGCGTGAAGGGGGTTGGATTCGGGTTCTGGCCATTGACACGGGAGTGGAAAATCGGAGTCGCGCACTTCGCGATTTTCCTGCCGCTGGCTGCGGTGCTCGCGTGGGCGATTGGATTCGCGGCGCCGCGCGTTCCGCCTCTGGGGTGGGAGAAAACGTCGCTATTGGCGATCGGAACGTTCTTCGGAATTTTATGGGTGGTTGCGCTGGCCGAGGAGTTTTTCTTCCGGGGACTGCTTCAGCAATGGCTGGTGGCTTGGACACGCAGCGAATGGGCGGGACTGATTTTTGCTTCTCTTGTATTCGGGGCGGTACACGTTTTTTACCGGCTCTTTCCGAACTGGCGGCTCGCCGCGTTAGCTGCGCTGGCAGGGGTTTGTTACGGGCTCGCGTTCCGGCGAGCCCGCAGCATCCGGGCGTCGATGGTGACGCACGCTCTAGTGGTCACCACCTGGAAGATTTTCTTTGCTTAGAAAACGATCTTCGCGCCGATCTGAATATTCCGGTTGCCTTCATACGTGCCGGTGATCAAGCCTTGGCCGCCGGCGATATAGGCGGAGCCCGTGTTGACTACAAAATTCGCGTGGTTGATCGCATTGTAGGCTTCCAGGCGAAGTTGCAGGGTCGCACGTTCGGTAATGCGCGTGTTCTTGTAAATTCCCAAATCGAGATTGAAGGTTCCGGGAGTGTGGAATACGTTGCGGCCGGTCATACCGGCTGGGAACGGTCCAAAATCGGCATCGCCGGTGATGGGATTGAGGTAGTTTTCGTTGACGTCGATTTTGCTGAAGTCGAAAATGCCGAAAGTGTTGGTTCCCTCTGACGGCCGTCCAGAGAGATTGCCGTTGACCGGAACCGCCTGGTTCACGATGACGCGGGTATAGAGGGCATTGTCATTGGTGAGGTCGTAAATGGAGTAAGGTGCGCCGGTGCGCGCCGTAAAGACGGGCGCGAACTCCCAACCATCCAGCGCCTCCTTAGCGAATCCGTGCATGTGCCGCGCGAAGGGTACGTCATAAACCGCGGTCAACGCGACGCGGTGACGGTTATCGAAATAGGCGTTGCCATAGTCGACCATCGGATGGAACGGATCTGTATATCCGAGGTTGAATTGGTTCGCGCCCGCGCTGAACGTGTCACTCAATTCGTCGATGGCGTGGCTCCAGGTGTAGTTCATGCGCAAAGTTAGCCCGCTGTGCCGGATGTCCTGGATGTCGTACCGGACGTTCAACGCATTGTAGTTCGAACTCCCGCCGGAGCCGCGGCGGTTTATGCCGCCGTATTGCGTGTTCAGGGGCGCATCGCAGGGATTCGGTCCGCCCGACAGAGTGTCGCCAGGGGTGCAGGGAACGCCCAGATAGAGGTTGCCTAACCCTACGGTGTTGGTGGCGGCGATGTCGTATTGATTGACTCCGATGGAAGCGGAATAATCGACTTCCAAATGGGTGTGTCCGCCGAACTGATGTTCGACCGACGCGCTGATCAGATGGGCGTACGCCTGCGCGATATTCGGCTGCACGGCCCGCAGCTCCGAGGGGGGTAGCGCGGCTGATCCGCTACCGCCGCTGAGCGGTCCAAAGTTCTGGGTTGAGATCGGAATGCTGGGAACATTGCTGCCGGCAATCAGATCGACCACCGCGTAATTCGGCGGGTTGAAGAGCACGTTATAGGTCACATTGCCGAAGTTGCGTTCATAGCCGATTCCATAGCCGCCCCGGAAACTGGTTTTGCCATCGCCAAAAACATCCCAGGCGAAACCCACGCGAGGCGCGAAATTCTTCTTGCTGGGCGTCCACAACTCACCGATCGGGCTGTTGGGTGCGGTATCGACCATGCCCTGCGCGATGGCCTGATAGGGATTCGCGACTGCGGGATAGAAATTAGAGTCGAGATTGGCGTTCACATTGTGTTGGACGCCGAAGTATTCCCAGCGGACGCCGTAATTTACAGTCAGACGCCGGGTGACCTTCCAGGAATCCTGGACGTAAAGAGCGCCTTCGTGATAACGGTTGCTGCGCTCGAACGTAGGCGGGCCGAGAGGCAGCGTGACGGTGCAAGCCGGAGTCTGAACTCCATTGACGCAGGGGAATTTTCCCTGGGGGTAAATCGCGCCCTGAAACTCGTAAGCCTGGCCGGCGAGCAGGTTGTCCAAACCCTTCCCATTCGTATTTCCGAGGATTTGCTCGCCTTCCTCATAGGCGCCGAAGGTCCGATTGTCCCGCAAATATTCGATCGTTCCTCCGAAGCGAACCTCATGCTTGCCCTTGATCCAACTCAAATCCTGATAGGCCTCGCCGAAGTTCTGCGGGCCGCCAAAGGGGATCGCACCGGCCGGGTCGTAGGGATTGTAGCCCGGCATGGCGATGTTATAGGGCCCGAGAGTAGAAGCGCTCTCCGCGCTTCCCAAGTAGTAGATAGGCGTAACTCCTCCCGCCGCCAACGGCTGATCCGTGTTGAAGCGGTTGAAATCGAGCTTCGACTGTGAAATGAAACCAGGCGTGAAGGTATGCGTTGCCGAGACGATCAGGCTGTTGTTGAAAATTGTCTGTCCGGTATTGTAGCCCGCGTACGGACTGTTGGAAATGGTCCCGGCGAAATCGTTTTCGCTGTACAGCGCATAGCGGGTATAAATCTGCGTTTTCTCATTCAGATTGTAATCGACGCGCCCTACCAGATTATAGGTATTTTGCGGACTGCCCGCGCCCGAAGCGCTTGGCACACTGTAGTTCACCAGGTCGAACATAGGAGCGGTTGAGCCGTAGCTTACGCAAGGGCCGTTCTTGGCGGCGCCGGCGCAGGGGTCGCCTCCGATATTTTCCAGTTGGGAGCGGTTGAAGGTCTGCAAAACCGAGGCGTTGGAGCCCAGCTTGCCGTACTGCGAAAAGACCGCTTGCGTCAGGGGATTGGATGCAGCGATAAACGCGGGATCCAGAACCAGGGCCTGGATATTGGCGCTGCTGCGGATGCGCGTCCATTCCGTATTATTGAAAAAGAACAGCTTGTTTTTCTTGATGGGACCGCCAAGGGAATAGCCGAACTGGTTCCGGTCATATTCCGATTTCGGCAGACCGTACGCGTCATTGTTGAAGCCGTTCGACGCCAGCGCGGAAACGCGATTGAATTCATACGCCGTGCCATGGAAAGCGTTGGTTCCGGCCTTGGTGGTCACGTTGATGACCCCCGCGGAAGCCCGGCCCATCTCGGCTGTGAAATTGTTGGTAATGATGCCGATTTCCTGGACCGAATCAAGAGGCGTCATCTGTCCGACGCCGGCGACGAACTCGTCGTTATTCGCGACGCCATCCAGCAGGACATTCGTGCTTTGGGAACGCAAGCCGTTGATCGACACTCCGACGCCTCGCCCGGCTGGATCGTCCTCGCTGACCGTGCCGGCCGAGACGATCAGGTTGTAAGGATTGCGGGTGCTGGTGGGCAACTCCGTAATTGCCCTGGTATCAAGTACCTGGTTTAGCGTCTGCGTCTCCGTATTCACCGTGACCGCAGCCGCAACTTCATTCACCTCTACCGTAGTCGCGGACGTTCCAACGGCTAGCTTGGCGTCCACGCCAATTTTCGCTCCCACGGTCAGGACTATGTTTTGTTTGAAACTAGTGAAGCCGGTAGCGGTAACGGTGATCTCGTAGTTACCCGGTTGGATGTTCGTAACCGTGTAATTTCCGATATCCGATGAAACCGTCGATCGAATCGCGCCGGTGTCCGTATTTCTGACCGTCACGGTGGCTTTTGGAATCGCGGCGCCTGTGGCGTCGATTACGGTTCCGGTTATCTGGGCTGTTTCCGCTTGCGCCCAAATGGTTACGGCACAAAGCAAGAGACTTAGAAAAACGACAAAAGTTCTATTATTCACGTGAGAACCCCCAACAAGTTCAAAAGAATCTCAGACGCAGTTACATATAGACCCGCGAACCGCGCGGACCATTACAAATAAATTTTTCAGTAAACTCCCAACAAACGAAACCCTACGAAGTCAGGCAACCCCTGCCGCTATTCGCACGAGTAAACATTTTGTATTGCCGAAGCAAACACAATTACCCTTAGACTATTCCCATGTCTATCGTGTGTCAATACGGCATTAAGGCAATACTTGAAGTAATTTAGCTGTCCCTGATAATTCAATTTCTCGTACGCCTGCTTCCAGATACCATACATCTCCGGCCGCGGTGGGATGTCCTCCAAGTGTCGCGGAACCATCGATTAAGACAAGGAGTTCCAGGGAATTCGGGGCTGAAATGTGTTTCACCGGATTCGCAATATAGGAAGTAGTGAAATAAGGGCAGGAGACCAGGACCCTGCCTTTTGGCAGCGAACGAGCGTCGCAAGGACCGAGGTGACTGACTTCTATTGCGCGGTCAAGATGTAGTTCCCGGGCTCTTCCGTAATCATATAAACGATAAGTGATGTCGGAATGTTGTTGAATCTCACACAGAGTGAGTCCGGCGCCGATAGCGTGGACGGTTCCGGAGGGGATGAAAAAGGTGTCGCCGGGAGCCGCGTCGAACCACTGGAGGAGACTTTCAATCTCGCCGGAAAGCGCGGCTTCGCGCAGTTTTTGCGGAGTGATCGTTTCGCGAAAGCCGGCAGCGATCTGCGCGCCGGGCTCAGCCTGGAGCACGTACCACATTTCGGTTTTCCCGCGGGAATGGTGATGCTTCCTGGCGTACTCGTCGCCGGGATGGACCTGGACGGAGAGTTTTTCTGTGGTGAAGAGGAACTTGACCAGCAGGGGAAGGTTGTCGATGCCTTCAAACCAGACCTCGCCGATTTTTTGATTTGAGTTGGGGAAAAGGGGCTCGAGATGAGTGGAGCCCCAGGGCTTTTCTTTGAAGATCGGAGTGAGACGGGTCACAGTCAGGCTTGTCCCCTTCCTTACGAGTCTGTGGGAGAAGTCAGTTTAGACCGCTCCTGCTAGTCGCGGCTCTGTTTCGAGCCTTGAGAATCACACGGACTCTCACGGTCGGGCTCAGTCAGCAAGGCTTAGAGTGCTCTCACCCGCGCGGCGACGAATTTTGCCAGACGGTCCAGGCCCTTTTCGAGCTCCTTCATCGACGTCGCGTAGGAGATTCGGACATGTTCGTTGGTCCCGAAGGCTTCACCCGGCACCACGGCGACAAACTCCTCCGCGAGCAGTTTTTCAGCGAACTGAAGCGAGTTGGTGATTCCGCCGGTGTACGCCGCACTCACGTTGGGATAGGCGTAAAACGCGCCCTGCGGAACCTGCGTCGTCACACCGGGCATGGCGCGCAGCCGGTTGATGACGTAATCGCGCCGCTTTTTATATTCCGTCAGCATGATCGCGACCGATTCCTGAGGTCCTTTGAGCGCTTCGAGCGCGGCCCTTTGCGCGATCGAGGTGGGGTTCGAAGTGGAGTGCGACTGGAGCTTGGTGATCCCGGTGGCAACGGCCGCGGGCGCGAGCACGAACCCGATGCGCCAACCGGTCATCGCGTAGGTTTTGGACAGAGATCCGGCGACGACCATGATGTCTTTCACGCCGGGAATCGACGCGAGCGACACTGGAGCGCTGTCATAAAGGAAGCGGTGGTAGCACTCGTCGGTGAGAATCCAGATGCCGCGATCCTTCGCCATGGCGACGATTTTTTCCAGCTCGCTCCAGGCAAACACCGCGCCGCTGGGATTGGACGGCGAGTTGATGAGAATCATCTTGGTTTTCGGCGTAAGCGCGCGCTCAATCATGGACGCGCGGAGGTCGAAGCCTTCGCTCTCGACGGTATCGACGAAAACGCACTTGCCGCCGGCGTAATTCACGACATCCTTATAAGTGACCCAATAGGGAACGGGGATGACGACTTCGTCGCCGTCTTCGACCAGAGCCTGCATCAGATTGAAGATGGCGTGCTTGCCGCCGACGGTGACGACGCATTCGTTCGCGGCGTAAGACGTCCCGTAGTCGATTTTGTGACGCTCGCAGATGGCGTTCTTCAGCTCGATGGTGCCGGCGGCATTGGTGTACTTGGTGAAATTTTGAGTAATTGCTTCGATGCCGGCGAGCTTGATGTTGTCGGGAGTGGGAAAATCCGGCTCGCCCGCGCCAAAATCCACGACATCCGCGCCTTCCCGGCGAAGCTTTTCAGCATCGGCGGCGACCTTCATGGTGGACGATACGCTGATCGTCGAAATTCTCTCAGCCAAGCCTCGCTTTACTTCAATGGGTAGTGTTTGCATAGTTAGTTCTTCCGTTCAAATCTGGCCTTCAACCTTGCCTCGACCGTCGGCGGGACGAGGCCGGAAACATTGCCGCCGAGCGAAACCACTTCCTTCACCAGGTGCGAGCTCAGGAAGGAGTACGCTTCCCCGGCCAGAAGGAACGCGGTTTCCAGTTCCGGCCGCAGACGCCGGTTCATCAGCGCCATTTGCAGCTCATATTCGTAATCCGAGACGGCTCGGATGCCGCGTAAAATAAGGTTCGCGCCGCGCGACGCCGCGTAGTCTACCAGCAGTCCGTCGAAGGACGCGACTTCCACGTTCGCGAACGGCCGGGCGACTTCCCGGACGATCTCCATACGCTCTTCGACGGAGAATAGCGCCTGCTTCGAATCATTCCTGAGAACGGCGACGATCAACCGTTCCACCATCCGGCTGCCCCGCGAAATCAGGTCCAGGTGCCCGTTGGTAATCGGGTCAAACGAACCTGGATAAATGGCGAGGATGGATTGCAATGTTAATCTTTAATCTTACCAGCCCTAATGGATCTTTTACACGGCTCCTCGGCGTTTGCATCCGCGTTCGCGGCGGGAGCCATTAATTCCGTCGCGGGCGGCGGCACGCTGCTTTCTTTCCCGACGCTGATCTGGCTGGGGCTCAATTCGGTGGCTGCGAATGCCACCAGCACGGTCGCGATCTGGCCGGGATCGCTTGGCGGGATGTGGGGATATCGCAAGGAACTGCGCGCGGCTGACCGGAGGATGCTCGCGCTGACCGCGCCAAGCCTGTTGGGAGGCATCTCCGGCGCACTGCTGCTGCGGTTCACGCCGCCTTCGATTTTCGATGCGGTGGTCCCGTTTCTGATCCTGTTCGCGACGATTTTATTTATGGTCCAGGAGACGGTGCAGAGGGTGTTCAAGACGGGCGAGGCTCGGCACGAGTCGACAAAATGGCTGGCGGGGGCGATACTGTTTCAATTTTTCGTCGCGCTATACGGGGGATATTTCGGTGCGGGGATCGGGATTTTGATGCTGGCGGCGCTCAGCATTCTGGGGCTCACCGATATTCATCAGATGAACGGACTCAAGAATTTTTTCGCGCTGTGCATTAACGGCGTGGCGGCGATTTATTTCATCGCTGCGCGGATGGTGGAATGGCCGTACGTGCTGGTGATGGCGGTTGGCGCGATCGCGGGAGGATATGGGGGCGCGGGACTAGCCCGGCGGCTGGGCCGAACGGCGGTGCGGCGAGTCGTGATCGGAATCGGGTTCGCGATGGCGGTGTCGTTGTTCGTGAAGTGGCTTGCGAAGCGTTAGTGTAGGGCGGAGATTGCGGGTTGGACCCAGGAGAAGAGGAATCGCCCGACGGAGGGGAAGTGCGATGCAACGACGGCGAGCACCGGCAATGTGCCAACGGAAATCACGCGGGTGTAAAAGCCGGCGTCAAGTGAACCGGCCTTGGTGTCGGTGATCCGGCTGAGGATCTCATTGCGGCTCATTTCCTGGAAGGCGTAGACGAGGACCGCTGCGATCAGCGCGAAGACGATGGTGATCGACCAGCGAATGAGGTTGAGCATCTGGAATGGATAGCAGTTGAGGGCGAGCGTCATCAAAATAAAGCCGGTCGTGATAAAGGACAGCAGGTTGCGGAGGTGGCGGATCACGTAGCGGATGTATGCCAGGTAGCGAAGTGCGATAACCTCGGCCGCCAGCATTTCGGGTTTGTCGCAGGGGTCGGTATCCTCGGGCGCTGAGGTGATTTCCACCTTGGACGGTTTTCCCCAGAGGAACCAGCTCGCGACGCCCTTATGTACGATTTTGTCTGCGGATGCTTTTCTAAGTTTCTCAAGCGATTCAGAGTGGTTCAACTTCCAGTCTTTCGTGCGCTGGGCGTTGGACAGTCTTTCCGCGATCCTATAGAGGACATCTTGTGCAGCGTCGACGTCCGCAATCTTTTCCTCGATGCCCTGATTTACCGAAGTCAGAATCTTTTTTACAGCGTCATCCAGGCTCGAAATATCGCCGGCCAAGGTCGGATAATATTCGCTTGCGCATTCTCGGAGAGCCCGGAGCGATTCGAGCGAGCGCACCAGCGTCGAGTAGGTTTTCTTCCGCGTGCCGTATTGCCACAAGGGCGACCATGATACGTCGCTGGGCAAGTTGGAGAATGCGAAGCGGATCGGTTGCGTCTCCAGCGCTCCGAGAAACCGGTCAAGCGCGCGCCAGATGCGCGCGAATCCATAGGCCGTCAGGAACAACAGTGTCGATAGGGGGATTAACAGCGCGCAAACGGCCGAATCAAACAGGAGACCATCGACGGAAATAACATGAGGAATCGCAACTGCGGCTGCGACGGAGGCACCCCCCGCAGCGACCACCCAGCCGAAGCCGTCGATATGTAAGAACGGCTGTCTCAGCCACTTGTTCAGATTCGCGAGATTCGTCGCGGCGCTGTTGGCCGCGATGTCCGGAATACGCGGCTGCTGCTCGACCACCATGCGCGCACGCTGTATTTGAATGGATGCCCACCACGCCAGCGCCAGGAACAGGAAGAACAGCGGCAAGTCCGGTCCGACGCCGCTTCCGATCTGAACGGAGCGTAGTGCCCTGAAAAACGTCTCTTCGTTGAGAAAGCCCTCTGTCCGGAAAGCGATTAGAAATTTGATGAAATAGGCCGCCACGGCGCATCCAAACCCAGCCGCCGGAATTACAACCCAGGCTGACAGAAACGCCAATCCACGAACGAGCGCTGTCAGAAATCCGGCCATGCAGAAAATACCAACAACGAGCATGAACACCCATTCTTTATGAGGAGTCGGAAACACGAGCCTGAAAACAGGGACTACAAAACTCAAAGACGCGGCCGCAAGGAAGAACGTCATGAGAATCGAGTAACCGGGTCGCCAAGGGGTGGGAGCATCGGCATCTGCGCGGACAAAAGCCCGCCATCGCAGCTTGCTCCCCGGCGGGTTGCTCGGAATGTGAGGACTCGGATGGAGAAAAGAGCACCAACGCGGCAAACTGTCCAGCGGCTGACACAAAACATAGAAATAAACGCCCACATAGAGGAATGCCAGCAGACTACAGAAATAGAACAAAGAACTCCATGCTCTGGTGGGCCTACCGGGATCGAGCGACGAGGATTCGTCGCCTGAGACACCTGGCATAGAATCCATACCCGTATCTTCCACGAACCCTAACGGCCAATACGCATCGTGTCCAATGATCGACAACCACGCTGGCGGCCATTCCGGCTTCGGCGAGACTATGTTTCCCGGGGAGACGAGCGGCGCAAAGAACTCTCGCACGTTCGGTGGGTGTGTCGCGTCAGCGCCGGAGAGAAGGAGCACGCAGGCGTTGTAAACCCCTTGCGTCATGTTGCTGGCGAAATATAAATACGGCAAATCGCGATTTGTCCAAGCATGGTTGGCCGGGATCAGGGGATAAGTGCTAAGCGTCAGCATCCCGGAAAAATCTAAAGTATCCGTGCCGTGAACAAGCAGTAGATCGGAGTCCCATATTAATAGCCGGACGTCCGGACTTAGTTCCCGCAGGTGCCTGCTCAAGAAAAGGACGTCAAGGACGTCGGTTCCCGTAACTACCACTAGCCCAACGTGATCCCGCCGGAGGGTCTCCGAGATCTGCAGCAAAACGGTCTCCTGGGTCAGAGGCGTCTGATCTGAAAATTGGGGGAGCGTTTCTTCACCGAGGCGAGAATCGCGCAAACGCAATGAGAGTTGCTGCTGGAGGTTGGCGACTTGTGCCGCCGCGGAGTTCGTCTGCTCCGGATAAACATTTCTCAACCGCGAAATTTCGCGAGGATAGTAGATGTCGGAAGAAGGACTATTGGGAGGACGATAGATATCAAAGGATGTTATTCCAAAGTCCGTGGTCGCTTCCCGCAGATAAACGACTTCTCCAGTGATTCGTAGTTGCCTTGCGAGGAATGTCTTCAGTGCGGTCCATAAGAATACATCGCTGTGTACCGTGCTGCTCCCCAGCCCGTCGGCACTGTTGACCCCCGATGCAGAGCCTGAAATAACGAGAGATCCCTGGTCTCCGTTTGGAAACCGCTGGAGTGCGGCGCGAAGCGAGGTAAAGGAGCCGGAGAAAGTTGGACCGAGGACACCCAAGGCATATCCGCAGTCCTCAAAAGAGCGAACGTAATCCGCAGCACGCTGGAATTGGTACCGGTTAATCCCAGCCGTTGGAGTCTCGCCAACCAGAAAAATCACGAGGGCCCAGTTCTTGCTCACCTGCAAACGACGCTTGCTCTCTTTTTGGCCTTCTTTCATGGCGGTTTCGATATCAACGGCAACTTTGGGCTTGTCTTGGGCCGGCGGCCTGCGGCGTAGAATAATGACACCTGGTTTGCGATGTCGCGCTTCCGCTCGACCATCCAGGATGTCCTGTTTGCGAGGGTCAGGATTTGCCTGATCGTGGTTGACGTGCCACGGGAGCCAGTAGCGGTCGTAACTGAAGCCCTGGTCTTCCGCCGCATTAATGATCGTCTCCAGAGCCCTGTCAAAGTAAAGGCTCAAGTGCGTCCGTTCGGGATCTGGAATCGTGGCGATGATGAAGCTCAAGTTGAGCGGCGCATCCTTGAATTCGCGGTTCGCCTTGCAATTCAATCCGGGAGCGTCCTTCTTGGGATTGCGAACCTCTTGCGCCACGCAGGGCCGCGACTTCGAATTGAGAAGCTCACGCAATCCATCAATCGGATCCTGACACGTTTCTATCTGGGTGGGAGGCGGATCGTACGTTGGATCCAAAAAATTCTTCAACAGATCCAATGGATCGTCGATCGGCTGTGGGAGAGCCCCTTCCATGAGAGGAGTCTTGCCCTTCGCCATTGCCTCCGTGGCATTGTCCGAGCCTCCCGTCCGGTTGACGTAACTCGACGAAACACCCGCCGCCACCAGCATCGCTGCCATTACGACATTGCGCATTTTTTACACCCTGATTTAGGTAGTCTTGTGACTACAGGGGCAAAATCATATCACAATATTCAGTAAATCTTTGTGATCTTAAACGCGGTCCATGGCCAGAAATTCCTGGATGTGCGGATGGGGGCAATTTTCCAGCTCGGACACTGGGCCGAAGTAAATTGCGTGGCCTTCGAACAGGAACACCACTCGGTCCGCGACCTTGCGCATCAGGTCCAGATCGTGCGTCACCACCACGCTGGTCAGGCGCAACTGGGTCTTGAGGCGCAGCATCAGGTTGCCGACATGGTCGCTCATGATCGGATCCACCATCGTGGTCGGTTCGTCATAAAGAATGCATTCGGGCTGCGCGGCCAGAGCACGCGCGATGGCTACCGCCCGTTTGTGTCCGGTCGATAAATCCGCCGGATACTCGTCTTTGTGCTCGATCAAGTCCACCATTTGCAGCAGACCTTTGACGACATCCTCTTTGTTTTTTTCGTCGTAATCCTCGCGCAATTCCAGGGAAAAGAGGATATTTTCGCCCACCGTCAGCGAATCGAACAGTGCTCCGGACTGAAACACCATGGTCACTTTCTTGCGGATCCGCCGCCATTCGGCATCGCTTTCATCGGTCATGTCGGTATAAGCGACGTGAATGCGGCCGGCATCTGGTTTGATAAATCCCATGATGTGCCCGAGGCTCACGGACTTACCTACGCCGCTGCGTCCGATGACCGCCAGCGTCTCGCCGGCATCGACGTGAAAATTGACATCGACTAAAACAGGGCGATCGAACGTCTTATAGATGTGCTCAAACTCAATGTAATGGGAGTGCCGGGGTGTCAACGCGCACTCCATTCGACCGGAGTGTTGACGTTGAGCAGCGGACGCGGATCGGTCACGGGCAAGTGAAGAGTCCGAAGGGTAGATACAAAATCTTGCATTTTGAACAGTTTGCGATGGACCGCAGATTCAGCGGCCGTGACGACCCGGCGATGGTAAACAGCACAAAGCGGATCGAGCTTTCCTCCAATTTCCGGCAAGACGCAGTCGGCATCGGACCGTCCGGCAGCCTCGATCAGTTGTTGCAGAAAAGACACGGTCACTTCCGGCATGTCGCAGGCGACAAGGACGTTCCAGTCCGCGTTCGTCGCACGAAGCGCGGCGTAGAGACCCCCGAGCGGCCCGCAATTCTCGATTTCGTCAGGAATGACCGGCAGGCCGAGATGGCCGTATTTTTCGGGCGACCCAATCAGGGTGACGCTACCGGCGGCGATGCGAACACGCGCAGCTATTTCCTCAACCATGGTGGCATGGCCGAGGGGCAGCAGGGCCTTATCCCGGCCCATCCTACGGCTGGCTCCGCCTACCAGAACGAACCCGGATCGACTCATGAGATGATATTAGCAACGTCGGGACATATAGTGTTGTCAAACAAAAAGGTGTATATTTGTTTCTTAATGGCTTTTGCCATGATGGCCGCCTCCCCCAGTCGCGCCGCAGAGGTGATCCCTGCTACCACTGCGCCTGCGCCGGTCATCCATAAAACTCAAGTGGTTCGGGCGGATCCGCGGACGGGAAAACTGGTGCGCAGCGTGGTGGTTTCCTCGAAACCGGTGATGACCAAGATCCAGCCGCCCGCGAACAACAGCACTGCCGATGTGAACGCGATCGTCGAAAAGTCCGCCCGCGCGCATGAAGTGGATCCGCTGCTGGTGCATTCGATCATTAAAGTGGAGAGCAACTATAACGTCCACGCTGTCTCGAATAAAGGCGCGGAGGGATTGATGCAGTTGACTCCTTCCACCGCCCGTATGCTGGGCGTTAGCAACAGCTTCGATCCGCAGCAGAACATTGAAGCGGGCGTGAAGTATTTGAAGTACCTCAAAGATCTATATAAGGACGACCGGCTGGCGCTGGCCGCCTATAACGCTGGTCCGGGCGCGGTGGATAAGTATAAGTGGATTCCGCCGTATGCGGAGACGCAGAATTACGTTTACCAGGTGGGGAAGCGATACGGCGAAGCGCGGCGTGCGGCGGATGCCGCGAAACAGGACGCGCCGGCGGTGGAAGTGAGAGCGCCCGAAGTCAAAATAGTGGACGTAACGCCTGCCGAAGTTAAGCCGGCGCCGGTTCAGACCTTCATCGACGAGAATGGCAGGCTACATCTCAGGACCACGCAGTAGGTCGAAACTCCTCACGAGTTTTTTGCTGCTGGCCGTAGTGTCGTTTGCCGCGACCTCCAAGAATTCCAACAAGGTAAGCGCTGTCCGGTTCTGGTCCCTGGGCGACCTGACCCGCGTCGCGATCGACGTCTCGGCGGACTTCAAATTCAGGTCGGAGCGCCTCACCAATCCCGACCGGCTCTTTTTCGACATCCAGGGCGCCAGGCCCGATTTGACCGCGAAGGGCTTGCACACCATTCCGGTGGGCGATGGAATTCTCAAGCAGATCCGGATCGCGGAAACGCAGCCGGGCGTGACGCGCATCGTGCTGGATCTGGAAAAGAACGTGGAGTTCACGGCTTCGCAGCTTACCAGTCCCGATCGGTTGATGATTGAATTGCGCGGCAAGGATCGGCCCGCGCCGGTAACCGGGAAAGCTACACAGACGACTGCTCCCGCCCCGGTCCCGCCTCCTTCCGTTACGCATCCTATCGTTGTGGATGACGCGTCCGCTCCGATTCCTGCGATCGTCAAGAAGTTGGAACCCAAGAAGTTTGAGCCGCCTCCGCACACCGTCGTTGCCGAAGCTTCGGTTGCATCGCTGCCCCCCGAACTGATTCCTCCACCGCCTATGCCGGTGCTGGCGAAGCCTCCGGGGAGTTCCTTTTCCATCGCGAAAAGCGATCTTCCTCCGCCCCCCGGCTCGACCGCCGCAGCCCTGCCCGAGTTGAAACCCGTTGAAGTAAAGCCGGGACCTATCGGCGTCGCGGCTGAACCGGCGAGGCGCAACTCGAATGGCGATCGTTCACTGACCCGCGTGCTCGGGTTGAAACTCGGGCGTGTGGTGATCGATCCCGGGCACGGCGGTAAAGACATCGGCACGCATGGGCCTTCGGGGCTCTACGAAAAAGAGGTGGTGCTGGACGTTGCGCGTCGCCTCGGCGCGCTGATTGAGGATCGTCTCGGAAGCGAGGTGGTCTACACGCGGTCGGACGATACGTTCGTTCCCCTCGAAGCCCGAACGCGCCTCGCCAACGACCGCAAGGCCGATCTGTTCCTCTCGATTCACGCCAACTCCTCGCCGCTGCGCACGGCGGCCGGCGTCGAGATGTATTATCTGAATTTCACCACGTCCAAGGCCGCGCTGGATGTTGCGGCGCGGGAAAATGCGGGCTCCTCCAGTTCTATTTACGACCTCAAAGGACTGCTCGAAAAGATCGCTCTACGGGATAAAATCGACGAATCGCGTGAATTTGCCACGCGTCTTCAGACTTCGCTCAGCACTCTGGAGACGAAGGGAAATACGGGCGCGAAGAACCGCGGCTTGAAGAAGGCGCCATTCGTCGTTTTGATCGGTGCATCGATGCCGAGCGTGCTGGCGGAGATCGGCTTCCTCACCAACGCGGGTGACGAAGCACTGCTGCGCAAGACGGAGTATCGGCAGAAGATCGCCGACGCGCTCTATAAGGGCATCGCGAATTACGCCGAAACGCTGAGCCATTTCCAGGTCGCGCAGAAACACGACTAGCCGTGCCCCGCGTCCGATTGGTTTGCTGGAACGAAGATCTGGCCGCGGAGCGTGCGCGCGTTCTCAAAAAAGCCGGTCTCGAAGTCGATGCATCGCCGTTCGATCCCGCGGGCATGATTACGCGGCTACGCGAGAATCCACCTTCATTGATCTTGATCGACCTGGATCGCCTGCCCTCCCACGGACGCGCCGTGGCGATCATGCTGCGCACCAGCAAATCGATGCGCGATATTCCGATCGTCTTCGCGGGTGGAGTCGAAGAAAAGGTCGCGCGCGTTCGCGCCGAAGTGCCCGACGCTTTGTTCACGGACTGGGCGAAAGCTCCCGCGGCCGTGAAAAAGGCGATCAGGAATCCGCCCGTTGTGTTCGCCAAACCGGTCCCGTACATGCAGCAGTATGCGGGCTCGCGCCTGGCGAAAAAGCTCGATCTCAAAACTGGCGTGAAGGCCGCGTTGATCGGGGCGGAGGATGGATTTGTCGAACTGCTCGGCGATCTTCCGGAAGGCGTCGAATTTGAGACGCGCATCACGAAGGATACAAAGCTGGTGTTGTGGTTCGTCCGCGCCAGCCATGAAATTGCCTCCGCGTTCGAGCTAGCCTGCGCGCGCATGCCGGAGGGCTGTTCCATCTGGATCATCTATCCCAAAAAGGCCGGCCGCTACCGGGTCGACTTCAATCAGAACGACATTCGCCTGACCGGCCTCGAAGCGGGGGTGGTCGATTACAAGATTTGCGCCGTGGACGCCGATTGGTCCGGCATGAAATTCGCGCGGCGCCGAACCGTTACGTCGTGAGAGGCTCTCTATCTCAATGAATCCCCAAGACCCGAAACAGAGCCGTGACTTGTGCACACAACCTCGGAAGGAATGAGACAACCAGCGCTTCTCACCGAAGCGGCGGAGTCGAGGCTGGCGCGTGACGATGATGCGTCGCTTGTTCATACGCATACGCGAGCTTGATCAACGTAGGCTCGGACCACGCGCGGCCGAAGATCGTCATGCCGATGGGAAGCGTACCGCCTCGCGTGAATCCCATAGGAACGTTGATCGCCGGGAAGCCGGTGGTAGGCGAATAGAATTGGCTGTTGTCCCCGGCGGGCGTGTTGAGATCCCCAATGAGCCGCGGGATATTGCTCCAAGTCGGATACACGAACGCATCGAGCTTGAGCGTGTCCATAGCCTTGTTGACCGCGTCGCGGACCTGATCGCGATAGGCCGTTTCAGCCTTGCAAGCCGGTGAATCGGGACCATTCTCCGGACCCTGCTCAGCTTGCTCCAAGCGCCTCTGCACCGAGGGATGAAACCCGCCCGACTTGATAATTTCAGCGAGCGTTTTCACGGGCACCTGGTCGCCCCGAGCGGCGAGGTAGTGATTAATGTCGTACTTGAAACCCATGCAAGGTCCGCTGCCGCGCTCGCGCCGCACGGCCTCTACGGGCGCCGGGTCGACGATAGTCGCTCCCGCGCGGCGCAGCTCGTCGATCGCACTCATGAAAATGCTGATGATCTCGGGGTCCGCCGACTCGCGCTCGTACGCTTGCCGCAAAATTCCGATATTGGCTCCATGCAGCCCGTCGCGATCCAGAGAAGCCGCGTAATTCTGCGGAAGATGCGCGGGTGCTGCGGCAGTGACCGCATCGTTGGGATCTTCTCCGACGATCGCTTGAAAAACTTTCGTCGCATCTTCCACGGATCGCGCGATCGGGCCGGCGATATCGGCGAGAAGGCTCAGCGGGAAAACGCCCGCGCGGCTGGTGAGTCCCATGGTGGAGCGAATGCCGATCAGCGATTGATGTGACGACGGTCCACGAATGGAATTGCCCGTATCGCTGCCAAGTCCGACCAAACCCAAGCTGGCGGCGATCGCCGCGGCGGTCCCTCCGCTCGAACCCGCGGTGACACGATTGAGCGCATATGGATTTCTGGTGTAGCCCGGTAGAATCGAGCTGACGGTTTCATAAGGACTGAAAGCCCACTCGGCCATGTTGGACTTCGCGAGCACCAGGGCCCCCGCATCCTTCACACGTTTGACTAAGAACGCGTCTTGATTCGGAATGAACTTCGCCAGAGCGAGCGCGCCGTTGGTGGTTCGAAGGCCTTTGGTTTCGAAGTTGTCCTTAACGATCATCGGAACGCAGTGGAGAGCTCCGGTCAACCCGGACTGGGCGAAACGGCGGTCCAATTCGTCGGCCTGTTTCTCTACATCGGGGTTTACCAGAACAATCGCATTGATCTCCGGGCCGTTCTTGTCGTACGCTTCGATGCGCTTCAGGTATTGATCCACCAAAGCACGACAGGTCAGCCGCCCGGCCTTCATCGCGTCATGGACTTGCGATATCGTGGCCTCCTCGACTTCGAAAGGCGCGGGCAGAGCCTGCGAGAAGAGGGGAACGGCCGCCAGAAAAAATAACGATGAGCGGATCACTTGAATCAGGATACGAAATCCAGCCGCTGTGAAAACCTCGGCGCTGACCGCTCCTTGTAGTAGCGGCTCCTTTATCTCAATGAATCTGAAACGGAGCCGCGACTAGCAGGAGCGGTTTAAACTGACTTTTCGCGGGTCACTGCGGCGTTGCAACGACGCTCGGCACGCTTGCGGCGTGACCCAATACCACCAGCGTCCGCCCACTCACCGTGTCGAGCATTTCCAGTGTCGGGATCACTTTACAAGCAGGCGTCGCCGCCGTCGTGGCCGTTGTTGCCGTGGCAGGGACCGCCGGTATGGAAATGGTTGCGCGAATCTCGCGCCTTGCGCCTGCGGCCAGGTTAAGATCGGTGTCGCTCCGTAGAATGAACGCCATGCTTTGGCCTGGATTCACGCTGAGTGTGGCCGACTTTAGAACCGTTCCACTCGCATCCACAAAAGAAACCGCCGCTGTGCAAATGGTTCCCACGGCGGGAGGAAGAACTCCCGGATTTAGCAGATTCAACTGCGCGGTTTGCGCATCCGCGATCCCAACCATCCCTGTGGTCCGCACCGTTTGCAGACCAGGAGAAACCTGCGCAGTGAGAGCCACAGCGCCAAGAACCGTCAAAACACACGTCGAGCGAAAGTATTTGAGCATACACTTCTCCACTGATGATTAGATTTGATCTACCGCGGCTGCGCGGGCGATCTGCCTTGTTGAACCCCGCCCAGCCGGCAAGAGTTTTCCTGGTTAATAAGATTTAAAATCTTTCCAGGAAAAGGTACGCTCCAGATCTTCTACCGGTTTCCCATCTACCTCGGCGTATGGATAAACAAAATAGTTCAGCGGATTCGATTCCTGCCGCGGCAAAAGTTCCAGGTCCCGTCCGCGTGTGAACTCCACGCGATTCTCATCATGAGCCCCAAAAAAATATTCCCGCATCGCCGGATTCTTCCCCGCTTCCGAAGCGTCAATCGGGATCCAGCCGATTCCGTTCGCGTAAAATTCAGCCCAGCAATGATAACCGGCAATGGTGCCCGCGCCTCGCTCGGTTGGAATCGGAAAGCCAATCGAGAATCGCGCTGGAATTCCCATGGCGCGCGCATAGCCAATGAAAATCGCGTGAAAATCCGTGCAGTTTCCGCGCCGCGCGTCGCACGCATAATAGATGTCGCCGCGACCCCAGCCTTTTCCAGTCTTGTCGTATTTCACCGTGGCCACCACGTGATCGTAAATCGCGCGCGCCATTTCGAGGTCCGTATGCGCATGCGCCGCGGCCACCACGTCGCCGGCCCATTTACGAATCGTATCGTCCAGCGGGACCAGACGATCCGGAGCCAGCCAGCGCACCCGTTCCGCGTCGCTCAACGAAGCTGCGGCCCCAGCGGCAGTCGACGGCCGCAGATGCTCCTTCCTTACGCAATCGAACTTCACGGTGATGGAAGGCGCGCTGCTGGACTCGATGCTCAGTATCCGATTCCCCAGCTCGTCCGTCGCAACATGATAAGGCTCGCTCGCTTCGATTCGCAAATTGCTGATCCGTTGGGAATCGTCATCGTGCGGAATCGGAACCCAAAGACGAAAACTCCGTCCCGCAGCCGTGGACGGCACACCTGTCTGATATTCGAAATGAAAAAGCCGTTCCCGCGGCTGAGCTGAGAGCGTCAGACCGATGATGAACATTGAGTAAGACCGCCACGCCGTCATGAAACGATGATACAGACGTTTGACATCGGGGAAACAAGGAAATAGACTGCTGTTAAGTTCGTAAGAGGAGAAAACCTCATGACAAACGCCATGTTGCAGCGGAACCTCCAGGTGTTCTGTGTTGTCGTGATTTTCGAAGCCGCGCTCGCCGGGGCTGATTCCAGCAACAATAAGCCGGTCACCTTCGCGAAAGATATCGCGCCCATTTTCCAAGCCAAGTGCGAAGAGTGCCATCGCGTCGGATCTATGGCCCCGATGTCGCTGGTGACCTATCAGGAAACGCGCCCTTGGGTGAAAGCGATCCGCGAACGCGTGATCACTCGAAACATGCCTCCCTGGCACCTCGATAAAACGGTCGGAATCCAGCACTTCGCGAACGACCGGTCGCTGAGCGAAGACCAGATTGCGACTATCGTTCGCTGGGCTGACACCGGCGCTCCACTCGGAGACCCCAAGGATCTGCCTGCCGCCAAGCAATGGCCCACCGACGACGGCTGGCAACTCGCCAAGCAGTTCGGCCCGCCTGATTTCATTGTCAAATCGGAGCCTTACACCATGCCCGCCCACGGTCAGGACGTATGGTTCAAGCCGCTCACCGATATCGGCATCACGGAAGAACGCTGGGTGCGGGCGGTCGAGATTCATCCTTCCACGCCCGCTGGGCGCAGAATCGTTCATCACGCGCTCGCCAATCTGCGGCAGGATGATCCCGGCGCCGACGCGACTGGACCGGGCCTCTTAATGGAATGGGCGGTCGGGAAAAGTTATGACGTCTACCGCCCCGGCACCGGAAAGCTGCTGCTGCCCGGCGCGCAGATTCGCTGGGAACTTCACCTTCACGCGGTCGGCGAACAAATCCGCGATCATGTGGAACTCGCCATTTATCTTTATCCGAAGGGCGAAGTCCCGAAATACCGCACGCGACTCAGCCTGTTCGGTGCGTCGCCCGGCAACCCCGGACCCTTCGACATTCCCCCGAATACCGTGGTCGCGAATCAGACTTACCAAGTGTTGCGACAGCCCGCTCGCCTCGAAAACTTTCAGCCGCACATGCACTGGCGCGGCAAGGCAATGTCGATGGAGGCCATCCTGCCGGACGGCACCACGCAAATGCTCAGCTACGTCGATCATTTCAATTTTAATTGGATGAACAATTACATCTACACCGACGATGCGGCGCCGGTGCTCCCGAAGGGGACGGTCATCCACGTGACCGCCTGGTACGACAATACCGTCAACAATCCCAATAACCCGGATCACGATCAGTGGGTCGGCTATGGCGATCGCACAGTGGATGAAATGGGACACGCCTGGGTCAACGTAACCTACATCTCCGACGACGATTATAATCAGTGGCTCGCGAATCACAAGCCGGCCCGGTCTGCGGTTCGACGATAGTGATGCAGCGAATCTTTCTGGCCGGGATCGCGCTCCTCAGCGCGGCATGGGCGCAGCCGTCGTTGCCTTTCGAGCCCGTCCACGACGTGGGCCAAAGCATCACCGGAGCTTTTGAAGGATGGTTCCCCAACCCCGATGGAACCTTCTGCCTTCTGCTCGGTTACTACAATCGCAATCAGAAACAAGTCCTCGAAATTCCCATCGGACCCGCGAATCGCATCGAGCCCGGTGGTCCCGACCTCGGTCAGCCGACCCATTTTCTTCCAGGCCGGCAATGGGGAGTCTTTACCATCACGGTCCCCAAGCTCTTCGGCGAAAAGAAACTCACCTGGACCCTCACCGCGAACGGGAAAACAACCGTGATCCCCGTAAGTCTGCATCCTCAATATGAAGTCGAGCCATTCAAGGAGGCCAGCGGCAACACGCCGCCGTTCATCGCTTTTTCGGAAGCCGGTCCCTTCGTGCAGGGACCGCGCGGTCAGAGCAGGGAACTCGCGGCGACCGTCTCGAATCCCTTGACGCTTGCGTTATGGCTCTCCGACGATGCGCAGTCGACTCTAGCCGTGCGTCTTCCGGGACCGCCGGTCACCGTAGCATGGAGCAAATTCCGTGGACCCGGCGCTGTAAAATTCTCGAACGAACGTCCGCCCGTGGAAAAAGCCGAATTCAAGGCTCCCGCCGTTTTCGCCGGCACAGCGGCCACTACCGCGACCTTCAGCGAACCCGGCGAATACATCCTGCGCGTAGTAGCCAACGATTGGTCCGGCGACGGAGGCCGTGGCTTCCAGTGCTGCTGGTCCAATGCGCAAGTGAAAGTCACCGTAAAATAGAAAACCCAACGTAGAAAACGTTATTGTCCACGCCCGGATTGAACGCGCTCGTGAATCCGTTGGAGATGTGCAGGAACTTGTAACCCAGGCTGATCGCATGCCGTTCATTGGTCTTGACGCGCACTCCTCCACCCACATCGATCACAAAATTCAGACCGGTCGCCCCCAGCGCATTGATCGGAATGGGTTCGCTCGAGGCAATGATCCCTTCGTTGGTTTGAAGGTACGGATACACGCGATGGTGTCGCCCAAACTCCGCCGTGAACCCTAGAGGCGTCACCGCAAATCCATAAACCGTATGCGAAGGCTCGAACAAAACAGCCGCCGGCATCAGCTCCCCGGAGTAAGAAATCGAAACCGGCGCCCAAAACCAGCAGCGGTAGCTATAAGCAAACCCCGCCAGGAAGAATTGTCGATCGGTCGTAGTTCCGATCAGAGTAGCGGAGACCGGCGAGTACCCGGCAAAAAACTGAAAATCGTGCCTGGTTTCCGACGAGTCTGCCGAACAAATTCCCGCCCAAGCACTGGTCGTAGCGACGAGAAACATCAGAGCTGCCTGTGGCGCGCGCCTCCAGGCGTGCCGCATCGACATTCGTGTCGACGTCACCCGACCTCCACCACATAAACCTGAGCAACTCCCGTTCGATCGCTGGCAAACGCGACCCTCGTCTCATCCGTCGACCACGAAGGATGCGGATGACTCCACTGCGGCCCGTACACAGTATCGCCCGCCGCCTCCATCCAACTCAGTTCCTTCCGCGCCCGCGCGAAATCCTCAGCAAGCGCATAGCGCGAGCACCGCCACTGCGTACCCTGATTGCTCGATTCACTCAAACAAAGCTGCCGCCGCGCTCCCGTAGCGACATCGATAATCTGCAACCCCTCGTCCGGATGATTCGTATCGCACAGCACCCTCCGGCCCGCCCGATCCGGCGCAATATGCCATGCGTTATACTCCACGATATTGCGAATCTCCCGCGTACTCCAATCCATCCGGCACAAAGCCCGCGGCCAAATCGTGAATACCAGATCCCCAGTGTCGCCCAGAAAAGTCTCATGCACCAGGAACTCGTCGTTGCTATGTTGATATAGGCATTCAAGACCCGTCCCATCGCGCCGCACCCGATGCATCCGCGGAGCCGGATCGCCCGCAAACTCGATCCACTCCGGTTCCAGAGGATGGAACTGGGGATGAATCACCGTTCGCGGAAATGGAATCGTGTGCCAGCCCGACCCGTCGAATCGTCCGGCAACCAGCCCGCACTCCGATCCCGATTTAAACGCCGCGGTGATCCACTCGCCGTCGCGGCTGATGGAGCACTCGCCCAACTGCGCGGCCGCATGGTCCGCGATACACCGCTCTGCTAAGGTCCGCCGGTCGATGGCCCACAGCCCGCCGCCGCGCGTAAACACCAGCGTCCTTCCGTCAGGATGCTGAGCCGCCGAAAACGGATGAATCGCCTCGCCGCTGGTTATCTGCCGAGGCGAACCCGTATCGAGAGAAGCCTCGAACAACTGCGCCGCGCCCGTCCGATAAGACGTAAAGAACATCTCGCGTCCACCCGGGAAAAACGAGCTCTGCAAAAAATAGCTCGGATGGTTGATAGCCGCTCCATCCGTTATCTGCCAGACGAGCGCTCCCGTGGCTCGATCGCGATAAGAAATCATCCCCGCCCCAAATACAGGTCGCGCCCCTTCGAGAGCGCCTCGATCTTCCGGTCGGCAACCGATCTCTTCAACATCCAGAATCCGCAATCCGGATGAATCCACGCCACGCGTCCGTGTCCCAACACCCCTTCGACTCGCTCGAGCGTACCCGCAATCTCCTCCGGCGTCTCCACATGGTTGACCTTCACATCCACCACGCCGATTCCCAGGCGAATTTGAGGGTCCACATCCTTAAGGGCCTCCAAATCCGCGGCAGAGCGATGCGCCATCTCCAGAACCAGGTGGTCGACATGCAAACGATTCAAAAAATCCGTCAGGGCCTTCCACTCGCCTTTCTGAATCGTCTGCCCACCATAGTTCCCAAAACATAAATGCACGGCGCGCGTGCCCGTGAAGCAATCGAGAACTCGATTGATCGCCGCCGCCGCCATCGGGCCGTCTGACGGATTGCCTGGAATATTTGCCTCGTCAACTTGCAGGCAACTGCAAGGAAGTCCCGCCACCTGCTGCGCGAGCACGCCTGCGATGGCCATCAAAAGCTCTTCAAATCCCTCATAATGCCGGTCCAGCAGCGTCCGCGCCAGCATGTACGGACTCGTGACCGTGAACTTAAACGGCCCTCCCGCCACGCTCGACGCCAGCTCGCAATCCGCCATCAAATTCAGCGAGCCCTCGCCCAAAGCGCCCTCCACGACCCCTGCTGCCTTCCGCCGGAATCGCATTGCGTTCATCCCCGCGAACGCTTCATGATCGCTGCGGCCCACCTGCGCCCGAATGCCCGCCATCGGACGAATGAAATACTCGATCATCCCGTTCGTATCGGGATGATTCACGTCGAAGCGGTACAACTCGCCATCGGTAGGCAAGTCGATTCCCGCCTGCCTCTGAATGTCGAACACCACCCGCGTCGCATCCAGCCGAGCTTGTTCGCTGGGCAGCGCCGCCAGCCATTCAGGAACCGGATAAGAGCCAACAGTAGTAGTAAGAATTGATAATTCAGACATGATCTAGAGCCATCCTACCAACTACCCCACATGTATTCGAGTAATCTGACCTCTTGTGGGGCGTCCAATTTTGCCGGCAGCCGACCTTTCAGGCGGCTCTACTCCTCCTCGTGAATCTCATAGCCGGTAACAATCTCCGCGGTAGGCCGCAGCGTAGCCGCGACGCCGCAATATTTCTCGTCCGACAGTTGAATCGCGTGCGCCACGGACTTCTCATTAATCCCATGCCCCACGAAAATATGCCGCACTTCAATCCGCCGAAAGCTCTTCGGATGCTCCTCCCGCCGCTCGCCGTGAACCTCCACGCGATACTCCGTCACCTTCTCTCGTTTCTTGCGCAGAATGTCGATCACGTCCGCTCCCGTGCATCCTCCCAGAGCAACCAGTAGAAGCTCCGCAGGACTCGCCCCACTCGACCGTTCTCCATTAATGTCGAGCGTCAGCGAGTGCCCACTGGGCGGAATCGCAACAAAGAAATCGTCGCCGGCATAGCGAACCGTGGCTTTGGTGTCTTTCATACCTTCATAGTACTTGGGCGACTCGTTCTACACTGATAGTTCATGGCTGAAACGCTCTCGTTGTCGCACATTCAAACTGCCCGCAAACGAATTGCGCCCTGCATTCGCCGCACCCCTCTGACTCCCAGCGTCACGCTAAGTGAGCGGCTGAAATCGAACGTTTACGTAAAGCTGGAGCTGTTTCAGAAAACCGGCTCCTTCAAGGTCCGGGGAGCCTTCAACAAAACTCTCAGCCTCAAACCCGAGGAGCGCGGCCGCGGAATCGTCGCAGTAAGCGGCGGGAACCATGCGCAAGCCGTGGCTTATGTAGCTCGCGCCCTGGGCCTGCGAGCCCTGGTGCTGATGCCGGAATCGACGCCGCGAAATTACGTCGAAGCCACGCGCGGGTACGGCGCCGAAGTGAAATTCGCCGCTACGGCAGCAGCCGCGTTTGCCGAGGTCGCGGCGTTTGAGAACGAAGGCTGGGCCTATGTCCATCCTTTCGATGATCTTCTCGTGATGGCCGGCCAAGGCACCGTCGGACTCGAAATTTTAGAAGACGTGCCCCAGGTAACCGACGTCGTCATCAGCATCGGCGGCGGAGGATTCGCATCCGGCGTCGCCACCGCGATTAAATCCCTAAAGCCCGCCGTTCGCATCTGGGGCGTCGAGACCGAAGGCGCCGATTGCATGTCGAAATCCCTTGCCGCCGGCGAAATCGTGACCCTCGATGCGATCACCTCCATCGCCCGAACGCTAGGCGCGCCCGCTCCAAGTCAAGCAACGTTCGCGATGGCCAGGGAACTGTTCCAAAGTGTAACCGTAGTTTCCGATGCCGAAGCCATGGACGCTCTGCGGTTCATCCTGGAACGCCTCAAAGTAATGACCGAGCCCGCCGCCGCCTGCACCCTCGCCGCCGCAGATCGCCTGCATATGAAATTCACGCCGGAACAGCACGTGGTATTGATTTTCTGCGGAGGGAATATGTCGGTCGAGGATCTGGTGCGCTTAAATTCCCTAACGCTTGCCCAGCCCGAGTAACACGCAGCCCACCAGAATCAAGCCGAGCCCCGCGAACTTGGCCCGCGTCATCGACTCGCCGAAAAACAGCTTGGACCACAGCATGGTCCACGCATAGCCGATCGAAACCATCGGAAACAGGACGCTGATTTCGCCCTTCGAAATCCCCGTCATGTAAAACAGAACCGAGATCAGATAGCCTCCGATCCCCAGCGCCAGTTTCCAGTTGGTCAGCAGCGCTTTTAGATTTAACTCGACGTGCTTGGACCCAGCCTTCAATCCCACCGCACCCAAGCTCCCGATAAACGACCCCACGGAAACCCAAACGATCGCCGACACAGGAGTGTTCACGCTCGCGATCCTCGTCCCAGCACCGCGACTCCAGTCACGATCACGCAAATCCCCGCGATCTTCAGCGGGTTCATCGTCTCGTGAAACAGCAGAACGGAAAGGATCGCCACCCAAACATAGCTCAACGAAATCAGCGGATACAGCAAAGACAACTCGCCATGCTTCAACGCCACGATCATCATGCCGGTCCCAATTCCATAGAGCGCAAGGCCAGCGATAAGGGGAACGTCGGTCGCCATACCGATCGCCCATCCCAGCAGAGTGGAGTGCGATCCCATGTGGTTCGTCCCGACTTTCATGAGCATCTGCGCCGTCGCCGCCAGCAGCGTGAACGCGATGACCAGCAGCACAGACCGGCGTTTCTGCTCAGGAGTGGAAGGCTGTTCTATAGACGGAGTCAAAGTATCAGAATACCTTTACTCGCCACTCTGTTGCAGCAGTTTCGCCACCAGCGCGGTCCATCCCGTCTGATGATTCGCGCCGATCCCCGCCCCGTTATCCCCGTGGAAATATTCGTAGAACAGAATGTTGTCCTTAAAATACGGATCGCTCTGAAATTTCTCAGAGCCGCCGAACACCGCGCGCTTCCCCTCGGCATCGCGCAAAAAAATATGCGACAGCCGCCGCGATATTTGACACGCCACCTCGCTCAAATTCATCTGTTGACCCGAACCCGTGGGAAACTCAACCTTCAAATCGTCGCCGAAATAATAGTGGTACCGTTGCAAACTCTCGATCAATAGATAGTTGAGTGGAAACCACACCGGCCCGCGCCAGTTCGAATTTCCGCCGAACAGCCCTGTGCGAGATTCAGCCGGCTCGTAATCCACCCGGTATTCGTGCCCATCGACCCGCAATATGTACGGATTGCCTTCATGAAATTTCGACAGCGAGCGGACTCCGTACGGCGAAAGAAATTCCGCTTCGGCCAGCATCTTTTGGATGATCCGCACCAAGCGCGGCCTGGTCACCACGCTGAGCAGCCGCCTCTGTTCCACGCCCTGCCTCGAAAGCGACGCCAAATTCCCGCACAGGTCCGGACGATTTGTGGTGAACCAATCCATCCGCCGCTTGAACCCCGGCAGTTTCTCGATATTCTCCCGCTCCATCGTGTCCACCGCGAACAGAGGAATGAGCCCCACCATCGTCCGCACCCGCATCCGCATCGACGCGCCATTTGGGAGATGCAGAGAGTCGTAGAAAAAACCATCTTCCTCGTCCCACAGACCTCCCTCGCCAATTTCGTTCATCGCGTGGGCGATATAGAGGAAGTGCTCAAAAAACTTGCTCGCGACGTCCTCATACAGAGGATCCACTTTCGTCGCCAGCTCGATCGCGATCTTCATCATGTTGAGGCAGTACATCGCCATCCAACTGGTGCCGTCGGATTGTTCGATGTGCCCTCCCGTGGGCAGCGGCGCAGACCGGTCGAACACGCCGATATTATCGAGCCCCAGAAATCCGCCCTCAAAAATGTTGCTGCCCTCCGAGTCTTTCCGGTTGACCCACCACGTAAAATTCAGCAGCAGTTTATGGAAAATCGTCTCCAGAAACGCGTAATCCGGCCGTCCTGAAAGCTTCCGGTCGATCTGGAAAACGCGCCAGCACGCCCACGCGTGCACCGGAGGATTCACGTCGCCGAACGCCCATTCGTACGCTGGTATCTGTCCGTTCGGATGCATGTACCATTCGCGCAAAAATAATTTCAACTGGCTCTTCGCGTTATCCGGATCCACCATCGCCATGGCGATCATGTGGAAGGATAAATCCCACGCCGCATACCACGGATACTCCCAGGTGTCCGGCATTGCGAGCACATCCTCATTGAATAAATGGACCCACTGCGAATCTCGCCCCCGCAGGCGCTCGCGCGGCGGAGTAGGTTGTGTGGGGTCGCCCTTCAGCCAGTCGTTTACCACGAAATGATAATACTGCTTGGACCACAGAAGTCCCGCAAAAGCCTGCCTCTGGACCTGTTTCGCGTCTTCTGAAAGCGTCGATGGGCAGAAAGTATAAAACTCGTCTGCCTCCGCCATCCGCCGCGCAAAAATCCCGTCGAAGTCATGTACCAGCGTCGACGGCTGAGACTTTTGCGCCAGCCTCAGCCGTACGATTTGACTCTCTCCCGGCAGCACGTCGAGCTGATACCACGCGCACGCCTTCGTCCCGGCGTCCGCCGGATTCACCGCGTCGATTTCGTTGTGAATCACCCGCCGGTGAAACCCGTCCTTTGCGAACCCCTTGCCGTCTCCCAATCCCCACAAAGCCTTGGCATTGGATTCGTTTTCGGTGAACAGCATCGGCCGCAGACTGTCCAGCGTAAATTGATAGGAACCCAGCGTCTGCTCCTCGATATCGATCGTGGTCCCTCCGGATCGCTTCATCGATGGACGCGGCGCATTCGGCGTCCAGGACCACGTGTTGCGAAACCACAGCGTCGGCAGCAAATGCAAGCACGCAGGCGCCGGCCCGCGATTCGTCACCGTGATCCGAATCAGGATATCTTCGACGTCCGCTTTCGCGTACTCAATCTGAATATCGAAATAGCGGTCGCCGTCGAAGATGCCAGTGTCGATCAGTTCGAACTCTGCATCCGCGCGGGTGCGCCGCCGGTTCTCGCCGTACAATCGCGCGTACGGAAACTCGGCCTGCGGATATTTATACAGAAACTTCATGTACGAATGCGTCGGCGTCGAGTCCAGGTAATAGTAAATCTCCTTCACGTCCTCGCCATGATTCCCCTGGTTGCCCGTCAGGCCGTAGAACCGCTCTTTGAGAATCGAATCGTACCCGTTCCAGAACGCCGGAGCAAAACACAGCCGCTGATGGTTATCGCAAATGCCGCCGATGCCGTCTTCGCCCCAGCGGTAAGCCCGCATATGCGCGTGTTCGAAAGGAAAATATTCCCACGCTGAGCCGTCCGCGCTGTAGTCCTCCCGCACCGTGCCCCACTCGCGGTCCGATAGAAATGGTCCCCAACGCCTCCAATGTTGTGAGCGGCGGGAGGCGTCTAGAAGTCGTGTTTTTTCGGCGTCCAAGACTTCATTATCCTCTTGCGCGCCCGCCCGCCGTCGGCAGGGCGTCGCGATACAACTCGATCGCGGGCGGTTTCGTCAGCACCACGCTCACCACGTCGAACCGTATCCCCTCCCACGGCGTGCCGGTCTTTCGAGCATATTCGCGAGCCACCCGCAGCAGATGTCTGCGCTTTTCCTCTCCAATCGCTCGCTCCGGAGGCCCGAAATCAGCCGTCTCCCGCGATTTCACTTCGACGAACACCAGAGTGTCGCCGTCCCACGCAATCAAATCCACCTCGCCGTCGCCGGAGGACAGCCGGTAATTGCGCGCAACAATAACGAATCCCTTCCGCCGCAAGTAGCGATGCGCCAGATCCTCGCCGCGCCGCCCCAGCGCCTGCGTGGGCGTCCACTTCCGCCGCCGCGCCACATCCCGGAGCCAGTCTGAAAATTCCAGAATCACTTGATCGCCCGCAACCGCCACTCGATCACTTTTCCCCGCACCACGTAACACAAATAATGCTCCCAGAACCGCCGGTAACGGGGAAACGCATTGACCAGAAATTCAAATCCGAGCCACCTCCAAAATGCTAGTAGCTTTACCCGGACGGAAATCTCCTCAAATCGGACATTGGAATAATAACCGTAACCGGCGTTGTCCTCGCCGAAATAGCGAAGCGAGAAGCTGTTGAGATGCCAGCGATGCGTAGGATCGCAAAAGGAGCTGAAATCCGTGTAGTGCGGCGTAACGATCAACACCTCGCCCCCCGCCCGCACCAGCCGGTGAAATTCCTCCATCGTCTTCATCACATCACCGACATGCTCGATCACATGCACTGCCTGCAAAGCATCGAACGAGGAATCGCGAAACGGGTAAGGAAATTGATCGAGCTCGCAAATCACATCCGCCCGGCTGGCCGGATTCCGATCGATGCCGATCGATCCCGCAAGCTTGTTGATCCCGCACCCAACGTCAACCGTTCGCATGTCAGGATTTCATCAGACCCGGAACCCACCGCTCCGCCAATGTTCGTGCCAATACCACGAGCTCAGCGAACGCGCGAGCTTCGAACACCGTCGATGCGCCAGTTCTTTCAAGAATTAACGACGCCGCGTCTTCCTTGAGATTTTCAAAAATATCCGTCATCTGGGTAGCAGTTGGTTGTATGTCATGTCGCGCGAGTGCATTGCGAATCTCGCGTAGAATACCGTCCGGTTCGGATCCATAAATAAATGGATCTGTGCCATTGAGGTCGCTCAAGGATTTCTGGAGTCGGTGGCGGGAGGATTCGAAAACAAACCAATCATGACCCGAGGGCTTTGCATGCTGCCACCCAACCACTATGCCTAGCTCGAATGGCATATTAAATCGCGGCGTTGCCGGGTGTGTTCGATCTAGTTTCACTTGAGACAAGTCGTGGAACGAATATTTGCCGGCTGAGATCAGCCTCACGATCCGATCCAGTCTGCGGTCGCCACTCGTCAATTCGAGGGTTGCCCTGGGATCAAGCCCGAACGCTGCTACCCCAGCGATATAAGCGAGAAAATGATCTTCATAATTGGGATCGTAGGAAATGTTGAGAAACGCGCTGTCACGCTCCACGCCAGGCATCTCAAGCCGTTTTCAGTCGCCTCTTTCGGGCGAGCGCCTGCTCGGTCTTCCGCTTCAGCTTCCGGCGGGCCACGATTTCATCCGCCATCTTTATAAGCTCCAGTGTGCGTTTCCTGGAAACCCCCATCTTCTTCGCCGTCTCCCAAACCGTAGGATACGGCGTATAGACAATAACAGGAGCTCTCATGCCTTCACTTTATCATTTCCCGTAAACACGCCTCGATCGTATCCACTGCGAAATCCGCCTGGTCCTTCGTAATCACTAGAGGAGGACAAATCCGCAAAGTATTCGGACCCGCGCCCAAAACCAGCACCCCTCGCCGGAAACACATCTCCTCCAGCCGGTCCCGCAACTCCGGCGCCCGTTCCTTCGTCGCCTGATCCCGCACCAACTCGATCCCGATCATCAACCCCAGTCCCCGCACATCGCCGACGATTGGAAACCGCTTCGGCAGTTCGTCCAAACGGCTCTTCATATGCGCGCCGACCTTCGCCGCGTTGTCGATCAACTCCTGTTCCAGCAATTCAATCGTCGCCAGCGCCGATGCGACACACACCGGATTGCCCCCAAATGTCGACGCATGTGCGCCCGGCGTCCAGTTCATCACCTCTGCCCGAGCGATCATCGCACCCAGCGGCATCCCACTCGCAATGCCCTTCGCGAGCGTCATGATGTCCGCCGAAACGCCGAAATGCTCCGCCGCAAACATCTTGCCCGTCCGACCCATCCCCGACTGGATCTCGTCGAAAATCAACAAAATTCCGTGCCGATCCGCCACCCTCCGCAGTTCCTCCAAAAACTTCTGCGGAGGCACGACATACCCTCCTTCTCCCTGCACCGGTTCCACCACAATTCCCGCGACCTCTTCCGCCGGCAGCGTGTGGCGGAACAACGTCTCCTCAATCGCCTTCACGCACTCCACAGCGCAGGAATCCGGCGTCTTCCCATACGCGCAGCGATAACAATACGCGTAAGGAACGTGATGCGCTCCCTGCACCACTGGGAAAAATCCCTTCTTCTGCACGCTTTTCGATCCCGTCAGCGCCAGCGACCCCATCGTCCGCCCATGAAACGCCCCGAAAAACGCCACAAACTGCCCTCGACCCGTACGATAACGAGCCAGTTTCAGCGCCGCTTCCACCGCCTCCGTTCCCGAATTGCCGAAATAGACCCTCTTTGGCCCCTCGCCCACCGGAGCCAGCGCCGCCAGTTTTTCCGCCAGTTGCACCATGTTTTCATAATAAAAATCGGTGCCCGACATGTGAATCAGCTTCCCGGCCTGCTCCCGGATCGCCTCCACCACCTTCGGATGGCAATGTCCCGCCGCAACCACCGCGATCCCCGCGTTGCAGTCCAGGAACCGGTTGCCGTCCACGTCTTCGATCATCGCCCCCTCGCCACGCTTTACCACCAGCGGATAGCAGCGCGTATAGGACGGCGAAAGAACAGCATCGTCCCGATCGATGATCGCTTGTGCCTTGGGACCAGGCAAATTTGTAACTAAATGTGGAAAGTCCGGACGGACTTCGGCTAGGGTTGTCATCAGAAAGCTCCTTCTTAGTTGCAGGCTGAGGGAAAGGGCCGACGAGAAGGCAATCTTAGTCGGAGCCAAACAACGAAGGACGAGATGCAGAAGGTGTCATCATACTAACTGCTTCGAGGGTGCTTGTGGCGCACGCACTCATGCGTGCTGCGTCGCCACTCGTGGCGACGCCCAAGGCCGTCAATTCCCCCACTCCTCATTCTGAACCATCCACTTCCCATCTTCAAGATGCAGACGGATTTTACCCTTCTGCTCCCCCTCCGGTGTCTTCCCGGCAACCCACAGCGTAGCCTCGCCGTTCTTCTCCACTGCCTTGCGGATCCGAACCGCGCTTGGCTCCATCGATTGGATCATCTTGAGGATCTCAGGAAAATGCTCGTTGTCGATTTTCGCGCGCTTATCCGGCGGCAGCATCGCCATGATCCCCGCCTTGTCGCCATTCTGAATCGCCTCCGCGAAACCGAGATACGCGATCGCAGCAGGATCCTTCTTCGCCGCCTCCGCATCGGCCGCAGTCGGCTCCACTTCGGGAACAAATTTCTCAATAGGAGCCGAATACTTCAGGGCAACCTCGACCGCAATCTCAATGTTGGACTCGGCCTTCTGGCTCATTGTCATGGTACCGCTGGCTTTCCCGTTCAAGATCCTCGCGGGAAAAGGGTTAGGACTCTGGCGGTGCGAATAACTCGCCTGGCTGTCGGAGCTGCGTAGCAGCCAAACCAGCCCATCCCCATGAAAATCGAGCTGTACCCCGTTCAGTTTCCCATCCGACGCGAGGGTCAACAGGTCCACATCGTGGAACATTGCGTCGCTCGGAAATGGCACATCTGACACCATCACCCGCAACATCTCTTTCCCTTTATCCATCTCATCAGGGAGCGTGGCCGCACGCGCATACTTCAACTCATGTCGCTTCCCGTTCACAGTCAGGGCGCCTTCACCGGTCCCAACCGTTTGTCCCCAAACGGCCGTCGCCATCCCCGCGATCGTGAGAAGCCGGTGCATGCCTCCTTTACGCTATCACGAAAACTTGAATCCCTTGTGGATGCTTGGCAATCCAAAACATGACAACATAGCACTAATATTATTGCACTGTATTGCACTAACATGCTATACTCCATTTGAAAGAGGTCGCTGAATATGGACTTCAACCGCTTCACCGAAAAACTTCAAGAGGCCGTTCGCTCGGCCCAATCCCTTGCCAGCCGTAAAGGCCAACAACAGCTTGATGTGGATCATCTCCTGATAGCCTTGCTCGAGCAACCGGGTGGTCTGGCTCCATCTATCTTATTGAAAGCAGAAGTAAATCCAGAAATTTTGCATCGCCGTTTGATGCAGGACCTGGACAAGCTCCCTCGCGTCTCCGGCACGGCCACCGGGATCGACCAGATTTACGTCACGCCGCGCCTCCAGTCCCTCCTCACCAACGCCGAACGCGAAGCGAAGAGACTTAAGGATGAGTACGTTTCGGTCGAGCATATTCTCCTCGCGGCTACCGACGAGAAGGCGTTTAAAGATCTGGGACTTACCCGTGAGCGTCTGATGAAGACCCTCCAAGAGGTCCGAGGCAGCCAGCGCGTCACTACCCAGAATCCCGAAGCGACCTACGAAGCCCTTGAAAAATATGGACGCGATCTCACGAAGCTGGCAGCGTCCGGAAAACTCGATCCGGTAATCGGCCGCGACGACGAGATTCGCCGCGTGATCACGGTTCTGTCGCGCCGAACGAAAAACAACCCGGTCCTGATCGGCGAACCCGGCGTGGGCAAAACCGCGATCGTCGAAGGACTCGCGCAAAGAATCGTCCGCGGCGACGTTCCAGAGGGTTTAAAGGACAAAAAAGTAGTCTCGCTCGACATGGGCGCCTTGATCGCCGGCGCGAAGTTCCGTGGCGAGTTCGAGGAGCGCCTAAAGGCAGTCCTTAAAGAAGTGCAGTCGTCCGAAGGCGGCATCATCCTTTTTATCGATGAGCTCCACACCGTCGTCGGAGCCGGTGCGTCCGAAGGTTCCATGGACGCGGGCAATCTGTTGAAACCGATGCTCGCGCGCGGTGAATTGCACTGCATCGGCGCAACTACGCTTGACGAATATCGTAAATATATTGAGAAAGACGCCGCGCTGGAGCGCCGCTTCCAGACCGTGCTGGTCGATCAGCCAACCGTCGAAGACACCATTTCCATTTTGCGCGGCTTGCGCGAGCGCTACGAAGTGCATCACGGCGTCCGCATCAAAGACTCGGCCCTGGTGGCCGCCGCGGTGCTCAGCCAGCGCTATATTTCCGACCGTTTTCTGCCCGATAAAGCCATTGATCTGGTAGACGAAGCCGCTGCAAAGTTACGGACCGAGATCGACTCGATGCCGGCCGAACTGGACGAGGCTCTGCGCCGCCAGATGCAGCTTGAAATCGAGCGCGAGGCGTTGAAAAAAGAATCAGACGCTTCTTCCAAAGACCGTTTGAAAAAAATCGAGAAGGAACTGGCAGAGATCAAGACCAATACCGCCGCGCTGAAAGCCCACTGGACCGCGGACCAGGAAGTATTGCGCAAGCAGCGCGACTTGCGCGCGCAGATTGACACTGTGAAGCAGGAGATTGAGCAGGCCGAACGCGCCTACGATCTCAACAAAGCGGCCGAGTTGAAGTACGGGCGCATGACCATGCTCGAAAAACAGCTCGAAACCGCGAAGCACGAAACCACGCTGTTGAAAGAGGAAGTGACCGAGGAGGATATCGCGCAAGTCGTCAGCCGGTGGACCGGAATCCCACTTTCGAAGCTCCTCGAAGGCGAAATCCAAAAGCTGCTGCATCTTTCCGACGAACTGCATAAACGCGTGATCGGACAGGATGAAGCCGTCGACGCCGTGGCCGACGCGGTGCTAAGGGCGCGCGGCGGATTGAAAGATCCGAAGCGTCCTATCGGCAGTTTCCTGTTTCTAGGCCCGACCGGCGTCGGAAAAACCGAGCTAGCGCGCGCGCTCGCCTCGTACTTGTTCGACGACGATCGCGCGTTGATCCGGATCGATATGTCGGAGTATCAGGAAAAGCACTCGGTTTCGCGCCTGGTGGGCGCGCCTCCCGGCTACGTCGGCTACGACGAAGGAGGGCAGTTGACGGAGGCCGTCAGGCGGCGTCCTTATTCCGTGGTCTTGTTGGACGAAGTCGAGAAAGCTCACAGCGATGTGTTCCACGTGCTGTTGCAGGTGCTCGACGACGGCCGATTGACCGACGGCCAGGGGCGCACCGTGGATTTCAAGAACACTATCGTCGTGATGACTTCGAACGCTCCGAAAGAGGCCCTCAGCGAGCTCTTCCGGCCGGAGTTTTTGAATCGTGTGGACGAAATCATAACCTTCCACCGCTTGACGGAACCGCAGTTGAAGAAGATCGTCGACATCCAACTGACCGGTCTTCGCAACCGGCTCGCGGAGCGGCATATCGAGTTGGTTTTGACCGACGCGGCTCGCGAGCGGCTGGTGAAAACCGGCTACGATCCGGCCTTCGGCGCGCGTCCGCTCAAGCGGGCGATTCAGAAGGAGATCGAGACGCCTCTGGCCCGGAAACTGGTCGCCGGCGATATCCGCGACGGCCAGAGAGTGGTTGTCGACGTGGGCGACCGGGAAATGGTATTTGCTGTGGAATCGGCAGTTCATGCCGAAGCATCTAAGTAATGAGAAATGAGGACTGGAATGGAAAATAATATTCGCACGCTGCCTTTGCTGCCGCTGAAAAACTCGGTGCTGTTTCCCGGTCTGATGATGCCTCTGTCGGTGGGCCGCGCAGCGTCCATCGGCGCCGTGGAAAAGGCGCTTTCAACGGAGGACAAGGAAATCATCGTGGTCGCGCAACGCGATCCCGCCTTCGATTCACCCGGAGCGGAAGACCTGTTTACGCTCGGCACACGCGCGGTCATTAAGAAAGTCGCCCGGCCGAATGCCGGACAGATCGACGTGCTGGTACTGGGCATTGAGCGCGTAGTGATCGTTAAGGTTGACGAGACGGAAGGATTCATGACGGCTCGCGTCCGGGCACTTCCGATGCCCGACGATTCAAGCCGGGAAACCGAAGCGCTGACGCTGTCGATTGTCGAGATGGGTTCGAAATTCGTGGGGCTCATTCAAAATGAGCGTCACTCCGCGCAGGAACTGGCACGGATGTTCACCACGCATGAAGACCCTCTGCGCCTGGCCTACATGGTCGCTTCGATCATGAACCTGGAAGGCACGCGCGAGCAGACGCTGCTCGAAGCGCCGACGCGGGTGGAAGCGCTTCGCCTGGTACATGGCTGGCTGTCGCATGAAGTGGAGGTTCTGAATCTTCGCAACAAAATTACGGAAGACGCGCGCGGCGAGATGTCGAAGGAACAGCGCGATTACATCCTCCGGCAGCAGAAACGGGCCATCGAAAACGAGCTGGGCGAGAAGAACGAACAGGCGGAAACTGAAGATCTGCGTGAGAAGCTGAAAAAGGCTGTGCTTCCGGACGATGTTCGAAAAGAAGCGGAGCGCGAGCTGGGTCGCCTCGAAAAGATGAACGCGGCGCAGCCCGAGTACAACGTGATTCGCACCTGGCTCGAATATGTGATCGAGCTGCCTTGGAAGACGCGCAGCGAGGATAATCTCGATATTCCGCGGGCGCGGCAGGTGCTCGATGAGGATCACTTCGGAATCACCAAGGTTAAGGAGCGCATTCTTGAACAGCTCGCGGTCCTGAAGCTGAATCCGGAAGCCAAGGCTCCGATTCTGTGCTTCGTCGGCGCTCCCGGCGTGGGAAAAACTTCGCTCGGCCAATCGATCGCCCGGGCGATCGGACGCAAGTTCGAGCGCATGAGCCTCGGCGGGTTGCACGATGAGGCCGAATTGCGCGGCCATCGGCGGACCTATATCGGCGCGATGCCGGGCCGCCTGATTCAGGCGATGCGGCGTGCGGGAGCGAACAACCCCGTGCTGATGCTGGATGAAATCGACAAGCTGGGACGCGATTTCCGGGGCGACCCGGCGGCGGCTTTGCTCGAGGTGCTGGACCCGGAACAGAATAAAACGTTCCGCGACAATTATCTCGATCTGCCGTTCGATTTGTCGAAGGTGTTGTTCATAACGACGGCGAATTCGCTGGACACAATTCCCGCGCCTCTGCTGGACCGCATGGAGATCATCGCGCTCTCCGGTTATAGCGAAGAGGAGAAGGCGCAGATCGCCCGGCGTTATCTGATTCCGCGCCAGTTGACTCATACGGGGCTCACGCCGGAACAGTGCAACATTACGGAAGCAGCGCTGCTGAAAATCATCTCGTCCTATACGCGGGAAGCCGGTGTGCGCAGGCTCGAACAAACGTTGGGACGCGTGATTCGCAAGGTCGCACTGAAGTTTGCCGAGGGTGTTACCACTTCGGTGACGGTGCAGCCTGACGATGTTGTCGAGATGCTGGGACCGGAGCCGATTACTCCGGAAATGGCCCGGCGAGAACTGCCTCCAGGTGTGGCGACGGGGCTGGCCTGGACTGAAACGGGCGGCGATGTTCTGTACATCGAAGCTTCGCTCCAGCCCAACGGCAAAGAGCTGACGATTACCGGCCAGCTTGGCGCGGTGATGCAGGAGTCGGCGAAAACGGCGCGCAGTTTCGTCTGGGCGCATGCCGCCGAGTTGGGCATCAATCCGGAATTGTTCCTCAATTCGGGACTGCATATCCATGTGCCTGCGGGCGCAATTCCGAAGGATGGTCCCTCGGCGGGCGTCACGATGGCAACCGCGCTGGCGTCCATCTACTCGGGCGTTCCGGCGAGGCAGGATACGGCGATGACGGGCGAGATCACGCTGACCGGCTTGGTTCTGCCGATCGGCGGGTTGAAAGAGAAAGTGCTCGCGGCGCGGCGCGCGGGACTGAGGCGGGTGATTGCGCCTCGCGGCAATCAGAAAGACTTGCGCGACCTGCCCGAGGAGGTTCGCAATGAGATGGAGTTCATCTTCGCCGACCGGGTGGAGGATGTTCTGAAAGTGATGCTGCCGAGTCTGGCTTACAAGCCGGCTAAAGCAGCATAAAATTGAAGGGGGCAGGTCCGGAACCTGCCCCACTTGGAGCGAATAGTGAAGATTGGGATCCTTGGAACTGGGGATGTCGGACGGGCTCTGGGCAATGGGTTTATTGCGCTGGGGCATGAAGTGAAGATGGGCGCGCGCGATGCGCACAATGAAAAGGCGATCGCGTGGGCAAGGACGTCGGGGATTAACGCATCGTCGGGCACGTTCGCCGATGCCGCGGAGTTCGGCGACGTGATTGTGCTGGCGCTGTTGTGGGCCGGGGCGGAGAATGCGGTCAAGCTGGCGGGGCCGGAGAATTTCGCGGGCAAGGTGGTGATCGACGCGATCAATCCTCTGGTGTTCGAGCCTGGCAAAGGGCCCGCGCTGGCGGTGGGCCATACCGATTCGGCGGGCGAGGCCGTTCAAAGATGGCTGCCTTCGGCGCGCGTGGTGAAGGCATTCAACATCATCGGCAATGCCCATATGTTCCAGCCGGATTTTCCGTGCGGACCTCCGGATATGTTCATCTGCGGCGACGACGACTCCGCGAAGCAGACGGTCACCGGAATTTTGAAGGACTTCGGTTGGTCGACGATCGACATCGGAGGCATCGAGGGATCCCGGTTGCTGGAGCCGATGTGCGTTTTGTGGGTCGGTTATGCGTTCAAGACCGGAACCTACAATCACGCGTTCAAGCTGCTGCGGAAATAGCGACACTACGGCTGTACGAAATATCGTGAGCGACCCGGCCGAAACCGGGCCGCTAGTGGATTGGAAGGTCTCTCACATGGGTCCTGGCCACAACGGTGAACCGTATATTCCATGCTTCGATGCACCAACCTCTGAAAACCGGAGTTGAAGCTCCGT